>CAJHYW010000238.1_pt1 | contig 82475 bp, 74 predicted proteins | sample 9198811 | NCBI WGS metagenome assembly CAJHYW01 (sample SAMEA7708378, study PRJEB35096) | sediment metagenome | biome: marine neritic benthic zone biome [ENVO:01000025]; feature: sediment [ENVO:00002007]; material: shallow marine sediment [ENVO:03000034] sea grass bed [ENVO_01000059] ...
AACCGCTCGTACAATACCCGCGCCTCGCCCAACGCACCCAAGCGATGACAACCGTACGCCTCCTCCAATAAACGGGCAGGGGAAGGTTGCGAAACGGGTTTCACCGAGAGGACCTAGGCATAGTGCTGCTTGGCAAGGCGCTACATCGTGACGTTGAACGCGATGGTGACTCTGTCTTCGTCGATGGCGCTCGGCAGTACGCTGTGTCTGAGCGAGCTGCGAAACATAATCATACGTCCTTCGATGGCATCAAAACCGATGATGGAGTTGTTGAGCGGCGTACGCTCTGTGGTCGGCGGCTCGAGCATGACGTCCGAGGTTGGTGAATAGAACAATGTCGGCGATGAGCCGGGGGGCGCCTTGACGTAGTAAATCCCGCTGATCACGCTGTTCTGGTGTAGATGGATCTCCTGCGAGTGCGTCCTGCCATAGACGTTGACCCAGCACTCGTTGATCTTGGGCGGGTGGTGCTCGATATCGAACTTCAATGCTTGGGCAAAGCTGCCCACCTTGCTCCGCGCAATGGCGTCAAATTCGCGGAACTCGCTTCGTTCCAAGCAGTGCGTCGGGTTGCCGATGGTCGTATAAACATTGCAGCTCCAGGAATCTGGCTTGCTGTTGGGCTCGCCCGCGCGGATTGCATAGACGGCCTCGAGCAAACGCCGGTTCAGCGCTGCCGCGCCCTCTATCTGGCTGACCTGCACCACCGTTGGAAACAACATCTGCAGGCGGTCCTCGCCACCATCCATCGTCCGCGCCTCCGTCTGATTCAAGGTTAAACTCCCATTCGTCCCGGCAGGGACACAGGTTATCATGCGACATTGTAGGGGTCGCGTTTGCGCTGGTACTGATCGGCCTCAATGAGGCGGACAACGGAGTCGAGCATAATCCGGCATTTTGGCGTAGAGGGTAGGCAATGTTTTCTGATCGGCAGTTTACGACCTGTTTCCCCACCGGGGTCTGGGTAATGACGCGAGCGGACGCCGGGGCGTTAAACCCCGGTTTGGTCGAGACCATCCACGGTCTGCGCGAGACGCAGGGTTGGCTGAGCAACCAGTCGGTCCACGACCCTGGCTACAGCCAGCAAGCCCAGAGTCTGGACGACCTGCACAAACGCGACGATTTTGCGCGCTTCAACGAGATGGCGCTGCAAGCGGCGCAGGACGTGCTCGAGTTTATGAAGTTCGAGTATGACTCCTGCTATATCACCAGCTGTTGGGCAAATATCAGCCAGATCGGCGAGGGACACCGCGCGCACATCCACCCGAACAACATCCTCAGTGGTGTTTATTATGCGCAGGCCCTGGGCGGCTGCGGCGAGATCGTGTTCGATGACCCGCGCCCACAGGCCAAGGTGCTAATACCAAAACCGATACAAGAAACACCGCTCAACACGCATGAGTTTCGCATCCAGCCGAAGAGTGGAATGCTCGTCATGTTCCCGTCATGGCTGTCACATCGTGTCACGGTGAGCAAGAGCAAGGAGGAGCGTATCAGCATCGCATTCAACATCATGCTTCGCGGCAAGATGGGTTTTGACATGGCGTCCGCGGAGCTCTGAGGAGTCGTTGCAAACAAATGGACGAGACCGACCTGGAGCTTGGCAAAAGACTGCTCAAGAGCGGAAACATCGGTGGCGCTGTGGCGGCCTTCCAACGAGCAATAACACAAACACCCTCTGCACCCGAGGCACACTACGGGCTCGGGGTCGCCCTTCACGCCTGCAAGCAACCGGTCGAGGCGGCACGCGCATTCGAGCGTACGACCGAGCTGGAGCCTAAAAACTTCGCCGCGTACAACAATCTCGGTATCGCGCTGATGGCTCAGGGTCGCAACGACGCAGCGATTGGGGCCTTCGAGCAGTCGCTCGCCTTATACCCGGAAAACGCCTCTGCTTGGTACAACCTAGGTAATGCATATCGCGGACGGGGTGAGCCGGCGTACGCCCTCGACGCCTACAGACGTGCAATCACGCTCGACGCCGGCTACGTCAAGGCAAGAAACAATCTCGGCGCCTTGCTTTTGGAGCAGGGCAATCCAAGCGAAGCACTGGTCGAGCTTCGCGCGGCCGTGGCGCTCGCTCCGCGCTTCGCCGAGGCGCTGAACAACAAAGGGCTCGCCGAGTGGCAACAGGGGAATCTTGGGGAGGCGACGCAGGCCTTCCGCGAGGCCGTTGCCAATGCACCTGCGTTTGTCGACGCCTCGTTGAATCTGAGCGACGTCCTAAAGACACAGGACCATGTAAAAGAAGCCGAGAGCATATTGACCCGGGCACGAGAGCACGCGCCCGAGCACGTGGGCTTGCTTGGCAAGCTCGCGGCCTTGCTCGAGGAAACGGGTTCAAGCCAGAACGCGGAGAAGCTGGTACGCCGTGCCCTCGTGCAAAGCCCGGAGGACCCCTTCCTAAACCTCACCGCGGCCAAATGCGAGCGTCGCAACGGGCAGTTTCAAGCCGCTATAGACCGGCTGGAACGCGTCATGGCGCAGCCTGCTGATGGCGAGCTCGCCGGCGTGCTCCACAAAGAGCTGGGGCAGCTCTACGACCGGGTAGGCGAGTATGCCCGAGCCTTTGAGCACTTCGAAGAAGGGAACACGCTGCTCGCGCGCAACGCCGCGCGTCGCGGGGCGAGGCCCGATGATTTCATGCGCGAGAACGACGCCGTGTGCGTACCCTTGATGCAAACGCCGCAAATGGCAACCGCGCCGGACGCATCGGAGCAACCCGTTTTTCTCGTCGGGTTCCCGCGCTCGGGTACGACGCTGCTAAACCAGATCCTGGATAACCACCCAGGGCTGCAAACGCTCGAGGAGAAGCCCGCCATAGACGCCGTGGTGCAGACGCTGACACGCTGGACCGACATCCCTGGCGCTTTCGCGGATGCGGACTCGTTGCGACAGCTCGAGCAGACCTACTATTCGGTGGTAAACCATAACCTCGAGCGCACCCCCAACACGCGTCTGGTCGACAAGTATCCGCTAAATAGTCTGCGTCTGCCTCTGATAAGCAGGCTGTTCCCCGGGGCGAAAATACTGATGGCCGTGCGCCACCCCTGCGACGTCTGCCTAAGCTGCTACATGCAGAGCTTCAAGCTCAACAACGCCATGGCAAGCTTCTTTTCGCTCGAGCAAACCGCGCGGCTCTACGCGTCGGCAATGCAGCGCTGGCAATGGTGTGAGAAGAATTCGCAAATCGATACGCACGTCGTGCGCTACGAATCGCTAGTGGATGACTTCCAAAGCGAAGTGGCTAAGGTGTTGGCGTTTCTCGGTCTTCCCTGGGATGACAAAGTCGCCGAGTACGTCGACGGCGCCAAGCGGCGTGAGCGCATCAACACGCCGAGCTATCATCAAGTCACTCAACCCATTTACCGGCGCGCCGTGTACCGATGGCGTCATTATGCCGACCACCTGCACGGCATAATGCCGTCGCTCACGCCCTTTATCCGCGAGTTTGGTTACGACTAACGGCGCCGCTGGCCGCCGGCGGGCTACGACGACCAGCTTGCCAGACCGGCGGTCAGCCAGAACTGGAGGTTGAACCTGCCGTCCATAAAATCTGCATTCGGGTCCATCCTCACCTGCGACGCCGCATGCGAGACATGGCTTGGGAAAATGATGAGCTGATTGTGCTTGAAGGGGATGCGCTTGGTCGTATTCCTGTACATGAACATGGAATCGCCCCCTTCGAAAGCCCCCTCGCTGCGTGCTAAGGACAACGCAAAGGTCGTGTGAACCAGATAGTCCTTGCCATCTCGCCCCACCTCCACGTCACGATGCCAGTTGTAATAGCCGCCGTTGGTATAGTTGATGACGTGCACGCGACCATTGCGTTGCATGTAGGGAATGATCACATACCAGTTGTTGCGACATTCGCTAAAGAACTCGAGCATGCCCTGGTGAAACAGAAACTGGAGCAGCTTGTGCGTCAGTATGGGCGCATCAACGCCGCGCTGCGGTAACCAGATGTCCTTTCCGTTGCACAGCGTGTGCGCGTGTGACTCACCGCTGATGTTTTTGCCAGCCTCGCTCCACTGTGGCTGCCCAAACGCACCGCGTATGGTCTCGAGCTCTCTAAACAGCTCCCCGACCACCGCCGTGGGCAAAAAGTCCTGGGCAGTGATGATGGGCAGGTCGCTGTGCTCAACGATATCGAACATAATGGGTCTCCGTGGCGCAGCGGCGCCGGCTAAACGCTCGCGCTCGTGATCTTGACGTTGAAGGCAACCGAGATGCGCACCCCCTCGCCCCGGTAGGCGTTGACGTAGTGGTACATCCAGCTCGGGAATATCAACATCATTCCGGAGGCGGGACGCACCGTGTATCGGTCGCGGAAAGGCATGCCCGGGAAGGGGATGATGCTCGCGCCCCAGCGCGAGTCCATGAACTCGATGGTGCCGCTGTCCGGGTGCTCCTCGGGATACGTGCCCGCATCGACGTAGTAAACGCCCGACCACATGGAGCCGGCGTGTATATGCGGCTTGTTGTACGCGCCTGGCCGCGAGACGTTTGCCCAGGCTTGGATGGCGAGCTGGCCTGCCACACTGTCTATCTTGGCGGTGAAGCGTGTCATCACCGTGATCGCCTGCACTACCCACTCGCGCAGCGGCACCAGCTCTTGCTCGGTCCAATTGAACATGTCGGTAGACGATTGCCATCCGTCGACGTTGCTCTTTTGCACGCTCGCGTCTTGCTCAGCATGTTTGAGGATGACGCGGCGCAAGCCTGCGTTTACCGCCTCGGTGTTTGGTAGCTGCTTGACCATGATCGGGGTGGGGAAAGCTAGAACGATGTCATCTGAGGCTTGGGTGTGGAGCATGATGTGCTGAGGCAAGAAGCTAAACGCAACGCGACACGTTATTCGACAACGCCGCAAATGACCTTGCGCAAGATCAAGTGCCGCCTCCGCCGTCGCCGCCGCTGGAGGCCAAGTAAGGCTCCCCGCTGCGGTATAGCTCCAAGCGCGTCTTGAACTCGCGCTCGAACAGCGTGGCGCCGCGCCCGGCAATCAAGCTGAGCGCCTGCTCCACGATCAGCTCCGCGCGAGCGTACTGACCATCGGCCGCGTACGCGGCACCCAGCGTATCCAGCACTTCCGGCGCCTGATGTCGGGTGGCTCCATCCGCCAGCTCCGCCAATGCCACCGCCTGGGCCGGGTTTCGGCGCGCGGGGTCTGGATTGGTCGCCAGGCCCCACGCCAAATTATTGAGCGACCAGATCAGCTCCGGGTCGCCGCTCAGCGCCGAGCGGAAATGCTCCAACGCGGAAACCAAGCGGTCCTCGATGAGCAGCGCGGCGGCGAGACCGTAGTGGGCTTGCGCCGAGCCCGGGTCGCTTGCCAGCGCCTCGCGATAGACCTCGACCGCCTGCCGCATCCGCCTCTGCTCGCGCAACAAGTCGCCAAGCAGAACACGCGTTGCGACCGCATCGGGGTCGAGCTTTAGTGCCTTGCCCAGCCGCGTCTCGGCTTCCTCCACCCGGCCCACCGCCGCAAGCCCGACGGCTAGGTTGTGATACACACGCTCATCGTAGGGGCTGAGCTCGAGCTGCGCCTCGAACTGCTCTATCGCCTCCGGGTAGCGCCGGAGATCCAGCAGGGCAATACCAAGATTGTTGTGTACCCGCCCGTGGTTTGGCTCCAGGTCGAGCACCCGCTCGTAGTAGCGAAGGGCTTCCGCATGCTCGCCTTTGGCATAGTAGGCATTGCCGAGGTTGAAGTTGATGGCCGCGTTGAAGGGGTGGAGCTCGTCGGCGCGTTTGAATGCGCGGATGGCCTCGTCCACCCGGCCTCGTTCGCGTAGCGCAATTCCCAACAAGTTGTTTGCAAACCAGCTGTTTGGGTTGCGCTCGAGCCGGCTTCGCATCGCCGCCTCGCGAATCAACGCATGGTCGCTCTTGCGCTCGGGCAAAAGCTGTAGTGCGAGTATGGCCATTTCGTCGGTGGACTTGTTGCCAGAGACGACGCGTTTTGGCGGGCTGCTAGGGTTGCGCGGATTCTGCGCGGAGTTGTCGTACACAAAATACATGGCGAGCTCGGTGCCTTTTGGCAAGAACACCGGCGCGGCGTACTGGTACTCGTCTTGCCACGCGAAGTCCCAATCGGTGATATGGACCAAGGTCAGCTCACGCCCATCGGGAAACGTGGCCGTGCCCTTGACCTCTTTACCGACAAAGTGCGCGTGCGGATAAACACCCAGCACCTGTACGTCCACCGGCAGCGTCATGCTCTCCTCGACCACGTAGTTCGGCTCCCCGGCCGGGATGTCGATTTCGTCGTTGCGCAAAATCAGACCGAAGGGGTGCTTGTCTGGGGGCTCGTCGGTAAAGAACAAAGCGACGCTGGGCGCGACCGGCTCCTCTTTACCCGCGGGCAGCAAGTGCAGCTGCAAAACCAGGTCGGTGCCGGGGCTCAAACGCCACGCCATCCCGTCGGGCAATGCGTGGGGCACCTTGCCCGGCGACCAGCCAATGAGGTGCCCGCCCGGGTTGTCACCGGAGCCCATGTCCATCCCGCTAAACCCCGGTCCGGGCTCATCCGCATCCAAGCGCCGGCTCGCATTCGAGCGGTCGATTTGCATGATCCCATGATGCACCATGCGTTTGTTTCCCGGGCGGATCTCCACGGCTCTTACCCAACGTGGGCGGTCTACCGGTACCGGAATGACGAAGTTGCGGTAGACATCCGCACCACCTGGCTGAAGCAGGTAGGGCTCCGGGATGCTGACGACCAGGTCGGGTTCACCAAGCTGCCACCCGTCGCCCGGCAGCTCTGGGGGCGATGGCCGGGCCTGCGGGTCACCCTCCACGGCCCCTTGCTGCACCCACTGCTGGATCAGCTCGACCTCGCTCTCGGAAAGATGACGCTCACCGGCAAATGTGAGCTCGCCGCGCTCCGGTGGCCAGGGTGGCATGGACCGGTTGCGTGTGGCCACGGCGATCGGCCAAGCCCAAGGCTTGAGCTCCGCGTAGTCCAGAACGCTAAAGGGTGTGGCCTCGCCCGGACGATGACAGGACGCGCAGTTCTCGTACAAGATGGGGGCGATGTGCGCGTTGAAAGAGACAGGGGTCGCCCCGGCCGGCGGCTGCTCGACAATGGCCGGTGCCGCTTGACGTGTCTGCCAGCGGCCCGGCGTCGGCCTGATCCGACACCAGCCGGCCGTCTCGGAACGGTACTCGTCGCCCGCGTCGAGCACACCGCTCATCGCCAGTATCACGCCGAGCCCAAGCGTGCCAACAAACAGCAAGACGAGCACGGGCAAAACCGCGAGACCTCGCCTGCGTGCAGCCACGCACGCAGGCGCCGGTGGCACGCTTGATTGAGGGTAGCTCAGCTCATTCACTGTGAAATGTTACTCGGGTCGACCGGACGGGCTTCATCAACCGAGGACCGCTGCACCGCGCTTTGCATGGTTTTGGTCAGCGCCACGAGCGGCGGACGAGCACCATAAACCGCGTTGCGAATCCTAGCCAGGGGGTTGTAAAAAGTCAAAAAATTCAACGTGTTCCAGGGCCGATTCTGACTTCTAGTCGGCCGCGCTCAGCTCGCTTCGGTGTGCACACTGTAGTAGCCGCGAGCAAAGTTGAACAACTCCTGCATCGCCCGCACGCGGAACTTCTGCTTTTGATGCACAAAGGAGAAGGGGCGGTCCAGGGGTGGGTCCAGATTCACGGCGATGAGCGTGCCAAGCTGGAGCTCCTTGACGAGCGTCGCGCGCGAGATGATGCTGACACCCATACCCGCCTCCACGGCACCCTTGATGGACTCGGGGCTGCCTAGCTCCATGATGACCTTGAGCTGGGCGGGGTCCACACCCGCATCGCGAAAGTAGTCCAAGGTCACCTCACGCGTACCGGAGCCATGCTCACGCGCGATATAGGGGTAAGCGAGTAGGTCGCCGGGTTTCAATGTTTGCTTTGCCGCAAGCGGGTGCCCCGGCGGCACGATGACGACCAACTGGTCGATGCGGCACAGCTCCACGACCAGCTTCTTGTTGCTAACCGGTGCCTCGACCACGCCGAGGTCGATCTCGTTGTTCTCCACCATCGCCACGATGGCATCGGTGTTCGACACCTTGAGCCGGATGATCACATCCGGGTATTTTCGTTTGAAATGGCCGAGCAGCGACGGTAACACATACTCGGCGATGGTGGTGCTGGCCCCGAGCACCAGCATACCTGCGATCTCGCCGGTCATATCGCGCACCGCAGCTTCCATCTCGGCGTAGAGCTCGAAGATCTTGTCGGCATACTCGTACACCCGTGCACCGGCCTCCGTGAGACTGATCCGGTTGTGCGTACGGTCGAACAGCCGCGTGTCGAAGTGCTCCTCCAGCTGCCGGATCTGAAAGGTGACCGCTGGCTGCGTCATATGCAGGATCTCGGCGGCTTTGGTGAAGTTGAGCACACGCGCGACGGTGTGGAAAACCTGAAGTCTACGGTCGGCCATTCATCGCCCGCCGCAAAGCGGCGTTCTCCTCTGGCGGCATTGCCCAACCACTCTACCACGAGGCGCCGGCCTGCTGCTGATGCGGTGGGCGGCTTCGGTCCGCAGAAGCGCGCGCGGGCTTGTGCGGACAAATTGCGTCGCTTGTGCAGTTTCGATTAAATGCACCACATGAAAAGCGAGATCCGCTGCGCGCGCTGGTGTCATGTCCTGGTGGGGTAAGCTGCTCGGCGGAGCCTTCGGGTTTATGCTCGGTGGACCGCTGGGCGCAGTGCTTGGCGCCGCCTTGGGGCACAGCTTCGACAGAGGGCTAAAACACGCCGACCGTGGGAGCGGGGTCGGCTTTAGCGACCAGGAGCGCATACAGACCGCCTTCTTTACCGCGACCTTTGCGGTGCTCGGGGCGATGGCCAAGGTCGATGGTCGAGTGACACCGGACGAGATCCGCATGGCCAAGCGTGTCATGGACCAGATGCGGCTCTCCGCGCTTCACCGCGAGCTTGCGCAAAAGCTCTTCAACCAAGGTAAGGCGCCGGACTTTCCCCTAGACGACGCGTTGACCCAGCTGCGTGACGAGTGCCGCGCCAACCGCATCCTGATGCGCATGTTTGTGGAGATCCAGGTGTTTGGCGCGTACGCCGATGGCGAGCTTCACGCCAGGGAAAACGACCTGCTCTCCCACATGTGCGAGCGACTCGGGCTGTCTCCAAGCGCGCTCGCGCAGATCGACGGCATGGTTCGCGCGGAGCTCAACTTTCAACGCTCGCGTCAAGCCAAACCCGCCAACGGTCTGAGCCTGGACGATGCGTATGCCATCCTCGGGGTGACGCGCGACACACCCGACAAAGACGTCACCACGGCGTACCGGCGTTTGATGAGTCAGCACCACCCGGACAAGCTGGTGGCCAAAGGCTTGCCGGAGGAAATGATGCAGATGGCGACGGAGAAGACACAAGACATCAAGCTCGCATACGAGTGCGTCAAAGAGGCGCGGGGATTTTAGCGAGACCAAGCGGACGAGAAAAAGAGGACAGGGTACGGATGAACCAGCAAGACGATAACAAGCACCCGCGCCGGGGCACCTTGTCATGAGCGCTTACCTAATCGCACCCTCCATACTCTCGGCCGACTTCGCGCGTCTGGGCGAAGAGGTGGATGCTGTGCTCGGGGCGGGTGCGGACATGGTGCACTTCGATGTGATGGACAACCACTACGTGCCCAACCTGACCATCGGGCCTTTGGTGTGTAGCGCCCTGCGTAACCACGGCGTCGAGGCGCCCATCGACGTGCACCTCATGGTGAACCCAGTGGACCGGCTCATCACGGACTTTGCACGGGCCGGCGCAAGCTATATTAGCTTTCACCCCGAGGCCTCGGAGCACCTCGACCGAAGCCTACAGCTCGTGAGGGACTGCGGCTGCAAAACGGGGCTTGCATTCAACCCGGCAACCCCGCTCGACCATCTACGCTACGTGCTGGACAAGGTCGACATGGTGCTGCTCATGTCCGTCAATCCGGGTTTTGGCGGTCAAGCATTTATTCCGGGCACGCTCGAGAAGCTGCGCGAGGCGCGTGAGATCATCGAGGCGAGCGGCCGCGAGATTCGCTTGGAAGTGGATGGCGGCATCAAGGTCGACAACATCCGCGCGGTCGCTGAAGCGGGCGCCGACACCTTCGTCGCGGGCTCCGCGATCTTCGGCGCATCGGACTATGGCGCGGTCATCGCCGAGATGCGCTCCGAGCTGGCCAAGCCAAAACCATAGCCGACATATGCAGGACGCACGACGCTTCGCTTCAATGAACCCACACGCAAGCGGCCAAAGCGACCGCGCGCGCTCCCCGGCGCCACCGCTCAAGAGCTAGACGTCGTGTCACCCACCCTACCCGGTCTCGCTCTCATTGATCTCGATGGGACCTTGGTCGACACCGTGCCGGACCTCGCCTATTGCGTGGACCATACCCTGAGGCGGCTGCACAAAAAGCCTGCCGGTGAGCAACGGGTTCGCGACTGGGTGGGCAATGGGCTGGACATGCTGCTGCGTCGCGCCCTCACACGGCAAATGGATGGACGTCCCGACCCGGCGGAGCTCGACACCGCAAGGGAAATCTTCTTCGAGCTCTATGCCACGCACACGAGCCGGAGCAGCCGTGTCTACCCGGGCGTGCGTGAGGGGCTAGCCTTCCTCGCCGAACATGGGGTCACGCTTGGCGTCGTCACAAACAAGATGACTCGCTTTAGCGAGCGTCTGCTCGCAGACTTGGAGCTGCTCGACCGCTTCGCGCTGGTGGTCAGCGGTGACACCCTGCCGGTGAAGAAACCCGACCCTGAACCGCTGCTCTATGCCGCTCGGCGCTTGGGTTTCGACCCGGCCCACGGGTTGCTTGTCGGCGACTCCGAGTCGGATGTGGCGGCCGCGCGTGCGGCAAAATTTCGCATTATCTGTGTGAGTTATGGTTATAATCACGGCCGCGATATTCGCCAAGCGCAACCAGACGCGGTCATTGATTCCCTCGATGGTCTGCGCGAGCTGCTTGTACCCGGATAAGAGTCAGCAAATCTTGGACGTCGTTGCTAGTACACCACAGGTATTGGATTCGCCGCGGCCGACGCGATGGCGACGCTGGTCGTCTTGGTCGTATGCGAAAGAGTGCTGATCCAATGACTATTGCCCGTGGTGAACAACATGACGCCAAAAGAATTTGCAGAGCTTAGCTCCAAGGGGTACAACCGCATCCCATTTGTACGCGAGGTGCTGGCAGACCTAGACACCCCGCTAAGCACTTATCTTAAGCTCGCCCGAGCGCCCTACACGTATTTGTTCGAATCGGTGCAGGGCGGCGAGAAGTGGGGCCGCTATTCGATCATCGGTCTCCCCTGTACAAGCGTCTTGCGCGTGCGCGGTCATGAGCTCAGCCTGTGTAAAGACGGTGCGCAGCAAGAATCGCACAGCACCCCCGACCCTTTAGGCTGGATCGAACGCTTCCAAGCGCAATTCCGCGCACCGCCCATCCCCTATCTCCCGCGGTTCACCGGCGGGTTGGTCGGTTACTTCGGCTACGACTGCGTGCGTTACATAGAGCCGCGTCTTGGGGAGTGCCCAAACGCGGACCCGCTCGAGGCCCCCGAGATCCTCCTCATGGTGTCGGAGGAAATCGTGGTCTTCGACAACCTGAGCGGCAAGCTTTATATCATCGTCCACACCGACCCCAATCAGCCGCAGGCTTACGAACGGGCCGAGCAGCGTCTGGACGAGATCGCCGGGCAGCTGGCGACGGCGACACCCGTCCCCATTGGCGGTGAGAGCTCGCTGCAGGTCGATGAGTCCGATTTCGTCTCCGGCTTCACACGCGAGCGCTTCGAGCGCGCTGTGGAACGCATCAAGGAGTACATCCTCGACGGCGATGTCATGCAGGTCGTCATATCGCAACGGCTATCCATCCCCTACTCGGCCGAGCCGCTCGACCTGTACCGCGCCTTGCGAACGCTCAACCCGTCGCCGTACATGTACTATTTGGATCTGAATGGCACCCATATCGTCGGCTCCTCACCGGAAATCTTGGTCCATCTAGAAGAAGGTATAGTCACGGTGCGGCCCATCGCCGGCACCCGGCCACGCGGCACCGACGAGGCCAGCGACCAAGCGCTCGAACGCGAGCTCTTGGCCGACCCCAAGGAACTGGCCGAGCACTTGATGCTGATCGATCTCGGACGCAACGATGTCGGGCGCGTGGCACGCACGGGCAGCGTCCAGGTGACGGAGAAAATGGCCATCGAGCGCTACTCGCACGTGATGCACATCGTTTCCAACGTGTGCGGGCAACTCGAGCCGACGATGAGCGCGATGGATGCCCTGCGCGCCACTTTCCCTGCCGGAACGCTGACTGGCGCACCAAAGATCCGTGCGATGGAGATCATCGATGAGCTGGAGCCCGTAAAGCGCGGTGTTTACGGTGGCGCGGTAGGTTATATGGGTTGGGGCGGAGCCATGGATACCGCCATCGCCATCCGTACGGCGGTCATCGCGGACCAGATGCTGCACATCCAAGCCGGCGCCGGGATCGTGGCGGACTCCGTACCCGCAAACGAGTGGGACGAAACCATGAATAAGGGTCGTGCCATATTTAGGGCGGTGCAGATGGCCACAGCGGGTCTCAACCGGTCGAGGTGACAGCCATGTTATTGATGATCGACAACTACGATTCATTCACCTACAACTTGGTGCAATACTTCGGTGAGCTCGGCGCTGATGTCCATGTGCACCGCAACGACAAGCTGGCGGTCGACGCGATCGAGGCGCTGGCGCCCGAGCATATTGTTATCTCACCCGGCCCTTGCACTCCCGACCAGGCGGGTATCTCGTTGGACGTAGTACGCCACTTTGCGGGCAAGATACCCATCCTCGGTGTTTGTCTGGGTCACCAGTGCATAGGTCAAGCCTTTGGCGGGCATGTCGGTCGCGCGGCAGCAGTGATGCACGGTAAGACATCGGCGATACACCACGACCGCCACGGTGTCTTCGCCGACCTCTGTGACCCCTTCGAGGCGACCCGTTATCATTCGCTGATTATCGAGAAACACACCCTGCCGGACTGCCTCGAGCTTTGTGCTTGGACGGTGGACGAGCACGGTGATGTGGAGGAGATAATGGGGGTACGGCACAAAGAATACGCGGTAGCCGGGGTTCAATTTCACCCCGAGTCGATCTTGACCGAGCACGGGCATGCGTTGCTAAAGAACTTCCTGGCAGGCAAGTGACCGCACGCTTGTGCGAGCAGCGCGACGCGGAGAGCACAGATGGATATTCAAACAGCCATTAAAGCGGTGACCGAGCATCGGGACTTGAGCGAGTCCGAGATGACCAGTGTCATGCGCACGATCATGACCGGCGAAGCAAGCCCCGCGCAGATCGGTGGTTTTCTCATTGGTTTGAGGATGAAGGGCGAGACGGTCGGCGAGATCACGGCGGCGGCCCAGGTGATGCGCGAGCTGGCCACGCACGTTACCGCCTCGCCGGAGCATCTGGTGGACACCTGCGGGACAGGGGGTGACGGTGTGGGCACCTTCAATGTCTCTACCAGCAGCGCCTTCGTGGCCGCCGCCGCCGGAGCAAAAGTCGCAAAACACGGTAACCGCTCCGCATCCAGCAAGTCCGGCAGCGCGGACGTGCTCGAGGCGGCGGGTGTGAAAATCGACTTGGAGCCCGAGCAGACTGCACGTTGCATCGAGGAGGTTGGCGTCGGTTTCATGTTTGCGCCAAAGCACCACGCCGCTATGCGTCACGTGGTCGGCGCACGAAAGGAAATGGGGGTGCGCACGGTCTTCAACATCCTAGGACCGCTCACTAACCCGGCGGGCGCGCCCAATCAAGTCATCGGCGTGTTTGCAAAACAGTGGGTATCCCCCATGGCGCAGGTGCTCTCGAGGCTTGGGAGCCGGCATGTGCTCGTGGTGCACTCGGCCGACGGCTTGGACGAGCTCAGCGTTGCCGCGCCCACCAGCGTCGCGGAGGCGCGTGATGGAGAACTACGCGAGTACCAGGTCACACCGGAGCAGCTCGGCGTCAAGCGTGACAGTCTGGACACGCTGTACGTGCGCTCGCCACAAGAAAGCCTGGCGGTGTTGACCCAGGTTCTCGCGAACCAGCCCGGCCCGGCACGCGATATTGTGGCGATGAACGCCGGTGCGGCGGTGTATGCCGCGGGGGTCGCCCCAAGCTTGGAGCAAGGCGTGGAGAAGGCGCTCGAAGCGATCGAGAGCGGTGCGGCCAAAGCGCGATTAGAGGCGCTGGTCGAGCTCAGCAACTCGTTTTGACATTGCGCGCGGGGGTACTGCACCTGACCGCGAACACGAGCGAGCAAGAAGGCCATGGCGTCATTAGCCACCATATTGAGAGAAATACTCGAGCATAAGCGCGCCGAGGTCGACAGCCGTTCCCGGCACACCCCCTTGGCGCGGATTATCGAGCGCGCGGCAAGCATGCCGCCGCCGCGCCCGTTTCGAGATGCGCTCAGAGAAAGCGTACGTGAAGGTCGCGCGGCCGTGATCGCCGAGGTCAAAAAGGCGTCTCCGAGCAAGGGGGTGCTACGTGAGCACTTCGAGCCCGCACGCATTGCCGAGAGCTACGCCGCGGGCGGTGCATCGGCGTTATCGGTACTAACCGACGAGCGATTCTTTCAAGGGCGCGACACGCATCTGGTCGAAGCACGCGCTGCTTGCGGATTGCCGGTGCTACGCAAGGACTTCACCATAGACCCGTACCAGGTATACGAGGCACGCGCGCTGGGTGCCGACTGTATCTTGCTGATCGTCGCAGCGCTCGGCGATGAGCAGCTTTGCGGGCTGGCGCGGCTCGCAACGGAGCAAGGGATGGATGTGCTGGTCGAGGTGCACGATGCTGTCGAGCTAGAGCGCGCCCTCGTGCTCGAGACGCCTCTGCTTGGGATCAACAACCGGAATCTACACAACTTCGAGACGACACTGGAGACAACTTTGGAGCTTCTGGATAAGGTCCCGGACGACCGCGTGGTCGTCTCCGAGAGCGGTATTCACACCGAGGAAGATGTCAAAAGACTACGGGCTAGAGGCGTTGACGCGTTTCTTGTCGGGGAAGCCTTCATGCGTGCAGACGACCCCGGATTACAGCTACGCAAGCTGTTTGCAAACCCCGCGTGAGCACGGTCCGTTGACGCCGATAGGCGGCGTCAACGGGTACCGAATACGACGATCGTCTTTCCAGACACCGAGATCAGATGCTGCTCTTCCAACGTCTTCAAGACACGGCCAACCATCTCCCTAGAGCACCCCGCAATACGACCAAGCTCTTGGCGAGTGATGCGTATTTGCATACCGTCGGGATGGGTCAACGCGTCCGGTTGCTCGCAAAGGTCGAGCAAAGCACGCGCCACGCGGCCCGCCACGTCCGTAAACGCGAGGTCGCCGACCTTTCGACTCGTGTTGCGCAAACGTAGCGCCATCTGGCTGAGGAGTGCAAACAGCACCTCGGGCAGGTCCGCCGAAAGCGTCTTGAGGCGGTCGTAGCTTATTTGCGCGACTTCGCATTGAGTCCGTGCACGCACCCATGCGCTGCGCTGATGTTTCTCGTCGAACATGCCGATCTCACCAAAGAAGTCGCCCTTGTTGAGATAGGCCAGTACGATTTCGTGTCCGTCGTCATCCTCTATGAGCACGGAGACCGACCCCTTCACCAGATAGTAGAGTTCGTCGGAATGGTCGCCCGCATTGATGATGACGCTTTTGGCTGGGAAGGTTCGGCGGTGGCAATGCTCCAAGAACCGGTCCTTCACCCCGCTCGCGTCGAAGCTCGAATCCGCTGACACGGCTGTTATTGTTCCGGAAGTCCCTTGATACACTCGGATAAACCTCTGCTGTAGTAGTTTCCAAAGACTGAAATTAGTTTAGGCTAGGTCCCGTGCCCTGTCGAACCGAGAATGGCCCGCGTCAACCCGGAGAATTCGCCCCATGAAAGCACGCGTGAGGTGGTTAGAAGACGTCGCTTTTGTCGCCGAGTCGGAGAGCGGTCACGCGCTTGTGCTCGACGGCGCACCCGAGCAAGGCGGCCGAAATGTCGGTGCGCGACCCATGGAGATGATCCTGATGGGGCTGGGTGGATGCACAGCCTTCGATGTGGTCACCATCTTACGCAAGGCGCGGCAAGGCATTTCGGACTGTTTTGTCGAGTTGGAGGCCGAACGCGCCGACACTACGCCAAAGGTCTTTACACGAATTCACCTAAAGTTCACGGTTGTCGGCAAGGGTCTGCGAGAGGCATCCGTGCAACGCGCGGTAGACCTGTCCACGCAGAAGTACTGCTCTGTGACGGCCATGCTCCGCGGCACCGCGCAGATTACACACGAGATCGAGATAAAGTCGGATTTGTGACCTGGGTCTCAGTCCGACTTGTAAGGATCGGCCGCATCGCGCAGCCCGTCGCCAAAAAAGTTGAACGCGAGCACGATGATGATCACGGGCACCACCGGCAGCATGAGCCAGGGGTAGAGCGCGACCACGTTGATGTTTTGCGCCTCGTTTAGCAACACACCCCAGCTTGTGATCGGCGGTCGCAGCCCCAAACCCAGAAAGCTCAGCGCCGTCTCCCCGAGGATCATGGCCGGGATGGATAGGGTCGCCGAGGCGATGAGGTGGCTCAAGAAGTTTGGCAATAAGTGGCGCGCGATCACCCGGCGCGGTCGCGCGCCCATCAGCACCGCCGCGGTGCAAAAGTCCTCTTCCCTCAGCGCCAGCAACTTCGAGCGTACGGAGCGCGCCAAGCCCGTCCAATCGATCAGACCGAGAATGACGGTAATCCCCAGAAACACACCGATCGGGCTCCAGGTCACGGGCAGCGCCGCCGACAACGCCATCCACAGAGGAAGCTCCGGGAAGGAGCGGATGATCTCGATGGTGCGCTGCACGAGACTGTCCACCCAGCCCCCGTAGTAGCCGGCCAGCCCCCCGAGGACGGTGCCCAATACGAAGCTTATGGCGATCCCGATGAGCCCGACGGTCAACGAGATACGCGCGCCGTAGATGATGCGTGACAAGATGTCACGCCCGAGGCGGTCGGTTCCAAACAAGAACAAAGTACCGCTCTCGGCGGGACAAACGAGGTGGAAATCCCACTCGACCAGCCCCCAGAATTTGTAAGGGTCGCCGCGGCAGAAAAACCGCAGGGGTTGGACATCCTCCGTGTTCGCTTTGTATTCACGCCGAAGGTTCTCCATGTTGAGCTCGAAGGTCAGACCATATACAAAGGGACCGACAAAGCGACCCTCGTCATACAGATGTATGGATTGGGGAGGTGCAAACAAATGGTTCACGTGGCGCGTGTGCAAGTTATACGGGGAGAGGATCTCGCTCACCAGGATGGACGCGTACATGAGCAGCAAGATCATCCCGGAAACCACAGCCAGCTTGTGGCGTTTCAAACGCCACCACATCATGCGCCATTGCGACGCCATGAAGTAGCGCTCTTGCTCGGGGGTCAGTGTCTCGATGGAGTACGGGTCAAAAGGCTCGGTGGAGACGAAGTGCTCGACCTCGCGACGGTCTGACCCCGTATGCGCGCTCATGCGTGCTGGTCCCCCCTCGCCCGGCACGCTTTTGTTTGTATGGAGCCGGTCATGTCAGCCCTGCAATCGGATCCGTGGGTCCAGCGCGGCAAGCGCGAGGTCGGAGACAAACATGCCGATCACCGTCAGCACCGACAAGAACATCAAGAAGCTCCCCGCCAAATACATGTCTTGGCTGCGCAGAGCGTTTAGCAACATCGGACCCGTGGTCGGCAACGACAACACCACCGAGACGATCGCGGCACCAGAGATCACCTGCGGCAAAAGATTCCCGATGTCGGCGACAAAGGGGTTGAGCGACATTCGCAGCGGGTACTTCAGGAGCGCGCGGGTAGGCGGCAGACCCTTTGCGTGAGCGGTCACAACGTATTGCTTCTGCAGCTCGTCTAGCAGGTTCGCACGCAAGCGCCGGATCATCCCGGCCGTCCCCGAGGTGCCGATGACGATGACCGGTATCCACAGGTGCTCGAGCACCGACAGGAATTTGGCCCAGCTCATCGTCTGGTTCAAGTACACCGGGTCCATCAGCCCGCCGACCGAGGTGCCAAAAGTAACGTTTGCGAAGTACAACAACACCAGCGCCAGCAGGAAGTTTGGTGTCGCAAGACCGATGAAGCCCAACAAGGTCAAGCCATGGTCACCCCAGCTATATTGATGCGTTGCCGAGTACACACCGATGGGAAAAGACACGGCCCAGGTGAAGAGAATGGTCGAGAAGGAGAGGACGAAGGACAAGAACAAGCGGTCTCCAACGACCTCGGACACGGGCAAGTTGTACTCGAAAGAATAACCAAAATTGCCCGTAAGCATGCCGCCAAGCCAACTGAAGTATTGCGCTATCAGCGGCTTGTCCAGCCCGTACTCGCGACGCAAGAACTCGATGCGCGCTCTGCTGACCGACTCCCCCTGGCTTTGCAGCTCGGCGATATAGGTCTCCAGATAATCTCCCTCGGGGAGTTGGATAATCACGAACACCATGGCGCTGATCACCAGCAAGGTGGGGATCATCACCAAGACTCTGCGTACTGTGTAGCCGAACATGGGGCTATGCGCGCGACCCAGAAGATGTCCGCTTAGCGCTCATCCAATGTGCATCAACGGTCGAACCAAAACGTGTCTGGATGATAAATACCAAAATGCGCGCCCGGCTCCCAGTTGTAAACGCCTTCCTTTGGCACGTTGCGCAAAGTATTGCGTACCACGACAGGCTGCGGTACACCGGCGACAAGACCGATGGTGAACACCTGGTCGGCATGGATCTCGAGCATGCGGTGCCAGATCGCCTCGCGGCGTGCGGGGTCCGCCGTATGCTCCCATTCGGCGTTCAACCGCGCAAGCTCCTCACCTTCGGGCAGGTCCGGCGGCTCACCTAGCGCGCCTTTGGTCTCAAAGTACTGGCCCCAGGTTGGCCACTGTAACTGCACTTGCTCGGTGGGCGCGAGCTCACGAGGGCTGGTATCCCTGGTTGCGAGTCCGTTCTCCAAGCCGCCCCAAACCGACATCAAGGTGCTGCCGGCAAAGATGCGTTTGCGAAAGACCTCTCGTTGCAGCGGCTTGGTAAAGAGCTTGACACCGATCTTCAGCCACTCGTCGTGGATGAGCTCGAGAACGTCCGTCTGCGCGGTATCCTCACCCGCCGTCTCGACAACGATGGTCATGGGACGCCCATCGGGCAACAACCGTAGGTTCTGGCGGTTTCGTTTGGAGAGACCAATCTCGTCGAGCAACGCGTTGGCTTGCTCGAGGTCGAAGCTGGTCCATTTTGTCTTGTACTCGGGCCGAAACAGCGGCGAGAGCGAGTGAACCGTGTTGTTCCCCTCGGTGGCTAAGCCGTAGAATAGAACCTGGTTGAGCTCGGCGCGGTTGATGGCGAGCGACAGTGCACGTCTAAACCGCACGTCGCGCATCAGCTTGCGCCACTCCGGGTCGGAGACGCTCAAGTTTGGGAACAACGCAACTTGCGCGCCCTTTGTGGTCTTCCACAACCGCACCGCGTAGCCGCCGCGTTTCTCGCCCTCCTTCAAGAAGGTGAAATCGGCAAACCCGATGCTACGGGCCTGCAGGTCGCTTTCGCCCGCACCCGTCTTGGCGGGGATGAGCTTCGCGTCGGCGATATCGAGCACGACGCGGTTTATGTACGGTAGCTGAGCGCCGTTCGCGTCGACGCGGTGGAAGTATGGGTTGCGTTTGAACACGAACCGCTGCGAGGGCGCCGCCGTCGTGTTGACCCATGGCTGCAGACTAGGCGCGTCCGGATTATCGTTCTTGTAGGGGTTGTTCTTGCGGTGATGCAAGGCCGACCAGCTACGCTGCTTCGCGTCCTCCACCATCTTTGCCAACTCGTCCAGGTCGGCGTAACGGGCGTGGAATTGCTGCAGATAGTGCGCCGGTGCAAAGATCTGAAGGGGTCGAGTCCCGGCGAGCAGCGGCATAAAGTGCGGGTGCGCGTTGTCCCAGCTGTAACGCACCGTTGTCTCGTCGATCACTTCGAATCGTGCCGGTTTGCCGTCGACGGTGAGCGCTTGCGGCACCCCGATCGGTGACAGCTCCTCGTTGTTCGCAATATCCTCCCAGAAGTAGCGGAAGTCCTCGGATGTGAAAGGATGCCCGTCGGACCAGCGGTGCCCCTTGCGCAGATGCAGCGTAAAGATACGGTTATCCTCGACCTCCATGCGTTCCAAGATGTCGGGGACGATCTCGAATGACCTATCATAACCTACCAAACGTGCGTACCCGTACACCACCATCAGCCGCACGTCCTTTGCACGACCCATCAGGGTCACCAGCTCGCCACCGTATTTACCAAGCTTGCGGTCTGGCATGGCTTGCATGACCAGCGGCGGGTCGGGTAGGCGCTCATCGACCGGCGGTAGGTCGCCGCTCGCCACACGCTCGGCAAGCGAAGGCGCCTCCATGTACCCCCATGCCACTGGCCAAGCGGCCATCAAGCAGCCGCACAAAACCGCCATGCCCAGCGTCCGGTGGCAAAGACCACGCAAATTCTTCTTGTTCATCATGCCTGAAGCTCCGCTCTCAATGATTCGTTCGCACGCACATAGTGGCCCTGGTCCACCTCCACAAACCCCGGGCGAATGTCGGCGGTTTCGGTGAAGGGCACGGGCCAGTTATCAGGTTCCGAAACCTTGCCCTCCATCAGCGCCGACAAGTCGAGTCTGGATCGAGGGTCCGCGCGTGGCACGGCGGCCAGCAGCGCGCGCGTGTACGGATGCACCGGATTCTGAAACAAGGTCTTCCTGGGTGCGAGCTCGACCAAACGCCCCGCGCACATGACCGCAATGCGGTCGGCCATGTAGTCGACGACCGCGAGATTGTGGGAAATAAACAAGTACGTCAGACCGAGCTCCGCCTGGAGATCTTTTAGCAAGTTCAGGATCTGCGCCTGTACCGAAACGTCGAGGGCGGAAACCGGTTCGTCGCAGATCAACATCTCGGGGTTGAGTGCCAGCGCACGTGCGATGCCGATGCGTTGCCGCTGCCCGCCCGAAAAGCTGTGTGGATAACGCGACAAGAAGCGTGGGTCCAAGCCTACTTTGCGCATCAGGTCCAGAACTCTCCCGCGGCGCTCGTCCTCGTTGCCCAGCGCGTGGATTACCAAAGGCTCGCTGATGATGTCCGATACCGTCATCCGTGGATTGAGCGAGCTAAAGGGGTCTTGGAACATAAACTGGAGCCGGCGCCGGAACTTGATCAGCTCTTTACCTTCCAGCGCCAGCAGGTCGGTGGGATTACCTTCGTCGCTGTAGCTAATATCACCCGAGTCGGGCTTCACGGCGCGCATGATCACCTTGCTCAAGGTCGTCTTTCCGCACCCGCTCTCGCCGACGAGCCCTAAGCACTCGCCGCGGCGCAAATCCAGGCTGACGTCGCGCAACGCATACACTGCACCACCACCGCTACCATCAATAAACCCACCGCTGCGCGTATAAAAAGTCTTGCTTACATGGCGCACGGTGAGCAAGGGTTCACCCGTACCGACCTTCTTTGGCGCCGCCGCCCGCGCGTGCGCTTCCGTTCTCGCCGATGCTACCTCGCGTATCGGCGTGAGGCGCTCGTCGTCGCCCATACCGACCCGCGGTACCGCGCGCAGCAACGCCTGCAAATAAGGATGTCCGGGCCGGTAGTAGATATCTTCCAAGCCGCCGCGCTCCATGACCTTGCCGTGATAAACCACGACCACCTCGTCGGCCATGTTCGCGACAACGCCCAAATCGTGTGTGATGAGCAGCAAGGACATGCGTAGCTCGGATTGCAAATCTTTCATTAGCTGCAGAATCTGCGCCTGTATGGTCACGTCCAGCGCCGTGGTCGGCTCATCGGCGATCAACAAGACCGGGTGACAAACCAAGGCCATCGCTATCATTGCACGCTGGCGCAGACCGCCCGAGAGCTCGAAGGGATAGATGTCGACGGATCTGACCGGGTCGGGGAAACCGACGCGACCGAGCATCTCGCTTGTTAGTTCGCGCGCTGTCGCCTTGTCCGCGTCACGGTGCAAGCTCACTGCTTCCATGATCTGGTTACCCACCGTGTGCAGGGGTGACAACGAGGTCATGGGCTCTTGAAAGATCATGGAAATACGTCCACCCCGTATCCTGCGTATTGCCTCGCCGTCTCTTGGCAAGGTCGCCAGGTCCACGCTCTGTCCCGACCCGCTCTGCGGGTCGGCAAAGAGAATCTGCCCTCTGGTGATGTGGGCGCTCAACGGCAAGATACGCAAAATAGCCTGCGAGATAACGGATTTTCCGGACCCCGACTCACCCACCAACGCGACCGTGGCGCCCTGCTGGACCTGGAAAGACACATTGTCCACGGCACGCACTCGCCCCTGGCCGTGAAGCTTGAAGTCGATGCGCAGGTCCCGAATATCCAGCAGTGGAGTGCTCACAGCGCCAGCCTCGCGTCGGCTGGATGCGGTTGAAACACCTCTAGCCCCACGTCGCGCAAGTTGCTGCACGTGGCCGGGTCCAGGGAGAGCGCACGCGTTTTGGTGGCACCAAAAGCGACGCGCAGCACGTCGTCAAAGCCTTCCAGCCTCGAGTCCAGCCGCACGCAGCGACCGGGCGCACGCAAGGTCAGCTGCAACCAACCCTGACGTCCGTCGCGCCGCGTCGAGAAGTAGGCAAGCCGGAAACCGTCGAGCGTCTCCCACGCGAGGGCACGACCCCATGGGCGGACTCGAATGCCGCTGGCGTCTAGCTCGACGCGCGTGAGATGACGCACGACGTTGACGAACCCCAGGCCCGCGAACAAGACGGCGAGCAACAAAAGCACCCAGAATATAACCGGCATCACGGGCAGAAACACTAGCGGGACCAAGGTGCACGCGAGCCCGGCGCCGACGCGTAAGTAGTCACCAATCAGGCGCCGGGGCGGGTAGCAAAAGGTCATTGTGCGGAAACCGCCTGCGTAGTTGACAACCAGCGCACAGCAGAATGCTTGGCCGTGCGCGTAAACAATTCCGCAAGAAAGCTCCAGCAACCCGTGTCATGGTCGCGGTGATGGCTCAGCACGCCGGTCGGCTCATGGCTGTCCGCGTCGCCCAAGCGACGTGAGCGCAAATGCGAACGTAGTGCGGCCAGTGCCGCATCCGTGCCGACAAACGCCCGTTCACCGCGCCAGTGGATGATGTCGACGTGGCAGTTTGTCTGTCTCAAACCGGGGGCGGCCGTCGCCGAGCGGCGCGCGGCGAAGGTGGACAAGCCGGTAATGCCAAGCTCGGGTAGCATCGGCAGCAACGCTTCGTGGATGCGATTCCACGGGGGGACCAGCAATGGAAGACACTGTTGCGCAAACATGCTCCGCAACCGCTTCCAGCCCCACTCCAACTCCGTGAGCATGGCCGTCAAGGGTCGATGCGCGCCAAACTCCGCTTTCTTTTCGCCCGTCGGGGCATGGTTCACGTGCGCATAACCGTGCTGTACCACGGTTGCGAGGGAGCTGCGCACACGCGTGGGCAATGCATCCGCCGCCGTCTTTGGGATAACCGCTAAGGTCAGGGGGATTTGGGCGTGCTCGCTCAATGAAAGTAAGCGCTCGAAGGACTCGTCATGCGCGATACTGTCATCATCCCGCCACCATAGAGTGACCTTGCGATGGGCGTTACGCCACCGGTCTAGCTCGCGCTCCAACTCGAGCCACGCATTCATGGACGACACTCCTCCTCTGCGGGGCACGGGGCCCGCCGGTCAACGCGTTTAAGTACGTTGGATTCGTTAACCTTGTGTCGGGGATAGACCCGGCTTGACACCGAGAGGCTCGATGACCCCCTGTTGAGCGCATCATAGCGCATTTCCCCCGTCGACTACCGCCCTAGACCGGCCGGACGGCCTCGGTACGGCCCGCCTGGCGCAACTAGCTCGCGCCCTCGGGCGCGGCACCCAAAAGACGCGCCGTCGCCGTCGCCCCATCGAGATCGATGACCGGCGCTACGCGCCGCCCCGACCCAATGGCGGCTTCGACCGCACGCGCCAGGCGCGGCGCAGTGAGCTCCGCCGGCAAGACAACGCTTATCTGCGTGAGCGCACTGACTGCCTCGGCGCGCAAGCTTTGCTCGCGCTCGTGTCCATCGCCGAACGGAGCCAGCACCGCCGGCGCGCCCGACACCAGCACATCGAGCACCGTATTGTAGCCGGCCTGCGAAACCGATAGACGGCAATTGCGCAACAAGGTTTGGAAATCGCTGCGGTTACGCTCGACAAACACGCCCTCAGGTGCGATTCGGCTTAGCTCGTCAAAAAGTGCCTCCGGCACATTGCTGCCAAGCAGACAGCGCCACCGGTGTGTGTTGAGACTGGTGAGCGAACGCGCGCCGAAGACCGACCGTATCAAGGACTCCGCCACCACGCCCCCGCCGGCGGAGACGATGATCTCATCGCACCCCGCGTCGCTCGCGTCGTCGACGCTGCGCCCGGCATGGACATAGCCCGTGTAATGCAGCATATGACGGATATCGCCAACCAGGGGGAAGGAGGCTTCTAAAGACACGAAACGTGGGTCGCTGTGGACGAGCACACCGTGGAAATATTGTTGCAAGCACCCGACGGTCTGAGCGTTTCGCTCGGGCTTGGATTTTGGCTCCAGGATGTCGCGAATCGAGCAAAGCAGGCGCGGTGGGTGGGGACACCGCCTGCTCGCCTCCAGCAGCGGGAGCAGCTCAAAGCTGACGAGCCTGCGTCCAAAGGGAAAGCTCTCGATAACGAGGACATCCGGGCAAAAGTCCCGAAACCCGTCAAGCAGGCGCTTGCGCCGCGCGTCTTGCCAGCGCTGGTCAACCGGTACACCGTCCACATCCAACAGTACGCCGTAGCGCGTGTCGGCCGCGCGAGCCGGTGGGAGCTGCAACAGCCGCGCCGCATTGGTTTCAAGCCCGGGGATGGGCATGCCACCCGACACATAGCAGACCTCGACCCCGGCATTAGAGAGCGCCCGGCTGATGGCTGCCATGCGATGCTGGTGGCCGGTACCAAGAAGGTGCTGCACATAGAGCATGACCCGCGTCGAGCTCACTTGCGTTCGAGCTCGATGTTGGGCTCCACGATGGTCAACGCAGCGTCGGGCGCCGCCAGACCAAAGAGATGCGCGCGGTCCCGCGCCAGACGTACGGGCGGTTTGCCCAGCATAGGCCACTGGGTTGCCAGTGCTAACGCGCAGCGGATCACGCCCTTGTGTGTCACCGCGACCAGCGGCCGGCCCATCACCGCACGCTCGCGCAACCACGCGTGGAGACGTTGACACACCTCACGCGGGCTCTCGCCACCACACGGGCGGAAGTCGAGCCCCCGCGCCTCGTTTTGGCGCATCCGAGCGCCGTGTGTCTCTCGCAGTGCCGCCAGCGTCGAGCCCTCCCATTCACCCCAATCCATTTCGACCAGACGTTTCTCGACCTGCGGGCGCGACACGCCCAAGAGCTCCGCCGTTTGGCGGGCGCGTGCGAGCGGACTGCTCACCCAGGCAAAGTGGGCAAAGCGCTCCGGCAAACGACGTTGCTCCAACCATGCTCTGGCCGGCGCCGAGATGCCCGTGTCCGCATGGCCTTGGATGCGCCCGGCCTTGTTCCAGTCCGTCTCGGCATGACGCACGAACAGCACCTCAACCATGCGCCTGGAGCTCGCCCAGCATGGTTGTCAGGACGCACACGGCCTTGTCGTAACGGTCTTCGGTCACCGCGCGCTGCACCGCCGCCCGCGCCATGGCTTCGACTCGACCCGGGTCTTCCAACAGCGCTTGCACCGCCCCGGCAAAGGCATGGTCGTCGCCTTCGGGTGTGAGCAAGCCAGTCTCCCCATCGTGCACGATCTCGGCCACGCCCTCCCGGCAACCCGCGACAGCGGGCAACCCGGCGCTTTGCGCTTCGAGCAACGCCATACCGTAGGCCTCGTTCAACGCCGGCCACACAAAGAGGTCGCACGCCCAGTGGAGCGTGCTTATCGCCTCCTCGGTCTGGAGCCCGGCGAACACGACCCGCGGCCCAAAGGATGCAAAGAGCTCGCGCACCTCGTCCCGGGCGGGTCCATCACCCACCACCACGAGCTGCCAGTGCTTGTCACGCAGCCGCTGCAACGCCCGTCCAAGCACCTGGAACGAGGCAAGCTTGTCACCGCGACGCAGCATCGCCACCACCAACAGCCATGGTGCTTGCAGGTCGAGACCAAGCCACCGCGCCACATCGGCTCTGAGCCCTGGCCGCTCCAGGCGCGGGCGCGTCGTGCACGGCTCCAGGAATGGTTGCAGCTCGTATAAACGCGTGCGCGCACCCAAGGCCGGTCTGACGCACTCAAGGTCGCGCGGGTTTAGCGAAACCACGGCGCTCGCGGAGCCAAGGGCCCGGAGCACACACCGGTGGCCCGTCTGCCAAACACCGGTCGCCTGCTTGGGCGCCACCGAGGCCTCGGCGACGACATAGGGGATTTCCAGGGCACGGGTGACCCGTGGTCCAAGCCAATCCGGCGCCTTGTGGTACAAGTGGTATGTGAACCAGACGCTGGGGCGCTCGCGGGCGACGCGGTAACGTTTGATCAAACGTTCAGCGATGCGTTCCCCGACCGACCGCAAACGCGCCTGGCGCACCGGGTCACCGCTCCCGTCCCAGCTGCGCAGGGTCGAGGCCAGCATGACTTGGCTGCCGGTGGAGCGAAGTGCATGCATCAGCAACCGGGCCATACGCCGGTCTCCGGATGGAACCGCGTGATTAGGTGCCTTCAACGGTGCGTAAAATGCCAAGCTCATGGGCCAACGACCGTTTCCGGTGGGAATTTGTGGAGCAGCCGCTCTATACCCTCCTCGAAGGAGAACAAGCGTGTCACGCGTCGGCGACCCGCCGCGCCGAGCCGCTCTCTGAGCCCGCCGTCACCGGCTAGACGCTCGAGCGCGCCCGCCAAGCCCTGCGGGCTGTCGGGTGCGACCAGCAGGCCAGTGCGCTCATCCTCGATCAGCTCCGGGATTGCGGAGATATTGGTGGAGATACACGGCAGGCCTTGGCTCTGCGCTTCGAGCAAGGCATTTGGTAACCCATCGCGGTCCCCGTCGCGCGCCACCTTGGAGGCCAGCACGAACACATCGGCGCCCGCGTACTGCGCCATCACGCGGTCGTGGCTCTGCGGTCCGAGCCAGACGATGCGCGTGTCTATACCAAGCTTCTTGGCGGTGCGCTTCAGCCGCGGGAGCAGCTTACCGCCGCCAACGTGGCGAAACTCCCAGCGCAATCCATTGCCAAGCCGTGCCAAGGCCTCGAGCAAGACGTCGTATCCCTTCTTCTCGACGGCGCGACCCACCGAGAGAATGACAAAGGACGGACCATGGCGCACGGCGGCGGGTGCTTTGACGCGGCGCATGTCCAAACCGTGATAAATGAGCTCGATGCGCCGCGGGTCGCTGGCCAAGGATTGTAGATGCTCGAGGTTCACCGCCGTACAGGTTACCCCCCACGCGCAGTCGTTTAGCTTCTCGGTCTTCTCCCAGCTCGGCGAGGTCCAAATATCGCGTGCGTGGGCGGAGAAACTCCATGGAATACCCAAGATCCGGCTTGCGTAACGGGCAACGGAAGACGGCGTATGCAAAAAGTGCGCGTGCAGGTGGACGGTGTCCGTGCAAAGCTCGTTGGCCAGCACACATGCTTGGCCGAAACGCCGAACTCGGTTACGGCTGCGGTCGCGCCGCAGGTCGGCGAGCCACAAGCTCGCGGCGTCACGATAACCCGGTAGACGACGCACCGCCGACCAGGCTCGCGCTACGCGAAGCGGCTCGCGGTGCAAATACTCGGGAAGATAGCAAACAGGCGCGCGGATCTCGCGGTGAACCGGCTGTATGGTCGGGTCGGTTGGGTGCCGCAAGGAAACGATGTGCAAACCGAGCCCGCGTTCCTCCAGCGCCCGCAGCTCCTGAGCGATAAAGGTCTCCGACAAACGTGGATAACCCTTGAGAAGAACCGCTACAACAGGTCGCATCGCACACCGGACCCCGGCTCGGCTTTACTGACTTATCACCGCAAGCGAATCTGCGCTCGGTGTACCACGCGGCCTAGACTTTTGCCAAAGCAAGCTGCTCACCCATGCGCTCGTTGCGTTTGAGCAAACACTCGTTGGCGAGATGATGAATGTTCTCGAGGCCGTCCAGTAAACCGGGCACCGCAACCTCGGATGGCAGACGCTGTTCGGGCAAACCGCGTATCGCGGCCGCCATGACCGCCGGAGCACGTCCGCCCTCGTCCGAGAGCATCTTCACGAGCCCAAGCTCCGCCGCCCGGGAAGCACGGATGTATTGTTCCATACGCGGTTTGCGCCGCGGGACGATGATGGCCTTTTTGTCGAGCGATAGGATCTCGCAGAAGGTGTTGTAACCGCCCATGCTCACAACGCCGACAGCGCCTTGCATCAGGTGCTCCAAGCGTGTGTCAAAAGTGATCGCGGATACCTTTGGAAGCTTGGCAATGCGCCGGTGAAACTGGTTCTGACGAGCGCGCGGCATAAATGGTCCAAACACGAGCACCGCGTGGTAGGGAATCCCAGGGTCGCGCTCATACGCGCGGATGACCCAATCGATGATGTCTTTACCATCGCCGCCTCCGCCCGCCGTCACGAGCACATACGGGTGGTCGGGCTGCTCGCTCGCCACGTTCGGTAGCTGCGCAGGGACACTCGAACGCAAGTAGCCCGTGTATACAATCTTATCCTGGACCGACTTTGGCAAAGACAAGCCCTTGAGCGGCTCGCACATGCTTGGCAATCCGTACACCCAAATCTGGTCATACAACGCACTGAGCGCGGCAACGGGGCTTTTGCGCTTCCACTCTTCGGCGAGCAGCGCCGGATGGTCAAGCACCTCACGCAACCCAAGCACCAGCCGTGTCCCGGCGCCCTTTAGCATCTGCAAGGTCTCACCGATCTCGCCCCGCAGACCGAGCGGCTCCTTGTCAACCAAGAATACATCGGGTTGGAAGGCCTCGGCCGTATGGCGAATAACCGACTCGCGCAGGCGCAACACCTCTGCAATGTCCATATGCAGGCTGAGCGATGAATACTCACCGTTTCGCAGCTTGATGACACCCGGAATACGGACAAAGTCGACGCGCGTGCGGAACTCGTAGCTCCCGATGATTGGCGAACCCGACAGGATCAGCACCGACAGATGTTTTTGACGCTCGACCAAGGCCTGCGCAATCGTCCTGCAACGCCGCAGATGCCCCAGACCAAAGGTGTCGTGGCTGTAGATCAGAATTCGCGCGTTAGGGGTGCCGTTTAACATTTGACCTCTGCACACCGAAGCAAGCGCGGAGAATAGCGTATTTCCACACCAACTGCCCCAAAAAAGTGCCCCCTGCCCTGGCGCTCAGGTCATACCAGCCGCTTCTAGCTCCCTGATCAAGCGCTGCAGGTTGTCGCGTGCGCTCTTTTCATAGCGAGCGCGGAAGAACTCTGTCGCGAAGAAATGCGGGCGCGCAAGCAGGCTGCGCATAAACTTCATATGCGACTCATAGAACTCTTGGTCACCCAGATGGACATACTCAGCGCGTACCGCATCGCTGTCACGTTTGAACTCCTCCCAGGGCAATCCAAAGCTTGAAAGATCGATATCGACTACGAATTTGTCGTCAGGCCGCATTGCCGGCTCCTGATGGATCGTAATCAATATCATCTCGTAAACATTTTCTGCAAAGCTCTCAGTAACTCTGCCGCGCGTCAGATCGACGAACATCTCGGCGCTACGCAGCTCGTTGTCAAACGATGGAATCTGGTAAATGGCATCGTGGAACCAAAGCGCCATCTCTACGGCATCGGCGTCCTCTATGAGTTGCACGGCAAGATCGAACTGGGCGAGGCAGTGGTCAATGTGACGCTCGGTGTGGTAACGACGGTGGGGTTCAGCATAAAGCGCCGCTATCTGATCGAAGACCTCGTCCGCGTCCGAGGACAAACCGTTCTTTAGGCAACGGCGCCACAACCGCGTGAATCGCGATCTATCCATCATGTCTAAGCCGTTGGATCACTCGTGACGGTGTGACGGAAGCGTTGAGCCAATGTGTTCTTGACCACAAAGCTGCGTTAGCCGGGAGCTTCGTATTTCTGCAACTTGTCCTGGACCTGCTCGAACTGCTGATGCGCCTGCGCAAGCTTGATGCTGAGCTGACGCATCACGTCCAGAGAGACCTGCGGATTCTCCGAAAGAAGCCTGAGAAACATCTCTCCGGCAATGCGCATCGCCGACACCGATCCACGCGCGCGCATGGTCGCCGAACGGGGCTCGCCCATCAAGATAGCCATCTCACCGATTAGCTCGTTCTCACCCCGCGTAAGCGCAACCACTTCACCGGCATCGGTTTGCGCCAGAATCTCGACTACACCGTTCAATATGACGTACGCGCAATCCGCGACGTCACCGACACGGCACAGCTCCTCCCCAGAGTCAAAGCTGAGGTGCTGACTCGTAAAGGCAAGGAGCTTGAGCTTCGAAGCGTCCAGCTTCGAAAACATCGGCACCTTCCTCAGCGTTTCGGCTTCTTGAATCAGTCCCATGGCTTCTAGCTTCTCATCGACATAGCTAGCTCTAGTCCGCAAAGGCCGAGGTGTCGAGACCGTCAAACGCGCCTTGCTGCACAACGCGACCGCTATCCAATACAAGGGCTTGGCCAAATTTTCTACCAAGACTCGCACGGTGCAAGACCCAGATCAACCCGCAGCCCTCGCTCTTACGGACCAAGTTGTCCATGAGTTTGTTCTGTGTGGCCGGCTCCAGCGCCGCGGTCGCCTGGTCGATAATCAGGAGCCTGGGTCGCTTTAGAATACAGCGGGCGATAGCGATTTTCTGACGCTGTACAGGGGCTAGCCGTCCGCCGCCCACACCCACCGGGTAGTCCAAACCAAGCTCCATGACCGCGCGACGCAACCCAAGCTGCTCCACGACCTCGCTGATCAACTCGCCGACGATCACGGTACTCCGGGCCTTGCCGTAGGCCAAACGCCCAAACAAGATGTTGTCCTGCACCGATACGGCATGGTTGATGCGGTCTCGGTCGAAAAACTCGATGGGCGGGCTGTCGGCACCGAAGTCGTCATGAAAACGTTTGCGCGCCTCGAGCAGCCGGTGCTGCAGCGTCTGGTCGACAAGACCCAAGCGGTGCCGCGTGGGAATGATCTTGAATGAAAGCGAAATGAGCCGGTCCTTGTCGCGCTCCCCCAAGGTCTCCAACGACGCGGGGTCGGACCGCGACAGCAGGGCTTTGAACTCCGGCAGGTCTTCCGCCTCGATAAAGCTGAACTGGTCGAACAAGTCGCTGTCCGGCGGCACATCGGTGAACAAGTCCATCATGATTTCCGCAACCTGCCGCCCCACGGAGAGCAAATCGGACGTGAGCCCCACCGCGTCCAGTACTTTTCTCACATAAGCGTTCGAGGCCAATTCGTCCATGTCGAAGGCGCCGGCGCGCGGGCTGCCAAACAACAAATTCTCAGCCACGCTCATGTTGATGTTGTAGCTCTCGCGGTCAAAGGGCTCGACCAAAGGTACGAGCTCGGGCTCTTTGAGTCGTTCGCGAAGAACCTGTCGCGCCTCCAACAAACGCTGCGCTAGCTCCGGGCGCGCATCCGGGTCCACATACCCATGCAGTCCGAGCTGATAAATGCCCTCATCCATGTCTACCTGCGACAACGCCTCGATGGCCCGTTCGGTCAGCTCATCGGGCCCGTCGACCCCGAGCGCCTCGTAATCGATCCACTCCGCATTGATATCGTGCTCACTGTTGCCCGATTGTCGCGCTTCCTTGAGGCGGTTTTCCCACTCGCGTTGCTGCTCGGGCGTGTAGCTCGGCGGTGTCACTGGTCGATGCTTTAGCGGATAATATAAATTGTCGCGTAACGTCCCCGCACGCAGCGTCGGCTCGGTCCCCACGTAGGCGATTTGACGCCCGGTAACAGTTTCGGGCAAACGAGATAACTCCACGCCGTTCACCGTGACGCGCCCGGCAAGGTACTTCTTCAAACCGGCTAAGCTCATTGCCAAACGACTCTTGCCGCTGTCCCCATCACCGATGATGGCGACTCGGTCTGTAAGCGGAAACTCGAAGCTCGCAGTTCCAGAGAAAGTGTTCTCACTCTCCTCTTCTTCCCTGAGGTCAAGTCGCGAGCCGACGATGTCGCCCGCCAGGGGTTGGAACTGGTCGGGGTCGCCCGACAGTATGTGGTCACCGAGCATACCCTCGGGTTGGAATGTATCGGCTAACAGATCGTACTTAATGCGTGCATCGGCCTGCTGCTGGTAGTAGTCCAACAGCTCCTTCCATGGCGCGGACAAGTCTTTGTACGCGGCAAGCACCGCCACCAGCGCGCCAAAGCTCAGGTCGCCTGTGATCACCAGGTAACCACCGATGGAGTAGAAGAAGAACGGTGTTAGCTGAGCGACGAAGTTGTTCAAGAACTTGATCAGAAACTTGAGCTTGTAGACCTGGTAACGAATCCTGAAGATTTCATCCATACGCAGTGAATAGTCGGCCAGCTCGTAGCTTGACGTGTCATGCGCGTGCAGCTCCTGAACGCCCATCACCACCTCGCCGATGCGCTCCGAGAGCTTGCGAACCTTTATCGTGCGGGCCTTGCGCAGTTGGTTGACCTTTGCCTGCAGCTTTGGGATCACGTACATCTGCAACGGGTAGAGCGCGACAGCCGCCAACCCCAACACCCAGTCTTGCACGAACATGAATAGCAAGATGGTAAGGAGCGTCCCGCCTTGGAAAGCGGGCAACGAGATCGAGTCACCTACAAAGCCGCCAAGCGGCTCTGTCTCGGCAGTGACCATAGAGACGATCTCTCCCTGCGAGACCTTGCGAAAGTGCGGCAATGGAAATCGCAAGATACGATGGAACAAGTCGTAGCGCAGCCGACGCAACATGCGCTCGCCTACCACGCCGCGATAGACGTTCAAGAAATACTTGAACCCACCGTTGACAAATACCAGCGCCAAAAAAACTGAACACAGCACGAGCAAGTATTCCAACTGTTCGAGCTGTAAGCCGAATAGCTCACGTGTCCCCGTACCACCTCCGATCGCCTTGTTGATGATGGTCTTGGGAAGGTCGAGCGAGTAATACAGAAACGGGAAAGACACGAAAGTGAGGATCAAGAGGGTGATCTGCTCTTTCTTGCTGTATTTCAGAATGAACTTAAAGAGATTCTTTTCCATCGCTGTTCCGTGGAGTTGTTTTTTGGAATCAGGCTCCCACAAGGACCATCAGGCGCAGGCGTTTGTTCGACACAAACACGCCGACATAGAGCAACCGGGACGATAACGGTCCATGGGGCGTACTCTCTCGGGGAGACCGAGGATCTCGCTAATCAGCCAGGAAAGCAAATAGACAGGGGCGGACTTGGCGCTTGCTCAACAGACGGGACGCGAGCCCGGTGGCCAACTAGACCGGAGCGAGCCCGTCGCCCTCGATACAAGCGAGATAGGCCTGCTCCAGCTTTTCGGTCCCAAACCGGTGACAACAGTCCGCGGGGGTGCCGACAAAGCGAAGCTGCTTTGCATGCAACACCCCCATCCGGTCGCAAAGCTCTTCGACATCGGAAAGCATGTGCGTGCTGATAAAGAGCGTGCGTCCTGCTTCTTTGAGCTTTGCCAAGTAGCTCTTCACCAGGATCCGGGCTTTCGGGTCCAAGCCGCTCATCGGCTCATCCAAAACGACGAGGTCGCGCGCGTACATAAAGCAGGAGACCAAGCCAAGCTTTTGCGCCATGCCCTTGGAATACTCGCGTGCGGGCTTGGCCAAGGCATCAGGGTCGAGGTCAAGCCGTCTACACAATTCGTACGCGGCCGACTCGTCATAGACGGTGCCGTGTAAACGCGACATGTAGCGTAAGAAGTCCCGGCCCGTTAGGTAGTACGGTGGCAGAAAACGCTCGGGTAAATAGGCGACGCGGCTGCGCGCGCGTGTCTCTGTATGCGGCACATCAAAAATGGAAATAGTACCGCCGTCGATCTCGCAGAAGTCGAGCAAACCCTTGATACAGGTGGTCTTGCCCGCGCCGTTGACACCGACCAAACCAAAGCACTCACCTTGGCGTACCGACAGGCAAAAACCGTTGAGAACCGTGTGACGTCTGTACCGCTTGACGAGACCGTCAAAGGCGAGTGCGGTTGGCTGCTTGCTGTCCATACAAGCGCGGGCGTCGCGCGTCACCGAGAGCGCACACCGCTCATCTAGAAGAGGTAAACGATACTGCAGTCTTGCTCGTCCGTGCTTATGTTGTAGACCTCGCCTGTCCCGGGGTCGTTGTGACAACTCGCGTTCCCATCCGTGACCGGTGTGAACACGCCCGTCGAGCCATCGGTCGCCAGCCGAATCACGCCAGCGTCGGGCACACCGTCATCGAGCTTGATATCCAGCTCCTGCGCGATGTCGACCGGAATGCCGCGCCCAAGCGACAAGTTCAGCCGGTCGCCGGCGCCCGCGCCAAGATAGTCGCTGGTGCGTCCTAGAACGAGGTTCCGGCTAAAGGGATTGACCGGGGTCAGGTTGTTATTCACCGTGGGGGCCACGTCGGTGCCCTCGTAGGCCCCTTGGATAAAGCCCGATTTGGACATTTGCTCCCACATCGCGTTTGGCTCCTGCCACGCCGAGCCGCAGCTGGCGCAGGGATTCTCGATGGACCCGCTGTCGTCGCCACCGTGGGTAATGGTCGCATCGCCGATAGCCTCGGCTGCCGCCGTTGCGTTCCAATCGCCCGGAACCCGGTTGTAGCGGTCCACGAAGCCGTAGTAGGCCGCCTGGGTGTCGGTAGCGAGGTCCGCAAAGGTGCGCGCGCGAGCGCTGTTGATGAGCTCCTGTCCCTTTAGAAGCGCGCCTAGTAGGAGGCCGATCACCACCAGTACGATGGCAATCTCGACAAGAGAAAAACCCGCTTGGTAGCGATTAAGCATCTTGAAACCGACCTGGCTCCTGAAGCAGAACACGCCTGGGGAGGTGCGTGAATTCCGTGACCCCGCTCCCAGGCGTGTTCTATTTTATTGCTTAAACGATCTATTGCAACATCAGCTACCAAGCGTACCTAAAGGTGTTGAACATCCGACATCGTGTCGAATTCTCGACGGCTACTGCCCGTTTCTACTCAGTATGTAAAGACCAGGCTGCAGTCCTGTGCATCGGCCGCCACGTCGTACACCTCACCCGTGCCGGGGTCGGTATGACAGGTTGCATCGCTATCGCTGAGCGGAGTAAAGGTACCTGCCGCGCCGTCGACTGCGAGTCTTACTACACCGGTATCGGGTACGCCGTCATCGAGCTTGATATCCAGCTCTTGCGCGATATCAACCGGGATTCTACGTCCTAGGGACATGTTGAGCCGGACATTGCCGCCGGAGCCCAAATAGTCGGGTGTTCGGCCCAGAACGATATTGCTGTTGAAGGCGTTTAGCGGTGTCAGGTTGTTGTTTGCGGTCGGCACCGTGGCGGCGGTGCCGGCATAGGCCCCCTGTATAAACCCGGATTTAGACAGTTGCTCCCACATCGCATTTGGCTCGTCCCACTGGGCGGCAGGAGGGTTGTCGATGGCGCCGCTATCGTCTCCACCGCCGGCGATAACCTCGCCGATCGCTGTGGTCGCGGCGGTGTTGTTCCAGTCACCAGGCACCCGGCGGTACCGGTCGATAAACCCGTAATAGGCCGCCTGCACGCCGGAGTTCATATCAGCCATGTTGCGGACACGCGCCGAATTGATGAGCTCCTGACCCTTGAGGATCCCGCCCAACAGCAGGCCGATGATGACCAGCACGATGGCGATTTCTACCAGAGTAAAACCCTTTTCTTGTCGCATTGTCTTTCATCCCTTGCAAAGTGTTTCGGTATTGGAGGATGTGGTGTGCAAAGTGCGTGCCAACAAGCGCGTGGCGAGGTCCGCGACGTTGCGCCCGCGTCGGGCACTGCTAGACTCCAAATTAGCCCTGCCTTCTTTAACCCCTAGAAAGCACCTCAGTTGGCCCTGAACGCGCAACATATACTACGTCCCGAGGTCCACGCAGGCGAGCGGGACGGCCGGCAAACCTACGTCCCGCGGTCCATGCGACCCGCCCCTGAGAGGCGTTCGGCGTCGAGAATTCGTCAACTGTGTCGAAACCTCGGTCGCGACCGAATCCAGATTGGGCTTCTGTTCACCGTGTTGCTGCTGTTTTGGGCAAACGCTCTTGGCGCGTTCGCCCGACGGCTTGGCATGGTCGACTTGGCACCAGGCGGCGCGGGGCTGACCGCGTCGGCAGATACGCTGGTGCTCCTTTCGGTGGGTGCTTTGCTCTCGCTGCTGCTGCCCGTCGCGAGCCCCATCGTCGCCTCCATGCTCACCCTGTGCGCCATGCTGGCATTGTTTTATGCCGAGCTGGCACCGGGAGCTATGCAGGGCGTTCTCACGCTCGAATACTCGTTGCTGACGATACTGATATTGTTTGTCTGCCATGTCGTCTTTAGCTACTTCGTCGAGACCCGGCAAAAACACAAGCTGGTCGAAGCATTTGGAAAATACGTGCCCCCAGAGCTCGCCAAGGCAATAAGCCGGGACCCGGAGAGCTTTTCGCTGGAGGGCGTATCGCGCGAAATGACCGTGATGTTTTGTGACGTGCACAACTTCACTAGCATCGCCGAAAAGCTTGGCCCAAAGGAACTTGCCGAGCTGCTCAACACGCTGTTCACGCCCCTCACGCGCATCCTATACAAGCACAAGGGCACCATCGACAAATACATCGGTGACGCGATTATGGCGTTTTGGGGCGCCCCCATGAATGACCGCGACCATGCACGCCACGCCTTGAACGCGGCATCGGACATCCAGCGCGAAGTGCGGCGTCTAGCACCCGCTTTCGCGGCCAAGGGGTGGCCGGAGATCACCGTGGGCATCGGTATCAACACCGGCGTAATGAATGTCGGGAACATGGGGTCAAAGTACCGGGTCGCCTACACGGTGATCGGTGATGCCGTCAACCTCGCCGCACGTATCCAAGACCTGACCGGCGTCTTCGAGGCCGACATCATCGTGGGAGAAGACACGAGAAGAGCCTGTCCAATCGGTGTCTACAGAGAGCTGGGCCTAGTGCAGGTCAGAGGCAAGCACACGCTGGCACGCGTATACGAACCCTGCAACGTCGGTGATAAGGCCGACAGCACGCTGGTCGAGAGCATGCTGCGCCACAACGATGCGCTGCAGTTCTACTACGACCGGCAGTGGGAGCAGGCGGCAAAGCTCTTCGAGACCCTACACCACGAATGGCCACAAGACCCACTCTATAGCTACTATCTGGAGCGTATCGGGGAATTCCGCGTCGCACCGCCGCCACCGAGCTGGGCGGGCCAACTGCGTTTCGACACGCACTAGCCATACCCGCCCGGCCTCGATGCGGCTTAGTTCTCGCCGGGTTGTATCTGCTGCTCGCGGAGCTCGTCGAGCTTCCGCTCCAAGAATCGGATCTCGTGTGGGTCGGTGATGCGACCGCTGTCGAGCAAGCCGCCAATGAGGATCTGCGCGGCTTCGAGCTCGCCCATCTCCTCGAGGATGATGACCGACATGTCGCGAGCCCAGTTTGGCACGTCGTCGCTCAAGGCTTTGTCGGTAATGGCCCGCGCGTACTTTAGGGCAAGCGGTAAGTCGTCGAGCTGATGCTTGGCGATGATGGCCGCATGCGCAAGCCATGGCCAGCGCTGATCGGGCGCCTCTAGAAAATGCCTATAGACGAAGTCCAGCATTTGTCGTTTTTTTTGCTCCTGATAAACGAAGGCGTAGACGCGACTCGCCGCCATGAACGGATACTGCGCTCGTGGGTCCAAGTCCACAATGCGCTCCAACCATGCTTCGACCGTATCGTAGTCGAGCTGTGCGAACGGAATGCTGATGCCGGGCTGGTTGTCGAACGCTTGCAACCACAGCATGAGCAGCTTTGACGCGACCCACGGGTCGCCAAGCGCGGAGAGCTTTAATGCCTGGGTCGAGGGGGGCCACGGCAATGCGCTTGCTTTTACATCCACCGGCGGTCGCATCGCGTGCCATGCAATCTGCAGGCATAGACCAGCCGCCAGCAACAAAGCCACCGGAACGGGCACCGCTCGCAAAGGCCGCGCAACCGAGACCATGGCGCTAGGAGACCGGGTGTGGAAAAGACCTGCTCACGCTAAAGATTCTTACGGTAGAGGTCGAACAAGGCGGCACCCGACAGCAGTGCCACGTAGATGACGCTTTGCCCAAGAATAGGCAACAAGTCGTGCCAGTGACCCGTGTGGTACACCAACCACTCGGATGACGTAAAGCGGTCGAGCTCAGGCAACAAGAATCCCAGCCCGCTCATCAGCCACCCAATCAACTGCTGTGAAAGCTGGTCGGTGGGGCCAAGCGGGCCTTGCCCGATAAGCTGCAAGGCGCTGATGGTTCGGGCAAGCACATAGAAAGCCATGACCACGCTCAAGGCGAGCGTCACATGCGCAAAAGTAAACAAGCACAGCAGGCTGAATGTCATAATTATGAGCAGCTCGGCCGTCAGCGAGACACCCCAGATCAATGCCTGGTCGACCGGCGTGTACAGCAGCAGCGCCAGCGCGTACAGCGCCGCGGTAAACACGGCCAGACAGCTGAAACCAAGCAGCTTGCCCAGAAAATAGCTGGTCCTGGCGATGGGTTGGGAAAGCACCAGCTCCAACCCCTTGTCGTTGAACTCGCGTACCATGCTTGTTATCACGAACAAACTGACCATGAAGACCGCGCTCACGCGCAAAACCGCGCCCAGGAAGCTGCTTTGAAACTCCTTGGATTCGGTGATTGCCACCTCCCCGATAAACTCGGCCAAGGTAAAACCGCCGACAACAAAACTGACCACGAGCCAAAGCAATCGGTTCCTAAGCGCTTCGAGCGTCGTATAGTAAGCAATGGCGAGCACGGCCGGCATAGCGAACCCCCTAGAACAAGCAGCTTATCCCCCTGTGGACCCGTTGCACGTCGCGAACGCGTCGGGTGACAGGGTTCACCACTCAGCCCAGCTTGTCACAAGACGCCTCCAGCGAGAAGATACCGAGCAGTTTTCCTATGATTATGTTGAATATATTCAAGAAGGATTTCAACGAGCGCCGTCGTTGCCGGACCGAGCGCCGCCCCTCTGACATGTTGTCTTACACACATCTTTACGCCCGACACCGACACCGCATTCTGGGATTGATGCTGTTGCTCCTTCATCTCGCCTTGTGGTGGGACTTCGCCGGGCCATTGTCGCGGTCCTTCATGCTGGCTCACCTCGGCGTGTTCCTCATCTGGCAGCCCGTGTGGCGTCGAAATCGGCCGCTGGCTTGGCCGAGCCTGATTGTCGCCGGTGTGGCGGTCTTCGTGTTGACCGTTTTTCTCAACTATTGGTTGATGGCCTTCTGGCTGCTGCTGTTGATTGGTCTCGTATCCAGCGCGTTCCCCACAAGCCGTTTGGAGCGCTATGCGCAGCTTGCCTCGCTGGTATTTCTCGTCGCGGAGCTGCTAGTGGCGTGCGTACCACTCATGTTTGATGTGCGTGACCCCGCCTCAGATGTGTATCAGGCGATCGGCTACGCGCTACTCACGGTGCCACTGGGGGTTGCGCTCATCCCAAGCTCCGAAGTCATCGAACGCCGCGACGCCGTCGACCTGCTCCCCGGTCTCACGGTACCCATGCTCGCCACGATTCTCGCGCTTGGCAGTCTCATCGGCACCTACGCGCAAGGAGTTCCGTACACGACGGCGCTGTTTGCGACCCTGTTCGCCATCGCGTTCTTTTTGCTCGCCATTAACTGGCTGTGGACACCGCTCGCCGGGTTCAGCGGCTTCGGGCAGATATGGGAGCGCTATCTTTTGAACATCGGCACGCCCTTCGAGCACTGGCTTGGCCGGCTCGCACAAACCTCCGCGCAAAGCGCTTCACCGGAGCAGTTCCTGTCATCCGCGTTGAAGCAATTTCGTGAGCTCGCCTGGGTCGCGGGGGTAAAGTGGAGCTACGATGGACAAGACGGCATGCTCGGCACTGCGACCGCACACGGGTTTCGAATGCATATCGACGGCCTCAACATCGAGGTCTTTGGTCGTTGGGCCATCGGTACGAGCTTGCTGCTACACGGCAAGCTGCTGCTACAGCTTATCCGGCACTTTCACCACGCCAAGGAACGTGAACGCGAGCTGGCCCAAAACACCCACCTCAAGGCCATTTACGAAACGGGCGCTCGCGTCACCCACGACATAAAGAATCTGCTGCAAACCTTGCACACCATGACCACGGCGGTACAACAACGTCAGGGGGATTGGGACGCCGATGTCACGCGGCTGATCTCGCGTCAGCTACCGCATTTGCGCCAGCGTTTGACGCTCGCCCTCGACAAGCTGCAGGCACCCGAAAATGTGGTCGAAACCAAGTCCAGGCTCGCCGAGTGGTGGGAGAACCTAAAGGTACGCAACCTGGATGACGACATCGTCTTCGAGGGAGATGCATCCACGGACCATCGAGTACCCGGTGACCTGTTTGACAGCGTGGTGGAAAACCTGTTGGAGAATGCGCGTCTAAAGCGTTTGTCGGAGCCAAACATCACTATCGCCGTCACTCTGCGTTCGACGGATTCGGGGGTAAAGCTACAGATCGCAGACGATGGCAGCGCCGTTCCACCCGAGGTGATCGCCGACCTCTTCACCGGACCCGTCACCTCGCGACACGGTTTGGGTATCGGTCTTTTTCAAGCGCACCGCCAGGCGGAACAAGTCGGCTATAAGCTCGTGCTCAAAGACCCGACGGCGGGTCACGTGTGCTTTGTGCTGGAAAACAACGGGCGCAAACAAGGGACGCTCGGACGCGCCGACCGACTACGGCCAAACCGTAGCCTGGACCAGGTGACCGACTAGCGCGTTCTTCGATACCCAAAGCAGTACGTCGTCGTAGAGATTCGCGCTAACGATGTCTTGGGTGTAAACCCCGTCGGCCAGCGCCGCGGAATTCGTACAATCCGCGCTTGCGTTAGGATTTCCATCGTCGTCGTTCCCGGCATCCGGAATACCGTTCTTGCCGCAGGAGAAAATGACGGCCACGGCGGCGTCGGGGTCGGTAGTAGTCAGGGGGTTCCCGGCGAGGTCTGCGACCCGCAAGGACTCTACGGTGTCGGGCGGCAGCGGGATCGATACGGTGAAGCTGTTATCCACCCGATAGCGGTACCGCCGCCCCCACGCATCCGTCCCGCTCACCCCCAAGGTCACCCAAGGTATGAACCCTTCATCGCCGGCGGCGCATCCGACACTCTCCAACCCGTCTCCGCTCGTGTCCGCGCAGGGCAGTCGGGCGTTCAATACGGCGAAACCAAACAGCGCGCGTTCGAGCTCGCGTAGCTCGCGCCCGACTTCGTTGTACCTGGCGGTATCCACGCGAACGGCCAGCGGGGTCAGCATAGCGCCAAGCAGGAGCCCCATGACGGCGATAACAATCGTGAGCTCGATCAGGCTGAACCCACCCGCGCGCTCGCTTCTGTGCGACTGCCGAGGTGTCGCCGCGTCTCGCTGTGACGGCGTCATGGCGCGACGATCTTTATCTGGTCGTTGAAATCCTCCGATGGGCGACGACGCTCGAACACCATGTCCTCATTAGCGTTATCCCCCTCCAGATAATCGGACAATTCGCCAGAAGGCCGGGTCTGAGACAATAGCCTTCCACCCATCGATATGACCAAGGCCTGCTTGTCATTTGCGGCCCCAGGTCCGTTCAGCACCGAAAGACAAGTGAGTCCGCGACGGCATGTGCCAAGCCCCGGCGGCTGCAGGTCCGGAGAGACGCTTGCATAGACAAAACGTTGCCAATCGCTTTTTGTGAACCACGCCGGGAGCTCCTCATCGGCACCCGTTCCAAGGTCGTAGCGTATCCCCGCAACCCGCAGCCACCCCCGGGTCGGGTCCGTTAGCAGAAGCCTGGAGGTACCCGTCGATCCCGGCGGTGAAACCTGCCGGTCCTCGACTTGGATGTCGACGCTGAGCGATGCTCCGCGTCCGTAGCTCAAGCTGCGACGCCTGAGGTCGGAGCCGGAAGGTGGCGTCACCACAGGCCCCCACCCTCGGGGCAGAACGAGCGCCACATCAACGACGTAGATACGCTCGATGAGCTCGTCGCCCACCCCCACGACCATCTCGGGGGCGCTGCGCCCGTTGCAGACCGCGGTGGCACGGTCCAACCAGACACAGCGGCTTGCGACATTCACCAGGCGCGAGATGGGGCCTACGAACCCCTGTAGCGGTGTCAGGTTACCCGGCGCCGCGAGGCTGACCGCGCCATCGGGGATGTCCCAGGCAATTTCGAAGCTCGTGGAAAAGGCTTCGCCCGGTACGTGCACGGGCACAAAGCCCGCGCCCACACCGACGTGGCCACCGGGCTCAGCTTGGCTGCTTGGGTCCTCGAAGCGGCTCAGCCAGGGATAGGCGCCACCGGGGTTCCAGCCGGCCTGCGCGTAGTCGCGCAATGCACGCGCGACCTCGCCGATGACGCGCTTCTCGACCAACGACACGAGCTCTTCTACGGTGATGAAAACCAGCTGGTCATTGAATACTGCTTGGTGGTCCGGACGAAGGCCCGGGCTGGTAAACGCGATAAAGTCCTCGTCGTCGTCCGCGTTGCTGTAGTGCACCCCGTTGAGGGTGACGCCGTCCAAGTATTCGCCAACGCCGGGGGCGCTGGCGCTGCGGTCTTGCGTCGCCAAGGGCGCACCCGGCGCGAAGACCACCACGGCGACACGGTCGCTGATCACCGCACCCGTCGTGTCGCGCACGGTGAGCCACTCCGCGGATACGTCATCCACCAAGGCAGGGTTAACCACGGGGTTTGCTGGGGGGTTGTAGCTGCGCACCAGGCTAGGCGACACCGCGTACCACAGCGGTTCCTTGGCCGCGTCGCGCACGTTGATGCTCAAACCGCTACGCGGCCCCGCACACGGTGCGGTTTGCGCAAACCAGGGTAAGCGCCCGAGTAAGAAACGCGCGGCCGGCGCACCGCTGGTGACGCAGTCGCTGTTGCCATCGTAGTTACCGTCACCATTCCGATCCGGCCATGGCATCATTCCGGGGACGTTCTCGTGCCCGACCGCCCAGCCGAGCAACGCGCGTTTCGCCTCGCCGAGCGCAACAGCAGACTCGAACACCTGGTCCGCTCGCTCCTTTGCCAAACCCTTCAAGGCCCCCAGCAGCCACCCAGTCGATAGCAGCACGAGGACCACTGCCGCCAGCAGCAGCGCCGCGCCTCGCTGCCGTGGGATCGGTTTTGCCTGTGGTATGGAACGCATCGCTTCCCTGCGCACCGATTGACGAATGGCGCATAGATTAGCGACTTTGCAACGAGACTAGCGTCTGTAAGCGAGCTTGCTTACGTAGGCGAGAGGCTTGGGACAGCGAGGAAAATGAGGCGGGGTGGCTAGCTAATACGTACCGTAAACTCCATATTCGACGATTTCGTCTTCGCGCAGGACGTCTCCGCCGCTGGACGGGCCGTTGAAGAAGGTCTCCGGTTCCTCGACCTCTTCGAAGATCGTGGCTGCCCGCTCGCCCGCATCTTGCTCATAAGGCTCTAGGATGCTCCCCGTCAGAACGTCGATCTTCTGGCCCGGCTTTAGCTGCACGGTGTCCTGGCCGCTTGGGAGCACCAATCGGATCGTACCCCCACCGGAGAGCTGCCGGGTCTCCACTCGAATGCCTTCGCGCGTAGCGTCCCCGCTGCGTATGTTGTCACCGTTGATCCACGAGTAGTTGTTGCCGCTGCTACGCAGCACGATCCCGTTGATGGTCACGTGCTCGACAAGCGGCCCGCCGGGGCCTTGCTCCGGCACCACGACGACTTCCGGCGCTTCCTCTTTGCCAAAGTCCGGGTCGTTTCGAATCTCGTCGAGCTCGGCACGCTCCTCGGGCGTGGTGAACAAACGACCCAGCTGCTGGGCATCCGCGACCGGCAGCCAAAGATTAGCCACAACGACTATCCCGACCGCTAGCGCGCCAATGCTGCCCGCCGGCTGCCCTGTTCGCGAATCTGTCAAAGCGTTCACGATTTCGTCTTATCCTGGATTGGCTCGCGGATGGTGAACCAGGTGAGGTCGCAAGTCGCGTTGAGATTGGCTTTCTTCGGGTCCTTCTTTAGCTCGGCCTCCACGCGGGTGAGCGTGCAGTCACGAACGCTGTACAAACCCTGCGCCTGCCGTCTCAGAACGCGCAGTACTGCCGGCAGATCCCCTTCATGCAACAACCCGATCTCCAGGCGCATGTCGCTCCCATAAAGCTTCAGCGCGCCCACCTCGACGGGAAACTCCGGTGTGTACTCTTCTTGCTCGTAGATCTGATAGCGCAAGCCCGGCGGCTTGACCAGCGCGGCCGCTTGACGCAATGCCTCCACCCAATTGAGCCGATGCTCTGGGCCGATGATGCCCTTGGTCTCCAGCTCCTCGAATTTTGGCAGATAGTCCTCGATCAAGCGCCTCTCGTCGTCCAATGACTGATACTGGCTGCGCACCGAGTTTAGCTGTCTTCTTTCGCTGTCGTGAGCATCGGAAGCCTGGACCCAAATGTATTCACTACCCACCAACAGCGCGACACTGATCACGAGCGCCGCGCCCAAGAAAATCAGCGCGCCCCGCAAGATGCTCCAGTCGATGTCCGATGCTTTCATTGAATACCCGGCCGCACGCTACGCGGCTTCCGACGCCTTTGTCTTCAACACGATTCGCAGCTCGAAATTTGCTTCCTTGGGCGTATCGGCACCGGCGGCGGACCCAAGCAGACGCCAGTTCGACTCCGTGTTGATGGGCAGCGAGAGCGCCGTGACGCTCTCCACCTCCGGCTGCCGAAGCAGGATGTCGCGCAGCCGGTCGATACGCTCCAGCGCGCGTCTGTAATCCCCGTTGAACGGTGCGATACGTCCGTTGACGTGCGCGATATGATAGTAATCGCCCGTCGGCTTTGGCTGGCGTGCGCGCCGGTCGCGTCTGTTTGCTTGCGACCCGCCCTTACCGCTGATGGCGACCTCCGCGTTACCCGTCGACTTCCACGCTACCTCGTCGATGTGGAGGTCGGGAAAAACGCTGAGCCCCGCGCTGAGCACAAGCATCATTTTGACCGGCGAAGACTGATAATCGCTGACCTGCTCGGCCATCTTCACCGCCATTTCCATATCGCGAGGCAGCACCGGGGTCGACGGCATGCGCTTGCGCGCAATACGTAGACGGTCGTCGTAGAAGGCCGCCTGGCGCGCCAACACGGTTGTTTGTTGCGTGACCAGGATGCTCTCAACAGTTCTAAATCCGCTCCATGCGAAGCTGCCCACGAGCAACAGCAAACCCGCCGTCGCCATCGCCATACGCGCTCGACGCATCGAAAAGTAGCGCCGCTCCTGCGGCGGCGCATAGTGGTTCTTTGGCGGGTTGTTGACCAGCAACCGCGAGAACAGAAGGTCGGAATAGGGCCCGTCCACGGGCGGCTTGATACGTAACGCGCGGCTCACATCGGTGATGTTGAGCAGATGGTGACGCGAGTTGACCGAGTCGATGGATTGACGCGTCAGGTCCTCGAGGATCACACCGTGGCTGAGAATGTAAACGTCGAGCGGGGTCTCCCGGTTCAGCAGCCGCAGGCTGCCGAGATAGCGCCTGATTTTCTCGACCTCGCTCAACATATACGAGGCGTAACGACTCGCCCCGACATCGGGCATAACAGCGAGACGGCTAACCTTGAGCTGATTGTCGTGCAAAAAGGTCTGACGCAACCCGCCGGAGCTGTTCAGCGTCACCAAGAGCACATAGCTGGAGTTGACCTTGAGCTTTTTCAGTAGCTGTGCGCTCAGCAGAGGCAGCGAGTAAATGCCGCTGAGCGGAATCTTGTAACGGCTGATCTGACTCACCCAAGGCGTGAGCAGGTCGGGTCGGATGACCGCCGTAAACAAAACCTTGTCGTCACGCCTGCCGCCTTCTTCACGCCCCTGCGGGATGGCATGGGAAAAGGTTGGGTCGCGGAATAAGCGCGATTGCTTGTTTTGAATTAGTGCTTGTTTGTCCTTACCAAAAACATGCGGGATGGTCTCTTCTCTGAACTCTTCCTCGACGACGTCGATGACCATCGACATCGGGCTGCGTCCAGCTTGCTGCAAATACTGTGAAAACTGCTGGATACCGTGCTCATCAGCACGAAAGTGTAGAGGCGGGGCAAAGGTGCTGCCTTGACGGTGATATACCGTCAAACGACCGCTGCTCAAAAACAAAACCCGGTTTGTCATTGCCGCGTCCGGTGTGTCTCAGATATCGATCTTCGTGATGAGATCGTAGATGGGGCCTAGCACCGAAAAAATCACCCACAAGAGTATAGCGCCGAGAACCACCGTCATGACGGGTCCAATCAACGTTTCCAGCCGCTCGATGGATTCCTTCACATCACGGTCATAGAAGTAGCTGATGTTCAAAAGCGCCGTATCCAGCGCACCGGTGCTCTCACCTACGCGTAGCATGCGCAGCACGAGGGGTGGGAAAAGTCCTGTATATTCGAAACCTGCGCTGATGCTTGCGCCCTCCGCAATCTGCCGGCCCGCACGCCGGGTGGCATCGGCAATCGCGCGGTTGCCCACCAGAGTCTCGGTGATGCGGATGCATTCGAGCACGGCAATGCCTGATTGATACATCAAGGCAAAGTAGTTTGCAAACCGCGCCAGTATGATTTTCTTCAGTATGGGCCCCACCACCCATATGCGTAGCTTGAGGTCATCCATTGCGTACTGAACGGCCGGGTTTGTTCTGATCACGAGCTGTAGTGCGACTACGAACAGCACTGGCGCAATCAACAGCACGTACCAGTAGTTGACGAAAACGTCGGATACGACGAGCAGCGCACGGGTGTGGGCAGGAAGCTCTTGGCCCATGGTGTTTATAAACGATATGAGCTGAGGAACGAGATAGGTCATCAGGAAAAACACGACCAACAACACCACGACCGCGATAATCGCCGGGTACATGAGCAAACGCTTCACGTGTGCCGCTTGCTCATCCTGCCACTTCAGGTTCTGGGTGATATTGCGCAACACCTCGGCCACTTGGCCGCTTGCCTCACCCGCGCGCACCAAGTTCACGAACACCTCGTCAAACACCTGAGGATATTCCTCCAGTGCCCCGGAAAGCGTCTTGCCGCCCTCGATGCCCTCCGCCAAACCCGCGATCACCTCCCTCAGCCGCGGGCTATCGACCGAGTCGCGGATATCGGAAAGCCCCTGGAGCACGGGAACGCCCGCGGTAATGAGCTGCTCCAAGTCAAAGCAAAAACCGATCAGGTCCCGGCGCTTGACACCGCCGCCGGGCAAGTGCGCCCTCTTGGTTGCGGCCGCCTTGTAGTTGATGAGGTCCAACCCCATGCGACCAAGGCGCAGCTCGAGGTCGGCAGCGTTCGCGGCCTCCATCTGACCCTGCGTGGTCTTGCCACGCTCGTCCATCGCTTTGTAGAGCATCAGTGGCATGGCGTCAGGCGTTCAACCGATCGGTAAGATTGATGACTCGCGACACCTCGTCCAGACTGGTCACGCCGTCGAGGATCCGTCTCAACCCGTCCTCGGCCAGCGGTTTGAAACCATGCCGGGAGGCGACTTCGCTGATCTCGCGCACTGTCGCCTTGCGCGCCACCATCTCGTCGATTTCTACGTCGAATTTGAGCATCTCCATCAGGGCAAGACGTCCGCTATAGCCTTGATGGTCGCATCGATCACAACCCGTCGCCTTGTACACGGGCGGGGCCTCGGCACGCGCATCAACGCCAAACAAACGACACTCGAGCTCGGACGGCTGGTACGGTTGTTTGCAATGCACGCACAGCTTGCGCACCAAGCGCTGGGCGATGACACCGATAACGTTCCCCGCCATGATGTCGGGCAAGATGCCGATGTCGAGAAGCCGCGGGACAGTGCCGAGTGCGGAGTTGGTGTGCAAGGTGGAATACACCTGGTGTCCGGTCATGGCTGCTCTGAAGGCCATTTCAGCGGTATCCGAATCGCGAATCTCGCCGACCAGTATGATATCGGGGTCTTGGCGCATCATGCTGCGAATACCGTTTGCAAAATCCAGCCGCACCGCGTCGTTGACCGAGCTTTGGCGGATCATCTCCATCGGATACTCGACGGGGTCTTCGAGGGTCATGATATTCACAGACTCCTCGTTGAGGTGGTTGAGCATCGAGTACAGCGTCGTGGTTTTCCCGCTCCCGGTCGGCCCGGTCACCAGAATGATACCTTCGGGTCTTGCCATCATCAGGCGCAGGGTCCCGAGCGCATCGTCGAGCAGCCCGAGCTTTTCCAGCGGAACAATACCTTTGTCGCGGTCGAGCACACGCAGCACGATGTTCTCGCCGTAGGTGGTGGGCAACGACGAGACACGGAAGTCAACCGCATGGCCCGACACCGAGAGCGAGATTCGACCATCTTGCGGCGCGCGCATCTCCGCGATGTTCAAACCGGCCATCACCTTGACGCGCACCGCGATGGCTGACCAATAGTTGCGATGCAAGCTGCGGATCTGTCTCAACACGCCGTCGATGCGGTAGCGGATGCGCAGAAACTCGTGCTCGGGCTCGAAGTGGATGTCGGAGGCATCCCGTTTGACCGCGTCGGACAGTAATGCGTTGACCAGCCGAACCACCGGCTGGCTGTACTCGTCGGTTTCCGACTCGAGACTGTGGTAATCGATTTCACCGGTCTCGATCTCCTGCAAGATGCCATCGACGGAGAGTTCGTAGCCGTAGAACTGGTCGATGCTCTTGTCGAGCTCCGCCTCGCCGGCGAGCAGCGGACGGATCTCGATGTCGCCACCGAGCAATGCGCGTACCTGGTCGATAGCGATGACGTTGAAGGGGTCGGACATCGCAACGGTCAGCACGCGCTCGTCTGCGTCCAGCGTGATGGCGATCATGGCGTAGCGCCGAGCGATGTCTTTGGGGATGAGCTTGACCACCTCGTGGTCCACCACGACCTTGGCCAGGTCGACGCTGTCGTAGCCAAGCGCGCCGCCAAGCACATCGCGGATGACCGACTCGGTAGCAAAGCCCAGGCGTACGAGGATTTTTCCTAGGTGGTCTTTTTGACCCTGCTTCTGCTCGGTGAGCGCGATCCGAACTTGGTCCTCACTAACGACACCTTTGCCGACCAGAATTTCGCCTATGCGGCGTGTGCGGGATACGGGGACATCCACGCTCAATTAGCTCCAGGTCGACTCGAGAGCGTATCGATGCGTCGCTGGGCCACTATTGGGTCGAAATTTGGCTTGTGGTCGCGTGCGAGCTCCACCGCTTTTGTGTAGTACTCGACCGCCGTGCGTCGCTGTGAGAGATGCTCCAGACCGACCGCGAGATTGAATGCGTAGTCCGGGTTTTGACTGTCTAATCGATACGCATCGAAGTAGGCGTTTTGGGCCTCCGCCCAACGGCCCTGGGTGGCGTACAAATTACCAAGCGTGAAGTGCAAATAAGGCGCATCCGGTTCGCTCTCCAAGGCGGTCTTGACGACGCTCTCACCTTGGACGGGGTCGAGGTTCTGCTGCAGGGCGATGAGCGCCGCCTGCGCCACGCTGTCGCGTGGATTCAGCCCAAGCAGTCGCAAATAGATCTCGGTGGCCGAGCCCCAACGTTTCGCCTGAACGGCGATAGCGCCCAACCCCAACCACGCATCCCGGTTTCTGGAATCCTGCGCCAGCACCCGCCTATACGACGCTTCGGCGCCGGCGAAGTCACCGTTTCGATACGCTTTATAGGCGCTTGCCAGCAGAGGAACCGTCGGTCCGACGGACTCGCCGCGGCGGATGGTGATCGCCTCGCGACGCATACTCCCAGGGGCCGTGGCACTGCTGCGCGACAAGGCGGCGGCAAACTCGTCATCGCTCATCCAGCCCATGTCCGCCGCTGGTGCCGAGCCGGGCTGCGCCACGACGGGCTCCTGCGAGGGCTCGGATAGGGGCGTCAAATCACCGCTCGTGGGTGCTTCTTGCTGAGCGAGCAAGAGCGCTTCCATGAGGCTATCCTGGGGCGTTAACTCGTTGGTCTCGCCCGACGCGGGGGCAGCTTCGACGGGCTCTGCCACCGTGGGGACCACCGCGACCTCGGGTGAGCCAGCGGGACTCACCGCCGGGTCGGTGGTGACTGTGTCGGCCACGGCGACCGCGCCGGTGTCCGCGGAACCCGAAGCAGCCGACGGAGATGACGGGGGCTCGGTCTGCGCTACGCCACCCGTCTGTGCGGGCTGTGTCGCCGGTGACACCGGTCTTTGCGTGGCAAGCGCCGGGGTCGTATACGACGAGCCTGTATCCAGAAGGGTCCAATAGAAGTACGCACCCGCGCCCAAAGCGATGAGAATCAATGGCACACCGGCCACCCAGACCCAAGAAACCCGGCGTTTTGGCAGCGCCTTGGCGTCGAAGACGGTTTGAGCAGCTTGCTGCTCTTGCGCTTGGACGGGTTGTTCTTGGGTGTGGATGGTGCGTTCACGCGAGACGGTGGTGCCTTCGCCCACGCCGGGCTCGTGGCGCACCGAGTCCATGGTCACAGACGTCGATGCTGAACCGTCAAAGTAACGGTCGACCGACGCCTTGACGGCCTTCATGGAGGGCATGGTGGCGGCGGTCTCTTCCATCGAGACGCGTGGCCCGGGCCCTTCGAGCGGGATGCCCTCTAATCCGGAGGGCACCGTGGGTTCTTCGCGTAGGACGGGCGGCTCGCCGGCCAGGTCCCGTTCGGCACGCGGCAGCTCCTCGTCTCGCGCCTCGAGCGTAAGGTCCGGTGCGCTGGGGGGTTCTTTCTTTTCAGCCGGAGGCGGCACAGCATCGCTGGGCTCCAGACTCAGCGCATCCTCGGCCGCTGGCTTGTCCTCTTCCGGCTTCGCGGCCTCGCGTTCCTTTTCCGCCCTTTTCAGGGCATCCATCAAAAGGCTCATTTACTCGCTTTCCGATTTGCCGCTGTCGAACGCCTTCTCTATGTCCAGTGTCAGCGGCGACTTCAGCGGTTGCTGGATCGGGCCCAGATTCGCCGGCAGATAGGGTAGGAAGGATCGCATGTCTCCATCATAAACATCTGCCGTCCTGATCACAGTGGGGCGAAGAAAGATCACCAGCTCGCTCTTTACATACTCTGCGTTGTTGAATTTGAACAGATTACCAATACCCCCAAGGTTGATATCCTGGAGCACCGGGACCCCGTCCGAGGTACGGATAATCTGGTCCTGCATCAACCCGCCGATCACGGCAGTCTGCCCGCTATTGACCTTGAGCACGGACTCGGTCTCACGCACAGAGAGAACCGGGATCTCATTCTTGATATCTGCGTCCCGGAACTCCGCGGCGGCGATCTGGGCGGCCGGGTCTTCCACAAACTCGCGTATACGCGAGATGGTCGGCCTCACGTTGAGCGTGATGCTGTCGGCGTCGTTGACCTGCGGCGTAACGGACATGATCAAGCCAACCGCGACCGTGCGCACCTGGCTGGACAGGTTGCTGAGCTGGTTTATGGCGGCACCCGTGGTGAAGACGTCTTGCTGCTGGAAGTCGATCTGAAAGTACACCTCGTTGTCAACGACCTTGAGGATCGCGGTTTGATTGTTCAAGGTCATGAGCTTGGGGCTGGATATCACGCGCACATCGCCAAACTCCTGCAGCGCCGTCACCGTGATATCCAGGTCGTCGCTAAACACGTCGAATATCAGACCCGTCGTAACACCACCGGCGGCGGCTTCGAATGCGCCCGCCACGTTTTGCCCCACCTCGAAGTCACCGCTGATCACGGACCAGTCGATGCCGGCCTGAAACCTGTCGTTTAGCCTCACCTCGATAATGGATGCTTCGATCAGCACCTCGCGAGTCACGCTGGCCATTACCAAGTCGATGTAATCGCGTACCTTACGGTGGTTGCGCTCGGTCGCGCGCACCACGATCAGACCCGCCTCGCGGTTGACGATGACCGATTCGGATTGGGGCACCTCGCCCTCACCACCGCGCCCCTGAACCACACCGGGACCGCCGTCCCCGGCCAGTATCAACAGCAAGTTGCCCGCGAGGGTCTCCCAGAAACGGTGGTCGGTCTCGTTGGTGATGTCCGTGGTGGAGTCATTGTTTGACGAGCCACCTCCTCCGGCGCCGGCTTGGCCGCCCTCCGGGGTCCCGGTGATGACGGCGGTGGACGTGGCCACGGAGCTCGTGGCTTCGCGGGAAATGTTTAGATAGTCCACCTTGTATGTTCTGAGAAAGGGCGTGTCGGGGGCGATCACGAGGGTGCCGTTTTGGTCCGCATAACGTAGGTCCACCTGGCGCGAGATACGGTCCAGAATTTGGGTCAGCGACTGGTCCACCGCATTCAGCGTCACGCTGCCTTCTATTTTGGGGCTGATGTCCACGTTGCGACCCGCATCACGTGCCAGTGCAAACAACAGCTCCCTGGCCGGAACATCGTTGACCACCACGGTGTAGGTCTCCTCCGGCGCGACGACGGCCGGCTCCGGAAGCAGGGGCGCTTGCTGTATAGGCTTGGGTATATCGGTCGGCGGACCGGGCGGGTTGTCAACGGATAGGTGACCCGTTAGCGGGCGTGGATCGGGTGGCTGAAATGCACACGAACCGAGCACCATCGGGGTGATGCACACCGCTACCTGCGCCAGACGCAGGCTGAGAATTTTCACGCGGAGACCTCCGAATAATCCAGTACGTACATACGTTTACTTACTATAGCTCAATGGTTCTGCGCGTTGGCGCGACCGACCCCAAAGTCGTGCCGCGTTACCCAAAGCTACCGAGGTCGCGCACGTTTCTTATAAAGGGCTTGTAACGCTTCACCTCCGCCGGCAAATCCTCGAGCGCGGCCCGGGCCTTGGCGAAGGTCTCGTAGTCGTCATACAGCACCCCGTACCAGACCCCGTTGCCGACTTTGGTCTGGTAGATGTATACGCGGTCTATTGTGCCGCGTTCGCGCCAGCTGCGCAGCAGGTCCTCCAAACGTTTAGCCTGTCGCGCCTCGGTGGCAAGCAATTGGATCGTATAGTAATTCTTATTGACCTCTTGAAGCCAGACGCGGGCTGCATCCAACCGCTGAGCGACCAGACGGGTGTTACCCGCCGCAGACGACACGCGCTCGTCCGGAGCAGCCACGTTCTGGGGCTGGATCGTATCTTGCGCCGATGACTGTTCGCGTAGGTCCTGCGGCTCCTCGTCATCGGCCATCACCGCTACGGCCGTAGTCGTCGGGGTCGCGCCGGGGGCGGGCTCGACCGCCGTTGTTGCCTCAGTTTGGGCCATTACCGGCGCTTGCTCCATCGGTTCAGGCGACGCTGGCGGGTCGGCTACCGCCGTCGGCTCGAGCATGGGCGACCCGGCCTGCGTGGCGGTCTGCTCCGGCTCCTCAGGGTAACTCCGGGCCGGCTCGGTCGCAGCCGTCCCGACTGGACTGGAATCGGCGCCGCTCTGCGATAAGGACCCTGGCGACGCGGCAGGCTCCGCATCCGGGCTCTCGCCCAATGCAGGCTGGCTTTCCGTGACTGGCCTCGAATCCGGCGCTTCGGTGACCGCCGATGTTTCTGCGCTTGGCGTCGACGCTTGCGAAAGCTCGGTTGCGATGCTCGCGACGGGTGCCGACATCGCGTTCGGTTCGGCGCCGGTCGGCGGCGCGCCACCCCCCGTGTGCTCAGGCGTGTAGCTCGCCTCAGTGTCCTCAATAACTGGCTCAGTGTCTACGGTGGCCGCCTGGGCAGTCGTTTTGACGGCTTGTGCGGGTTGCGTCTCCACCTTCGCACCACCGGCAACAGGACTCTCGTTTGAGTCGACGATGTATCCGCTTACCGTGTTGACACCCGACATCAGCGCGTCGCGAAGGTTGAAATCCGAACCCGCCGTGAGAAAACCGCCGACCCCAAGCGCAACCCCGCACAGACCCGCGGCTACTGCGTAACGCGGCCAGCGTAACCCTTGGCGCGTGTTGAGCTCACTGTCCTGGATGGCAACGCGCACGTGGCGACGCGAGACATTGTGAGTATTCTCGGCGAAGGCGGCCAGCAACGACTTGTCGGCCAAGATGTTGACGCGTCGAGTCAACCCCAAGGACGCGCGTGCGAGCTCCTTGTACGCATCGTCCTCGAACATGTCCGGCCCTCTATAGCCGACCGCTTGCAGACGAAAACGGATGTATTTCTTGATCTCGTCCTTGTCGAAGGGCGTGAGGTAAAAGCTGTGGGTGATACGCTCTCTGAGCTGGCGGATACCGGGCTCATCCAGATGCTTGTCCAGCTCCGGTTGCCCAAACAGCACGATTTGCAACAACTTGCTCTGCTGGGTCTCCAGGTTGCTGAGCAACCGTATTTCCTCCAGCGTCTCGTGTGGCATGCTTTGCGCCTCTTCGACGAAGACCACCACCTGCTTGCCGGCCGCGTGTTTCTCGAGCAGCTTGTGGTGTAGCGCCTGCATCACGTGCACGCGGTTGGTGTTGGAGTCGACGTCTATGCCGATCTCCAACGCAATGGCGTACAGAATATCGCCAGGTCCTAGACTGGGGTTGACCAGATAGGCTATCTCCACCGTCTCCGGCAAGCGCAGCTCCAGCATCCGGCAGAGCATGGTCTTGCCGCTGCCGACCTCGCCCACTAGCTTGGTAATGCCCTCGCCAGTGTCGATGGCGTAGACGAGCGCCTCGAGGATCTCGCCGCGGCTGCCACCGGGAAAGAACAGCCGCGTATCGGGCGTGATCTTGAACGGCGCTTGCGAAAGACCAAAGAACTCGTGGTACATGGGCTAGTTCTCGCTGGAAAGGCGCTGAATCTTGCTATAAAGGGTCGTCCGGTTGACCCCAAGCAGCCGCGCCGCCTCGCTCAAGTTGCCTTTGCTGAGCTTGAGCGCCGCGTTGATATAACGCTGCTCCCATGAGTTTAGGATCTCTTCGAGCCTAAAACCGCCCGCGTTGAGTTGCTTCAAGGTGTGTTCGTCGACTTCTGACCGACTGTCGAGCTCCGCTTCGAGCTCCGTCAGCCCCACTTCCTGTCCAGGGTACTTGGCCCCCAAGCGTATGACGATGTTTCTCAGCTCGCGCACGTTGCCCGGGAATGTGTAGCTTTCCCAACGCTCGGCCGCTCCCTCGGACAGCGTGAATGTCGGATTCCTGGCCGAATACATGTCGCGAAAGTGCGCGAGCAGAATCAAAACGTCTCCACCACGGTCGCGTAGCGGTGGCACGTCGATGGTAAGCACGCTGAGACGATGATAAAGATCGTGGCGGAACTCCCCTCTGCGTATCTCTTCGAGCAGCTCTCTGTTGGTAGCCGCGATGATGCGCGCCTGTGACACTCGGGGGCGCGTCTCACCGACACGATAGTACTCACCGTTCTCCAACACGCGCAGCAGCTTTGGCTGCAGATTGAGCGGAAACTCCCCAATCTCGTCCAGAAACAAGGTCCCAGCCCCGGCGTCCTCGAAGAAGCCGCTCGCGGCGGTTGCGGCCCCGGTAAAGGCGCCGCGCGCGTGCCCGAATAGCTGCGCCTCCAACAGCTCCGGTGTAAAGGCTGCGCAATTTACGCTCAAGAAAGGTTTGTCGGCTTGCTCGCTGCGGTCGTGCAAGAGTTGTGCAACCAGCTCCTTACCGGTGCCCGACTCCCCCTCTATGAGAATGGGAAACGGCGTGTCTGCAAACCGGGATACCTGCTCGTGCAAGGTCTCCATGGCGCCGCTTTCGCCAAGCAGACGTGCTTCGTGCACGTCGGTACGCCGCTCGCCAGCCTCGGCTTCCAGAATCATGAGCTGATGGTGGAGCCGTGCGCGCAGCAGCTCGACGTCACAAGGCTTTGGAATGAAGTCCACCGCGCCCAGCGACAATGCATGTTGCACGTTTGCGCGCTCGTTCTGACCCGAAAGCACCAGGATCTTCATGTCTGGGTGAACGGTGAGCAGCTCCGTGATCAAGCGGAAGCCCTCTTCGGGGCTGTGCGGAGCGGGTGGAAGCCCCAGGTCCACAAGCGCAAGCGCCGGCATGATTTTCATCTTCTGGAGCAGGTCGCGCGCCTGCTTGCGACTGGCCACCACATGCACCGAGAAGTCTTTGCGCAGCACGAACTCGAGAGATTCGCTGATGAGCGGGTCATCATCGATCAAAATCAGGCCGGGTGGTGTTGCACCGGCGACTGATTCCGCGTGCGTACTACTCCCCATGCTGTGCCATCACGCGAAGCAACCCTGCCAGACTCGTTTTTTATAACGTAACTTATGAATAATAGAGGAGACGCGGTTGTTTTGACAGCGATTGGATGTACACCCGAACGTGGGCACGTTCCAAAACGCCGACACCATTTTGGAGATCACCGGCAAACGGTACAGGGGCGCCGCCGGCGGGTACGCTAGCGCGGAGAGAGCAGAGCTGGATCAGCCTGTTACACGCCTCGCTCGAGCGAGGCTAAGCGAGGCGTGCAGACTATCGTGGCCCGGCGCTCAAACGGGGAAACCACAGGGCTGCCCCGTGGCCGGTGCCGATGCGCCGCAGCTCAGTAGCGGTAATACTCAGGCTTGTACGGACCTTGCGAGTCGACGCTGATGTATTCGGCCTGCTCCGGGGTCAGCGCCGTCAGCTTCGCGCCCAGACGTTCGAGGTGCAGACGCGCCACTTTCTCGTCTAGGTGCTTTGGCAGGACGTACACTTCCCGGGTGTAGTTGCGCGGGTTCTGCCAAAGCTCGATCTGCGCCAACACCTGGTTGGAAAAGGAATTGGACATCACAAAGCTTGGATGCCCCGTCGCGCAGCCCAAGTTGACCAGCCGCCCTTCCGCCAACACGATGATGCGCTTCCCGTCCGGGAAGGTCACGTGGTCGACTTGGGGTTTGATGTTGTCCCAATCGTATTGACGCAGCGCCTCGATCTCTATCTCTGAATCGAAGTGGCCGATGTTGCAAACGATTGCGTCGTTCTTCATGCGCTCCAGATGCTCGCGAGTGATCACACCGACGTTACCGGTGGCCGTCACAAAGATGTCGGCTTCCGACGCCGCGTCCTCCATAGTGACGACGCGGTAACCTTCCATCGCGGCTTGCAGCGCGCAAATCGGGTCGATCTCCGTCACCCAAACAACCGCGCCGAGCCCGCGCAGCGACTGTGCGCAACCCTTGCCGACGTCGCCGTAACCGCACACGACCGCGATCTTTCCCGCGATCATGACATCGGTTGCGCGCTTCAGCCCATCCACCAATGACTCTCTGCAGCCATAGAGGTTGTCGAACTTAGACTTGGTGACCGAGTCGTTGACGTTGATCGCCGGCACCTTGAGCGTGCCTGCCTTCACCATCTCCTGCAGGCGGTGTACGCCGGTCGTAGTCTCCTCGGAGAGCCCGCGCACACTGTCCAGCAGCTCCGGATACTTCTCGTGCATGACGCGGGTGAGGTCACCGCCGTCATCGAGGATCAGGTTGGGTCGCCAGCCGTCGGGCCCAAAGATCGTCTGGTCTATACACCACCAGAACTCTTCCTCGGTCTCGCCCTTCCAGGCGAACACGGGGACACCGGCCGCCGCTACCGCAGCGGCGGCGTGGTCCTGGGTAGAGAAGATGTTGCACGAGGACCAGCGCAGCTCGGCACCAAGCTCGACCAGGGTCTCGATCAATACGGCCGTTTGGATGGTCATGTGCAGACAGCCGGCGATGCGTGCCCCGTCAAGCGGGCGCTGCCCGGCATACTCCTCGCGCAGGGCCATAAGCCCCGGCATTTCTTGCTCGGCGATGGAAATCTCTTTGCGTCCCCAATCCGCCAACGAAATGTCGGCGACCTTGTAATCGGGCTCGAGATTGGTCACGGGTTGACTGGTCATCTTCGATTCCTGCTCCTATGTTCGATGCGCGGCTTAGCCTGCGCGCAGTGCCTCCGCTTTGTCCGTACGTTCCCAGCTGAAGCTGGGTTCCTCGCGCCCAAAGTGTCCGTAAGCGGCTGTTGTCTGATAGATCGGCTTCAGCAGGTCCAGCATGCTGACTATACCCCGGGGACGCAGGTCGAAGTGCTCCATCACCAAGCTCGCAATCCGCTCGTCGGGGATGGCCCCGGTGCCAAAGGTGTCCACATTGACCGAGGTCGGCTCGGCCACGCCTATAGCATACGAGACCTGCACCTCGCAGCGCTTGGCAAGACCGGCCGCGACGATGTTCTTGGCGACATAGCGGCACGCATAAGCCGCGGAGCGGTCCACCTTGGACGGGTCCTTGCCCGAGAAGGCACCGCCACCGTGGCGCGCCACACCACCGTAGGTATCGACGATAATCTTGCGCCCGGTCAGCCCACAGTCACCCACGGGCCCACCGATCACGAAGCGCCCTGTGGGGTTGATGTAGAACTTGGTGTCGTTTCGCAACAGCTCGGGGGGGATGACGGGGCGAATGATCTCCTCCATCACGGCTTCTTGCAGGTCACTGTGCGCGATATCGGGGTCGTGCTGCGTGGACAGGACAACCGCAGCCACTGACGCCAGGGCATTGTCGGAGTAACGACAGGTCACCTGGCTCTTGGCATCGGGTCGCAACCAAGGCAGCACGCGTTTTTTGCGAAGCTCCGACTGGCGCTTTACAAGCCGGTTGGCGTAGGTAATCGGGGCCGGCATCAGCACATCCGTTTCGTCGGTCGCGTAGCCGAACATCATGCCCTGGTCGCCGGCGCCCTGCTCCTTGTCGTCGCCCTCATCCACGCCTTGCGCGATGTCGGCCGACTGCTTGCCTATCGCCGTGAGCACGGCGCAGGTCTGCCAGTCGAAACCAATGGCTGGGTCGTCGTAGCCGATATCCCGTACTTTGTGCCGCACCAGGTTTTCCGTATCGAGCATTGCCGAGGTAGTGATCTCACCGGCGAGGATGACCATGCCGGTCTTGACCAAGGTTTCGCACGCCACGCGGCCCGCCGGGTCCTGGGCCAACACCGCATCGAGCACCGCATCGGAGACCTGGTCGGCGATCTTGTCCGGATGTCCTTCGGAGACGGACTCCGACGTTATGACCTGCGTGTTTGACATTGCCCCCCAACTCCTTGCAAAGAAAACGCGCTAGTGTACAGCCAGCAAGACGCCGCACGCCAGGCAGAATACAGCGAAACCATGGTTTTTTCCCTGGACGCGTTGCACAATACGCGATTGGTCGTGCTCAGCATCTAACGCGGTACAAAGACGCCGCGAGCCCGGCGGTCTTCCACAACCGGGTGGGTGCGTCGAGGCGGTCTGCAACGCGGGCCCAACGATGCTTTGACATGCACCTGCCGCGCGCGCCGTGGCGCTTGACCACGACGCATACCAATAAGACGGGAATAACGGAGCCGTTCTGATGCCATCGCGTAGAGAGCTCGCAAACGCTATTCGTGCCTTGAGCATGGATGCCGTACAAAAGGCAAATTCCGGCCATCCGGGGATGCCAATGGGCATGGCCGACATCGCCGAGGTGCTGTGGAACGACTTTTTGCGGCACAACCCTGGCAATCCCGCTTGGGTCGACCGCGACCGCTTCGTGCTCTCCAACGGGCACGGCTCTATGCTGCAATACGCGCTGTTGCACTTGAGCGGCTACGCGCTGCCCATCGAGGAAATCAAGAACTTTAGACAGCTATTCGCCAAGACGCCGGGCCACCCGGAGTACGGCTTGGCGCCCGGCGTAGAGACCACCACCGGTCCGCTGGGTCAGGGTCTGGCCAACGCCGTCGGCATGGCCGTCGCGGAGCGGGTTCTCTCGGCGCGCTTCAACCGACCGGACCACACCATCGTCGACCATCACACCTACGTGTTTGTAGGTGATGGCTGTCTGATGGAAGGGATCTCGCATGAGGCCTGCTCGCTGGCTGGCACGCTTGGCTTGGCCAAGCTCATTGCCGTGTACGACGACAACGGCATCTCCATCGACGGTCCGGTGCAGGGCTGGTTCACGGACGATACGCCCGCGCGCTTCCGTGCCTACGGGTGGCACGTGGTCGCCGACGTGGATGGTCACGACCCCGACGCCGTCGGCCAGGCGATCACCGAGGCCCGCTCGGTCGATGACCGCCCGAGCCTCCTGTGCTGTCGGACGATTATTGGTTGGGGTTCGCCGAACAAGCAGGGCAAAGAGAGCTCGCACGGTGCGGCGCTGGGCGCGGATGAGGTCGAGAACGTGCGCGAGAAGATCGGTTGGCCGCATCCCGCGTTTGTTATCCCCGACGAGATATATGCCGGCTGGGACGCACGCGAACGCGGCGCGGCGCAAGAAGGCGAATGGTCGGAGCGTTTCGCGCGCTACGCCGAGGCATATCCGGACCTGTCCGCCGAGTTCGAGCGTTGCACAAACGCTACGCTGCCCGAGAGCTGGGCCCCATCCAGTCAGGAATTCGTTCATCAGCAGGCCACACGCGGTGAAGATATGGCGACCCGCAAGGCCTCCTTGCAATGTTTGGAGACCTTCGGACCGATGCTGCCCGAGCTCATCGGTGGCTCCGCCGACTTAACGGGCTCCAACCTGACCTCGTGGTCCGACTCCAAACCTCTGTCCGCCCACGCGGAAGACGCGAACTACATTTTTTACGGTGTGCGCGAGTTTGGGATGTGTGCCATCAACAACGGCATCGCATTGCATGGAGGGCTGATACCGTACGCCGGTACCTTTCTCACCTTTTCCGACTACGCGCGTAACGCCCTGCGTATGGCAGCGCTGATGGGCATTCGCAATATTTTCGTCTTTACCCACGATTCCATCGGTCTTGGCGAAGACGGCCCGACGCATCAGGCGGTGGAGCATGCGGCCTCGCTTCGTCTAATTCCTAACATGTGTACGTGGCGACCCTGCGACACGGTCGAGACCGCGGTCGCCTGGATACACGCGATAGAGCGCACCGACGGTCCTACCAGCCTGCTGTTGTCGCGACAAACGCTGGTGCACCAAGAACGCACCCCGGCGCAGGTGGACGCGATCGCGCGTGGTGGATATGTGCTGCATGACACGGAGGAGCCGCCGAAGGCCATTATCATCGCCACCGGGTCGGAAGTCGCGCTGGCGGTCGCCGCGGCCTACAAGCTGGGCGAGAAAGGACACCCGGTGCGCGTCGTGTCGATGCCCTCGACGGACGTATTTGATGCACAAAGCGCGGAGTACCGCGAGCATGTGCTCCCGCGGGGCGTGAGGGCGCGGGTCGCCGTTGAGGCGGGCGTACCCGACCTTTGGCTGAAATATGTTGGTATGGAAGGCGGCGTGGTCGGCATCGACCGGTATGGTGAATCGGCGCCGGCCAAAGATGTTTTTGCACACTTCGGGTTCACGGTGGAGCACGTCTGCGATGCGCTGGAGGCGGTGCTGGCCGAAGCCGCCGTACGCGAGCAAGTGCCGCAGACCGTGGGGTGAGCGCGGCACCATCGCGCTGCGGTCGATGGATCGGTCAGTCGGGTGAAGCTACCCGATAATCAGACTCTTTTTAATCCAGTCTTTTGGGAGGTGTAGATGGCAATTCGAGTAGCTATCAATGGATATGGGCGCATCGGTAGAAACATCATGCGTGCGCTGTACGAGAGCGGGCGCACCGAGGAAATTCAGATCGTTGCCATCAACGATCTGGGCGACGCCAACACCAACGCGCACTTGACCCAGTACGACACCGCGCACGGCCGCTTTCCGGGTGAGGTATCCGTCGATGGCAACGACATCCTGGTCAACGGTGACCACGTGCGGGTATGCGCGGAGCGCGACCCCGCCAAACTGCCGTGGGCGGAGCTGGACGTAGCGGTGGTCCTGGAGAGCACCGGGCTCTTTACCAGCAAGGAGAAGGCGAGTGCACACCTCGAAGCGGGGGCCAAAAAAGTTATCATCTCGGCACCGGGCGGGAAAGACGTGGATGCGACGATCGTCTACGGGGTGAACCACGACGTGCTGAAACCGACCGACACCGTCATCTCGAACGCTTCGTGCACCACCAACTGCCTGGCACCCTTGGTCAAGCCGCTCCACGATGCCATCGGCGTCGAGCACGGCTTGATGACCACCATACACGCGTATACCAACGACCAGGTGCTCACCGATGTGTACCACACCGACCTGCGTCGCGCGCGCTCGGCAACCCAGTCGATGATCCCGACAAAAACTGGTGCGGCCGCGGCGGTAGGTCTGGTCTTGCCCGAGCTAAACGGCAAGCTGGACGGTTTCGCCATGCGTGTGCCCACCATCAACGTATCCATTGTGGACCTCAGCTTTCAAGCGGCGCGCGACACGAGCGTGGAGGAAGTCGACCGGGTGATGCGCGCGGCCGCGGAGGGAAGCCTCGCGGGTATACTGAGCTACAACGACAAGCCCTTGGTGTCCATCGACTTCAACCACAACCCGGCGTCGTCCATCTACGAGGCGCCTTTGACAAAGGTGATGGAAGGCAATTTCGTAAAGGTCTTGTCGTGGTATGATAATGAATGGGGGTTCTCCAACCGTATGCTCGATACGACGGTTGCCCTGGTCAATGCCGGTTGACCGCTGGGATGCGGGCGGACACGGACGCGTAGCGTTCACTTAGCAACATGACCGTCACTCGAATGACCGAGCTCGCGCTCGCGGGCAAACGTGTGTTGATCCGCGAGGACCTCAACGTGCCCATAGCAAACGGCGTCGTGACCAGCGACGCGCGCATACGTGCGTGCCTGCCCACTCTCGAGCGGGCGCGTAGCGAAGGTGCAGCGGTCATGCTGATGTCGCATCTCGGGCGCCCGACCGAGGGCAAGCCCGAGCCCCAATACTCGCTTGCGCCCGTAGCAAAGCACCTCGGCACGCTGCTTGGGCAAGAGGTTCCCTTGGTGACCGACTGGCTGGCCGGCGGTGTGCAGGTTGCCGCCGGCGGGGTGGTGCTATGCGAGAACGTTCGCTTCGAGCGCGGCGAGAAGGCGGACGATAGCGCGCTCGCACGGCGGATGGCGGCGCTTTGCGATATCTTTGTAATGGACGCCTTTGGCACCGCCCATCGCGCCCAGGCCTCAACGCACGGTGTCGCGCGCTTCGCGCCCGTCGCCTGCGCGGGCCCGCTGCTGGTTGCCGAGCTAGACGCCCTGGGCAAGGCACTGGAGGACCCGGCGCGACCGCTGCTTGCTATCGTGGGCGGGGCGAAAGTCTCGACCAAGCTCACGCTGCTCGACTCGCTTTGCAAGCGCGTGGACCAGCTTATCGTCGGCGGCGGCATCGCCAACACCTTTATAGCGGCGGCGGGTCACCCGGTGGGTCGCTCGCTGTACGAGCCCGACCTGGTCCCCAAGGCAAGAGCGCTGATTGCTTTGGCCAAGGAAGGCGGGGCCGAGATCCCGATCCCAAGCGACGTCGCGGTCGGCGAGCGCTTTGACGCGCAGACGCAGGCGATCGTCAAAGACGTCGGCGCCGTTGGTGCCAACGAGATGATCATGGATGTAGGCAAAGACACCTGCGCACGATTCACCGAGCTCATCGGAAAGGCACGTACCATCGTTTGGAACGGCCCCATAGGCGTTTTCGAGTTCGACCAGTTTGGCGCGGGCACGGCCGCAGTTGCCGGCGCGATCGCCCACAGCGATGCCTTCTCCATCGCGGGTGGCGGCGACACGCTTGCTGCCATCGACAAGTACCAAGTCGCTGATGGCGTGTCGTATATCTCGACCGGCGGCGGCGCATTTCTCGAGTTCCTGGAGGGCAAAACCCTACCGGCAGTGGCGGTGCTAATGGACCGGGCGAGCGGCTGATACGGCAGTGGTCACGTGGCGTCGGTGCACGACTTGACCTCGTCATCCTGGAAGCGTTAGATGAGGCCAATCGGCGAGCCCGCGAATCCGACCGGGCAGCCTCGAAGAATGCTGAAACAGTGCAGGAGAATCACAAAATATGAACGCAGATATATTGGAGGCCACCGCGCAGGCCATGGTGGCAAAAAGCAAGGGAATACTGGCGATCGATGAGAGCGCACCGACGATAAAGAAGCGTTTCGACACGATCAACGTAGAGTCGACGGAAGAAAATCGCCGCGCTTACCGCGATTTGCTGATTACGAACCCGGGCGCTGGCGAATTCATCAGCGGGATGATTTTGTTCGACGAAACCATACGCCAGGCGACTCGAGACGGCACGCCGTTCGCCAAGGCCCTGGCGGGCCAAGGTATTCTGCCCGGGATAAAGGTAGATAAAGGGGCCAAGGACCTCGCAGGTCACGCGGGCGAGAAAGTGACCGAGGGTTTGGACGGGCTGCGTGAGCGGCTTGCGGAATACGCCACGCTGGGCGCCAAGTTCGCCAAGTGGCGTGCGGTGATCACGATCGGCGACCACATCCCCTCGCGGGCCTGCCTGGATGCGAATGCACATGCGCTCGCGCGCTATGCGGCGCTGTGCCAAGAGGCCGACATCGTGCCCATCGTGGAGCCCGAGGTGCTGATGAACGGCGGCCACGACATCGAGCTCTGCTACTACGTGACCCATGCGACGCTCAAGACGCTTTATGATGCGCTGCACACCCAAAACGTCGTGCTCGAACACAGCATCTTGAAGGCAAGCATGGTGCTCTCCGGCGACAAGTGCGCGCGGCAGGCGGGTATCGACGAGGTCGCGAGCGAGACCGTTCGTTGTCTGCGCAACACCGTACCCGCGGCCGTGCCGGGCGTCGTGTTCTTGTCTGGCGGTCAGAGCGCGGAGCTTGCGACGGCGCACCTAAATGCCATGAATGCGGCAAACGCGAATCTACCCTGGAAGCTCAGCTTCTCATATGGCAGAGCGTTGCAGGAGCCGGCCTTGAAGGCCTGGGCGGGCGATGCGGGTAACGTAAAGAAGGCACAGTCGGCGCTCTATCATCGAGAGAAAATGAACAGCGCCGCGTGTCACGGCGCCTACTCCCCCGACATGGAAAAAGCCGCGGCATAGAATTTCGGGGACAGTTTACTAAACGCGGTGGGCGCTCTTCAGAATGATGGGCATTTAGTTTAGTAAACTGTCCCCGAAATAGCGATGCGGGATACGACGCCTACACCTACTCGCATCACCTTGCAGCAAAAGAGTCGCGTACTCGAGGTGGAATTCGATAACGGGTCGCGCTTCGAGCTGCCGTGCGAGTACCTGCGGGTATACTCACCATCGGCGGAAGTCCGAGGGCATGGTGGGGTGGGCGCGGTGCTGCAAGTCGGTAAGGAGAAGGTAAACATCACCGACGTGCGTCCTGTCGGGCGCTACGCGGTCAAGCTCTTCTTTGACGACGGTCATGACAGCGGTTTGTATTCCTGGGACTACTTGTACGAGCTCGGCGAGAATCAACCGACCTACTGGGCCGACTACCTCTCCCGCCTGAGCGCCGCCGGTCACACACGCGACCGGACCTAAACCAGGGGCAAGCGCAACGGAGCCGAGGCTTATGAAACATATCCGCTTGCTAACGCTCCTCGCAACGCTCGCCCTTGGTGCCACGATGATGAGCGTGCCCAGCTCCGGTCACGCGCAGGATGTGGCCGACGTGATGGCCAGTATCGTCGGCGTCAAGGCACAGATAAACCCCGAGGCTCGCACCGCCGAGGTGCTTGGTACGGAGCGGTTTGGCTCGGGGGTCGTCATCGATGCAAACGGGCTGGTTCTGACCATCGGTTATCTGGTCCTGGAAGCGCGGGAAGCGGACGTAGTCACCCACGACGGACGAGAAATCCCCGCCGACATTATCGCCTATGACTCGCGCTCAGGCTTTGGTCTGCTGCGGGCACGGAGCTCGCTTGGTGTTGCGCCCGTAAAGCTGGGTGACTCGACAGCGCTTAGCGCCCGCGACCCCGTCCTCGTCTCGAGCTATGGCGGCACCGATTTGACCACCCCCGCCTTCGTCGTGTCGCGCGAGCCCTACGCGGGGTACTGGGAGTACCTGCTCGAGCGGCCCATCGTAGTCTCGCCCCCCCACCCCGCATACGGCGGTGCCGCGCTACTCGGGCCCGAAGGTGAGCTGCTTGGCGTTGGGTCGCTCGCGCTCAACAATATACGTGTCGGCGACATGAGCCTGCCGGGCAACTTGTTCGTCCCCATCGAAGAGCTAAAACCCATACTCGGCGACCTGCTGGTGAGCGGTCGCTCCTCCGCGCCGCCTCACCCGTGGCTTGGCGTGTATGCGCGCGAGATCCCCGGTGCGTTGGTGGTCGAGCGGGTGGCCGAGGACGGCCCGGCCGCGGCGGCCGATGTACGCCGCGGAGACCTGCTGGTTGGTCTAGAACGCGAAGCCTTTCGGTCGATGGCGGACTTCTACAGACTGCTGTGGGCAAAGGGGGATGCGGGTGTGGTCGTCGAGCTTACCGTGCTCCGCGACGGCGAGGTTCTAGAGCTACCGGTAAAGACAGCGGACCGTAATCTGTGGTACCGGCCGCCAATCCTCGAATGAACACACGTCGCTATCGAGCTCTATATCAGAACCGGCCTAACCCGACGCGCGCCGGTTCAGCTGCTCTTGTCTGTCGCGGATATCCGCAGGCCAGCGGCTCTTTATATAGGCCAACACGGCCCAGATTTCGCTGTCGGATAATTGAGCACCAAAAGCCGGCATGTTGCTGACCACGCTGGGGTCGTTGTACGCCTTGGGGCCAAGCTTGGTGATGCTGAACAAGAGCTCGTCGGGGTGGTGCCAGCTATGACCCGATTCGTCGTGAGGTGGTGCGGGAAACGCACCGCTTGCTAAGCGCGTGCGCCAGTTGGGTTGTCCTTCCAAATTCACCCCGTGACAGGCCGCACATGCGTCGGCGTAAACGCGTTTTCCGAGCGCGACCTGTTCCGCGTTCGCGGGGTCCGCTTCGCCAACGCCGCCCTCGTGCGCATCGTGCAGAAACCACGCGACACCGAGCATGCATAGAGCGGCCAGGACACCAAGCTGCGCGGGACGCTTGTTTGACAAGCTAGAGAGCTTTCTACTGGTATTCATGCCGATGCCCGCGAGTCTCTGCGTAGCCGAGGCTACGCGGACAAGGCGTCGTCCTCTAGGCGTTCGAGCTGCTCCTGCAAGTCGATGACCTGCTCTTCCCAATAGCGCGGTGTATTGAACCAGGGAAAATTGTGCGGAAACGCGGGGTCGTCCCAGCGCCGTGCGAGCCAACCGCAGTAATAGAGCAAACGCAGGGCCCGCAAGGGCTCGATGAGCGCGAGCTCGCGGCGGTTGAAATCGCAGAACTCCTCGTAGCCCGCGAGAATGTCCGATAGCTGCAGGGTCTGCTCTTCCCGGCTGCCCGAGAGCAGCATCCAAACATCCTGCACCGCGGGTCCCATCCGGGTATCGTCCAGGTCAACAAATACGGGACCCGTCTCCGACCACAAAATATTGCTCAGATGGCAGTCGCCGTGCAACCGGATGACGCTGTAGCTCCCAACCGCGGCGAATAGCTCCGTCACGCGTTCGAGCAAGGCGAGCGCGTTGCGCTGCCAGTTCGGCCGCAGGTACTCGGGGACAAATTCGGTCTCGACCAGGTATTGGTAGGCGTCGCGCCCAACGCTCTCCACGCTGATTGAAGGCCGATGGCTGAAACGCGTGAGCGCGCCGACGGCGTGAATACGCCCGAGATAACGCCCGACGCGCTCGCGGTACTCGGCGCTTTCCAGCTCCGGGCGGTGACCGCGTGCCCGTGCGTACAGCGCGTAACGAAAACCGGCATGCTCGAGCAGCGTAGAGCCCGTCGCATCCAACAGCGGGGTGATAACGGGTATCTCGCGCTCCGCCAGCTCACCGGCAAAATGGTGTTCCTCGCCAATTGCCTCGTTCGACCAGCGGCCGGGCCGATAAAACTTGGCGATCAGCGGTTCGGAGTCATCAATACCGACTTGGTAAACGCGATTCTCGTAGCTATTGAGCGCCAGCATGGTGCCATCGCAACGCGCACCAAGCTGCTCGACGGCATCCAGGATGACCTCCGGTAGAAGTGCGTCGTAGGGATGAGGCGCGACGTCGGTGTCGGCACCGCTCACTCGGTGAGACGCCGTCTCGCTTCCCGATACTTCTGCGATGTCTTGGCAACGATGTTGCCGGGCAGTCTGGGAGCCGGTGGGCGCTTATCCCAGTCGAGCGTCTCGAGGTAATCGCGGACAAACTGCTTGTCGAAGCTCGGCGGGCTTATGCCAGCGCGGTAGCTGTCGGCGGGCCAGAAGCGGGATGAGTCCGGTGTGAGCACCTCGTCGATGAGAACCAGACGCCCCTCGGCGTCGGTCCCAAACTCGAACTTGGTGTCGGCGATAATGATGCCGCGCTCGCGGGCGAAACGCGCCGCCTCGTTGTAGAGATCCAGGCTGACCCGGCGGACCTGGTCGGCGAGCTCCTTACCGAGCAGCCCGGTCACCTGCTCATAGCCGATGTTCTGGTCATGCTCACCGATCTCCGCCTTCGTAGACGGCGTAAAAATGGGCTCGGGCAACGCCTCGGCCTGACGCAGGCCCTCGGGCAAGGCGATGCCGCACACGGCGCCGGTGGCCTGGTAGTCCTTCCACCCCGAGCCGATGATATACCCGCGCACGATCGCCTCAACCGGTAAGGGGTCCAGGTGCTTTACCACCGTGGCCCGGCCCTCGAGTGCGCGGCGTTCCTCGGGGTCGGTGATGAATTCCTCCAGCGGCCGCCCGCTCAGGTGGTTCGCGACCAGGTGTTCGGAACGCTCAAACCAGAAGTTCGACAGGCTCGTGAGCACGTTGCCCTTGTCGGGTATGGGGTCGAGCAGCACCACGTCGAAAGCCGACAAGCGGTCGCTGGCGACGATCAGCATCAGAGAATCACCCAGGGCATAGATATCGCGAACTTTGCCGCGGCTGAGCAGCTGCAGATCCCGTAGCTGGCTCTCGTACAAGGGTTGCGCGGTAGACATAGGAACCGGGCTCTACTGGTTGCCAAACAAGGGCGCCATTGTACGCACGCGGCGCCCACGAGTCATGCGCGCGCCGCGCTACGCCTCCCAGGTGGTCGGCACCACGCCGCGCGCGTAGCCGTTCGAGCCGGGCTCCGTGGACCAGCGCTCGCGGAGCATCTTGTCGATGACGGGCGTGCACACGAGCTCGATGGCGAAGCCCATTTTGCCACCAGGCACGACAACGGTGTTACGCCTGGACATGAACGAGCCCTGGATCATGGACAAGATATAGCCAAAATCGATACCAAGCCGCTGCGGGTCTCTAAAGCGGATGACGACAAAGCTCTCATCCAAGGTGGGGATATCGCGTGCGATAAACGGGTTCGAGGTATCCACGGTCGGCACCCGCTGGAAGTTGATGTCGGTTCTGGAGAACTGGGGCGTAATGTAGTGCACGTAGTCATACATGCGCCGCAAGATGTTTTCCATGACCGTAGCGCGCTCATAACCGCGGTCTTTAGTGTCGCGCAGCAGCTTCTGTATCCATTCCAGATTGACAATGGGCACGACTCCGATGAGCAGGTCGACGTGACAGGCCACATCGACGCTTTGTGTGACTACGCCGCCGTGCAACCCCTCGTAGAACAGCAAGTCCGTGTTTTTGCCCATGGGCTCCCATGGAGTAAAGGTCCCCGGCGGCTGACCGCGCGAGGCGGCCTCTTGCTCATCGTGCACGTAATGGCGACGGTTGCCGGTGCCGCTTTCGCCATACTCACGGAACAGCGCTTCGAGCTCGGGGAGCAGATTCGCTTCGGGACCAAAATGGCTGATGTTGCCGCCGCGCTTTAGCGCTGCCCCGACCACCTTGCGCATACCGAGGCGGTCGTAGCGGTGGAAGCTGTCGCCCTCGATCATCGCCGCGGTGACGCGCTCCCGGAAAAAGATATGCTCGAAGGCATCTCTTACGCTCGAGGTGCCTGCGCCCGATGAGCCCGTTACGGCGATGATTGGATGTCTCTTCGACATCTATGCTCCCCAGAAAATGTCGGCCTAGCGACGCCGGCGGGCAAGTGCAGGCAGCTCGCCGCTGAGCCCGCTCGCGTTGCGCATGATCAACCGTTTGACCGGCATGAGCCGGTCGGTTGTACGAAGGCCAAAGCCACGCGCCAATTGTACGATCGGCCGCGGGTTGCCGAACAACCACTTGAAGCCGTCCATGGTTCCGCGCATGAGCGTGTTGTGCCCTCTTCGCCAGCGCTCGTAACGGCGTAGCACCCGCCGGCTCGCGATGTCGCGCCCGATGCGTAACGCATCGCTCAACGCCTCTGCGAGCACACCCGCATCCAAAAAACCCAGGTTCACGCCTTGACCGGCCAAGGGATGTATCGTGTGCGCCGCATCGCCCACGAGCACCAAGCGCTCGCCGATGTAGTTGCTTGCATGAGCACTGACGAGAGGAAACGCCGCCCGCTCGCCGACCCAGGTGACCGCACCCAGCTTTGCACCAAAGGCGTGCTCGAGCTCGCCCGCGAATCTCCGCTCGTCTAGGTCCAACAGCTCGGCGGCCTGCGCTAGGGTCGTCGACCACACGATGGAGCACCGCTGCCCCGGCAGCGGTAGGAACGCGAGCGGACCGTTGGGTAGGAAACATTGCCAGGCCGTGTCCGCGTGCGGCTCGGCGGTTGTCACCGTGCCGACCACCGCGCGCTGCTTGTAGTCCTCTATGGTGCACTCGATACCCGCCATGTCGCGCACGCGCGAGTGCGTACCGTCCGCACCAACCACCAGACGGGCTAACAGCGAGGCGCCGTCCAGCTGCACATGCATGCCTCCAGCACCCGGGCGGAGCGCCCGCACGCTTGCAGGCCGGTACCAGGTGACCTGGTCGCTCTCATCGAGGCGCGCAAGTAGTGCGCGCTGCAGATTGTTGTTCTCCGCGATACACCCAAGCGAGGCTTCGCCAATATCCGCGCTGTCAAAGTGGATGGCCGCGCCACCGGCGGCGTCCCACACGTGCATCTCGCGAAAGGGAGCAATCCGGCCCGCATCCACGTAGGACCATACCCCCACATGCTCCAACAGCGCGCGCGAGGCGTGGGTCAGCGCGCTCACACGGTAATCGTATGTGTCCGAGCCAGGTAGTGGTGTCGAGAGTGGCTTGGCCTCGACGATAGCAATCTCGAGCCCGCTCTCGGTAAGCGCGCAGGCCAGCGCGCAGCCCACCAAGCCACCGCCGACGATCACGACGTCGAATTTCACAGTGGTAAACCGCGTTCCAGACGTGCCCGGTGCCCGGCCAACCCCATGGCACGGTGCGCAAAGGCGTGTTTGAGCGGTGGCACGATGTCCATCGCAATCAAGCCAAGGTTTCTGAGCGCGGCAAGCGGTGGAAAACGGTTTGAAAACAACCAGACCAGACCGTCGGTGACGCCGAGAGTTTGCCGCTGGTCACTGCGACGCCAACGCGCGTAGGTCTCGAGCTCTCGTATGCGCCCGAAATCGCGGTTGTCCCGGGCCGCATCCACGATGACCTGAGCCAGCGCGGCCACATCACGCAAGCTGAGGTTAAAACCTTGGCCGGCGACCGGGTGCAGTGTGTGCGCGGCGTTACCCACGATGACGAGCCGCTCGCGTACTTGCTCGCCGCTCTCGTGACGGTGCAGCCCATACACCGAACGCGAACCCACGCGCCGAAAGCGCCCCAGACGATGACCAAAGCAGCGTTGAAGCTCGCTTAGAAATTCAGCGTCGGCCACCGTGGCAAGCCGTCGCGCCTGCATCGGTTCGAGTGTCCAAACCACACCGCAGCGATTCTGCGACATAGGTAACAGGGCCAGAGGACCACTCGGTGTAAAGCGCTCGAAGGCCGTAAAGCGATGGTTGAGCTCGGGTGTGACGTTCGTGGCCAGCGCCGTCTGCTCGTACTCCCGCCGTTTGGCCGGGATCCCCAGTGATTCGAGCACGACCGAATCCCCGCCATCGGCAGCAACGAGCAGCGTTGCCCCACGCGTGTGCAAGCGCCCCGACGCGTCGCACAGCTCCACCGTGGCCGCCCCGGCGTCACAACGCACGCGCTGCACACTGCCCTCGGCGACAGCAACCCGATCCGCCACGCTGGCGAGCTTTTCGCCCAACGCGAGCCCGAGCGAACGCGCGTCGGTGACATAACCCAGCGCCTCCACACCCTCGTCCGCGGCCCGCAGCCGGGTAAAGCCGAAATAGCCCCGGTCCGAGACATGGATCCTGCGAATAGGGGCCGCATTGGCACGCAGCGTCTCCCACAGCCCCAGCCCCTCCAGGATCCGCCGTGAGCCATAGGAGACCGCCATCGCGCGGTCGTCATAGCTGGCCGGTCTAGAGGCGTCCCGACGGGTCACCTCGACACGCGTCGCGCGCAGTCCCACTTGGGCGAGCGCGCAGGCGAGGCACGCGCCGACCATGCCACCACCCACTATGATGACGTCAACGCGTGTTTGCGTCCTCGAGCCCAACGCTACGCTTCCATGCAGGCTTCGACATCCGCGACGGTCTTTGGCACGCCTTCGGTCAGAACGTCGCTACCCGTGCGGGTCACCACGACGTCATCCTCGATACGCACGCCTATGCCCCACCATTTGCGCGCCACGCCGCTCTCCCCCGGGCGTATGTACACACCGGGCTCGATAGTCGTCACCATCCCCGGTTCGAGCACCCGCCACTCGCCACCGACCTTGTAGTCGCCCACGTCATGCACATCCATCCCCAGCCAGTGGCCGGTGCGGTGCATGTAGAACTTTCGGTAGCGCTCCTTGGCTATCAGGTGCTTGGTCTTGCCCTTTAGCAGACCCAGCTCCGACAGGCCCTCGGTGACCACACGTACGGCCGCCTCGTGGGGTGCGTTCCAGTGGTTGCCGGGTCGTACCTCCGCGATGGCTTGACGCTGAGCCTCCAGCACGAGCTCATATATTTTGCGTTGCTCGGTGGAGAAACGTCCGTTGACCGGGAAGCTGCGGGTGATATCGGATGCGTAGTAGTCGTACTCCGCACCCGCATCGATCAACAGTAGGTCACCATCCTTCAAGGTTTGGTCGTTTGCCGTGTAGTGGAGCACACAGCTATTTGCACCACCGGCAACGATCGTGGGATAGGCCGGTGAGCGGCTCCCGGCGCGGGCGAACTCGTGCAAGAACTCCGCCTCGATCTCGTATTCCTTCATCCCGGGTTTGCAAACCTTCATCGCGCGCTTGTGCGCGTGCACGCTGATGTGCGCCGCGCGGCGCATCGACTTGAGCTCGGCTTTGCTCTTGAACAAGCGCATGTCATGGAGCATGTGGTCCAAGGCCACGAACTCCGCCGGCGTACCGTCCGAGCCCCGAGAGCGCCGCCGGATACGTTCCACCCAGCTCAGCACACGCTTGTCGAACTCGGCGTAATAACCCATCGCATAAAACACCCGGTCCCTGTTCTCCATCAGACCGGGCAAGATGTCGTCGATGTCACCGATAGGGAACGCATCGTCAGCGCCATAGTCGTCACAGGCCCCCTCGAGCCCCGCACGCGGCCCGTTCCAAATCTCCATCTCCGGGTCGCGCTCGCGGCAAAAAAGTACGTACTCGCCCTGCGCCCTGCCGGGTGCAAACACGGCAACGGCCTCGGGCTCCGGAAAACCGGCGAGATAATAAAAGTCGCTGTCCGGTCGAAACGGAAACTCGACGTCACGGTTTCGGTTGCGCATCGGTGCAGTCGGCACGATCGCGATGCAATGCTCGTCCATCAGGTCCATGACCTGGTTGCGCCGCTGTTCAAATTCTCGCTTCGGAATCACTCGGTTTCTCTCCGGTCATCAATGCATTTTTTGCCCCGGGCCAGGCTGCCCCGTTGCGTGAAGCTCCTCGTTGACCAGCATGACGCCAACCCGAATGTACTCGACAAGCTCGGCGTAGGCCGCCTCTTCGGCCTCGTCTTCCACCGTGCTCGTCTGGATACCGGCGAACTGATTGAGGTCGTCGATGACCTCGCGCGAGTCCGCCGGCAAGTGCTGGAGATCCGTTATTCCGCCTATGGTCAAACCAAGCAAAAACCCGGAGCACCATAACCCCAGCGCCTCGCTGCGAAGCCCCAACGGCTCGTCGTCGTCGGGCAACAAGGGTCTGAAGTCGCAGTCGTCCGAGCTCAGCTGCTTTTGCGTTTCCGCGCATAAACCCAGCAGCGACGAGGTGCACTCCGCGCTGAGCAGGTCGCCGGGCTCCGTGGGACCCGTGATCTCCGTGACCCAATCCGTGCTTTGCCCGTTTGGCACGCACAGCACACCGCATACGATGCCATGCGCCTCGGCCGCCCCGATGTCTACGTCGATGCGCTGCAGCGCCCGCTCAAGATCGTCGAACTCGAACATATGGCGCGTATCTTACATCGAGAGGGCTTCGCGTTGGTGAGAGAAGGCGCTTTGGAGAGCTTCACACCACGTCATCGAAGCGTCCGCCCGAGCGGGGACCCTCCTACAGGATGTGCAAAAACCCTTGACCCATGGTAACGCCATTGACCGTCTACGGCCGGATCTCTATATTGAGCGGCGCCTGTCAGAAACGTCCGGCATACCGCTAAATTGGCGGTACGGGTACGGTAAGCGCGCAGCATGCGGTCCGCTTTTTTCGTTTTGGGTGGCGGCATGCCGTATGAGTGACCGGGGGGGAATCATACGGTGCGTAGGGGATGACATGGGGAAAGTAGACTTAGACCATTTAGAACGTCGCGTCGATGAATTGATCCGTACCTGTGGCGAGCTCAAAGACGAAAACCGCGCGTTGCGCGACCAACAGAACAACCTCATTGCAGAACGCGCGGCTTTGATCGAAAAATCGGAGATGGCGCGGTCTCGTGTAGAGTCTATGATTGCGCGTCTAAAGGCGATGGAAATTGGGTCATGAGAGAGCAATCCAACCCGGTCGGTATAAAGATCCTCGATAAGGAGTACATGATTACCTGCCCCGAGGATGAGAAGGAAGCGCTGGTCGCATCCGCGCGCTATCTGGACCGGCGTATGAAAGAAGCGCGTGACGGTGGCAAGGTATTGGGTACGGAACGTATGGCCGTGATGACTGCGCTAAACATCGTTCACGACCTGCTCATCCAGCAAAAAGAAAAGGACGATATAGAGCGCGACGTAGGCGCCCGTGTGAAGAGTCTGGAAGAGAAAATCGACGTCGCCCTAGGTCGACGCATCGAGGCGGAGCAGGTAGACTAAGTGCTACGCCCTCTATGGTGTTTGTGAGTGGGTTCAGTTATCACTTGAGCCTAACTTCCTACCCTCGGGAACCGAATCTCGGGGTTGTTGAGCAAGTCCGTCTCGAACGGAAAGCCTGATACGCCGGCGAAGTTCCCTGCTGAACCAACCTGGTTCAAGGGTCAGGCTCACCACGGCACCTATGGAGGGCGGCTTCGTAGCTCATGGCGACGCGAAGGGAAATCCGCGCCGACATGCGGCGTCGGCGTCGAGCACTGAGCGATTCTGAGCGAGCGGCACTCTCCACACAGCTTTCGCGTCGCTTTGTTTACCTAGGCCTGCTGCGCCGCGCCACTCGTATTGCGTGCTATTTGCCCAACGATGGTGAGATGGACCTCACGCCGCTCATGCATACGCTTTGGGCCATGAAACGCACGACTTATCTCCCGGTGTTACGCGACAAGCGCCTGTGGTTTCTGCCCTTCTCGCCCGATACCCCGCTCGCGACGAATCGCTTCGGGATCCCGGAGCCCGCTATCGCCGCACCGCGGCGGTGTGAACCGGCTGCGCTGGACATGGTGCTCATGCCGCTTGTCGCCTTCGATGATGCGGGTAATAGACTCGGTATGGGCGGTGGCTATTACGACCAAACTTTCGCCTTTTTGGGTCTTCGCCGATACTGGCGTAAACCGCTGCTGCTCGGCGTCGCCTACGAGCTGCAGCGGTGCCAGGGGCTTGACGTACGTGATTGGGATGTGCCCTTGGACGGTATCGTGACCGAGCGGGGCGTCACCCGCTTTGCCAAAGCGACGTCGGGGCGTGCGTTTTCAGAGAATCGGGGTCAGACCCAATGAACTACTGGCTGATGAAATCCGAACCGGAAGAATTCGGGGTCGACGACCTCGAGGCGCGTCCGCAGAAGACCGAACCGTGGGACGGGGTACGCAATTACCAAGCACGCAACATGATGCGCGACCAGATGAAAAAAGGCGATCTGGCGTTCTTCTACCACTCCAACTGCGAGGTCCCCGGTATCGTCGGTGTGATGGAAATCGTGCGCGAAGGCTATCCCGACCCCACCGCCTTCGACCCCGAAGACAAGCACTACGACCCAAAAAGCGACCCGGACAACCCACGCTGGTTTTTGGTCGATGTGAAGTTCGTGCGCAAGCTAAAGCGTACCATCCCGCTTTCCGAGCTCCGGGAGCAGCCAAAGCTCGCCAACCTTGCCCTGGTACGACGCGGCAACCGGCTCTCGGTCATGCCGGTCGCAAAAGCGGAGTGGGACCTCATCCTGAAGCTGGAGTGACCAGACGCGGCCTGCGTCGGGTCGACTCGGGTTCAGCTAAGGAACAGCTCGTAGGCGGGGTTGTTGGTCTCCATCGTGTAGGCGTAGCCGAGATCGTCCAGAAAGGCCTCAAACTTACCCACTTCCGTTTCGGGCACTTGCACGCCCGCGAGCACTCGCCCATAAGCCGCACCGTGGTTGCGATAGTGAAACATGCTGATGTTCCACTCATTCCAGTCCTCACCCATCCGGGTGAGGAAGCGTAGCAAGGCGCCGGGACGCTCGGGAAACTCGAAACGGCACAAGCGTTCGTTTTGGAGCCCGTTCGCGCGACCGCCGACCATGTAGCGCACATGCAGCTTCGCCATCTCGTTGTCGCTCATGTCGACCACCGGGTAGCCGCGCTCAGTGAGGTGCTCGAGCAAAGACCGCTTGTCCGCCTCTCCGTCGCGAAGCTCCACGCCGACAAAGATGTGTGCTTGCTCGCTATCCGCGTAGCGGTAGTTGAATTCGGTGATCGAGCGTTGTCCGATCGCGCGACAGAATTCCCTAAAGCTGCCCCGGCGCTCCGGGATAGTTACGGCGAGCAGCGCCTCACGATGCTCGCCCAGCTCGGCGCGCTCCGCGATGTGTCTGAGACGGTCGAAATTGACGTTGGCCCCGCAGTCGATGGCGACCAGGGTTTCGCCGGTGATGCCTTCTCTCTCGACATAGCGCTTCACCCCCGCGACGCCTAGCGCACCGGCGGGCTCGGCAATGGACCGCGTGTCGTCGTAGATGTCCTTGATCGCGGCGCAAATCTCATCGGTGCTGACCAGCACCACCTCGTCCACACACTGCTGGGCGATGCGAAAAGGCTCTTCACCCACCTCGCGCACGGCGACGCCATCGGCGAAGATGCCGACCTGGTCCAGCTTTACCCGCTTCCCGGCCGCGAGCGCCGCATGCATGCAAGCCGCGTCGTCGGGCTCGACCCCGATGACTTTGACACCCGGCCAAAGCGCCTTCGTGTACGCGGCGATGCCGGCGATCAATCCCCCGCCGCCCACCGCGACGAATATGGCGTGGATGTCCTTGTCGTGCTGCCGGAAGATCTCCATGGCAATAGTGCCCTGGCCCGCGATGACGTCCGCATCGTCAAATGCATGCACATAAGTCATTCCACGCTCGGCAGCCAGCTCGTCGGCATGGGTGCGTGCTTCATCGTAGGAGCTACCGTACAAGACGGTCTCCGCACCGTGTCCGCGCACCGCATCGACTTTGATCTGCGGGGTCGTCTTTGGCATTACGATGGTGGCCTTTATGCCGCGGCGTTTGGCGGCCAGCGCCACGCCCTGCGCGTGATTCCCCGCCGACGCGGTGATCACACCCTTGGTGCAAGCCTCGTCTGGAAGATTCGCAATTTTATTATACGCGCCGCGCAGCTTGAACGAGAACACCGGCTGCAGGTCTTCGCGCTTCAACAGCACGCGGTTCCCCAGGCGGTGGGAGAGCAGCGGCGCGTGCTCGAGCGGCGTCTCACGCGCCACCTCGTAGACACGCGCCCTCAGGATTTTCTGCACATAAGCTGACGGGTCGAAAGACACCATGACTCCTGCGCCACCGCTCGTATAGTAGAGGGCACCGGCGCGTCGCATCTGACAAAGCCATATATCATAGCCCGTCTAAAGCACTATAAACTAGGCGATGTCACGATGACGGTGGGCCCGCGGGGTTTAGCCATGACACAAGACGAGAAAAAGCGGGCCGCCGCTGAAGTCGCCCTAGAGCACATCAGCGCTGGCGAGGTGGTAGGCGTCGGCACCGGCAGCACCGTCAACTTCTTTATCGACGCGCTCGCGGGTATCAAGGACCGTCTGGATGGTACCGTCGCCAGCTCCGAGGCCTCCGCAGCGCGTCTAAAGCGCCACGGCATCGAGGTACGCGACCTCAACTCGGTCAGCCGGGTGTCGGTCTACATCGACGGCGCCGACGAGGCAACACGCAACCTGCACCTGGTCAAGGGTGGCGGCGGCGCGCTCACCCGCGAGAAGATCCTCGCGGCGGTGGCCGAGCGCTTCGTGTGTATCATGGACGACACCAAGCTCGTCGACGTGCTGGGCGCATACCCGTTGCCCGTGGAGCTCATTCCAATGGCCCGCGGCTACGTCGCGCGTGAGCTGGCCGCCCACGGCGGGAGACCGACATGGCGCGAGGGCGCCATCACCGATAACGGCAACGAGATATTGGACGTGCACGATCTCTGCATAAGGAACCCCGTCGACCTCGAATCCGCGATCAATCAAATCACCGGCGTCGTGACGAACGGAATCTTTGCTCGGCGGCCAGCCGATCTGCTGCTGGTTGCAAGCGACCACGGCGTCGAGCAGCTCGGCTAGCTCGCACAAACACCGACAGTGGATGAAAGACGCAAGAGGACGCTCAAGGGACGCGGTGCGCTGACAAACACGAGCGGCCGCTACGAACATTGGTCGCGTGCTGACATCGACGACGGTTGGGGTTGGTACGATGAAGACGTACCCCCGCTCCGCACGACGCTCACCCGCGACGCGAGCCGCACCGTAATCAGCTACAACGAATCCCCCGATGTCCCCTTCGACCGGTCCATAAACCCGTACCGAGGCTGTGAGCACGGGTGCATCTACTGCTTTGCACGGCCAACCCATGCCTGGCTGGGTCTTTCACCCGGTTTGGACTTCGAAACGCGTTTGTTCTACAAACCCGACGCCGCGGCGCGGCTGCGCGAGGAGCTTGCAAAGCCAGGGTATCGCTGCGCGACCGTAGCGCTGGGGGCAAACACCGACCCGTATCAACCGGTAGAACGAAAGGAGCGGATCACGCGTTCACTCCTCGAAGTGCTCGATGCGGCTTCGCACCCGGTGAGTGTCGTCACCAAGTCGGCACTCGTCGAGCGCGATATCGACGTGCTCGCCGCCATGGCCGAGCGCAAGCTCGCACGGGTTGCGATAAGCGTGACCACGCTCGACCACTCCTTGGCCCGCAAGATGGAGCCACGCGCCACCGCACCCGAACGGCGCCTCGCGACCATCGAACGGCTGACTGAAGCCCGCATCCCCGTTCAAGTGATGGTCGCGCCGATCATCCCGGTGGTCAACGACAGCGAGGTCGAGCGCATCCTAGAGCGCACGCGCGCGGCGGGGGCGTTAGACGCCGGCTATGTGCTGCTACGCTTACCGCTGGAGATCAAGGGGTTGTTTGAAGAGTGGCTTGCCGAGCACCTGCCGGCCCGCGCGGAGCACGTCATGAACCGGGTCCGCGACAGCCATGGCGGGAGGGCATACAGGTCCGAGTTCGGCCTGCGGATGCGTGGCACGGGCCAGTTCGCCGACATGATCGCCAAGCGCTTCCAACTCGCACACAGGCGCCTGGGTTTTCCGGGGATGCCCGAGCTCGATACCACGCGCTTTAGCCCACCCGCGGTCGAGACGAGCCAGCTCTCTTTGTTTTTATGAGCGCGAAGATCCATGTCGGCACATCGGGGTGGCACTACCGCCATTGGCGAGGCGTGTTTTATCCCGAGCGCTTGGCGTCGCGCGACTGGTTGGGCTTTTATGCCAGCCACTTTGACAGCGTCGAGGTCAATCGCAGCTTTTATGCCTTGCCCACGGTCGAGATGCTCGCCGCCTGGTGCGAGCAAATAGGTGACCGGTTCGAGCTGGCGGTCAAGGCACCGCGCGGTATCACCCACTACAAGAAGCTCAAGCATTGCACCGAGCAGCTCGACACGCTCATCGGCCGGGTCAGCGTGCTCGGTAAGCATCTCGGCCCGGTCTTGTTCCAGCTTCCGCCGCGCTGGCGTTGCAACGTCAAACGCCTGGCCGAGTTCCTGGACGAGCTGCCCCGCGGTTACCGCTTCGCCTTCGAGTTCCGCGACCCGAGCTGGCATCGCGACGAGGTGTTCGAGCTGCTCGATAACAACGCGGCGGCCTTGTGCATCTATGACTTGGAGGGGAAGACGAGCCCGCTCGTGACCACGAGTGACTTTGTCTACGTGCGTCTGCACGGACCCGCGCGGGCCTATACTGGGCAGTATCATCCGAGCACGCTACGCGGCTGGCTATCAAAAGCACGCGGCTGGCAGCGCAAGGGCAAGGATGTTTACGTGTTTTTCGACAACGACGACCAAGCGGCCGCGGTAAAGAACGCGCGTCGCATGAAATCCTTTTTGGCTAAAGAAGGGGAAGTGGTCCTAGCAGGCTAGCTCTTCCCAATAATTCGGGAGGAATCTGGCACTGTCTCCCCGGTCGGAAACCCAGGTGGGCGAGACCAGCAGATAGGTTGGCTACGGAGCCTTCCCTTCGGATTTCCGCGACTCGACGACCTCAGCGTGCCGAAAGCACGATGTAACGTGGTCGTTCACCATCCCCACCGCCTGCATGAAGGCGTAGCAGATCGTCGAGCCCACGAATTTGAACCCGCGACCTTTGAGGTCCTTGCTCAGGGTATCGGACAGCTGGGTCTTTGCAGGAACGTCTTCCATCGTCCGGTGATTGTTTTGCAGGGGCACGCCGTCGACAAAACCCCAAACGTATTTGTCGAAGCTGCCAAACTCGTCGCATACCTCCAGGAAGGCGCGCGCGTTGCTCACCGCGGACTCGACTTTGAGACGGTTACGCACGATGGCGGGATTTTCCAGCCGCCGCTGGATGTCTTGCGGTCCAAATCGAGCGACTTTATCCGGCACGAAACGCGCGAAGGCTTTTCGATAACCCTCGCGCTTTTTGAGAATGGTGATCCAGCTCAAACCTGCCTGCGCACCCTCCAACACCAGGAACTCGAACAAGGTGTTGTCGTCGTGCACCGGTACACCCCATTCCGTGTCGTGATAATCCAAGTACACCGAGCCGCCGCCCAGCGCCCAGGCACAACGGTTTTTCTCGTTTGCTTTAATCATTACCGCATTTGGAAACCGCGTTCGGAAAAGGGAAGACGCGGCTCCAGTCTTTCTCTATGCTGACGAGCACCCACCCTCTTCTCTCGGCGCGTCGGAACCCTTCGCACAAGCGGCCCGGGCCATCGTCGCACGCATAGGCATACTCCCGGAAGGCGTCGTCATGATGAACCAACATGGCAAGACGTCTGCCCTCACCGCTGTCGGTGAATTCCAACATCTCGATGTCGCCGTCGGAGTTTCCAAAGGCGAAGATTGGCCGTCTACCGATGGTGGTGGCGATGGCAACGGCCTTGGCTGGACCGTTGTTGATAAACTCGGTCTCGGGGGTCTGGACGATCATGGCCTTGCCATCCTCCACTACGAAGCGCGTGCCGAGGCGACTCCCGATCACCTGCTCCGGCGGTATGCCGTACACGGGCTCGGCAAAGGCTCGTACAAACTCCATCCCGCCCGCGGTGACGATATAGGTCTTGAAGCCGTTGGCCCGGAGAAAACGCAACACTTCCAGCATGGGCTGGTAAATCAGCTCGGTGTGTAGCACGTCAAAACGCGGGTGTTTGGCGGCAGCTAAGAAGTCGCGCACCAAGTGGCGCAGCTCGGTCGTCGTCATGCCGGCGTGCGTCGCGTTGATGAGCGTGAGCAAATCGTCCTTGGCGAGCGGGTGCAGCTCGGGGTCCGACTCGAGCACCGACTGAAACGGCTGCCGCGTCTTCCACTCGGGGTGCCGTGGAGCAAGCTGCTCCACCCGTTGCGCCACAAAGCCGAACTGTGGGTACACCGGTTGCTCGACCCACAGGGTGCCGTCGTTGTCGAAGGTGGCGATGCGTTCTTCCGCGGGGACAAAAGAACCGCTGGCCGGGTTTGTTACCTCGCGGACAAACTCGATAATCGCACTCTTTGCCTCACCGTTTCGCCATGAGGGTAGCGGGTCGCCGGCATCTGCGAGCGCGGCTGTTGCAACCAGCAAGACCCATAGGACCAACAGGCGTATAGCTCGCGCGCGCATTTCCCCCCCACGATTGGCTCCGTGTGGCGGGATTGTCCAATGATGTACGGAGAAATGCGAGGTCTAGACGCTAAACAAGAAGCCCCGCACGCGGCGGGGCCTTTTTGATCTCACTTCTAGGCGTCCGTGTTAACGGCGGCGACGACGACCCACGAGTCCGAGCCCGGCGATGCCAAAGCCAAGCAGCGCGATCGTCGATGGCTCGGGCACGCTCCCGGTAAACCCGAAGTCACCGTGGACATACGTGGCGGGGCCGTCAAATTCGGA
>CAJHYW010000054.1_pt1 | contig 74672 bp, 65 predicted proteins | sample 9198811 | NCBI WGS metagenome assembly CAJHYW01 (sample SAMEA7708378, study PRJEB35096) | sediment metagenome | biome: marine neritic benthic zone biome [ENVO:01000025]; feature: sediment [ENVO:00002007]; material: shallow marine sediment [ENVO:03000034] sea grass bed [ENVO_01000059] ...
ATCATGCCCGGTCACATTTATCTCCCGGGCTCGGTCGGGATCGTGGCGCGTTCCGGGACGCTCGGCTATGAGGCCGCCTCGCAGCTCAAGGCCTTAGGCATCGGTGTGAGCACCAGCGTGGGTATCGGCGGCGACCCCATCAACGGCTGCTCCTTCAAAGATGTGTTCGAGCTTTTCGAGCAGGACCCCGAGACCGAGGCGATCATGATGATCGGTGAGATCGGGGGTGGTCAGGAAGCCGAGGCGGCGGGCTTTGCGCGCGAGCACGTGTCAAAACCCGTTGTCGGTTACATCGCCGGGCTGACCGCGCCAAAGGGCCGCCGCATGGGGCACGCCGGCGCGATCATCTCCGCCTCCGGTGAGAGCGCGGCGGAGAAGGTAGAAATCCTAAAGCAGGCCGGGATCACGGTCGCAACCAGCCCGTCGGAGATGGGGGCGACGGTACAGGCCGTGCTAAACGGTGGCAGCTAGCAAGGGGTAGCGCGGCACGGTGCCGCGCTTTACTCCGGTGCTTGACCCAAGAGGTCGGCGCGCGCGCGCTCCAGATGCTCCCTCATGGTGTCGACCGCGCGGCGAATGTCGCGGGCTTCGACGGCTTCGAGCAACGCGCGATGGTCTGCATTGTAACGCTCGATGCGCTCGGGTGTGAGAATCTTGTCCCGCCGCGCTCGCCACTGGGAGTGCGATCGGACGTCGTTGATGTGTTGATAAAGCCATCGCATCACGGGGTTCTTCGAGCACTCCGCAAGCGCCAGATGAAACGCTTCGTCTGCCCGTGAGAAAGACTCGGGCTCGCCTGCCCTAACCACGTTCTCCAGCGCGTCGCGTAGCGCGTTCAAGTCGCGCTCGCTCGCGTTCGTGACCGCCAGGCGCACGATATGCGGCTCGACCGCGATACGCACCTCGATCAGCTCGAGCGGGCTGGTCTCCTCGGCCACATGCTCGTGGTCGGGCCGATGGCGGTAGTTGACAAAGGTGCCGCTGCCGACCCGCCGCGTAACCAGGTTGGTGTCTTCCAGGCGGCGCAAGGCCTCGCGTACGGTACCGCGCGAAGCCCTGAAGAGGTCTGCGAGACTACGCTCCGCGGGGAGGCGGTCGCCATAGCTATAGCGTCCCTCCAGTATCTCTTTGCGCAGGACCATTGCAATGTTGGTGGCCGCCGGGCCACGCAAACGCAGTGCCAAGCTTCGCGCTTCGGACATAGCTATCTCGTCGAGCCGGTGTTTCGCGGGCAGTATAGGCCCAATTGTGACCAATAGAAAACCATTTTCATTTACCCGCCACAAAAGGCTGGACAATGGTCCCATGTTGGATAATAGTACGGGTCATAAGACCCAGAAACCGGGTAAATTTAGTGGTATCGCCCACACCAGGCATACCGAAGGCGTCCAGATTGGTGCGAAATCGGTTAATTCGGTGATGCGTACCGCGAACGAACGGGCGCGATACGGCCATCGGCAGGGGGCGGTCGCGCACGCCAACAACATCCAGGGGAGGAGAAGATGGCCCAGAGAAAGAAGGCGTCCACAAAGAAATCGACAGCAAGAAGTAAGTCCACCGACCTCGAGGCGCATGTCAATGCGCCCGGCAGGGCCGAGCTCGTAAAGCAAGTACGCAGCAAGATCAAACAGCTCGGCGTGACCTACATCTATTACCAGTTTGTCTCGGTCACCGGTCGTATCGTGGGTAAGGGGATCCCGGCCGACCACTGGGAGCAAATCGCGGCGCGAGGATTTCAGCTTGTCTACGGGTCAACGGCCAATCTCTATACCGACCGTGAAGGGCATTACATTGGCTATGGGCCGGAAGCCTCCGAGCTGGTGGGTATCCCCGACCCCGAGACCTTTTGCCAGCTACCGTGGGACAAGCGAATCGCGCGCGTGTTTTGCACCTGCTTTCGCAACCGCGAGGAGAAGGTCAACCCCGGCGGGCACCTGACCTCGGACTGCCGCGGCAACCTGCGCATCATCCACGACGAGTTCCAGAAGAAGTACAAGGGTCTGCATCTTCGTGCCGGCACCGAGCCCGAGATGATGTGGCTCAAGCGCGGCGCCGACGGCAAGCCGGATGGCGGTGTGACAAAACCCAACTGTTACCACATCGACCAGTTCGAGGAGCTGCGCCCCTCCTTTATGAAGGTGATCCAATACGCGCAGGCGATGGGGCTCGACATGATCCAGGGTGACCACGAGGACGCGCCCGGTCAGCTCGAGCTCAACTGGACCTTTGATGACATCCTGAGAAACAGCGACCGTCTTACCACCTACAGACAAATTTGTGCGCAGGTTGCGCGCGAGGATGGGTTGATCGCCTGCTTCATGACCAAGCCGTTTGTGGGCGTATCCGCCTCGGGTTGTCATCACAACTTATCGCTTTGGACCGGGGGCAAGAACGAGATCAACAAGCTGCATCAAAACCCGGTGTGCGCGATGGACGATGTGTTCTCCTATCGCAAGGGCGGCCAGAACTTGTTTTTGCCCGACGAGAAGCGGGACCCACGCAAACCGGGCCCCGTTGGGCTGCAATGCATCGGTGGTGTGATCAAACACCTGGGTGCGTTGACCGCGCTCGGGTCTTCCACGGTGAACTCCTACCGGCGGCTTTGGGACACGGGCTTCTGGGCACCCGTCTTCGCCGACTGGGGTTATCAAAACCGCACCTGCGGGCTGCGCGTGTCGGCGCCGGGTCGATTCGAATACCGGTCCGTGGATTCGATGGTCAACCCCTATCTCATGGGCGCCGCTCTGCTCAAGGCATTCGAAGACGGCATGGACAACGACGTCGACCCCGGCGAGCCCGAGGAGCGGAACATCTACGAGGCCATGGACGCGGGCAAGCAGGTGAAAAAGCTGCCTATGTCGCTTGGCGAAGCCTTGGAAAGGCTGCAGAACGACAAGGTCATCAAGTCGGCGCTGCCCGACGAGATGTACCGGGTATTCATGCATTACAAGGGCGACGAGTGGGCGCGATTCAACCATACGGTTACGGAGTGGGACGTGAACACCTACTTGGATTATTTGCCCTGAGCGAAGCTTGGCGTTGGTGCCGCAGGGAGTGCGGCACGAGAGAACGAGACCGACCGGCCACTCGGGTCGGCTCACTGGGCGGCGTCGCATCGACGCCCGTTTAGGAGGTTGCTTCTATGTGTGGTATTGCAGGACTCATACACAAGGGTACGAGCTCGAACATCGGTGGCGAGCTGACCGCGATGCTGCAGTCGCTAAAGCACCGCGGACCCGACTCCACCGGGTTTGCGCTCTATGGGAAGCCCGACGCAAACAAGTTCATCATGCGGTTCAAGGTCGCCGAGCAGGAAGACACCAAGACAGGTTTCGACATCCACCACAAGATGTTGCAGCGCAAAGCCACCGTGGACGAACGCATGCAAGAGATGGGCGCGACGGTGGAAAGCGAGGACGTGGCTACCGAGTATGCCTTTCGCTACGTGTTCAGCTTTGACGGTGACCTCAGACGGCTTGCCGACTATATCGAAGACGTGGACGGCGCGGAGATCTTGTCGCTGGGACATGCCTTGGAGCTGGTCAAGGATCTTGGCGATGCGAACCGCGTGTCCAGCCAATACTCGCTCGGCGGCTTCGAGGGCACGCATGCCATTGGGCATACGCGTATGGCCACCGAGTCCGATGTGGACATCCGCTCGGCGCACCCGTACTGGGCGTATCCGTTCAACGACGTCTCGGTGGTGCACAACGGTCAGCTCACGAACTATTGGAACTCGCGCCGTGCGCTCGAGCGACGCGGTCATCGCTTCATGTCCAACTGCGACTCCGAGCTGATCGCCGTTTATCTGGCGGACAGCATGGACCGCGGCGAGGAGCTGGAGGGCGCGATGCGCCGTTCCATCGACGAGCTGGACGGCGTGTTCACCTACGTGGTCGCCACCAGCGATGCCTTGGGTATGGCCAAGGATGTGATGGCGGCAAAACCGATGGTGCTCTACGAGAGCGACGACTTCGTCGGGCTGGCTTCGGAAGAGGTGGCCATCCGTAGCGTCTTTCCGCATGAGATCGACACCTACGACCCATACGAAGGGGAGGTTCGAGTATGGAAAACATAGATAAAGAGCACGAATCCCATCGCATGGGGATGCACACCGAGCAGCTTAGCGGGCGCACTCAGCAGGTGTATTTCTCGGCCGAGGAGTCGGAGAACTTTAGCTACCCCGAGGCCTTCGATGTCGACTTCAACAAACGCACCGAGTTTGATGCGGCGAACCTGGAGAGCCATGCGGTCAACCTCAAGATCAGGGAGCTGATGGGTCAAGGCTACGGTACCATCGTGGTCAAGAACCCGGGGGCGAAGCACTCGCTTGGCACCGGGATTCTCAACCGTTTGCAGCTCTACTTCGAGGGCAGCCTGGGTTACTTCGGTGTCGGGCTCATCGACGGTCCCAACGTCAGAGTCTCGGGTCGTGTGGGCTGGTCGTGCGCCGGCAATATGATGGCCGGTACCGTTGTGATCGAGAAGAACGCTGGGTCGACCTTTGGCAACGCGCTGCGTGGTGGCGACCTCGTCTGCAAAGGCGATGTGGGCTCGCGCACGGGTATAGACATGAAAGGCGGCACCATCATCGTCGGTGGGCGCACCGGCGCGTTTAGCGGCTTCATGATGCAGCGCGGCCGCATGGTGATCCTCGGCGATGCGGGCAAGAACCTCGGTGACTCCATGTACGACGGGACCATCTACGTGGGTGGCAAGGTCGCCGACCTCGGTGTCGATGCCATCGAGGCCGAGATGAACGACCTTGACGTGAGCTGGCTGACCAAGAAGCTGGCGCTCTATGGTATGGAAGCCCCCAACGGCGTGGCGAACATGACCAAGGTCGTGGCCGGCAAAAAGCTTTGGAACTACGACAACCTCGAGCCCACCGAGAAAAAGCTCGTTCTCTAACCGATAACCGTCAACAGATAGCTGAGCAGGTATTCTCAATGAGCGATGAAAATCCACGTAACGCCAGCAACCGCGCGAATGGCCACAGCCGCAACACGCACGTCCTCGGCAAAAGCTTTATTTTTCCGCCCGAGGTTATAGACGACATCCACATCAAGGCGGAGCTTGGGCGCTACCGGATGCGCGGCTTCTCCTTGTTCAAGAAGATTCCCACATGGGATGACCTGACCTTCTTACCCGGCACCTTGACGCGTTTTGTCATCGAGGGCTACCGGGAAAAGTGTTTGACAAAGACGGTGATCGGACCGCGTGCCAAACGGCCGTTGGAGCTGGACATCCCGATCTATGTCACCGGTATGAGCTTTGGCGCCTTGAGCTACGAGGCGAAGACCGCGCTCGCACGCGGCGCGACTATGGCCGGCACCGCAACATGCTCCGGCGAAGGCGGGATGATCCCCGATGAGCGGCGCTACTCCACGAAGTGGTTGTACCAGTGCATCCAGTCGCGCTACGGCTTCAACCCGCACCACCTCAGGTTGGCCGATGCCTGCGAGTTTTTTATCGGTCAGGGGTGCAAGGTGGGTTTGGGCGGTCACCTGATGGGGCAAAAGGTTACCGACCAGGTGGCCGAGATGCGCTCCTTGCCCGCCGGCATCGACCAGCGTTCGCCCGCCCGCCACCCCGACTGGCTGGGTCCCGACGATCTGGCGCTAAAGATCCAGGAGATCCGCGAGGCGACGAACTGGGAGATCCCGATCCAGCTCAAGCTGGGGGCCGCGCGTGTGTACGATGACGTGCGCATGGCGGCCAAGACCGACCCCGACAGCATTTACATCGACGGCATGGAAGGCGGCACGGGCGCGGGCCCACATCTAGCTACGGAAGAGACGGGGGTGCCGGGTATCGCGGCGATACGACAAGCCCGTAAGGCGTTGGAGGATGTGGGTAAGTCGGGCGATATCTCGTTGGTGTATGCCGGTGGGATCCGTAACGGCGGCGATGTGGCCAAGGCGCTGGCGCTCGGCGCCGACGCGGTGGCGATCGGCCACTCGGTGATGATGGCACTCAACTGCAACAAGAACATCCCCGAGGCGGATTTCGAAAAGGAGATGGGTGTGCCGGCAGGCTTCTGCTACCACTGTCACACGGGTCGCTGCCCGGTTGGTGTCGCCACCCAAGACCCGAAGCTGCGCGCGCGCTTGGACCCGGACGCCGCGGCGGAACGCGTGTACAACTTCCTGCACTGTCTCACCATCGAGTGTCAGATGATGGCCCGCGCCTGCGGCAAAACAAACGTGCACTCGCTGGAGCCTGAGGATCTGGCGGCCTTGACCATGGAAGCCTCGGCGCTCGCCATGGTCCCGCTTGCCGGGTCACAGTACACGGTGGGGCAGCCGGAGATGACGAGGTACTGACAAATGAGCGACAAGGACATAGACCATTTTCTCGAGACCGACGGGCTGGAGTCCTCGCGCGAGAAGGACATCGGGCAACACATCGGCTACCGCTACGATGTCAACCTGGTACCCGACTATGCACGGCTGACGCCGTTCTTGAAGAAGTATCTGGACCATATGGGCTGGGATGACCTGAACTGGCTCGAAGACGTGCATATGGGTTACGAGGAAGGGAAACCTGCCGTGTTCGACCGCAACATCAATGGCTGGGTCACGGTCCCCGAGGGCATGGAGCTGCCGGATAACCAACAGGACCGCGACATGATTGCGCGCGAACTGCTGGTGAAGTTCCAGATGTCTCCCAATCACCCGATGGTGCAGCTCAACCAGGCGTACCGGAAGTTCTAGGCCGAATGTTGGATCAGGAGCCAGGTTCGGGCTAGGGACCCGGCGGGGAAGAGAAAAGCTACACGCGGGGATAGCACCAGGCCCTGAAACGTCTGGACCTTGCAGACTCGATCATTCTCGTCGGCGCACGCTTCTGACGTCGAGAAATTCTGTGCGATATTGCGCCACTTTGACACGCCCCCCCGCGGGGGGCGAGAGAGCCGATGGGAGGTCTGCCCGTGACGAGAGGCGAACAATCAACCCAGCTTCGACCGCTAGGCGGGCCCGCACTGGCCGTCGCCTTGGTCCTGACGCTGTTTCTCACCGGGTGTGCTGCGGTCAAACCGGCGCAGAAACCACCTGCCAACATCGGGAAGATTGAAGCCACCATCGCGGTCAGCCACCCGGGGCAGGCGGCATTCCCGGAGTTGACGGAGCCTCGGCCGCCCGGGATCGAGCGGTTGCTGGAACGGACCACGTCGAACGGCGTGGCTTTCTCCGGCGGCGGTACTCGCTCGCTTACTGCGGTGGCGGGCCAACTGCGGGCACTGCACGCGATGGGGTTGGTAGAGAACATTAGGTATATGACCGCGGTGTCGGGCGGCTCGTGGGCGGCGGCGGCTTTCTGTTACTACGACGACGGCCCAGCGAATGACGATCAACTACTCGGGCCGATGGTGAGCCCGAGCCAGCGCCGAAACTGGGCCTTCACCGACACCGCGGGCGAGTCGTGGGAGAGCCTGTCCCCAAACTCGATCGGCCACACGGCGACTGTCGACTTCGCGAAGCCGCTCTTTCATTTCCTCGATCGCGGGCCCGCGCATGAAGCATGGCAACACGCGACCGGTGACGTGTACTTCAAGCCCTTTGGCCTTTATCAGCCCGGCCATCCGAGGTTCTTCAGCCTCGATGGTGACTCGGTCCGAGACATCCTAAAGCGGCACGAGGCGCTCCAGCCGAGTTGGTCTGAGAGCGACTTCGTGACGCTCCGACCGGACCGCCCGTATCCGATTCTTACGGCGACGATCCTCTGGCCGGCCGACCTCACTAACGTCACTGACAAGGTGCTGATCGAGCACTCACCGCTGGGCATTGGTAACCCGCAATCCCTGAGTCTGAAAGAGAGGCGTTTTTTCTTCCGCAAGGTGGAGCAACCAACCGGTGGCGGTTTCGTCGAGCCCTTTGCGTTCCAGTCGTTCGGACCAACTCAGCCCGTCGAGCTGCCACCCTCGGGGTCGGGTTTGGTGCAGATGCCGGCCGCAGAGGATCGGTTTACGCTCTGGCGGGCAAGCGGGATGAGCAGCGCGGCGTATGCCGCATCGGTTGCCCGGATCGATCGTGACCTTCTGCCGGCAGCCACCTACTGGTCGCCGGCGCACGCGGGAGCTTCACCCGCAAGAATCCTGAGATTCGGCGATGGCGGTAATCTCGAGGATCTCGGCATCATGCCGCTGCTCCAGCGGCAAGTCCGGAAGATAGTCGCATTCGCGAACTACTACGTGCCGCTTCGGGACATGCTCCAAGGATTGAAGGAGGGTAGCGAGACCGACAAGCTGATGGCGCCTCTGTTCGGCGTGAACGCGAAGCACGCTCCCAATAACCAGGTCTTCGCCAGCACCGAGTACCAGCCACTGTTGGAGAGTCTCGAGGAAGCGCGGCAAAGAGGCGGGCTGCCGATGACCAAGCAGCGGTACCAAGTGCTGGCCAATTCGTGGTATGGCATTCGGCCCTACGAGGTCGAGATTCTCTGGGTCTACAACGGTGTTCCCGAGGGTTGGATCGAGCAGCTCAATCCTAAGGTCGCCACCATGGTTCGCGACGGGATGCAGGGCAAAGGAGCGCTCAAGGATTTCCCTCACTACCGAACGATTGCAGAGAACGGCCTGCATTTTGTCGAGTTCACCACGCAGCAGGTGACCCTTTTGGCGGACATGTTCAGCTGGTCGATGCAACAGCCGCAAGCGCGTGAGCTGTTTGAATACATGCTGGCGCCGCCGCGGGGTACGACCTCGACAAGCGATTGAATCGTATAGCTAAAGACCCAGATATCCGGATAAATTGGGGCTTGGAGCACCAATGCTGGGGCGAGAATGAACGGTGGCCTCGGGAGTGCGGTTCATCGGACGATCGCCGGGGGCTTCACGATGCTCTCCGCACGGGGCCCGACGCCACCGAGACGCGCACCGGTTCCTCACACCGTGGAGTGGGTACGGGAGCGTCGACCGCAGGGAGCGGTCGACGAGCCTACATGGACGTATTCACGGCGGGTCCCGGAGTATGATGCCCACTTCCTCCAAGCGCACCACACGGGCGGAGCCGGCACCCCGGTGAGATTAAGGCGATGCCACCCCCGGGTCGGCGTGGGCTATAGACCAGTCCGGTCTAAAGCCCAGCACGCTGATCTCGGCCGGGATGTGCGGGTTGAACAAGCTGTTGTGCCAGTAGGTGGCTTCAAAGGCCGGGTCCGCATTCGGTACGTCCCGCACCGTACACGCGAGCCGGTAACGCTGGCTGTACTGCTCGAAGTCGAGCACACACCGACCCGCGTCCAGGAGTCGCCCGACCATCTGCGCGCCGGGGTGGAACAACGCCGTCATCTCGTCCGAGAAATCTGCGGGGCGCTGGTAGTAGGTCGCCGCGAGTGTGCGCAATGCGCTCTTGTAGCGCTCGGCCGGGTCCTGTGTCCGCTGCACCATATGCCTGAATTCCGCTGTCGACTGCTCAGGCTCACGCTTGACGATGAGCACAGTGATCGCGGCCAGGGATGGGTCTTCACCAGGCAAGGATACGCCCGGCCGCATCCCGGTCGTGGGCCGCCCACCCCCTTGACGAACGCTGAGCTGTCGCACGCGGCATTGCCAGCCAAGAAAATGGTCGCGCAGCGCCGAGTGTGCCGCGTCGAGCTCAAGACCGGTATCAGTGTCGTGCATGGTCGCATGTTCGATTGGGGATTGACGGTCAATATTACCAGCATGTGCTTTGCCCGGGTCGTGGCAGGTGCCGGACAGTCCCGTCAGCCATCCCTGGCCGCCCGAACGCCGGTGATTAACCGTCCGCTGGGGTCTGTCTCGCACCCTATCAGCCCGCTGCGGCGCACCTGCTGATCAAGCGTTCTGCGCTTCGCTGTTTGACCCGGGATTCCTCGGACCACCGATCTAAGACCCGGCGGCGCTATTTGGTCTGGCATTGGCCGTTCCACTGAGTCTCCTTTACATTGGGGGCGGGGTCTTACTACGTCGAGTCGAGCCATGAACCCAGCGTTGTGGGGAGCGATGTGCGCGCTGAGCCTGGGTAGCGCGGACTTTGCCGCGCGCTTTAGCGCCCGTGCGCTCGGCGCGGATATCGTGCTGCTCGGTGTGTTTGGTTTGAGCAGCGTGCTGCTCACCGGTTGGGTATTGATAGCGGGTGTCCCGCTGGTCTGGAACGCCGCCGCTGTATGGCTGTTGGTCGTCAACGGTGTGAGCACTATGGTGATGACATTGTTGCTCTACGCCGCGCTCGCGCGAGGGCCGGTAAGCGTGGTAGCACCCATCGTCGCGAGCCACCCCGCGCTGGTCTTGGCCGCTTGGTATTTCCTCGGGGTGCGGCCGCTAGCCTATCAATGGGCAGCGATGGTCGTGACCATCGTAGGTGCGGTGATTGTCGCCACCAGCGCCGAGCATATCGAAGCCAAGACAAAGACGGCCTCGTCTTACCTGAGGGTGACCCTGCTCATGGCCGGCGCCGCATGCTTGGTCTACGCGGTCATGGTCATCGCCGGGCAGCTTGCCGTGCCCATCTACGGCGAGCTGCAGACGTTGTGGCTGGCGCGTCTGGTCGGTCTCGCATCCATTGCCATGCTGCTGTTTGCACGACGTCGCCGCGTGCGAGTATCCGCTAGCTGGTGGTTGTTTCTCGGCGTCCAAGCCTGTCTAGACGCCGGTGGTTATCTGTTCTTGTTTATCGGCAGCCGCGGGCCGGGCAGCGAGATCGCCGCTGTCACCGCGTCTGCTTTTGGCGCCGTCACCACCGTGCTCGCCCGGTTCTTGCTAAAGGAACAAATGAGCGCCGTCCAGTGGCTGGGCATCGTCCTAATCTTTGGCGGCATCGTGATCCTTGCATACTAGTTCGGGGCAGTTTACTAATGATTACCCTCTACCCCCGAAGTCTCTGGCGAAGTGGTCTCTAGGAAAGTCCCCCGGCGGGGGGCGAACCTAAAGTAACTTCGAGGAAATCCCTCCGTTGGCGGGATTGCACGCCTTGTTGTGGGGCACATTTCAGCACAGTTTGCTTTACCACTACGACGCCCTGTCTCCTTGAAAAGAATTAAGTAAACTGTCCCCAAAACACTTTGCTGGTGGTTGTTTGTGCGGTGCGCTTCGATTCAAGGTGAGCGCGGAGCCGCTTTGGATTGCGCATTGTCACTGCAATAGCTGCAGGCGCAACACGGGTGCCGCGTTCGCCACCTTTGTGGGTGTTAGCCGTGAGCGCTTCGGCTACGAATCGGGGTCGCCGCGTCGCTACGAGTCCTCCGCGGGGGTGTGGCGGAGTTTTTGTCCCGACTGCGGCACGCCGCTTACCTACGAGGCCGACCGCTTCCCCGGTGAAGTGCACATCAACATCGGCACCCTGGACGCACCGCAGGACTTCGTGCCCACCGGGCACGTCTGGGTCGAAGAACAGCTATCGTGGATGCACATCGACGATGGCTTGCCGCGGCATCCGCGCTCTGGCATGGACTCCGGGTCTTCATGACTCGCGGCCCTTGACTACTCCCAGTTAAGTAAACTGTCCCCGAAATGCCGTCATTGGTTGTTGATGCTCTCGGCGTGATGACAGGCGACGAGTCGGTCATGTACGGTGCGAAGCGCGGGGCGTTGGTGCTTGCACTCGTCGGTGGCAAAGGGGCAGCGGGTGTTGAAGGCGCAGCCGGGGGGTGGGTCCAGCGGTGAGGGGATCTCGCCCTTTAGCGGGACGCGTTGGCGGCGTTGCTTTGGGTCTACGTGTGGCGTGGATGCGAGCAAGGCCTGGGTGTAGGGGTGTACGGGGCGTTCGAAGATCGTAGCTGACCGCCCTTGCTCGATCGGACGGCCCAGGTACATGACGATGACCTCGTCGGCGATATGGCGCACGACCGAGAGGTCATGCGAGATAAAGATGTACGCGAGGCCGAATTCCTCTTGTAAATCGAGAAGCAAGTTCAGCGCTTGCGCTTGGATTGATACGTCGAGGGCCGATACGGGCTCGTCGGCCACCACCACAGAGGGGTTTAGCATCAACGCGCGGGCGATGGCGATGCGTTGACGCTGACCACCGGAGAACATGTGCGGGTAGCGGTTGTAGTGCTCCGGACGTAAGCCTACCCGCTCCATCATCTCGCGGGCCTTTGCGGCGCGCTCCGCGGCAGGGCTCGATGTGTTGATGACCAGCGGTTCCTCGAGGATGGCACCGACCTTCTTGCGCGGGTTTAGCGACCCGAAGGGGTCTTGAAAAACGATTTGCACTTTTTGTTGGATCTGGCGCCGCTCGCTCTTGTTAGCCGTGGCGACGTCACGCCCCTCGACGCGCAGACTCCCCGAGGTCGGTGTCTCGATGAGCGTGATTTGCCGCGCCAGGGTCGATTTTCCGCACCCCGACTCACCGACGACGGCCAGCGTTTGCCCATGGTCCAAGGCGAAGGACACACCGTCGAGCGCGCGCAGGGTGGTGCTCGCGCTAAAGAAGCCTTGCTTTACCTTGTAGTAGCGGGCGAGCGACTCGGCTTCGACGACTGATGACATGTGCCGGGTTACTCGCCTAAAGGGTAGTGACAGCGCACGGCGGTGCCATCGGTGCTGGTGAGCTCTGGCGCTTCGCGTACGCAGCGCTCGGCCGCACGTGTGCAACGCGGGTGGAACAAGCAGCCGCTTGGTCTGTCGTAAAAACCCGGTACCACGCCCGGGATGGTCGGCAGCCGGCGTGCGGCGGCGTTGCGCTCGGGTAAAGCATCGAGCAGCGCATTCGTGTACGGATGTCGTGGCGTTTCGAACAACGCGTCCACGTCACGCTGCTCGGCAAGCTGACCCGCGTACATCACCAGCACGTCTTGCGCGGTCTCGGCGACCACGCCCATATCGTGGGTGATGAGCACCAGTGCCATGTCGCGGTCGCGCTGTAGACCGAGCAGCAAATCCAGAATCTGCGCCTGGATGGTCACATCCAACGCCGTAGTCGGCTCATCGGCGATCAACAGCTTTGGATTGCACGCGATGGCCATGGCGATCATCACACGCTGATTCATCCCCCCAGAGAGCTGATGCGGGAACGCAGCGAGCCGCGTGGCCGCGGCCGGGATCCCGACCTGCTCGAGCAGCTCGATGGTACGCTCGCGTCGTTGTCTGCGCGTGCCACCCTCGTGCACCTTGAGGGTTTCCATGATCTGAAACCCGACGGTAAAGCACGGGTTGAGGCTGGTCAGCGGCTCTTGAAAGATCATGGCGATGTCCTTACCGGTGATCTGGCGTCGGGCTCTTCGGGGCAACGCGAGCAGGTCCTTGCCATCGAACACAAGCCGGTCTGCGGTGACCACGCCCGGGTACTGAACAAGCCCCATCAATGCGAGCATGGCCACGCTCTTACCCGAGCCGGACTCGCCGACCACACCCAACACGGAGCCGACATCCAGGCTCAGACTGAGGCGGTCGACGGCGCGGAAAGGCCCGAAGTCGACGCTCAAGTTTTCAACTTCGAGCAAGGCCATGATTCATTGCCGCTTCAGCTTTGGGTCGAGCGCATCGCGCAACCCATCGCCAAGCAGGTTGAGCGCGAGCACGGTGATGAGAATGGCAAGCCCGGGGAAGGTAACCACCCACCATGCGCGCAGAACGAACTCACGCGCCTCGGCGAGCATGGTGCCCCACTCCGGTGTTGGCGGTTGCGCGCCCATACCGAGAAAACCGAGGGCGGCCGCATCCAGAATGGCGTTGGAGAAGCTCAGAGTCGCCTGCACGATGAGCGGTGCCATACAGTTGGGCAGCACGGTGACCACCATGAGTCGTGGCAGCCGCGCGCCGCTCACACGTGAGGCGGTGACGTAGTCTTTGCTCAGCTCGGTGATCGTCGAGGCCCGGGTCAAACGCACCAGATGCGGTAAATACACGACCGAGATCGCCAGCATGGCATTGAACAAGCCGGGTCCGAGGATGGCGACGATAACGACCGCCAGAAGAAGGCTCGGCAGCGACAGCATGATATCCATCGCGCGCATGATGGTGATCTCCACCACACCGCGGAAGAACCCCGCGACCAGACCGAGCGCGATCCCGAAGGTGAGGGACAGCGCCACCACGATCAAACCGATGACCAGCGAATACCGTGCACCGTGCATAATCCGCGACAAGATGTCGCGTCCGACCGCGTCGGTGCCAAGCGGGAACTCCAAGCTCCCGCCTTCTTGCCAAAAGGGCGGTACCAGAAAGTGCTCGCGAAACTGTTCGTTTGGCGGGTGCGGTGCCAGCCAGTCGGCGGTCAGCGCGACAAAGCAGACGAGCACGAAAACGAGCAGCCCGGCGACGGCGCCGTTGTTCTCGCTAAAGTACATCCAGAACTCACGCCACGGGTTGGGCGGGGCGGCGCTGATGGTCTCTTGTGTGGTGGCCATCGCTTAGCCCCGGTGCCGGATACGCGGGTTGATCACGCCGTAGATCAGGTCGACAAACAAGTTGACCAAGATCACCGTCGTTGCAATCAGCAGAATACCGCCCTGGACGGACGGGTAGTCGCGTCGCGAAATCGAATCGATCAGCCATTTTCCGATCCCGGGCCAGGCGAAGATGGTCTCGGTGAGCACCGCGCCGGAGAACAACACGCCCACTTGCAAACCGATCACGGTGACCACGGGGATCAGCGCATTGCGCAGCGCATGCAGCGCGATCACCCTGATCGGTGCCAGACCTTTTGCACGCGCGGTGCGTACATAGTCCTCATTCAGGACCTCGAGCATGGCGGAGCGTGTTTGGCGGGCGATGACCGCCAGCGGGATGGTGCCAAGCACCACCGCCGGAAGTATGAGATGACGCAGCGCCGAGCCAAAGGCGCCCTTCTGACCGGAGAGCGCGCTGTCGATCAACATGAACCCGGTGACGGGCTCGAAGAAGTACAGCAAAGAGACACGTCCCGACACCGGCGTCCAGCCGAGGATGCCCGAGAACAAGATGATCAAGAGCAAGCCCCACCAGAAGATGGGCATGGAGTAACCGGTGAGCGCCGCGCCCATGACTACATGGTCAAAGGCAGAGCCCCTTCTCACAGCCGCAACGATGCCCGCGGGTAAACCGACGAGTAACGCGAACAACATGGCGCAAACGGAGAGCTCGACGGTCGCGGGGAATAGCGTGAAGAACTCTTTGGCGACCGGTTGCTTGGTGACGATGGAGCGCCCGAGGTCGCCTTGCAGCACGCCGGAGATATACACCGCGTATTGCTCGAGCAGCGGCTTATCCAAGCCGAGGTCGGCACGCAGCTCGGCATGACGCTCGGCGGTGATGCCACGCTCACCGACCAGCAGCTCGATTGGGTCACCCGGTATCAACCGGATCATGGCGAAGGCGAGCAGCGTGACCCCGACAAAAGTCGGGATCACCAGACCCACACGTGTGAGGAAGAATCGGAGCACGATAAAACGCGAGGCCCGGTAGAGGTTTGAACCCTACCGGGCCTCGGGCGACCCGCGCGGTATCACTACTCCTTCAGGTCCACACCGTAGAAGATGTGCCCGCCAAAGGGGTCGATACGGTAGTCCATGACTTCCTTGCGCACCGGCATGAACACCACGGAGTGCGCGATGGTGATCCAGGGTGCCTCTTCTTTGAACACGAGCTGGGCCGCGCGATACAGGTCGATACGCTGGCCTAGGTCGGAGGTACGCTTCGCCATCACCAAGAGGTCGTCGAAGGCCGGCTCGCACCAGCGTGCCCGGTTTGCGCTGTCCTTGGCCGCCTCGCACCCGAGCAGCACATACATGAAGTTGTCCGGGTCACCGTTGTCACCCGTCCAGCCAAGCAGCACGGTCTGGTGCTCTCCCTGCTTCGAGCGCTTTAAATACTCACCCCACTCGTAGCTGACGACCTTCGCCTTGACACCGACTTTCTCGAAGTCGGCTTGGATCAGCTCGGCCATACGCCTGGCGTTGGGGTTGTAGGGGCGCTGCACGGGCATGGCCCAGATGTCGGTCTCGAAGCCGTCACCGTAGCCCGCTTCTTCCAGCAGCTCCTTTGCGCGTGCCGGGTCGTAGGGGTAGTCCACGGTGTTGTCGTTGTAGGACCAGATCGTCGGTGGGATAGGGTTTTTGGCCATGGTCCCGGCACCCTGGAAGACGGCATCCAAGATCGCCTGCTTATTCACCGCCAGGTTGAGCGCTTGACGCACACGCTTGTCATCAAAGGGCTTCTTCTCCGTGTTGAAGGCAAGATAGCCAACGTTCAGCCCCTCTTGCGCCAGCAGCTTGATGGCGGGGTCATTTTTCATCGCCTCCAGATCGGCCGGGTTGGGGTAGGGCATCACGTGACACTCGCCCGCCTTCAACTTTTGATAACGCACCGAGGCATCCGGTGTGATCGCGAAGACAAGGTCGTCGATGGACGCCTTGCCGGCCCAATAGCCCGGATGCGCCCTGTAACGAATCGCGGCGTCCTTTTGATAATTGAGGAGTTGGAACGGACCGGTGCCGACGGGTTCGAGGTCAACCTTCTCCGGGGTCCCGGCGGCCGCCATCTGCTCGGCGTACTCGGCGGAGAAGATCGATGCAAAGTCCATCCCCATGTTGGCGATGAAGGGCGCCTCGGGGAAGTTCAGATGGAAGCGCACGGTGCGGTCGTCAATCTTCTCCACGGACTCGAGGATGTTTGGCATGTCCATGGAAGCAAAGTACTCGTACTGCCCGCCCGATACTTTGTGGAAAGGGTGGTCCGGGTTGAGCTGGCGCTCGAAGCTCCACACCACGTCGTCCGCGTTGAAGTTGCGACTCGGGGTGAAATTCTTTGTGGTATGGAATTTGACGTTGTCGCGCAGCACGAAGGTGTAGGTCAGACCGCCGTCGGAAACGGCCACCGACTCCGCCAGCGCGGGGACGATCTTTGTCGTGCCACGCTCGAATTCCACCAGCCGGTTGAAGATCTGGCGCGAGGATGCATCGAATGTCGTGCCGGCGGTGTATAGAGCCGGGTTGAAACCTTCGGGGCTGCCTTCGGAACAATACACGAGCGTTTTGGCAGTGACACTGGCCGTGACGCCAAGGCTCAGCGCAGCGCCCAGAGCACAAATTAGTGTTTTGCGTGTCATTGAACTCCTCCTCATTTTGTCAAAGGACCTCCTAGCCGGATTTTTGTCTTGTATACAGGGGTAGACAACATCATGCGCAAGAGGCCGAGCGCGCGCACGGAATGCGACCCTAGCGCCGAGCTGGCGGAGTTTCCCGAACGTGCTTGTGGGACGAGCAAAGCGCGCTCACTGATTGCATGCTGTTGTTGTAATCGCCTACCAAGTGGGCAGGGCAGAAGCTACTGCGTTCTTTGGGTAGATGCAAGCAGCGGCCGGCTCAGGTGCTGTGTTTGCAAGGTCTGGACCGGCTAGCTGCACGGGTCGCGGGACGCAGCCAACGGCTATGAGACAAGCTCGAAACAGCTGCGAGCGTTTGGCAGCGAGATGAACATTACGATTTATAAAGGGCGAGTTGGAGCGTGTGCCGCCAGTGATGAAGTGAAATTTGTGGTTTCTCGCAATAGCTGTATATTAATACAGTATAATGAAATATGCCGAGCTCCACTGTATCTCCAACTTTAGTTTTCTTCGCGGGGCTTCTCACCCCGAGGAGCTGGTCGCACGTGCGAAATCGCTGGGGTATTCGGCCCTGGCCATTACCGATGAGTGTTCTTTGGCCGGTGCGGTAAGAGCGCATGTCGCCGCGAAGCAGCACGAGTTAAAGCTCATTATCGGTAGCGAGCTACGGTTGAGCAATGGTCCGGACTTGGTTTTGCTTGCCGCCGACCGAGAAGGCTATGGCAACCTTTGCGAGCTCATGACGCGGGCAAGACGCGCTGCAAAAAAGGGCGCGTACCAGCTCGCACGTGCCGACCTCGCCTCTGGGCTTGCAGGGTGTTTGGCATTGTTGCTGCCGGGTGTATGTCAGGAGCCGGATGCGCTGTTGGAGTCCGTGTACTGGCTAACGGAGCGTTTTTGTGGCCGTAGCTGGATCGCCGTCGAGCTCTTGCGTGATGCGCACGACCACGCACGGCTCGCAATGTTGCGTCGGCTCAGCGAATGCACCGGTGTGCCCTTGGTTGCGGCCGGCAATGTGCACATGCATGTACGTTCACGACGGGTTTTACAAGACACGCTTACCGCAATACGTCTTGCCTGCACCATACAGCAGGCCGGTCATGCCTTGTGTGCCAACGGTGAGCAGCATTTACGCTCACGGGAGCGACTCAGCGACATTTACCCTGAAGCGTTGTTGCGCGAGAGCATACACGTCGCCGAGCAGTGCAGCTTCTCGCTCAACACCATCCAATACGAATACCCCGAGGAGCTGGTCCCCCGTGGAGAAACACCCACGAGCTGGCTGAGACGACTCACAGAACAAGGTATGCGCCGTCGGTGGCCGGGGGGAGCTCCGGATAAAGTGCGCGAGATGCTAAACCATGAGCTCGACTTGATCGCGGAGCTTGGGTACGAGCCTTTTTTTCTAACGGTGCACGACCTCGTACAGTTTGCGCGCAGCCGCGGCATCTTGTGCCAAGGACGGGGCTCGGCGGCGAACTCGGCGGTGTGTTATTGCTTGGGTGTGACGGAAGTCGACCCGGCGCGCATGGCGATGTTGTTCGAGCGCTTTGTCTCCAAAGAGCGCAACGAGCCCCCCGACATCGACGTCGACTTCGAGCACGAGCGTCGCGAGGAAGTCGTGCAACACATTTATCGCAAGTATGGTCGGGAGCGTGCCGCGCTGGCGGCCACGGTGGTGACTTACCGTCCTCGAAGCGCGATACGCGACGTCGGCAAGGCACTGGGAATGGAGCTTGCCCAAATCGACCGTATCGCCAAATCCTTAGCCTGGTGGGATGGCCGCGAGGTCGTCGCGGAACGCTTCCGTGAAAACGGTATCGACCCCGAGAGCCCGGTGGTCAAGCGTCTCATCGTGTTGACCACGATGCTGCAAGGATTCCCCCGGCATCTCTCACAGCATGTAGGCGGCTTCGTGATCGCCAACACGAAGCTCTCCAGGCTGGTGCCGATCGAAAACGCGGCGATGCCCGAACGCACGGTGATCCAATGGGACAAGGACGACCTCGAAGCCTTGGGGATGCTCAAAGTCGATGTGCTGGCACTCGGGATGTTGACAGCCATACACCGGGCGCTCGATTTGGTGAGCGAGTTTAGAGGACGGTGTTTGACCATTGCCTCGGTGCCCGCCGAGGACCCGCGTGTATACGAGATGGTCCAGCAAGCGGATACGGTGGGTGTGTTTCAGATCGAGTCGCGCGCACAAATGGCCATGTTGCCGCGGCTGCGTCCGCGGACGTTTTATGACCTGGTGATCGAGGTGGCGATCGTGCGCCCGGGTCCGATACAAGGCGGCATGGTCCATCCGTATCTTCGCCGCCGCCGCGGTCTGGAGCCCATCACCTATCCTTCGCAGGCCGTGCGTTCGGTGCTGGAGCGCACCCTGGGGGTGCCGATTTTCCAAGAGCAAGTCATGCAGCTTGCGGTCGTTGCGGCGGGCTTTAGCCCGGGTGAGGCAGACCGCTTGCGACGCGCCATGGCGGCATGGAAACGACGCGGCGGGCTCGGTCCATTCGAGGAGCGTTTGATCTCGGGGATGAAGACGCGTGGGTATTCGGAGAAGTTCGCGCGCCAGATCTACAAGCAGATCCAAGGCTTTGGTGAGTATGGCTTCCCAGAATCTCATTCGGCGAGCTTTGCGCTGTTGGTTTATGTCTCTGCATGGTTGAAATGTCACGAGCCGGCGGCGTTTTGCTGTGCGCTTCTCAATAGCCAGCCGATGGGTTTTTATGCGCCGGCACAGCTCATCCAGGACGCGGTGCGCCATGGTGTGGAAATACGACCGGTCGATATACGCCGCAGCGGTTGGGACTGCTCGCTCGAACGCACGCAAGTGGGAGAGCCCGCTATTCGCTTGGGTTTTCGTATGGTCAAAGGCTTCTCGCAAACGAGCGCCGAGCGGCTTGTCGCCGCCCGCGCGTATATCGACGCCGCCGAGCTACCGCGGCTCGCCAGCGAAGCGCAGCTCAACCAGCGCGACCTGCGCCTGTTGGCCTTCTCCGGCAGTCTCAAAGAGGTCGCCGGCAACAGACACCAAGCACGCTGGCAGGTGTTGGGTATCGAGTCCTCGCCGCCCTTGCTTGCCGGCAACACCTTCCCCGAAGGCACACCCATGCTACCCGTGCCCAGCGAGGGTCAAGCGCTGGTCGAGGACTATGCCGTGTTTGGGTTTACGCTGGGGCCTCATCCCTTGGCGCTGTTACGTCATCACCTGGAACGCATGCGCATGGTCGATGCGCGTCAGCTCCAATCCTTGGAACACGGTCAACCGGTTCGCACCAGCGGGCTCGTAGTCAACAGACAGCGCCCGTCGACGGCAAGCGGCGTGGTCTTTATTACCTTGGAAGATGAGACGGGTCACATCAATCTGGTGCTGTGGCCATGGGTGACGCAAAAACAACGCGCGCAGACCTTGAGCGCACGATTGCTGGGTGTTGACGGGGTGGTCGAACGTGATGGAGACGTCATCCACGTGGTCGCCAAACGTCTCGAAGACCACTCTCATTTATTGGGACGCCTGACGACCAAATCTCGCGACTTCCACTGATGTTTGCGAATACCTTCGCCGCGCAAGCAAAGCGACCCCAATCCGCAAAAGCATTGAGCGATACGCGCATACTGAGTTAGCCTTCTCGCTCCCACACCACACAGAGCCCCGACAAGCATGGGACAGACCATTGACCTGGTCGCCGACGATGGGCATCGCTTAAACGCCTACCGCGCCGACCCCGAAGGTGAGCCGCGTGGCGGCGTCGCGGTGGTCCAGGAGGTCTTTGGCGTGAATGCGCACATACGGTCCGTATGCGCCGCGTTTGCGGCCGCTGGCTACCTGACCATGGCGCCGGCGCTGTTCGACCGCGTCGGACGCGGCGTCGAGTTGGACTACGACGATGCGGGGCTGGCACGCGGGCGCGAGCTTCGCACCACGCTCGGCTGGAATGCACCCTTGCTCGACGTCAACGCGACGGTACGCGAGCTACGCGCCGCCGGAGGCGTGGGCGTGGTCGGTTACTGTTGGGGCGGCTCGGTTGCGTGGCTCGCGGCCACCCGGTTGAACATAGGCTGTGCCGTCGGCTACTACGGTGGCCAGATCGTATCGTTCAAAGACGAGCACCCCCAATGCCCGGTGATGCTGCATTTTGGCGAGCAGGACACCATGATATCGGCCGATGACGTCGCGCAGATCCGCGATGCGCATCCCGGGGTGCCGGTTTACCTCTACGCTGCGGGTCATGGATTCAACTGTAATGCGCGCGCGGACTACGACCCGGCAAGCGCGCAGAGCGCGAAGCAACGGACGCTGGAGTTCTTATCCAAACATCTTAGCTAGCTTACTCGCTCACTTTCACTAGAAATAGTCTGTTTCGCTTGTTCTTGAACCTTGTTTACAACCCGTTGGTGCCGAGGACTTCATGGGCTTTCTCGTGTCCGAACGCGATCAGCTCGGAGGCACGGTAGAACTCGAAGAAGCGGCAGGCGTTCCTGGGTATGGTGACCACTACGTCGGGATAATGTGCGGCGAGCTTTAAGCGGGTCACTGTCGCCTGCATGGTCTCGAAGGACCGGGTAATGACCTCGAGCAGACCCTGGTCTTCCCGCGTTGATATGGGCATCTTCGATTGCAGTGCCTCAATGAATTCCTGAACCCGCCGGTGGTAGGGACCTTGTGCACGTTGCGGGCCTGCCTTCTCCGCTTCGACGAGCGAAGGGTCCGGGGGACCGCTCAGATTCACCGCTATTGTTATATCGGTTAAATCACGCAAGGTCGGTGCAATCGGCACCGGATTAACCAGACCCCCGTCAAGCAATTGGCGTCCGTTGATGTTATGAGGGGTAAAGAGGGTCGGGATTGCGATGGAGGCACGAATCGCATCGAATAGCGGACCTTGGGACAGCCAGACCTCCTTCCCCGTGTTCAGATCGGTGGCGACGGCCGTGTACGAGACCGGCAGTTGCTCGATACTAAAATCGCCGATCAGCTCCTTCAGAACCTGGATGATGCGCTCACCTTTGAACACGCCGCCGGCGCGAAAAGAGATATCGAGCAGCTTTAGGACATCTCGTCGCTCGAGCGCTTGTACCCAATCGGAATACACGTCGAGTCTTCCGGCCGCATAGATTCCCCCAACCAGCGCCCCCATCGATGCCCCGGCGATGGACTTTATCGCGTAGCCGTGGGTCTCCAACCATTCGATGACACCGATGTGAGCCAGTCCTCTGGCGCCTCCGCTGCCGAGCACCAGCGAGACGGTCTTCTCCATTTTGTTCATGCGGGCTAGCGCACGTGATTGGACACCGAGATCATGCCAGATCGGGTTTGTGAAGGTGCAGCTTTCTCGCCGCATGAGGTGGCCTGGTGCCTCATGGGTCTCTTCCAGGTTGAACGATTCCGCCAGCTCGGGCGTCAGGGACTGGCTGACAACCCCGAGAAACCCGCGCGTCACCTCACCCTCAGGAAAGCGCCAAGCCCGCCGAGTTGTAACTTTGCCGGGCACGCGATATTTTCTGTCCGCTGCACCACGGGTAGCGTTGGCTTGGCCGTTCGCAATACAATCGGGCGGCTGGCGAAATTCTTTTCAGGCGCGCTTGTCGATACGGCCGTGCGTCGTGCCGGGGGGAAGAGCAACCAATGAAGCTTGGGATTCCGCGAGAATCCGCGCCGGGTGAGACGCGTGTGTCCGCCACACCCGATACGGTCAAGAAGCTGTGCGCACTCCGTCTCGAGGTGCTGGTCGAGCGGGGCGCAGGCGAGCACGCGGCCTTTACTGACAGCAGCTTTGCAAGCGCCGGCGCCACGCTTTGCGATGCCGAGACCGCGTTGTCCGCGGATGTAGTCACCAAGGTACGGCGACCCACCGAGCAGGAGATCAAGCATCTTCGTGAAGGGGCTTTGCTGATTGGACTGCTGGAGCCACGCGACGACGACGGCACGCTCGCGCGTTTGGCCGAAGCCAAGGTTGACGCGCTCGCGATGGAGATGATCCCACGGATCTCGCGCGCCCAGTCCATGGATGCGCTTTCTTCCCAGGCGAACATCGCCGGCTACCGCGCCGTGCTCGAGGCGGCGACGCATTATGGCCGCTTCTTGCCGATGATGATGACCGCGGCCGGCTCGGCACGCCCGGCAAAGCTCATCGTTCTCGGCGCCGGTGTCGCAGGTCTGCAGGCGATCGCAACCGCGCGCCGTTTGGGCGCGGAGGTCGAATCTTTCGACGTGCGCCCCGAGGTCAAGGAGCAAGTCGAGTCGCTGGGCGCAAAGTTTATCGATCTGGATATCGGCGAGAGCGGAGCCGGTGAAGGCGGTTATGCGAAGGAACTTTCCGCTGAGGCAAAACAGCGCCAGCAGGACGCGCTTACCGCGTATCTGGCAAAAGCCAACATCATCATCACCACCGCATTGATCCCCGGCCGACCGGCGCCGGTGCTGGTGACCGAGGAGGCCGTAGCGAACATGCGCGAGGGCAGCGTCATCATCGACATGGCGGCTGCTGCCGGGGGGAACTGTCCGCTAACCCGCGCCGAGGAAGTGATACGACACAGCGGCGTAACGATCGTTGGCCACACGAACTACCCGGCGATGGTGCCGGCGGATGCCAGCGCGTTCTACGCGCGCAATCTCCTGAACTTGATCACATTGATGGTCGAATCCAGTGAGGAAGGGGTGGCCTTGAAGCCATTCGAGGACGACGAGATCACGCGTGAGTCGATGGTCGTGCACAACGCCGAGGTCGCCGGATAGCGGCGCCAAGCTGCAAGGAGGTAAACCAGAACATGTCTGAACCCGTCATCGCATTATATGTCTTCGTGCTCGCCTGCTTTATCGGTTACTTCGTGATCTGGGGTGTCACTCCCGCGTTGCACACGCCGCTGATTTCGCTCACCAACGCCATCTCAGGGATCATCATCGTCGGCGCGCTGCTGGTGGCCGGTTTTGAAGATGCGGGTGCCGGCGTCGGTGCCTTGGGCTTTCTCGCGGTCTTGCTGGCGTCCATCAACATCTTCGGCGGTTTTTTGGTGACCCAGCGGATGTTGGCCATGTTCAAGAAAAAGCCGAAGAACTAGGCGACCCGGGCAGCCACCATGCAGATGACACCCGACGTGCTTGCCATCGCCTATTTGATCTCGGCGGTCTTGTTCATCCTTGGTCTCAAAGGGCTGACGTCGCCCGCGACCTCCCGCCGCGGCAACTACATGGCCATGGTCGGGATGGTCATCGCCATCGTCGCCACCTTGATGAGCCCCGATGTGAAGTCCTACGGTCTGATCGTTGCGGGTGTGATCGTCGGGGCGCCCATCGGTGTCGTGGTCGCGCTCAAGATCAAGATGACCGCAATGCCGCAGCTTGTAGCGATGCTGCACAGCTTTGTGGGGCTGGCCGCGGTGCTGGTGGCGATCGGCACCTTCTTGAACCACGAGACGGTTGATCACGTCGACGGTCTGCTGATGGGGGAGATCGCGGCTGGCACCGTGATCGGCGCCATCACCTTCACGGGTTCTTTGATAGCTTTTGGCAAGCTGCAAGCCTTGCTCAGCTCCGCGCCGCTGGTGTTCAAGCTGCAGCACTGGCTGAACCTGCTGATCGGGATCGTCATCGTGCTGCTGGGCGTGGACTTCGTGGTCAACGGACACTTCGCATCCTTGATACTGATGACCTTGTTGTCCTTCGCGCTGGGTGTTCTGCTGATCGTGCCTATCGGCGGCGCCGACATGCCCGTGGTCATCTCCATGCTGAACTCGTACTCGGGGTGGGCGGCGGCGGCCACGGGCTTCACGCTCGAGAACGAGCTGCTGATCGTCACCGGCGCGCTGGTGGGTTTCTCCGGTGCCATCTTGTCTTACATCATGTGCAAGGCGATGAACCGCGGGTTTATCAGCGTGATTCTCGGTGGCTTCGGCGTGGGCGAGGAAGGTGGTGCGGCGAGCGCAACAGCGGCGGCGGCCGAGCGCGGTGTAAAGAGCGCCGGCCCAGAGGACGCCGCCTATTGGATGGCCGACTCGAGTACCGTCATCGTGGTCCCCGGCTACGGCATGGCGGTGGCGCAGGCGCAGCACGCGGTCAAAGAGCTGATGGAGGCGCTGGAGGCCCGCGGTGTGAGCATGAAGTTCGCCATCCATCCGGTGGCCGGTCGCATGCCCGGCCACATGAACGTGCTGCTCGCCGAGGCCGACATCCCCTACGACCACGTGTTCGAGATGGAGGAGATCAACCCCGAGTTTGGCACCGCCGACGTGGCCCTGGTGTTGGGCGCCAACGACGTGACAAACCCGGCAGCGCACGAGGACCCGTCCAGCCCAATTTATGGCATGCCGATTCTCGATGTCGTCAAGGCGCGGCAGGTCTTCGTGGTCAAGCGCAGCATGCGGCCCGGTTATGCCGGTGTGGACAACCTGCTTTATTACAAAGACAACTGCTCGTTGGTGTTTGGCGATGCCAAAGATGTGTGCGAGGCGCTGACGGTCGCGGTCAAGGAACAGTGACCCGCGCCCGTGCCGGCCTGTAGCCCGCAGACGACATCGCAACGCATCCTGACGCTTGAGCTCCCATGCCAAAATACAATATCGCCGTCATCCCCGGAGATGGCATTGGTAAGGAGGTGGTCCCCGAAGGTATTGCCGTTCTGGATGCCGTCGCGAGTCGCTTCGATATCGATTTTTCCTGGGACCACTTTCCGTGGAGCTGTGAGACCTACACCCGCACGGGACGCATGATGCCCGAGGATGGGCTGGACCAGCTACGCCGCTACGACGCGATCTATCTTGGCGCGGTGGGCTTCCCGGGCGTCCCGGACCACGTCTCTCTTTGGGGGTTGCTCATACCCATACGGCGTGGCATGGAGCAGTACATCAACTTGAGACCCGTACGTCTGCTCAACGGCATCGAGTCACCTCTGAAGAATCGGGGTCCGGAGGACATCGATTTCTGGGTGGTGCGTGAGAACAACGAGGGCGAGTACTCGGAGATCGGCGGGCGTCTGTACGAGGGTACCGATGCAGAGACGGTGTTGAAGGAAACGGTATTTACCCGGCGCGGGGTGGACCGCGTGATGCGCTACGCATTCGAGCTTGCGCGCACGCGCGAGGCAAAACACGTGACCTCGGCGACAAAGTCCAACGGCATCACCCACACCATGCCTTTTTGGGACGAGCGTTTTGCGGCGATCGCGCAAGCGTACCCCGACATACGTACCTCCCAGTACCACATCGACATACTCACCGCGCACTTCGTTCTGCACCCGGATTGGTTTGACGTGGTCGTCGGGAGCAACTTGTTTGGCGACATTCTTTCCGACCTTGGACCCGCGGTCGCGGGGACCATCGGTATCGCGCCGTCGGCCAACATCAACCCTGAAAAAACACATCCTTCGATGTTCGAGCCGGTCCATGGCTCCGCACCGGACATCGCCGGCAAAGGCGTGGCTAACCCCATCGGGCAAATCTGGTCGGGGGCCATGATGCTCGAGCACCTCGGTCATGCCGACGCGGCGCGCGCCGTGGAAACCGCCATCGAGCAGGTGATCGCGGAGCCGAGGCTGCACACACCCGACATGGGCGGGAAGGCGACGACGGCAGAGCTTGGTGCGGCGGTGGCCGAGGCCGTGCGCGCGTAGAGGCTTGGGCGCCGCCGACGCCAAAACGTGGTGCATCTCTATGGGTACAAATTCTTGCCTTAGCTGACCGGGCAGACGGACGAGACACCCCGGAACGAGATCTTTTACTTCTCGGGCGATGGCGAGCTAAACCCTTGGGCCCTGCCGTGCGCGGTACGTCAGCGTACGCGCTGCCGCTAGCCGCCCAGAAACAGGCGCCCGACCCTGGGGTCCTCGAGTAGCTCGCGGCCGCTGCCCGCCATGGCGATCTGACCCGAGACCATTACATAGCCGATATCGGCGAACTCCAGACCCTTCTTTGCGTTTTGCTCCACCATGATGATGGTCTTGCCCTCGACGTTTTGCAGGTCGTCGAGGATCTCGAACACCATGTCGATAAAACGGGGCTCGAGCCCGATGGACGGCTCGTCGACGAGCAGCACCTCGGGCTCCATCACCAGCGCACGCGATATCTCGAGCAGGCGTCGTTCACCACCCGAGAGCACCTTGGCAAGCTGGCCGCGTCGCGCGGCCAGACGCGGATATTTACCAAAGATTTTCTCGGCGGCGTTCTTGGCGTCGGCGGGCTTATCCATCAGATAACCGCCCATCCACAGGTTTTCCTCGACCGTCATCGCCGGGAAAATGGATTTGTCCTGGAGGATATACGCGATGCCCGCTTTCTTGAGCTTTTGGTTTGCGGTGAGTCTAGTGACGTTCTGCGCGGCGTTGCCGTCACCAACGAGAATCTCGCCGCTAAAGATGTTGGTAAAGCCAAAGATCGAATGCAAAACCGTCGACTTGCCCGCACCGTTGGGCCCGATCAAACATAGCGATTGCTTGCGTGCTACCTGCAGGTCGAGCGCATGGAGGATCTCCATCTTGCCATAGCCCGCATCCAGCTTCTCGATACGCACATAGGGCGCGTTGTTCGCAAGCACGGCGATGCGCTCGGCGCTCGGACCATCCTCCGCGATCTTCTCCGCTTCGCGCATGACATCATCGACGGAGATAACGGTATCGATGTCGCCAGCGTGATAGCCCATTGCCCGGTTCTTGCGTGGTTCGTCATCGGTGCCCATCGGTGTCAACCGTGACCACCGAGGTACGCTTCGATGACGCGCTCGTCACTTTGAATTTCGGCCGGCGAGCCCTCGGCAAGCATCTCACCGTGCGCAAGACAGTAGATGTGCTGCGCCAGGTTCATGATGACACGCATATTGTGCTCGATCACAAACAAGGTAATCCCCATCTCCGAGTTCGCGCGCAGCAATCGGTCGATGAGCCCGTTGATGAGTGTCGGGTTGATCCCGGCGGTGGGTTCATCGAGCAACAACACTTCGGGCTCGTTCATGAGCGCCATCGCAAACTCGAGCAGCTTTTGCTGCCCAAAGGAGAGGTCGCCGGCGACCAGAAAACGTTTCTGGTAAAGACCCACGAACTCCAATAGCTCCTCGGCCCGCTCCGTTGTCTCCGGGCGATACTCCGCGAACATCTGCTTGAATGTCTCGTGCCGGTGGGGCACGGAAACCAGCATGTTTTCCACACAGTTCATCTTGGCGTATATACGTGTTTGCTGGAAGGTACGCAGCAGTCCCAGTCTTGCGATCTGTTGCACGCGTAGCTTTGAAATCTCCTTGGCCCTAAACCAAATGGAACCGTCGTCGATGGGATGGTAACCCACGATGGAGTTGAACAAGGTTGTCTTGCCCGACCCATTCGGGCCGATCAACCCGGTGATGCTCCCCTCCGCGACGGCAATAGTGACGTTTTGGTTTGCGACCACGCCGCCAAAAGATTTCGACACGCCGCGCACATCGAGCAGGTTACTCATTGCGGCGCCTCACCCTCGCGGCGCGACACACGCTCGTCGACGCTGCGTCCAAAGCGGTCCGGCCACTTCTCCTGTGCCCAACCGAGAATGCCCTGCTGGAAGAACACGATGTTGATGATGATGAGCGCGCCGAGCGCCACCCACTGCCAGCCAAGCATGTAGGTCCACGTCGTTTCCTTGATGATGTGGAACAAGGTGGCGCCCAGCACCGGGCCCCACAGCGTTCCCTTGCCACCCAGCAAGGCCATGACGACCATGAAGATACCAAAGGTTACCGTTGGAAACGCGACTTCAAGCGGCTCGATAAACCCGATCATGTTGCCAAAGATCGCACCGCTGATACCGAGAAAGAACGCCGCGACCGACCACGCGACGATCTTGTAACGCAGCGTGTGTATACCCATGCCCTCGGCTTTTTCCTCGTCGTCGCGGATGGCATTGATGGTGGAGCCAAAACGCCCTGAGTAAAGCCACTTCAAAAACCCAAAGGTCGCAATGGCGAGCGTGAAGCACAAGAAGTAGAACAACAGGGCGCGCTCGTCCGGGTCACCGGGGTAGACGGGCATGGTGATGCCACCGCCGCCGCCGGCATAATCCCAAGTGCCGACAAGCTCGCCGGCCGCCAGCGCGACACCCAAGGTACCGATGGCGAAGTAGGGACCGCGCAGCCCAAAAAGAGTCCACCCCAGAATCACGGCGAAGACCACGCATCCGAGTGCGGCCGTCACCATGCCGAGCGCAAGCGCCGTGTAATACTGGTGCAGCGTATAGTCGATTTTCACCGCGCCAAAGTGTGCGGTGTATTCCGCCACCTCGTAGTACAAACCGATTTGGGTGAGAGCGGAGATATACATGCCGGCGCCAAAGAAAAAGATATTCCCCAGCGAGTTGTAACCCATCTGCCCGCCCATGATGTCCCAGGTCAGCGCGAACAGAATCATGACCCACAAGATGGCGGCTTGAAGCGTGTAGTCAGAGAAGACAAAGGGTGCGGCCAATCCAAATACGAGGATCGCGAGGTAGCCCAGCAAGCGCGATGGCCTGTTCATACCACGGCCTGACGGTGTCTGCCTTGTTGGACCTGGCGCACGATCAGGACCAGCACCAGCAGCCCTACGACGGTGGCTTGCTGGAACTCCGCGCCCAGCACGAAGCCCGAGAACTGCTCGGCCACGCCAAGCCCCAGCCCGGCGGTGATGACGCCGGGGAGATTGCCGAGCCCGGCTGCGGTCACGATGACAAAGCAGCGGATCGAATAGGTAAGCCCGTAAAAGGGTTGTAGAACCCAGATCATCGAGATCAACACACCCGATGCGCCGCAGATCGCCGCGTTGAGCGCAAAGGTGAAGGCATAGACACGTTCGGTATCGATACCCATGACTTTAGCGGCGCGCGCATCCTGCGCGGTGGCTCGTATCGCCTGGCCCATGCGGCTGTATCTCATGAAGGTCACGACCAATGCGGCGAGCGCAACCGTCAGCACGAAGGAGACCAGCTTTATGTCCGCCACGGTGACCAGCCCGCCAAACAAAGACCGGATCTCGAAACCCGATTCCACGGTTTGAACCTCCGGGCCAAAGACCAGATTCAACAATTGCTGGAGCACGATGGCGAGACCAAATGTCGCGAGCAAGGAGGTGAACATGTCGCGACCGACAACCCGCGAGATGATCACCCGATAGACACACCAGCCAAAACCAAACATGACGACGGTGGCAACAGGCAGACCGAGGATCGGGTGTATACCCATCTTCGACATCACATACGCGATGTAACCGCCCATGATGACAAAATCGCCCTGGGCGAGGTTCTTGACGTTCATCACGCCCCACACTAAAGCGAGCCCATAGGCGGAAAGCGCGAAGATCGCGCCGATAAACAGACCATCCAGAACGAGCTGGATGTTGAGTACGGGCGCGGCTACGAGCAGCGATAGGTTATCGAGCATGGTCTAGCCCGCATGTTGCAGCAGGAGCCCGGGGTAGACCCCGTCCCTCGATTGCAGAGTACGGGGTCGACATCCATAGCTTGGCCCCGGCGGCTTAGTTCGCTTTACGTGGGAACTCTATTTGATGTGAGGCCCTCTCAGAGGGCGCTACGACGTTGTATTGTCCGTCTTGTATTTGTCTGAGCACCATCGGCTTGGCGATGTTGTTGCCCTCGGGCGCGAACCTTATCCCGCCATAGAAGGTTTGCATATCCGTTGCAGCCAGCGCATCGCGCAGCTTGTCGCGGTCAAAGGAATTCGCGCGTTCGAAAGCCTCTTTCCACACCAGCACCGCTGCGGCCGCTTGAGCCGATTGGTAGGGCACGGTTTCGTAGCCTTCGTAGGTGTCCTTGAACAGCCTGTCGAACTCCGTCGCCGTGCCAAAGTACTTGTCCTCGTAGCTGAGCGTCTCGGTCCATTGAGTCGGGCACAAGAAGCCGTTGGTCGCTTCACCGAATTTCTCGACGATCTTGGCGGCCTCGCAGTGCGTGACCGCTATCATGGGGACGTCGATCTTGAGCTCCTTGATCTGCCGTGCAGCGGTTGCCGCACCCTTGGAATGACCTGACACGACCAAGATATCGGGTCTTAGCGCCTTCACCTTGGTCAAGGTTGCAGACATGTCGCTGAGATCCCGCGGCAGCTTGTCATCGATCACGACCTTCATACCGTACTTGGATGTGTCTTCGATGACCCCGGCGCGCACATCGAGCGAGAACGGGTCGTTCTCAAATGCCATCGCGACCTTCAAGTCTTGCGGTTTGCGGCCATTTTTCTCCGCCAGCTCCGCCGCTAGGGCGATGGCACTTGCCAAATACTGCTCGGAGGTCGAGAGCACCGCAAACAAGTACCTGTAGCCCTGTGTAAACAACGAGCGCGACGCACCTTCGGCCTCGACCATCGGAATCCCGTATTTCTCGGTGACCGGCGCGATCGCCTTGGTCAACCCCGAGCTATACGGCCCAAGCATGAATTGCACGCCATCCTGTTTGACCAGGCGTTCGGCCAACTGGGCGCCTCTGGCCGGCGTGGACTCGTCGTCGTAATACTTGACCGCCAGCTTGTAGCTCTTGCCACCGACCTTGACACCGCCCATCTCGTTGATGCGCTGCACCGCCAAGTTGTAGCCGTTCGATGCATGAATGCCGTTGGTCGAGTATTTCCCCGTAAAGGAGATCGCGGAGCCGAGCGTAATGGTGTCGCCGTCGACGCGTGCGTGAGCGGGTAGAGTGCTCAATACCCCGAGCGCCGTCGCGGCAAAGAGCGCCGCAATTGGGCGGCGATGGTGGTTTTTCATATTCCTCCTCCTTCTCTCCTCGGGAAGCCGCCCGCGGCGACATCTTGAAGCTTGTTGTTCTTCTGCGACCGCGTTTTGAGCAATCATGCTACCGCGTTAGGTGGCCTGAAAAAAGCGGAGATGCGGGCGCGCTTGCTCAACCCGTAATCGACGCCAAACGCGGTCTCAGGGGATTTGTCGGGAGGGGCTGTCTCGCCCGCCGGCCGCCAACCGGGCGATGAAGTTGCTCAGCATCCCGGCGGTTGCCCCCCAGATATAACGCTGCTCGTACTCGAATGCGTAGTAGAAACGCTCGACCCCGTCTCTGAGAAAGCGGTGTGTTCTTCTGTTGTTCAGATCGAGTAAGAAGGTAAGCGGAACCTCGAACACATCGGCCACCTCGAAATGGTCCACAGCGAGCTCGAACTGCGGCTGCACAAAGGCAACGACCGGTGTCACCAAGTAGCCGGTGACAGTCTCGTAGGGGTCCAGATAGCCCGCCACCTCGATGAGGTGGTGCTCCAGCCCGATTTCCTCCGCTGTCTCGCGCAATGCGGTCGCGGCCGGCGTCGGGTCACCGGCTTCACTGCGCCCACCCGGAAAGCTTATTTGGCCCGGGTGGTCATGCAGATGGTCGGTGCGTTTGGTGAGCAGCACCGTCAACTCCGCCGACCGCTCGACAATAGGGATCAGAACCGCGGCGGGTTTGAGTGCGCGCGCCTGCGGCGGGGGCGTGTTCAAGTCGTAGTCGCTGCACAAGGCGGGGCCCCGGCTGCCCGCCGCGGCCGGTCTCAAAGCTGCTATGATCCGCGCGCGCATCTTCAAGCCGTCCGCGGGCGCGGACAGGAACACGAGTCCTCGAAGCCCCCGGCTCGCCTTCCCTGCGCGGTCATTCGTGACATGTGTCGGTGTCCATAGACACTTCTCAAGCCATAATGCCCTGGCTCGAGCCTTAGAAGCATAACGACCGGGAGAGAGGAGCTGATGTCGGCCACGGCGCACCTGAAGCCATTACCACCGCATGAGACGTACTCACGCATTGTCGACTCCGTCGAAAGCGTCATCCGCGGGCAGACGGCCACTATACGCAAGCTGCTCGCAGCCTTTGCCGCGGGGGGCCATGTGCTCTTGGAGGACGTGCCGGGCACTGGCAAGACCACGCTCGCAAAGTGTTTGGCAATGTGTATCGATGCGACCTTTCAGCGGATTCAATTTACGCCCGACCTGTTGCCCGCAGATATACTCGGCGTATCCATCTACAACCAACGTGACCAGAGCTTCGAGTTTCACCGCGGACCCGTCTTTACCAACATTCTACTCGCCGATGAGATAAATCGCGCCTCGCCGCGCACGCAATCCGCGCTGCTCGAGGCCATGGCCGAGGGGCAAGTGAGCCTGGATGGCGTGAGACGGCGTCTGGACCGCTTGTTCTTCGTGGTGGCAACACAGAACCCTGTCGATTTTCAGGGCACCTACCCGCTGCCCGAAGCGCAGATGGACCGCTTCGCGCTGTGCTTTAGGCTCGGCTATGTGAGCGCCGAGGACGAAGTGGCCATTCTGTCCGACCAGAAAGAAGCACACCCGTTGAACGGTATAATACCCATCGTCTCCAGGGCCGATGTGGACATGTTGTACGAATGTGTAAAGCGCGTGCGGATCAGCGATGAGCTAAAGCGCTATGTGGTCGACTTGGTGGCGGCGACAAGAAGCACGGAAGGTGTTCAGACAGGCGGTAGCCCCAGAGCTTCTTTGACCTTGATGAAAACCGCGCAGGCATTGGCGCTGTTCGCAGGGCGTGATTTTGTTATCCCCGACGACATACAGGAGATCGCCGTCTCCGTCATTGCCCACCGCTTGGTCATGGACCCCCAGGCACGGTTCTCGGGGGTTACGGCGGACGGCGTCGTCCAAACTGTGCTCGAGGATGTTCGTGTGCCTCGTTGAGTGGCACAGAGCCGACGCGCTAAGGGCACCATGTTCAAGCGACTGCTGATCGTAAACTTCCTCACCGTCTACCGGCTCGACAGGTGGGTCAAGCAGCGTTTCACGCCGGCGGGCACGCTGGTGCTTGGCGCTTTCGTGGCCACCTGCGTGTTCAGCTTGGACATAAGTCAAACCTTTGCGTATCAGATGCTCGCCCTTGGTTTTGCCATCTTGCTGGTCGCCATCGCCAGTGCCTTGTTGTTTCGCGGACTTTTCTCGGTCGAGCGCCGCCTGCCGCGGTTCGCAACCGTGGGCGAGCCGTTTGTCTACCGGCTGCGCGTAGACAACCTGGCGAAGCGCCTGCAGCGCGGGTTGTTGGTCAGCGAGCAGCTACGCTCACGGCCGCCGCGGTACGAGGAGCTCTACAGCTATCAAGTGGGTTCCGGTATCCGCAGGCTGATCAGCCGTTACTTGGGATACGCCCGCTGGGCTTGGCTGATTCAACGCAGCTCGGGTGCACATTCCACCGAACGTTTGCTGCCCGACCTCGCACCGGGTCGCGGCGCGGACATTGAAATGCAGCTCACGCCCCTGCGCCGCGGCCAATTGCGCTTGCTCGGGGTGCGTTTGGCACGACCCGACCCCTTGGGTATTTTCAAGGCCTGCATTCTGACGCCGGCTCCGGAGTCATTGATGGTAATGCCAAAACGTTATCCCGTTGCCTGGGTGGACCTAGAAGGCGTGCCCATCAACCGCGCCGGTGGACCCACGCCGGCGGCGACGGTTGGTGATTCGGAAGAGTTCGTGGCGCTGCGCGAGTATCGTCCGCGTGACCCCCTTCGTCATATCCACTGGCGGAGCTGGGCACGTCTGGGCAGACCTATCGTCAAGGAGTTCCAGAACGAGTCCTTCACCCGACAGGCCTTGGTGCTCGACACCTTTGGCTCCACCCCCGCCATACGTCGATTTGAGGAAGCCGTGTCGGTGGCCGCCTCATTCGCGTGTGCGGCGCCAAGCGACCAGGGGAGGCTGGACCTGCTCTTTATGGGTGCCAAGGAGTATCGGTTTAGCGCCGGTCGTGGTCTGGCACCGGCCGAATGCTTACTGGAGGCGCTTGCGTGCGTGGATATATGCACATCGCGCCCGTTCTCGACGCTGCACGATTCGCTCATCGCAAAGGCGGCGCATCTCAGCGCGTGCGTCTGCGTGTTGCTCGAATGGGATTCTGACCGACAAGCGTTGATCGAGGCGCTTCGCCGACGGGCTGTGCCGGTGCTCGTCGTGGTGCTCCGTGATGCACAGGCCGATACGGTGTTGGACCCCGGCCCCATGCTCGACCAGCCCCAGCGCTTGTTGAGCCTGAGCGTGGGGTGCGTCGAAGAGGGGCTCGCGGGCGCGGCGCCGCGCTCACACGCGGGGACCGGGGCCGGCACTCCCGCACCGGGTCCGCACATCGCGCCGGGACACAGCTCGGCGATAGGCTAGCTTTGTGCAACCGCCGGCATTTGAAAGACGGGCAACCATGAGCGGCGAGACCCAGTGTGCTCTCGCCGGCGCGACGTGAAACTGCCGCCATTCTTGCTTGGGGCCGCGTTGGTTTTCTGGGGGTGGCAAGCAGCGCTGTTGGCCGTGGCCATACCGATGGCGGTTGCTTACGAGCTCGCACGTTTTTCACGCTGGCGGTTGAATCTCACCGACACCGACTTCAACCGCATTGCGGACCTCACCGCCGTCGGGCTGCTGGTGGTCGTGGTGTACCAATTCGACGCCAACCTGTTCCATGGCATTTACGGTATCTTGCAATGGTTGCCGCTGGTTCTGTTTGCGTTGCCTTTGGCACAGGCATACAGCGGCCGGGCGGGCATTCGTCTGACCGCGCTGTTTCTCACCATTCGCCACGCCGAGGCAAGCCAGCAGGTCACCGAGCAGCGTACCATCGACATCGCACACCCCTACCTGGTGGTGTGTTTGCTCTCGGCCAGCACCACACCGACCTACGGCGACTGGTTCTATCCGGGGCTTTGGCTGCTCGCGGGGTGGGGCCTGTGGGCGGTCCGTCCACGACGCTACAAAGCCATCGTCTGGTTTGGCAGCATGTCGCTCGCGTTGGGGGTCGCCTTCTCCGGTCAAAACGCGATCGTCGCGCTACGCGCGAGCGTCGAGCCGATTTTTATGGAATGGTTTCAGGAGCGCTTCTGGGCATTGCAAAGCCCCTTCCGCTCGTACACCGCCATCGGTTCCATCGGGAAGCTCAAGGTCTCCGACAGAATCGTGTTGCGAGTGCGCCCGGGTAAGGGCAAGGCGGTACCGCGGCTTCTGCACGAGGCCAGCTATCAGATATTGAGCAACGACACCTGGCTTGCCGGTAATACCAAATTCACCCCGTTGGTCGGCGAGCGAGGCGGCACGCGTTGGACGCTGCGCCGTCCCCACACGCAAGGGCGGTCGGTCAAGGTATCCGGCTATCTGCGCCGTGGCGAGGGTCTGCTCTCGGTCCCGCAAGGCACGACGCACGTCGACTCCGAGGCGGTGCATACGTTGTTGGCAAACCCCCTTGGCGCGTTGCGCGTGCAGCGCGGGCCGGACCTGCTGAGCTACGAGGCTTTCTTTGACCCCTCCGGTAGTTTCTTGGTATCCCCGGAAGTGCAGGACCGGGTCATACCGGTGACGCAGCAAGCCTACTTCGCCTTGCTCGCTGCCAAGCTTGGGTTGAACGGGCTTTCGGGCGAGCAGGTGGTGGAGCGGATCAAACGCCATTTTGCCGGCTATGGTTACTCGCTGGATCTTGGACAAACATCTATGTCGCTGCGTGACTTTTTGTTCGATGTGCGTGCGGGGCACTGCGAGTATTTCGCGACCGCCACCGTATTGCTGCTGCGCGCCGCGGGTGTACCGGCGCGCTACGCTGCCGGCTACTCCGTTCAGGAGTACAGCGAGCTGGAAGAGGCGTTCGTGGTTCGAAGGCGTCACGCACACACCTGGGCCCTTGCGTGGATAGACGGTCGTTGGCTGGAAGTCGATACCACGCCGGCCACTTGGGTGGATGTGGAGGAGCAGGCCGCACCCTGGTGGATGCCTGTTTATGACGTGCTCTCTTGGTTGCGCCACCAGATGAGCACCACGCCGCCACGTGGCGGCGACTCAGGGCCGACCATACTCGTGTGGCTGCTGCCGGCGCTGGTCGGGCTGCTGGTTTGGCGTGTGCTAAAACGGCGTCGTCTCGCCTACGCGCACACGGGCGGGTTGCAGCACAACGCGGAGAGGCAGGGGCTCGATTCGGAGTTCTATGTGATCGAGCAGCAGCTAAAGACCGCGGGTTTGGAGCGACGAGAAGGCGAAACCACGCGGTACTGGCTGGCGCGCAACGCCCACGAGGGTTTACTCCCCGGCTCCAAAGAGCTGTTGGGAACGATCTTGCCTTTGCACTATGTGCACCGTTTTGACCCGGCCGGCTTGAGCGTTTTCGAGCGCCGATCTTTGCGTATGGCGACCAGGGCGTGGCTGCGCAGCTATGGAGACCCTGCCAAGACCTCACGCTAGTCGCCCGCTTGCAGCGTGGGGGCACGCGAGCTCGCTTGCGATTCTCCCGACTAAAGCCTTATCTTTTAGGCGTCCAGCAAGCGAACGGTGCACTGCGTGAAGTCTAGACCACATACAACGCGAGACGGGGCGTTCGCTCGTTGGGTCTTGGTGCTCGCGTCGTTGCTCTTCGCCCGCGTGTTGCTCTTCGCGCCCGCGGCGGCTGACGACTCGGTATCGGCCGGAGTCTCGCTGCACGGCGCCGCCCTCCCACCCACCATGCCCGGTCCACAGGCGGCGCCGCTCGCGCAGGGCACCTTCTTGGTTGCGAATCCGGGGATGGTGGACGGAAACTTTGCCGAATCCGTGGTGCTGTTGCTGGAGCACGGCGCTGACGGCGCCATGGGTTTGATCGTCAATCGCCCGACGCAGGCAACGCTGACGCGCTTGCTCCCGGACGTTGGCTGGTTGGAAGGGCGCCCCGAGGTAGTTTTCCTAGGTGGTCCCGTCGGGCTGGAGCAAGTGTTTATCCTCGTACGCACCGCGTCGGCGCCCACACCGGCCGAGCACGTGGTGAGCGATATCTACGCGACTGGAAGCGAGGAGGTGCTGCAGGCACTCATCGAGCGCGCGGACCCGAAGGAAATGTTTAGGGTATACGCCGGTTATTCGGGTTGGGCGCCGGGGCAGCTCGAGGGTGAGATAGCCCGCGGCGGTTGGCGCCTGGCGCCGGGGGATTCTTCCATCGTCTTCGAAGTCCCGTCCCGCGATGTGTGGCCCGAGCTGATCCAGCGGACCTCGGGCGATTGGGTCGGTCCGGTGCCAGGTCCGACACTGTTCAGCGTCAATCGCTCTAGCCTTGGTCACGGCCAGAGCGTGATTATTCGCGGCTTGCAGTGACCTTCGTTATCTCGCCATCCAGGCCCATCTGTATTTGTAGCGCCACCGGATGACAACATACCACGCAGTCCTCGGTATAACTTTGCGTGCCCGCCGTGCAGTCGATCAGAATTTCAAACGGCTCCCAGCAATAGGGACAAGTGACATACCTCGGCTCGACCAAGCTCTTTTCTCCGGGTTTGTGACCGGGCAGTGTAGCACCACGCCGAGGCGGTGGTGGGCCAGGACGTGTTGACCGCGTGAGCCTGCTCGAACGCTTTCAGGCGGACATCGAAGCGCGCGGTTGGCAGCACGACCCCGCGCAGGAGACGGCGGTGCGCGTCCTGGATGGGCTGGCGCAAGGGTTGGCTCGAGCCAACCCCGCGCCAACGCGTCCGCTGCACGCGCGTTTGTTTTCTAGGCGAAATGAGGCCGGCGCGTCACAGGGTAAACGTGGGGTGTATTTGTGGGGTGGTGTTGGTCGCGGCAAGACGTATTTGGTGGACCTGTTCCACCAGTCCTTGCCCGTGACACAACGCCTGCGGATCCATTTCCACAGCTTTATGCAGCGTGTGCACGCGGAGCTTCGTAGCTTGTCGGAGTTGACCGACCCTCTGCGCACCGTAGCGTCACGGCTGGCGGCTCAGTATCGCGTGATCAGCTTGGATGAGTTTCACGTTGCCGACATCACCGATGCCATGCTGCTCGGACGTCTGATTCGCGCACTCTTCGAGCATGATGTCACCTTGGTAACCACGTCGAATCTTGCACCCGACGACCTCTACAAAGACGGTTTGCAACGCGCCCGCTTTCTCCCAGCCATCGAATTGATCAAAGCTGAGATGGAAGTCGTCGAATTGGTGGGAGACACGGACTATCGCCTGCGCGCCTTGGAGCGGGGCTCTGTTTACCATCATCCTTTGGATGCCGTGGCCGTGGCCGGATTGCAGTCGTGCTTCCAGTCCGTTGCTGCCGCGGAGTGCGTTGCCAAAGAGGTCCTGCAAATCCAGGGTCGGCCGGTACACACGGTGTGCTGCGCGGCGGACGTGGTTTGGTTCGAGTTTGCCGAGCTGTGCGAGACCGCTCGCTCGGTGGCGGATTACATCGAGATCGCAAAACGTTTTCACACGGTATTGATCGCAAATATTCGCCAGCTTGGCGTCGATGACAGCGATGCGGCGACCCGTTTCATCCAGCTCGTGGACGAGTTTTACGACCGCAAGGTCAAGTTGATTGTCTCCGCCGAGACGCCGCTGGACCGGCTGTACCACGGCGAGCGATTGGCCTTCGCCTTCGAGCGCACACGAAGCCGCCTCGAAGAGATGCAATCGCACGCCTATTTGGCTCGCGAGCACGTTCCGTAGAGCGCGCAAGCGCGGAACCGCGCCTGCGCATCACAGCGGGTCTTAGCGTCGCTTTTTCCAGCGTGTTCGAGAAGTTGCGGCTAATTATCCAAAAAAGAGGAACATCTTGGATGGATTCTATTGACAGCCCTGCCGCTTAATGTTATTAGTAAATTCTCAATCATAACCTTATGAAAAATTGTCGGTTATGTGCGAGACCTCGGGGGGAATCTCAGCAGGATCAGGCGATGAGTGTGTCCGCAAGCGTGGCCGAAGTAACCCACAATCAGTACATCGACCCGGCCATCATCCAGCTCCTGGGTCATCGTTATGGTGATGGCCTGGTGTACTTGCGCGATGACGCCGAGCGAGGCGTGTACGACTTGGCCGTCAGGATGGGGTTTATCAATACGGAAGGGTATGTCACGCCCGAAGGACGCTCCGTGCTTGCCCGGCATCACTTGGACTAGGGCTCGCTGCACGTATCTTGCGCTGTCGATGTAAACGCGGCACGTTTGCTCGTTCGCTAGCCACCCAATACCGAGGTCCATAATCCCCTCGCGCACATTTGCTCGCGCTTACTTGCGTCCTGATCAACGATTCATATACTGACCCCGAGGATCAAAAGGGGGACTCCGCACGGTAGGAGTGTGGCACCGCAGTGCCGTGGATTTGGCGATCACCCAAGCGTCCGCGCGCTCTCCACCCGTGGTCTCAACTCGAAAGCTATTCACTCGGGCGCCTCCTGCATACTGATTGGGTCGCAGATGAGATTGCTGAAGATGTGTTTCGCGTGGGCGCGATTCTTCGCGCGGGCGCGGAAGACGATAACAAGACAGCCGACGAAGGAGGCTCTTTGATGTCAAATTACACGACCGGGGACATACGAAACATCGCGCTGCTTGGCCACGCGAGCTCGGGCAAGACGCTGCTTGCCGAGCGGCTGCTCCACGACACGGGTGTCATCGGTGCGATGGGGGAGATCAGCCGCGGGACGACGGTGTGTGATTTCGACCCCTTGGAAAAGTCACACCAACACTCGCTTGAATCGGCGCTTGTCAGCTTCGAGTACGACGGCAAGCACGTTAACCTCATCGATACGCCGGGCTATCCCGACTTCATAGGCCGCGCGCTCAGTATCTTGCCGGCCGTCGAAGCCGCGGCTCTTGTGATTGATGCCCGCGCCGGTATCGGTATGAGCAGTGGTCGGCTGATGCGCGCCGCCGTAAAGTCCGGGCTGTGCCGCATGATTGTCGTCAACAAGATCGATACCGCCGATACGAACCTGCCGAGCTTGCTCGAGGAAATCACGGAAGCTTTTGGTGCGGAGTGTCTCCCCATCAACTTGCCGACCAAGGGCGGCGCCGGCGTCGTCGACGTATTCTTCAAATCGGGTGATGCCGAGCCCGATTTCTCTTCCGTCGAGGCAGCGCACACTCAGCTAGTGGACCAGGTCGTTGAAGTCGATGAGGAGTTGATGGAGCTGTACCTGGAGCAAGGTGAAGAGCTGGATTCGGAGAAGCTGCACGGCGCTTTCGAGAAGGCGCTGCGCGAAGGGCACGTGATCCCCGTTTGTTTTGCCTCGGCCGAGACGGGTGCCGGTGTCGAGCAGCTGCTGCAGGTCATCACCAGAGTGATGCCGAGCCCGGGCGAGGGCAACCCGCCAGCCTTTTATGCCGGGGAAGGGGAGAAGGCGGAGCAGATTATTGTCGAGCCCGACCCAACGAAGCATGTGTTGGCTCACGTGTTCAAGGTGACCATCGATAACTTCGTGGGCAAGCTCGGCGTTTTCCGGGTCCATCAGGGGAGCATAGGCAAGGACAGCCAGCTACTCATCGGTGATAGTCGCAAGCCCTTCAAGGTGGCTCATTTGTTCAGAGTGCAGGGAAAGGACCATATGGAGATGGACCAAGGCATCCCCGGTGACATTTGTGCGGTTGCAAAGATTGACCAGATTGACTTGAACGATGTGCTGCATGATTCCCACGATGAAGACAGCGTGCGTTTGAGCTTGGTGGAAACGCCCGCACCGATGTTCGGCCTCGCAATCCAGGCCAAGACGCGTGGTGACGAGCAAAAGCTATCCGACGCTCTGCACAAGCTCGTCGCCGAGGACCCGTGCTTCAAAGTCGAGCACAACACGGTGCTAAACGAGACGGTTATCCGCGGTCTTGGTGAACTGCATCTGCGCATCGTGCTGGAGAAGATGAAGGAGCGCTACAACGTCGAGGTAGAGACCCGCCCGCCGCGTATCGCGTACAAGGAAACCATCAGAAAAGCGGCGGAAGGTCATCACCGGCACAAGAAGCAAACCGGGGGCGCGGGTCAGTTCGGCGAGGTGTACCTACGCGTGGAGCCACTGGAGCGTGGTGCCGGCTTCGAGTTTGTCGACAAGATCGTCGGCGGCGTGATTCCAAACCAATTTATCCCCGCGGTGGAGAAGGGTGTTCGCCAGGTGCTCGATACCGGCGCCGTTGCCGGCTACCCCATGCAAGATGTGCGTGTAACGGTGCACGACGGCAAGTATCACCCGGTTGACTCGAAGGAAGTAGCTTTTGTTGCGGCCGGCAAGAAGGCCTTCTTGGACGCGATCGGCAATGCCAAACCCATCGTGCTCGAGCCCGTGGTCGATATTGCGGTCACCGTGCCACAGGGGAACATGGGGGACATAACGGGGGACTTGTCGGGTCGGCGGGGACGCATCAACGGGACCACCGCGTTGGCTGGTGGCATGGTCATGATCACAGGACAAGTTCCGCTGAGCGAGCTGGACAACTACCAGTCACACCTGAAGTCGGTGACCGGTGGCGTCGGTTCCTACAACATGGAGCTGAGCCACTATGACCCCGTTCCCGCGCAGACCCAGCAAAAGCTGGCGGCGGAGTTCAAGCCGAGCCAGGAGGACGACTAGCCCGCTTGCACTCCGTGTCTTTATTACGCTTAACCCATACCCCAAGTGTGCCTTGGGGCAATATGCGGGCCATCCGCGGCCTTCGCCGCTACACGCTGAATAGTGTGACCGACAGTGTGTTTTTGGCCGGGTCCGCGTGAAACCCGCGTACGAGGAGCACATATTCGCCGGTTTCGGCAAGCTCGTGTTCGATGACCAGCGCGCGGGCTAAGGCAATCGGGTCGTCCAGCGTACTCGAGCGTATATGCACTGGGCGCACCGGCCTCCAGCAATGCGTGCAGCGTCTCCAATGTGTCGGAGGCGGGACCGATAGTGGTGACGATTCTTGTACGGCGGCTCAGCAACAGCTCGATGGCGGTGTCGATTTTCATCGTCGTGTTCGATGCCGCCGGGCGGCCCGCATCCTCTAGGCGTCAGGAAACGGCGTTTGAACACAAACCTCGCGGCGCTCCCCAGAAAGGTCCAGTCTCTCCTTGCTGCCGCTGCACCAACCCGGGGTTACTGAGAGGAGCGGTTTTAGCTTGAGAGTTCCAGCATCTGGCGTGGCGCGGAAACGTCAAGCTCGGCGCGCTTGGCCGCGGGTTGTTCGAGAGATGGTGACATCGGGGTCGTGCGCGAGCGCTGCGCCCCACTCCCGTCGCAAACTGACAAATGCTTCGGGCGAGATAGGGGCGCTGAAGAGGAAGCCTTGAAGCACCTCACAGGAGTGAGAGCGAAGAAACTCGAGCTGGCGTTCATTCTCTACACCTTCGGCGATCACACGCAGGTCCAGACTGTGCGCCAAGCCAATGATTGCCGAGACGATGGTATCGACTTCCGGGCGTACCTGTAAGTCCCTTACGAAGGTTTGGTCGATCTTCAGCATGTCGATCGGAAACTGGGCTAGATAGTTGAGCGAGGAGTAGCCTGTGCCGAAGTCGTCTACCGCGATCTGCACGCCCATTCCCCTCAGCCTTTGCAGTGTTTCAGCCGTGTGCTCGACATCCTGCGCTAGTGTGCTCTCGGTCACTTCTAGCTCGAGGCATTTTGGGTCCAACCCATGAGTGTCGAGGGCGCTTTGCACAACCGAAACCAGATTCCCGGTGCGAAACTGGCGGGCGGAGACGTTGACCGCGATTCGAATCGGAGGCAGCCCCTGCTCCTGCCATCGCTTGTTTTGGGCGCAAGCGGCCTCGAGCGCCCAGCTACCCATCGGGACAATCAAGCCTGTTTCCTCGGCGACAGGAATAAATTGTTTGGCTGAGATGTCGCCCTCGGGATGTCTCCACCGCATCAGACACTCTGCCCCGACAATTTCTCGAGTTTGCATGTTGACCTGCGGTTGATAGACGAGCTCTAACTCCTCGCGTTCGAGCGCGCGCCGTAACAACGCGCTGATTTTCATGCGTTCCATCGCCGCGGTATTGAGGTAATCGGAATAAAATTGAAAGTTATTTCGTCCCTCGGCTTTTGCATGGTACATGGCGAGGTCAGCTTTACTCACCAAACCCTCGAAGCTCGCTGCATCTCGGGGATAGACCGCGATTCCAATGCTTCCAGACAGTTGAATGTCGTCCGCATTGAGGAAAACGCGCTGCTCGAGCGTCTCCAGAAGCTGCCTGGCAATTTTGCTTAGCACGCTCCCCGCGCGTTCGTCATCGACAACATCAGGCACCACCAAGGTAAACTCGTCGCCGCCAAAGCGCACTAAGGTATCGACTGTCCTCACCTTAGCTTGCAATCGACGACTGATTTCTATGAGGTACACGTCGCCGGTAGCATGCCCTAAGGAATCATTGATGGTTTTGAATCCGTCGAGGTCGACAAAAAAAAGGGCGACGAGGGTTCGATCCCGATCGGCACGGCTCATGGCTTGTTCGAGCCGGTCCTTGAACAGAACCCGATTGGGCAAACTGGTCAACGTGTCATAGTGGGCCTGGTAATAGAGCTTCTCCTCCCAGGCCGCGTTGGACAGCGCGACGGCCGCCCGATTGGCAAGGTCATGGGCGGTTTGAAGATCGTCGCGTTCGAGCTCCGGTGCGCACCGATAGCCAAGACCGATAATGCCGGCAACGGTCTCCTTGATAAGCACTGGGAACACCAAGAAGTGTGTCATCCCGTGGTGCGATATGGGGTCTACATAGGCAGGTAGCGGGCGGCTAACGTCAAATTGGAGCGTGTCTTTTGTACCCGACAACTCGGCGAGCTCCGCTTCACGCAGGGTAATGGCGGTGGACGCTGTCGTCTCTAGAACGCCTTGCAGCTGCAGTCGGGCCTTACAGGGGTCATGCTTGTCTATCAAGACGACCCACGTGACATCACATGCGACCAGTTCGCGTATTCGGCGTAGGAGCGTCTCGACAATGTAGTCGGCGTCCGATGTGGAGAGAATCGCCCGGTCGATTTCGGCCATTGTCCTTAGCCGACAAAACTGCTTGCGGATATGACTGGTCATGCCGTTAAACGAAGTTGCCAGCTCTTCAAACTCATCGCCACTATCGATCTCGACAGCGGTTTCAAAATCACCGCTCTTCAAACGTTCGGTGCCTTCGCTCAATTTCTCGAGCGGAACCAGCTGCCGTCGGATCTGGGTAACGCTGAGCAACAGGATCAATACGCAGGAGATGACGATTACCAACGGGAACATCGCTTGAAAACGTCGCAGGGCGATAAAGACGCTGGAGTCTGCCTGACCCACTAACACCGTCCACGGATTCGCGCCGTAACCGGCTTCGAGAAACATCGACCAGTCGCCTGCGATAAACTTCTCTCCTTCCTTGCCCCAGCGCAGCTCGGTAGTCTTGCGCGCGGAGCTTCCCAACCGGGCTAGCCCCGGTGGGATAGCTGCAGAGCAGGAGAGCACTATGCCCGAATCGCTTGTTACGCAGACTTCGGTGTCATCCAGCGCTAAATCTTCAAACAAGAAGTGCGAGTTTACTATCCCGACGAGGAGCGTATTCGGGTGCCTCGTCGGTACCCGTTGCGCGAGGATAATGCGGGCGCGCTCGTCCTGGCTCGCGGAGATTTTCAAGAGTGTTTCGCCGGACCGTAGAAAACGCCGTTCCGAGCCCGTGAGTGGCTGTGTCCCTAGCGTGCTCGGGAGCGCGCCCTCGTCGGCGAGCATTATCTGCTCGAGCCGCTCCGAATCGCTGGCGAGGTCAAGCGGGATCGCTGCGTCTGGGTTCAAAACGAGCCAGCGAGCAAACAGCTTCATCTCACCTTCGGCCATCGACAAGCGTCCCAGGATCTCCATCCCTGCAGACTTACTTTCTCGCTGAATCTCGCGTTGTGCGTAGCTGACAAGCTGCTGATTGACATAACCAAAAGAGAGAAGCGCAAACAGCGCGATTGGGAACAACCCCGAGACAATAAAGAGCACAAACAGACGTCGAGAGACTTTGCTGCGTAACAGGGAGGTGCCAAACTTCATACGTTCGCCCCGGCGTTTTGAGTGCTCTTAGTATTCGGACGCCGGTCCGACATAAGCTCCGTTGCTGGCGCGGATGATGTCATCCCAGCTCTGCTTTGCGGTCAAAGGCAGCTTGCTGTGGCCATCTTCGCCCATGCTATACAGGTCATAATCGCTGTTGATAGGATTAAGCTTCTTGTCCTTGCGTAGCTTGCCTTTGCCCTTGAGACCGGCGCCCTCGATGCGCTGGTAGTGATAGGCGTTGCCCCAGGGGTCCGTCGGGACATCCTTACCAAGCTGGTCAAGGGTATCGGGCAGACCAAAAAACTCGCTGCGAAAACGCATGATGAGCAATTCGATTACGCTGATGTCTACAAGCGCTTGATTCGCGCGGGCCCGATTGACATGGTTTACATATATGGGGACGGCGACAGCGCTGAGGACGCCCATGACGGCGACGATGATGAGGGCCTCGAGCAGGGTAAAGCCACGTGTCGACAGCGGGCGCCGCGCCGCGCCGCTTCCGTGTGGTGACCCGCGACCTTGCGCGACCCATGTGTGAGCCTTTATCACCCTCTAACTTTAGGTACACAACGGCATTGGCGGCAGTGGATTCGCCCGTGGATGTGAACCAGGTCACGGTCGTGCAAGAGGCGGTCTTTGCGTCGCGCGCTCGCCGGCGTATACGCGGGTATCACCAGTGAAGCAATGACGGGGCGTCGACTCTATGCGGTGAGTGGTCGTTGCGGGACCGGGTTTGAAGTTGGGTTAAGATGTCGTTTCGGCGCTCGATAGTCATTGGGGGTGCGCGGTGCTAGAGGTGGTCGACCACGACGCTGTTCGGGAGCTGCGGATGGCGCATCCACCCGTGAACGCCTTACGCAAAGAGTTGCTTTGCGCGTTGCGTGACGCGGTGGTGCAAGCGTCAGGCCAGGGCGCACGCGCTTTGATCGTGTCCGGTTTGCCCGGCTACTTCTCGGCAGGATTGGATGTCCCGCATCTGCTCTCGCTTTCGAGGGCCGAGGTTGAAGCGACCTTCGTTGAGCTGCTCGCGCTCATGAGGGCGCTCGGCACCTCGAGCATACCGGTCGCCGCGGCCGTGACCGGGCACAGTCCCGCCGGCGGAGCGGTGATAGCACTTTTTTGCGACTACCGGGTCATGGCCCTCGGTGACTATCGCATCGGGCTCAACGAGGTCAAGGTGGGTTTGCCCATGCCGCCGGTCATCCACGCGGCGCTTGCGCGTCTCGTGGGGCGGCGTCTGGCCGAGCGTATGTGTGTGGGAGCCACGACGGTCGACGCCGAAGAGGCGGCGCGTTTGGGTCTGGTGGACGAGACCTCGCCGCCCGAGCAGGTGGTCGCACGTGCGCTACAGTGGTGCCACGAGCTGAGCGCACTTCCATCGCGCGCGATGAGCGCGACGCGGGCCACCGCCCGCCAGGACCTGGTAGAACTGCTCGAGGCCACCGACGCGCTCGTACCAGGCGGCCTGACCGAAGCATGGTACAACGAGGAGACACAAAGCACGCTGCGCGCCCTGGTGGCGCGTCTGTCTACAAAGCGCTAGCGCGTACGCGGGTCAGACGCGCACCGTTTGGGTCTTTTGCAAAATGTGGTCTAACCACAAATCCGAGAGCTTCTCTTGTACGGAGTTTTGCCGCAGCCGCGCGGCGAGATTGGAGAAGTCGACCCGGTCCAGGTCCTGGTCCTGGTTGAAACAGGTGTAGACAAAGCTCTCCTCGCCGGTCTCCGGGTCCACATGCTTACACAAGCACTGCGCGCAAATGCCTTTCATCATGCACTGCATAGACGAGTTGATGGAGCCGACCGCGACATGCCCCGGCTTGAGGTACGGTGAAAGACGCCCATGGCGCGCAGTCTTTACCGCTGCCATCATCCTATCGGACCCGATGACCATCAGCTCATCGACATCTTGTAAGCGTATCGGTGTCTCACCGAGCTGACCCGTCGCATAGGCTTCTATCGCCTCGACAATATTGCCGACAAAGCTCCTGTCCTGTGGACGGTTGGCACGAATCGGCTTGACCCCGGGGGCATCGTCCACCGCCCAGACGACAAGATCCGCGGCGGCTTCTATTTCCTCCACCTTGAACACATCACCTGGCTTCTTGTAACCCGCAAAGTAAACCACCCGGCTGCCGGCGGCACGCATGGCTTTGCCAATGGAGAACAGAACGGCGTTGCCAAGCCCACCCCCGACAAGCGCGATGTCCTGGCCGCTTGGTATCTCGGTCGGCGCGCCGGTCGGCCCCATGACCACGATTTGCTCACCCGGTTTCCACAGCGCGCAAAGCTTTGTCGAGGTGCCCATCTCGAGCGCGATCAACGAGATCAACCCATCCTCCTTGTGCACCCACGCACCCGTTAGCGCCAAGCCTTCGGCGCTCAAGCAGGTGTCTTCTATCACTTGCGCATCCGTCTCCAGGTTCTGGATGCGGTAGAACTGCCCGGGGTGAAACTTGCGCGCCTGCATGGGCGCGCGCGCCACTACCTCGATGATGGTAGGTGTCAGCCGGTTCATCTCTACCACGGTCGCAAGAAGCTGGTCGTCCAGCCGCCGGTGCAGCTCGCGCAGCTCGGCGTCACGCCGCGGCTGGTCTTCGGTGCGCTGCGACGCGATGGCGTCTCTAAACAGACGCGTGATGTAGGGATAGCCGTCTTTGGCGCTGGCCATCGCCTTGACGACGTTGCCGGCGTACACGGGATGGTTGTCTCCAAAGAAGCTGATGTATTTTCCCTCTTTTGCGTACGACGTAAACGGCGCTGGTTTTCCTACCTTTGGCACGGTGGTGTCGTGGATTGCGACCAGCTCGGGTGTCTTTGCGCCGTTCCACCGTGGCTCGAAGCGTCTGAAGAACTTCTCGTCCAGCTCGAAGGAGCCGGGGTATTCGTTCTCGTAAATTGTATTGGGAGAGGTGCCCGCGGCAACAAACAGGCTGCGCATCGCCACCACCGGCTCCTCGCCCGTCCTCACCCAACGCCCGTCTTGGTCTTCCAATCGCTCGAAGCGCACGGCCGAAAGGTGTCCGTACTCGTCGGCAATCGCCTCGGTGGGGTTCATGCCCGGGGCGTATACAATGCCTTCCTCCAGCCCTTTCTCTACTTCCTCGTGGTTCTGCCGGTAGGCCGGGGAATCGTTGAGCCCTTTGCGGTAAAAGAGCGTCACACCACCCCATTGCTCGACCAGCGGCGCGAAGCGGGGCTCGCGGTGCTCTTTGGCGGCACGGTCGCGTTCGGCGTGCACCGCACGCGCATGGTCGAGAAACTCGTCGAGTATCTCCAGCTCTTCGGCGTCGAAGCGCTCGCGCACGGCAGTCTCGCCGAACTCTTCGACGACGTGTTCGTAACGGTGCAGGATCTTCTCGACCTGAACAGGGTAATAGGCTTTGACTTCGGTGGCGGTGTCGATGGCGGTCAACCCACCGCCGATAACGCCGGCAGGGAGTCGAACCTGTAGGCTCGCCATCGACGAGCGCTTTGCCGCACCCGTGAGCTGCAAGGCCATCAAAAAGTCGGAGGCCTTTCGCACCCCCCGGATAAGGTTGTTCTTTAGCCCGATGAGCGTGGGTTTGCCCGCACCCGATGCGATCGCGATATGGTGAAAGCCAAGCGCCCACGCGTCGTCGATGGTCAAGGTGCCGCCAAAACGAATGCCGCCGTAACAGCCAAAGGATTGGCGGCGCATCAAGCACAAGTAGATCACCTTGAGAAAGTTTTTGTCCCAACGCACGGTGATACCGTACTCGGCGACGCCGCCGAAGCCGGCCATGACCCGCTTGTCCAGGTCTTCGTAGAGCGCGCGAAAGTCTTTGACCGGTGTGGGTGGCGCGTCGGCGGAACCGATGAGCTCGGGTGGCAACGGCTCGAGCTTGAAGGCATCGACGCCAACGACCGCGAAGCCCTCGTTCGCCAGATAATGGGCGAGCGTGTACCCCGCGGGGCCGAGCCCGACGACGAGTACATTGTGCCCGTTGTAAGGCAGCGCGTATGGACGCTTGACGTTTAGTGGGTTCCAGCGGGTGAGCAGCGCGTAAATCTCGAACCCAAAGTCCATGAACAACACGTCGGTGAGTATGTTGGTCTCGATCTGCGGGATGTTTACGGGCTCCACCTTTTGATAAATACAGCCCTTCATGCAGTCGTTACAGATGCGATGTCCGGTGCCCGGGCACATTGGGTTGTCGATCATGATCACCGCGAGCGCGGCGATGTTGTCACCCTCGCGTTTGATGATGTGCGCTTCGGATATCTTTTCCTCCAGCGGGCAGCCGGTGAGCGTCACACCCAGCGGGTTCTCGCGCAGCGTACCGTCTTTCTTGCGCATCCCCTTCGAGCAAGAATCCCGGTCGCGGTCGTGGCAATAAATGCAGTGGTCGACCTCGAACAAGACCTCGCGCTCGGAGAAACGCGTGTCCGTCAGCGCAAATCCATCGCGTGTGCGCTGGCGCTCGATTGCCATCCCCACGCGTCTGAACCCGTTGCCCGGTAGCTCGTTGAACTCCACGAGCTGGCTAAAGTCGAGACGTTTGATGTTCTTGAAGGAGACCCAGTCGCTCACCCGGTCCATGCATGCGGGATGATGTAGGCACGCATAGGTCCATTTGTAGATGGGCTCGAGCAAGCTTTGCAAGAACCCCAGGGGGGCTTCGTGCGCCAACGCGTCGGCAAAGGACTGCGAGGCCTGTGCGTTCAGATGCAGGCTTTCGCGGATACTTGCTATTTGCTCGACCGCCTGCTCGCCGGGGCCGGACTCCGATTGAAACGCTTGGAGCAAAGCAAGCAGGCGCCCAGCCACGTGGCTCAACGCACGTTCCGGGTCGGGGTCGTGCGCGATATCGGAATAAGCGGTACGTTGCAGCAGCGCTACGTCTTGATGTAACCGCTCGAGGTCCCACTCTTCGAGTTCAGCCGCCGAGAATCGCTTCTCGACCTTTGCGACAAAGTCACGGCGCAAAGAGAAGATGGCGTCGAAGTCGCGACGGGTCTGCTCTCGCATCGCATCGCGTTCGTCTTCGATGTTGAACAGTCGCGCCAAAAAAGCCCCCACATAAGGCGCGACTCGCACCACGATATCGGAGACCTCGGTTGGGCCCAGCCCCACTCCTTGAGTCTCGCGATACTGCTGGTAGCTGCCAAACAACTCCGGTGACCGGCTTTCCAAATAGACATCAAACTCAATGAGCAGGTCATTTAGACGCTCGGGGTGGTATAGGTCCGCGTACCGGAACCCCTCTATGCCGAGTTCTATTTCTTTGTCGCTGCCTCGAGTCATTCGCAAAAAACCAGAGCGTCGTTGGGGAATACAACCGCCGAATCATACCCAAGTGCGGCGAGTGGTGTCAGGTCCTATTTGCGTGTCAGGGACCGACGGCGGCATTGCTAAGCTTCCTGAGCGCCCCGCTCATGCGCTCGATTACTTCCGCGCGGTCTTCAATTCCGTGCCGTTCGGCAAGATAGCGGGGGTCGTTGTAGGCCAGCCACACGCGACCCTGCTCGTCCTCCCATACCAACACCTTCACCGGCAGGTCCAGACCCACCGAAGCCTCGCTCGACATCAGTGCGCTGCCGACCTTGGGATTGCCAAAGATCAGGAGCTCGGTGGGCGCTAAGCTCTGGTTGACGCTTTTCGCGCCAGCGGCGTGGTCGATGCGCACAAAGACCGTAAAGCCCGCGCTCACGACCAGCGTCTCCAGCTTGTCCATAGTGCGGGTCACGCTGTGCTGGCTCTGTTTCCTTATAATTCCATCGGATGAGGCATGTGCGACAAACGGCATCATACACAGCAACAACAAGAAGATTCTCATGACCGGTGCTCCTCGTGGCGGTACGGTCTCAGAGCTCGCGAAGAGACTGTATAGGAGGCTGCTCCAGCACTCGACGCGTGCCAAGCGTCCCAGCGACGCCGACACCGATAATCCCACCAAGCGCCCCGCCAAGCCACACCCAAAGGTTCGGCTGATAGCTCAAATCCAAGACTCGGGTGGCCAATACCGCGGCCAGGGCGGTGGATGCGGCGGCCGCGAGCACACCCGCGAGCAGCCCCAAGGTCGCAAACTCGGCCAGCAGCGCGCGGAGTAAATCGCCGCGGCGCGCGCCCAAGGCGCGGACAATGGCCGCCTCTTGCCTGCGTTCATCCAGGGTTGCCTGGATGGCGGCGAACAACACCGCCAGACCGGCAATGAGCGTAAACAGGTGCACGTACTCGATGGCACGCACCGCCTGGTCCATGATCTCGCGTACCTTGCTCAACAAGGCGTCCACGTCGATGGGTGTGACGGAGGGAAAGGCTCGCACAAGCTCGGTGAGCTCGCGGCGCATGTCGCGCGGTAAGTAGAAGCTGGTGATAAACGTGGCAGGTGCATCCTCGAGTACGCCCGGCGGCGAGACCACAAAAAAGTTGACCTGAAAGGTATCCCACTCGACGGTGCGCAAGCTGCTCACGCGAAAGCGCAGCTCTTCGCCCGCGATGTTGTAGCTGAGCTCGTCGCCAAGCTCTATGCCCAAGGTTTGAGCAAGACCGAGCTCGACGGACATCAACGGCTTGCCGTGGTCCTCCGGGCCCCACCAGCGGCCCGCAACAACGGTATTATCGTTTTGCAGGTGCTCGACCCAGGATAAGTTGAACTCGCGTGTCGCCAACCGCTTTGCACGCGGGTCCTCGTAATCGTCCTCCGATACGGGTCTTTCGTTTATCGCGCTCAGCCGTGCACGAACCATCGGGTAAAGCGCGGTGGTGCTCAAACCCCGCTCACTCAGAAACGCCGCCGCGGCGTCGACCTCATCGGGCTGGATGTTGACCAAGAAGAAGTTCGGTGTTTCCAGCGGTAAGCTGCGTTGCCATTCATCGAGCAAATCGGTACGGACCAAGCCAAGCAGCAGCAACGCCGTGATCCCGAGCCCGAAGGCCACCACTTGGACTGCCGTGCCGCCCGAGCGGCGGGTCAGGTTTGTCAACCCGAAGCGCCATGCGACGCCGACGCGCGTGCGCAAGCCGGACAGACTACGTACCAGCATCCAGGCGCCGCCGGCAAGAACCAAAAGCGTGGCGCAGGCGCCCGCCAGCACATAGGTCGTGAGCCGCAGGTCGGGCGCATGCCAAAAGATGAGCACGGCGATCACCGCGAGTGCGGCGGCATAGGTGCCTACGCTCTGCCGTGGCGGGTTGCCCAAGTCGCGCCGCAGCACACGAGCCGGCGGGACGTTCTTCAGGTGTAATAGCGGCGGCAGTGCAAACCCGGCCAGGGTTGCGGTTCCAATCCCCACGCCATAGGCAATCGGGACCAACGACGGTGCCGGAAGCTCGCCGCCAACGGCATCGCGCAGCAGATGCACGAGCACCGCTTGCCCGAGGTAACCCACCAGACAGCCGATCAGGCTTGCGACCAAGCCGAGCGCGAGCACTTCGAACGCATACACGCGGACGATCACGTTTTGCGATGCGCCCAAGCAGCGCATCACCGCGGCCGCGTCCAGATGCCGCTCCGCGTGTCGGCGCGATGCAATCGCGATCGCTACGCCCGCCAGCAACACGCTGACCAAGGAAGCGAGGCTTAGGAACTGGCGCGCCCGCTCCAAGGCGAGACGCATCTCGGGTCGTGCGTCGCTGATACCCTGGAAGGCCTCTCCGGCGGCGAGGCTGGACGCATAGCGCTCGCGGAATGCGTCCACTTGCTCGGGTGAGCCCGCGAGCAAGAGCCGGTGCTTGACCCGACTGCCCGGCTGTACAAGCTCGGTGCTCGCCACGTCCACATGGTTCAGCAGCAAGCGCGGGGCAATACTAAACAGGTCGCCGCCACGGTCGGATTCGTAGCTGAGCACGCGCTCGATGCGAAAGCTGCGTGCGCCGACCTCGATGTCGTCGCCGACATCGACATCAAGCGCGCCAAATAGACGCGCGTCTAACCACGCGGTGCCGGGCGCGGGGATGGCGTTGGTGACTTCGTCCGCCCCAAATGGAGCTGCGCTGACCCGCAGTTGACCGCGCAGCGGATAGCCATCGGTCACCGCCTTCACCTCGGCGAGCTGGAAGCGCTCACCGAAGACAAGCACGCTGCGAAACGCGAGCGTGCGCGCCATTGCGAGACCCTGGCTTGCCGCAGCTTCGGCCGCGGCATCGCCGATGGGTGACGTACTGAGAATGACCAAATCGGCACCGAGCAGGTCGCTTGCCTTGTGCAGCATGGCCTGCTCGATGCGGTCTACAAAAAATCCGACCGCCGTCATGCTTGCCACCGCAACAACGAGCGCGAACAACAACACTCGCAGCTCACCGTAAGCCCAGTCGCGACGCAGCAAACGCAGCGCCAGACGCAGGGTGGATCTCACGCGCTCATACCGTTGACGATGCGTCCGGCATCGAGGCGGACCACACGGTCGCAGGGGTCTGCAAGCTGTGAGTCGTGTGTGACCAGCACCAAGGTCGTACCCCGCTCGCGGTTTAGCGCGAACAAGAGCTCGCAAATGAGGGCGCCGGTTTTCTGGTCCAGATTCCCGGTGGGCTCGTCGGCAAACAAGATAGCTGGGTCGGCCGCGAAGGCCCGCGCGATGGCGACGCGCTGTTGCTCTCCACCGGAAAGCTGCTTTGGGTAGTGGGACTGGCGTTGACCCAGACCGACACGCTGGAGCAGCTCGTCGGCCGCGGGGCGGGGGTTGGGGTGGCCGGCCAACTCCAACGGCAGCATGACGTTCTCGAGCGCGGTCATGTTCTGCAGCAGTTGGAAGGATTGAAACACAAAGCCGACCTTTGAAGCGCGCAACTTGGCGCGGCCGTCTTCGTCCAACCCGCTCAAGTCGTGCTCATCCATGACCACGGTGCCGCTTGAGGGCGTATCCAGCCCGGCCAGCAAACCGAGCAGCGTGGACTTACCCGAGCCCGATGCGCCGACGACGGCAACCGCCTCGCCGGTCGCGATCTCGAGATTGATGTCTGAGAGGATTACCAGCTCGCCGGCTGGGCTTTGGACTCGCTTAGAGAGACCTTCTGCTCTGAGCAATGCGCGTGGCTCTGTATGGCTCATTCAGTCCCATTGACTCTCGACCACTAGCGGTCGCGCGGTAGTCTATAGTAGGCGTTCGGGTTTTCGCCAATCCTTGGTTAAGATGGCAAATTCTAGGACGCGTTCCACTTGGATGCCATGAATCGTCTGCGCTTATGCTGTGCCGTCGTCGTCTTCTGCTCGCTGGCCTGGGCGCCCGGGGCGCCGGCCATGGAGTCGGCGCGCACCCTACTGGTGCTGGGCGACAGCTTGAGTGCTGCCTACGGTATGTCCGTCGAGCGCGGGTGGGTCAGCCTCTTGGATGCACGGCTAGCCCAGACGGGTCACGCGTATCGTGTCGTCAACGCGAGCGTGAGCGGTGAGACAACCCGCGGCGGGCTGCGACGGCTTGCGCCCTTGCTGAGTCAGCATGAGCCGGCGCTTGTGATCATCGAGCTTGGCGGCAACGACGGTCTGCGTGGGGTTGACCTCAATGCGACACGCCGTCATCTAGAGCGCATGGTGGCCGCCGCACAGGCGGCGGGGGCGCAAGTGCTGCTGGTCGGCGTGCGTTTGCCACCCAACTTCGGACCCGCTTACCGGGAGCGCTTCGAATCTGTTTACACCGAAATCGCCGCGCAGTTCGATACTCCCCTGGTTCCGTTCTTGCTCGAAGGGGTCGCACTGAACCCAAGCTTGATGCAGGACGACGGTATCCACCCGCGTGCCGAGGCTCAAGCGCTGATGCTCGACGTAGTGTGGCCCTACTTGCAGCCGATGTTGGCCGAAGCGGCCGCATGCACCGCAGCGTGCTGACCGGTCCCCGCGCCCGATGAGCCGCCCACACACGGAGCGCGTGCCATGACAGCTCGAGATACCGACGGCGGCACTGTTTTCTCGAGCAGGCTACGTTTGCTTGCGTGGTTGGCGCTGCTCGGCGGTGTGACCCTAGTGCCGCTTGGATGCTCGCTCGGCTACTACGGTCAGTCCGTGACGGGTCATTTGAGCTTGATGGCCAAACGTGCGCCTATAGACGAGCTGGTTGAAGCCGATGACACGTCGCAGGACCTGAGAACCAAGCTCGCCCATGTGCAAGAGGTACGCGAGTTCGCGAGCGCTGAGCTCGGCTTACCCGACAATGCCAGCTACACCAGCTATGTAGAGCTCGACCGGTCCTATGTGGTTTGGAACGTCGTAGCGACGCCGGAGTTCTCGCTGGAGCCGCGCCAATGGTGTTTCCTCGTGGTCGGCTGCGTGAGCTACCGAGGGTATTACAACAAGGAATCCGCCTTGGGTTTCGCACAGCAGCTAAGGGACCGCGGCGACGACGTAATGGTGGCGGGCGCGACCGCGTACTCGACGCTTGGCTGGTTTGCAGACCCGGTTCTCAGCACCATGCTGGAGCAGCCGGACCACTATGTTGTTGCCGTGATCATCCATGAGCTGGCACACCAGCGGGTCTACATAAAGCACGACAGCGCGTTTAACGAAGCCTTTGCAATGACCGTGGAGCAAGAGGGTGTGCGACGCTGGTATGCGCACAACGGTGACTTGATGGCGCTACAGGACTACGAAGCTTCGCTACGCCGCGAGCAGGCATTCTTGGCGCTGGTGCTAAAGGCCCGGGACGGGCTCGGCGCGCTCTACGCCGAGGACATGGATGAGGAGCGCATGCGCAAGTTGAAACAAGAGCTCTTTGCCGAGCTACGAGAAAACTTTGCGCGCAGCAAGAAGACCGTAGGCGATGGATACGAAGCGTGGTTCGCGCAGGACTTGAACAACGCGAGCCTTGCGCTCGTCGCAACCTATCATGCGCGCGTCCAGGCTTTCGAGGCGTTGCTACGCAGCAAGGATGGCGACCTCCAGGCATTCTACGAGGCGGTCGCGAAGCTCGGCGCGCTTCCCGCCGAGGAACGAGAAGCCGAGCTCGCGCGCATCGTGGATCAGGAGCCCGGGCCGGGTTAGGATGAGCAACGCGCCGCTAGGGTCCCTTGGCGGCGAAATCAGAAACTATGTCACCCCGGTCGTCCAAGTCCGGGTAGCTCAAACCGCGACGTTGACAGTAGTCCGCGACGTCGGGGTGTAGCCACTCGAACAGCAGCCGTGCGTATGTCGAGTCATCCAGACGCCGCTGGTCATACATGCCGGCCCCGGCGCGTTGCTGTTGCGCTTCGAAGAGCAAGACGGCGGCGGCGACCGACACGTTCAACGATTGCACCATACCCATCATGTGGATGTACACATGCTGGTCGGCAAGCGTCACCGCACCCTCGCTAAGCCCACTCAGCTCGGCTCCGAGCAAGAAGGCGGTCGGTTTGGTGTAGTCGACCGACCGGAAGTCTTTTGCACTCGTCGATAGATGTGCGGCGCAGACTTGGAAACGCGCCCGATGTAGGCACTCGACGGCATCGTCCAGCGTCCTGTGGGTCTTGATCTCCACCCACTTTGCACTGCCGCTCGACGTGTGGTTGCTTGGTCGCAGGCTTGGGTTTGGCCAAACACAATGCGCTGCGGTGACGCCGACCGCGTCCGCGCTACGCAAAATCGCGGAGAAGTTGTGCGGCTTGTGGACATTGTCAAGCAACACCGCAAGGTCCGGCTGACGTCTTTCCAGGACACGACAAACTCTTTCGTAACGGCGAGGGGTCATCTTGCTGACGCTCATTTCAACGCCGGCAGTATACGGCCGCCAGGCTCATCGCGTTAAGATGCGTCCCAGGCTTCGTATGTGGGCTGGACCGGTTTGATTATGGCAAAGGCGTTGATTGCCGGATGCGGGGATGTCGGTATCGCGCTTGGGCGCGAGCTCGCCGCGCAGGGTCACACGGTGTGGGGACTGCGGCGCAGCCCGGGGGGGCTCCCCGAGGAGATACGCCCGCTCGCCGCCGACCTCTGCAAGCCGATCCATACAGCCCTCTTGCCAAGTGGCTTGACGCAGGTTTTCTTCATGCCTACGCCCGGGGCGCGCAGCGAGGAGGCGTACCGTCGAGTATTCCTCACCGGCTTGCGGCACCTGCACACGGCCTTGGATGCTGTCAATGCAAACATCGAGCGCTTTGTGTATGTATCCAGCACCAGCGTGTACGGGCAGGCGCGGGGCGAGTGGGTGGATGAGCGCTCCGATACCAGCCCGCAAGGCTTCTCCGGGCGTGTCTTGCTGGAAGGTGAACGACTTGCCTGGTCCAGCGTGCATCCGACCACGGTCGTGCGTTTTGCGGGGATCTACGGTCCTGGGCGCGACCGGTTGCTAAAGCGCGTGCGCGCCGGCGGTCGCTGCCAGGCCGAGCCGCCCAGCTACTCGAACCGTATCCATCGCGATGACTGTGCCGGTATGCTGCGTCATCTCGTCGAGTTGGACCAACCCGAAGCGCTCTACCTAGGGGTGGACGATGAGCCCACCGAGCAATGCGTGGTCATGGACTGGATAGCCGAGCGTCTGGGTGTGGCGCCGCCGGTACGCGAGAGCGACCCGTCTCGTAGCTGCGGCAAGCGCTGCTCGAACGCTAGAATCATCGCCAGTGGTTACCGGCTCCGCTACCCGACCTTTAGGGACGGGTACGGGCAAATGCTGCGTGAGCTACACCCATGATTCCGGTGGATTCGCTCACGCGTTGCCGCCCGGGGGCCTTCACGCATACCATTTCGCACTGCGTTGCAAATTAGGAGCCCGCTTTGGAAGACGCTTACCCCGACCCTATAGAGCAGTTTACCCAGCTGCTTGAGAAAGCAAAGCATACGGGCTTGCGCGAGCCGACGGCGATGAGCTTGGCGACGGCGGACGGCGACGGCCACCCCATGGTGCGCACCGTGTTGCTAAAGGCGGTAGACCAGCGGGGCTTTGTGTTCTTTACAAACTACAAGAGCCGCAAAGGCCGTCAGCTCAGGAGCAACCCACGTGCTTCCCTGTGCTTTTTCTGGCAAACGCTGTTTGAGCAAGTGTTGGTCGATGGCACGGTAGAGCAGGTCGCGGACCAGGAGGCGGACGACTATTGGGTAAGCCGGCCGCGCGATAGCCAGATCGGGGCTTGGGCGTCGGAGCAGTCCGAGCCACTAGATGACCGCACGACCCTGGAACGCCGCGTCGTCGAGTATCGCAACAAGTTTACCGACCAGCCGATCCCGCGCCCGCCGCACTGGACCGGTTTCCGGGTCGTTCCCGAGCGTATCGAGTTTTGGCGCTCCGGTTGGTCGCGTCTACACGAGCGCATTTGTTATCTGCGGCGTGCCGAGGGTTGGTCCGTGAGTCTTCTCAACCCTTGAACACTGGCTGACCGTGCCCGCCCGCTCAATGTTCGCGCAGCACTCCTTTACGGTAGCAACCCAAGGCCGCGGCACCTACGACGTTACCCAAGAGGTGAAGCACGCGGTCGCCAAAGCGGGTGTGAGCACCGGGTTGTGTCACGTTTTTATCCATCACACCAGCGCATCGCTGATGTACTGCGAGAATGCGGACCCCAGCGTACGCAGGGACCTCGAGAGCTTTATGGCGCGGCTCGTGCCCGATGGCGACCCGCGCTACGAGCACGACCAAGAAGGACCCGATGACATGCCCGCCCACATACGCAGTGTCCTGACACACACGGGGCTCAATATCCCCGTGTCGGCCGGTCGCTGCGCACTCGGCACCTGGCAGGGTGTTTATGTGTGGGAGCACAGGACACAACCCCATACGCGTCGTATTACGGTGACTGTACAGGGAGAGCCTTGAATGTCCCCGGCCGATGGGCGCAGCGTTTTGATCACCGGTTGCTCAACGGGTATAGGCAGGGCGGTTGCGCACGGTCTAAAGACCCGTGGCTACCGTGTCTTTGCCAGCGCGCGCAAGGCGGGCGATGTGGAGGACCTGAAGCACGCGGGCTTCGAGGCGCTGCGGCTGGACTTGGACGACCCCGCTTCGGTGGATGAGGCGGTGCACACGCTTTTCGAGCACACGGGTGGCACGCTGTACGGCTTGTTCAACAACGGCGCGTACGGCCAGCCCGGGGCGGTGGAGGACTTGTCGCGCGATGCGCTGCGCGCGCAATTCGAGAGCAACTTGTTTGGTTGGCACCAGCTCACCTGTTTGGTTATTCCGGCGATGCGGCGGCAAGGCAGCGGACGCATTATTCAAAACAGCTCAGTGCTCGGGCTGGTCGCACTCAAGTACCGCGGTGCCTACAACGCGACAAAGTTCGCCTTGGAAGGGCTGAGCGATACGTTGAGAATGGAGCTCAAGGGAACCGGGGTCCACGTGAGCCTGATCGAGCCGGGTCCGATCAAGAGCCGCTTTGGCCCCAACGCTTACGCGGCCTTCAAGCGCTACATCGACACGGAGACAAGCGTGCACAAGGAAACGTACCGCGCCATAGAGGCACGCTTGGCCGACGAAGACTACGTATCACCCTTCACTTTACCCGCGGAGGACATTCTGCCCAGAGTCGTGCATGCGCTGGAAAGCCGCAGACCAAAGCGTCGCTACTACGTGACCTTGCCAACCTACGGCTTCGCCGTGCTGAGACGGGTGTTACCCTACTCTTGGATGGACCGCCTGTTGATCGCCGCCTCGAGTGGCGAGAACAGGCGCTGAACGACACGCCACCCGGCGACTAGGCGCCCCAGCGTGGTGCCAGGCTGTGCTCGATATCCAGATGGTCCAGAATGCGCGCGATAATAAAGTCGACGAGCTCCTCGACGCGCGTCGGCTTGTTATAAAAACCCGGGTTTGCGGGCAGGATGACGGCGCCGGCATGTGCGAGTCTCAGCATGTTGTCGAGATGGATCGCCGAGACCGGTGTCTCGCGCGGGACCAAGATGAGCTTGCGTCGCTCTTTGAGAACCACATCGGCGGTTCGGTCTATCAAGTTGCGTGAGTGGCCGCTGGCGATCGCGGCGAGTGTGCCGCTGGAGCATGGACAAACCACACACGCGCGCGGTGCGTTCGAGCCGCTCGCCAGCGGGGCGGTCCATTCGTCCTTGCCAAAGACTTGGAGCTGGCCGGTGTGCGCACCTACGTGGTCTTCGAGAGCGCTTTGAATGTCGGTGGTGCGGCCGGGAAGCTTGAGCTCGGTCTCCATGTTGACCACCATGCGTCCGGGGTCCGAGATGATCATCTGCACGTGTTGCCCGCTCTCTAGCAGTGCTTGGAGCAGCCGCAGACCGTAGGGTGCGCCCGAGGCGCCGGTCATGGCGAGCGCGATGGCGGCGCGGCTCATGTGCTGCTCAACGCCTCGAGCAGCTTATTGTGGATCCCCCCAAAGGCGCCGTTGCTCATGATCAAGATGTGGTCGCCGCAAGCGGCGCTGGATACCAGCTCCGCGATGATTGTCTCCACGGAGTCACACAGATGTGCGCGCTCACCCAAGGCCTCGCGCAGCGGCGCCGAATCCCAGCCGCCGTTGGGCTCCAGCACCCACGACTGGTCTGCCTCTCGTAACGCGGGCCCCAGGCTGTCTTTGTGCACGCCTGCCCGCATGGTGTTCGACCGGGGTTCGAGCACCGCTAGAATGCGCTCGGAGCCCACGCGTCTGCGCAAGGCGTCGATCGTGGAGGCGATCGCGGTGGGGTGGTGTGCAAAGTCGTCGTATACCGTGACGGCGTTGACCTCGCCGCGCACCTCGAGGCGCCGCTTGCAGTTGCGAAACGCCCCGAGCGCTTCGCACGCACGTCCGGGGTCCACACCCGCGTGATGCGCGGCCGCCACCGCCGCCAGCGCGTTGCTCATGTTGTGACTACCGATGAGACCCCATTCGACGCGACCCACCGGCGCGCCGGCGTGTAGCACGTTGAACACGCTGTCATCGGGGCTCTCTGCTCGGGCCTGCCAGTCGCCACTTTCGCCGAGCGTGGCGAGCGGTGTCCAGTAACCCATCGCCAGAACCCGGTCCAAGGCGGGGTCGCGGGTAGGCCGCAGGAGCAGGCCCGAGCTTGGCACGATACGTACTAGATGATGAAATTGGCGCTCAATGGCCGCAAGATCGGGGAAGATGTCGGCATGATCGAACTCGAGATTGTTCAAGACCACGGTCTTTGGCCGATAATGAACAAACTTTGAGCGCTTGTCGAAAAAGGCGGTGTCGTACTCGTCGGCCTCGATGACGAAAAAGGGCTTGGCCCCGACCCGCGCGGATACCTCGAAGTTTCCGGGCACGCCCCCAACCAGAAAGCCCGGCTCCAGACCGGCACGCTCGAGTATCCAGGCCAGCATCCCGGTGGTCGTCGTCTTGCCATGGGTGCCGGCGATGGCCAGCACCCAGCGGTCGATGAGCACCGCGTCGTGCAGCCACTGCGGACCCGAGGTATAGGGCAGGTCGCGGTCCAGAATGTACTCCACCGCCGGGTTACCGCGGGTGAGCGCATTGCCGATGATCACCAAGTCGGGATGCGGCTGCAGATGCTCGGCCGCGTAGCCCGCGTTCAACGCGATATCTTGCGCCTCGAGCTGGTCGCTCATCGGCGGCCAGGCGTTGTCATCCGAGCCCGTTACGGTGTGTCCGAGCGTGCGGGCTAACGCGGCTATGCCGCCCATGAACGTCCCGCAAACTCCCAGAATGTGTATGTGCATAGGCTCAGCCAGACATGGGAAACAGTGTGCGCATAACGTTGTACGATACCCAAAAGAAGAATATCGCCAAGGTCAGACCGACGATGAAACGCGTCGAAAGCGCACTGCGCAGGATGTGGCCCTGCACAGTCAGACTCCATGCGGTCAACAATAGCAACAACAGCGTCGGCGTGCCCGGGTTGCCACCCGAGCGCTGAACGTCCTCCAACCATCCGAGTATTGGTATGCCGGTGACATCGATCAGGGCGATCGCACCGGCCATGGCGGTCAGCGTTTGACAGACGCGTTCGCGCAAACGTTGGACGTACAGGGCGGACAGCGTCAGGATACAGATAAGCGTCGTGCCCACAAGACCCGAGGCCAAGGCGGCGCCGGTGGGGAGAAACATCAATGACACAACAATACCGGTTAGCGTGTGAGCGACCAGCGCAAGCCCCAGAAGCACGAGCGATGCCGGGAGGTCTTGGGGACCGATACGCAACAAACAAAGTTGCACAAATGGTTTTACGAGCGCTAGCAAAATACGACCTCTTAGCTACCGAAGCGCAACGGCCAAGACAAAACTACGCCGACGCAATAATACAAAGAAGCGGCGTTCCGGGTCGGTGGCCAAAAGTGCTCGAACTCTAAAGGGCTGGCGATGCGCATTGGTATCGATTTGGGTGGCACGAAGATCGAGGCCGCCGCGCTTGGCGACGGTGGTGACATCATAACCCGTCACCGCGTGCCCACCCCAATGAGTAACTATAGCGCGACACTGCAGGCCATCGTCGACCTGGTCCGCGGCATAGAGGACCGCGTCGGCCGCCGCTGCAGCGTCGGCGTGGGGACCCCGGGTGCGCTATCACCGGATACGGGCCTGATAAAGAACGCCAACTCCACTCACTTGATCGGACACCCGCTGGACCGGGATCTGAGCGATGCCCTCGGGCGCGAGGTGCGGATTGCCAACGATGCCAACTGCTTCGCCCTGTCCGAGGCGACCGATGGCGCCGCCGCCGGTGCCGGCGTGGTGTTCGGCGTGATCGTGGGTACGGGCACGGGCGGTGGAATCGTGGTCGGGGGGCGGGTGGTCACGGGGCCCAATGCCATCGCCGGTGAGTGGGGTCACAATGCGCTACCTTGGCCGAGCCCGGATGAGTGGCCGGGTCCCGCCTGTTACTGCGGGCGCACCGGGTGCATAGAGACCTTCTTGTCGGGGCCTGGATTTGAAAAGCAGTTTGAAGGCGCTTACGGCGAGTCGCTGCCCGCGGCGGATATCGTGCGGGGCGCGATGGGCGACGACCCGCGGTGTGTGGCGGCGTTGGCGTGCTACGAGCAGCGTATGGCGCGGGCGCTGGCGCAGGTCATCAACGTGCTCGACCCCGACGTCATCGTTCTCGGCGGCGGGATGTCCAATATGGCGAGGCTCTACGAGCAGGTACCACGGCTCTGGGGCGCTTATGTGTTCTCCGACCGCGTCAACACGCGGCTCACGCCCCCGGCGCACGGCGATTCGAGCGGTGTCCGGGGTGCGGCATGGCTGTGGCCGCGCCGTACCGATGAGCCCGTTTGAGCGCGTCCGCCGGTCCAGCCAAAGCATCCCTACGCGCCCACGCTCAGCACTGCTCCCACGGCAAGCCATGGTAGCGCCAGCCGCCCAGCGTGCCCCGATGGTGGTGCTCGTCCAGGTCACCTTCAAAACCCTCGCGGACGTTGAAGACCTCGGAGAAGCCCGCGTCGAGCAACGCTTTGCCTGCGTCTATAGACCGTTTGCCGCTGCGACAAATGAGGATCACCGGCGCACCGGAGATCTCACCATGGCGGGTAGCGCCCCCCAGCATCACCTTGCGCACCTCGGTGACAAAGCTGGGGTTGATTGTCCAGTCCGGCTCATCGATCCACGGGACGTGGATCGACCCGCTGGGATGACCCACAAACAAGAACTCCATGGTGGAGCGAATATCGATGAGGGTCGCCCGCGGTTGCGTTTGCAGTACCTCCCAGGCCTCGGGGGGTGTCAAAGAACGAACGCCGCTGTCTAACATTGGCATGGACTCTGGTGCGTAGACAAGGCCCAGACTATAGTGCGGTGGTTTTCGGAATCAAGACGGGGTCCGCCATTAGCTCGAGCCCGCTATCGGCGCACGATGCTGGCGCTACATTGCTCGTGCCAAGACATCCACCAAGCCTGCCGTGACTCTTAGCCGGACATGCGTAGAGGCGGAGCCGTTCGCGCTCCAAGTCCTCGACGACAGCATGGAGCCCGAGTTCGCGCGCGGGTGCGTCGTGCTCATTGACCCGACGGGTGTGGCAAGCGACGGCGCTTTTGTGGTGGTGGAGCTGGGCGCGGGGCTGGTGTTGCGCCAGCTGAGCCGGGACGACGGAGAGATGCGTTTGCTCGCGCTGAACCGACGTTATTCGAGCGAATTGTTGTCGGCGGGGATCGCGGCCATCAAAGGTGTGGTCGTGCAGCGCGCGGGTCGCCGCCGCTGCGAGCATAAGCGCTACTATTAGCCCGTAATGCATGTCGCAAGCTTTCCGATGTATGACCTCCCGGAGGTGCGAGCCGGTCTCGACGAGCTGTGGGCGGCCGTCGCGGCAGCGCTTGTGGCGCGCGGTGTAGACGGTATTCCCGGCACCTTGGAGCATGGCCGAGCCATCGACAGCGTTTGGTCCGACCCAAACCTCTTACTCACCCAGTGCTGCGGCTACGACCTCGTAGGCCGCTACGCGGGTGTGCTCGAACCCATCGCAACGCCGCGCTACTCGGCGCAAGGCTGTGATGGCTGTTACTACACCAGCGTCGTGGTTGTCGCGCATGACAACCCGGCGACGCTCATCGAGGAGCTGCGTGGTCGTACCTGTGCGGTCAATAGCTGCGAATCGCACTCCGGGATGAATGCCCTGCGGGCGCTGGTAGCGCCGTTCCACGAGGCAGGCCGCTTCTTTGGCGAAATCCTGGTGAGCGGCGACCACCCGGAGAGCGTCGCGGCGGTCGCCTCGGGGCGAGCCGATATCGCCGCCATAGACTGTGTGACCTATGGCTTGCTCCAGCGTTACCGGCCGGCGACATTGGAGGGCACTCGGGTCTTGTGTTACACGGACCGGGCGCCCGGGATCCCCTATGTGGTGCGCGGCAACCTCGACGCATCGCTGCGCGAATCACTGGCGGCAAGCTTGGAGCAGGTGTTCGAGCAACCGGAGATTCGACGTCTGTCGCAGGCATTCTTTATCGATGGCGTCGAGCGGCTGCCGCGCTCGGAGTATGACCGTATTGCAGAGTTCGAACGCTATGCGGAGCTCATGGGCTATGCGGAGCTACGCTAAGCCGCATGTTGCACCAAGGCGCCGCTAGCCCGCAGAGGGTGTCGTGAGCGGGCCGCCGTGCTTGCGCCACGCGTCCAGGCCGCCTGCGATGTGACATGCGGTGCCAAGCCCGGACGCTTGAGCGGCTTCCACGGCCATCGCGGAACGTTCTCCAAAGGCGCAGTAGAAGACCAAGCGCTTGCTCGGGTCCTTTGCAAGCTCTTGGAGCAGGCCGCCCGGCTTGATCATGGTCCCGAGCTCCGTGTACGGCGCGTGCACCGAACCGGGAATGACGCCGTAGCGTTCCCGTTCGCTGGTCTCGCGCAGATCGATGAGCACGGTGTCCGCTCCCGTGACGAGGTCAATCGCGCCCGGGAGGTTGATAGACCAGCCGCGTCGCTCCAGCTCCTCTTGCGCCATGCCCACGTTCATGTTCGCCGGCACGGCGATATCCATCATCTTCGGGTCGGGCAGGTCGAGTCCATCCATCAGCTCGGCATACTCCTCGCGGGTGCGGACCTGCAGCCTCGGGTTGAAGGCCTTTTCCTCGCCGATCGTGCTCACGGTGTCGCCCTTGTAGTCATGAGCGGGATAGACGAGCGTGTCCTCCGGCAGCGTGAGCAGACGTTCAAAAATGGAATCGTACTGCGCCCGCGGGTCGCCGTTTTGAAAGTCGGTGCGTCCCGTTCCGCGGATCAACAGCGTGTCCCCGGTAAAGACCCGGTCCTGCATGACAAACGAGAAGGAGTCATCGGTGTGACCGGGCGTGTAGAGCGCGCGCAAATCGATGCCTTCCACATCGACGCAGTCCTCGTCGCGCACGCGCATCGAGACCACATCGACCGCGCTTCGCTCACCCATCACGGTGATGCACTGTGTGCGGTCGCGCAAGGCGCCCAAGCCAGTGATGTGGTCGGCGTGCAGGTGCGTATCTATCGCCTTGACCAGCTTCAGATCGAGCTCCTCCAGAAGCTGGATGTAGCGTTCGACCTTGTCCAGCACCGGGTCGATCAACATGGCTTCGCCGCCCTTTCGGCTGGCAATGAGATAGGTGTAGGTGCACGAGGTGCTATCGAATAACTGTCTAAAGATCATATTTACTCTCCGCCAAGCCGTCTCACTTGTCACCCAGACCGGCCATCTCACCGCCACGGGTCAGATAGTAGGCAATCAAAATGGGCCCGAAGGTCACGGCGATGACAAACACGGCCACCACGTTGGTCACCGGCCGCTGTCGTGGACGCACCAGCTCGGTCAGCATCCAGATCGGCAGCGTGGATTGCTGTCCAGCCGTAAACGTCGTGACGATTACTTCATCGAAGCTCAAGGCAAAGGCCAACATGCCGCCGGCGAGCAGCGCGGTGGCGATGTTGGGAAGCACCACGTAGCGGAAGGTCTGAAACCCGTCCGCGCCGAGGTCCATGGACGCCTCGACCATCGAATGCGCGGTACGTCTAAACCGTGCTAGCGCATTGTTGTACACGACCACCACGCAAAAAGTCGTATGTCCGAGGATGATGGTCCAAAAGCTAAACGGGATCTCGGCAAGGTTGAAGGCGGCGCGCAGCGATATACCCGTAATGATCCCCGGCAAGGCGATGGGCAAAATGATCAACAAGGAGACCGTTTCGCGGCCAAAAAAGCGTGTCCTGTAGATGGCCGCGGCGGCGAGCGTACCCAACACCAAGGCAAGCGTCGTGGACACCAACGCCACCTTTAGCGACAGGGTCAAGGCATCCCAGATGTCTTGACGCCCCCAGGCAACCGCAAACCACTTGACGGTGAGTCCGGGCGGGGGAAATTCATACGACTTGTCTTCCGTCGTAAACGCGTACAACACAATCAGTAGCAGCGGCACATGCAGAAACAACAAACCGCCCACGGCCGCCGCCTTGAGCCCCCAGGATGCGCGGCCCTCGGAGTCGCGCTTAGAGCGCATCGAATGCTCCCAGGCGTTTTGCGACGCTCAGGTACACGGCCATAATCACGATCGGGACCACCGATAGCGCCGCCGCCATCGGAATGTTGCCCGCGGTCCCTTGGTGGACAAAAACGGCTTGTCCGATAAACAAGCGCGATGAACCGATGATACCCGGGATGATGTAATCGCCCAGTGTGAGCGAAAAGGTAAAGATCGAGCCCGCGACAAAACCGGGGAAGGCGAGTGGTAACAACACGTGGCGCAGCGTCCGGCGTGGCGGCGCGCCCAGGTCCGCGGATGCGTCCAGCATGGAGCGGGGGACCCGCTCCAGGGCCGCCTGGACCGGCAATACCATATACGGCAGCCAAATGTACAAGAACACCAGAAAGGTTCCGATGTAGCTTACCGACAGCGAAGTGCCGCCGATAACCGGCGTGGCAAGCAGCGCTTCGAGCAACCAGGTCAGGTGAAGCTTGGCAAACACCCAGCTCACGATGCCTTCCTTGGCCAGGATGAGCTTCCACGCATAGACCCTCACCAAATAGCTCGACCACAACGGGAGCATGATCGCCAGATAGAGCAGCGCCTTGACCCTACCGGTCGCGTAGCGCGCCATATAGTAGGCGATGGGGAAGGCAATGAGCGCCGCGGCAATCGTGACGACGCCGGCCATAGTTGCGCTGCGCACGATAATGTCGATGTTGGCCGGTGTAAAAAGCTGCCCATAGGTGCGCAAACTAAACTCTCGTACCACCATCCCGGAGAACTCGTCGATGGAGAAGAAGCTTTGCAACAGCAGGGAGAACAAGGACCCCAGGTATACCACCCCCAGCCAAAGCAGCGGCGGCAGTAGAAGCAGCAGCAGAAGCAGGCGAGGCCGTAAGTACAAAAAGCTCGAGATACGCCGAGCGAGAGGCGCCGAGTACGCAACGGTGCTCATGGGGCGGTCTCGTCGAGATAGTGCATGTCGTCGCGTCTCCAGCTCACGCTGACACGGTCGCTGACACGTAGCGCATGTTCTTCGCGTCTGCTGTGCAGATTTTGACGCATCACGCTGAGCTCGATGCCCGCTACACTCACGACATAGCGCGTGTTTGCACCGTGGTACTGCACATCGCTGACTACACCGGCGGCGCTCACGACCTGCTCGCTCGCGGCGGCGGCGTTGATGCGAATTTTCTCCGGACGTATGGCGAACGCCCGAGAGGAACCCGCGATTTGTTCCGCTGCAGCGCCAGCCAACATGTTCGAGGTACCGACAAAGTTGGCAACAAAAGCGCTGGCCGGGTGCTCGTAGATCTGCTCCGGTGTTCCAAGCTGCTCGATCCGTCCCTGGTTGAAGACCACCAGACGGTCGCTCATCGAGAGCGCCTCCTCCTGGTCGTGGGTGACGAATACGAAGGTGATACCGAGCTGTCTTTGCAGGGCCTTGAGCTCCACCTGCATTTGCTCGCGCAGCTTTTGGTCGAGCGCGCCCAGTGGCTCGTCCAGCAACAACACCCGCGGTTGGTTGATTAGCGCCCGTGCGAGTGCGACGCGTTGCCGCTGACCACCGGACAGTTGTGCGGGCTTCCGGTCGCCGAAACCCTCGAGCTTGACCAGTGCAAGCATCTCCTCGGCGCGCTGCTGCCGCTGGCCCTTTGGCACGCCACGTACCATCGGCCCGTAAGCGACGTTCTCCGCAACCGACATGTGGGGGAAAACCGCGTAGTCTTGGAACACGGTGTTGACGTCGCGCTGATAAGGCGGAACGTCGTCCGCACGGTCCCCGTGGATCAGAATGTGCCCGCTGTCGGGTTGCTCGAACCCGGCGATCAACCGCAAGCAGGTCGTCTTGCCGGAGCCGGAGGGACCGAGCATAGCGAAGAACTCACCGTCCTTTACGCTAAACGAGACATCGTCCACGGCGCGCACTGTGCCAAAGCGCCGGCTCACTTGCTCGAATCGAACCGCATCCACAGAGCGCGCCTCGGAAACATTCACAAGAAAACGTTGGAGCGGGGGGCGAAACGCCCCCCGGGATTGTTTTGTGTTTGCTAGCGACCGCCGAGTACGGCGATGTAGTCGGTGACCCAACGATAGTACGGTACGCACTGCCCTTGGCTCTCACACTTCGAGCGCGGCGTTTTCCAAAAGTGAATCCGCTCGAAGTTGTCCAGGCCGTTCGTTTGGCAACCCTTAGGCCCGAGCAGCTCATTGCCCTCGCACGCCGCGAGCACCACCGGCACGGAGCCAAACCAGGCCGCGAGATCGCCTTGTAGCTTGGGATTAATGGAGTGCTCCAACCACATATACGCACAGTTCGGGTGCGGTGCGTCCACATGCATCATCGTCGTGTCCGCCCAACCCGTCGCGCCCTCTTCGGGAATGGTGCTCGCAACCGGCTGCCCCTTGCCCACCAGAAGATTCACCTGAAAGGGCCAGGCCGAGGATGCCACCACGCCTTCGTTTGTGAAGTCGTCGATTTGAATAAATGGGTCGTGCCAGTAGCGGTTGACGATTTTGCGCTGTTGACGCAACAAGCCGAGCGCCGCCTGATACTGGTCCTCGTTGAGCTCGTAGGGGTCTTTGATACCCAGATCGGGCTGGTGGCGCATCAAGAAAAGCGCCGCGTCCGCGATGTAGATCGGGCCGTCGAACGCTTGTACCCGCCCTTTGTTGGATTTACCGTCGGGCAGCTTGGTTTCTTCGAACACCAGCCGCCAGCTCGTCGGCGCGGTGGGAAAGACCTCGGTGCTGTACAACAATACATTGGAGCCCCACTGGTAGGGCACGCCATAGTGCTTGCCGTCGACGGTGTGCCAAGGCGCGTTTTGCAGACGCGGGTCGATGGCGTTCCAGCTTGGGACCAGCGCTGTATTCACCTGCTGCACCCGCCTACCGGCGATGAGCCGCAAGCTTGCGTCACCGGACGCCGTGACCAGGTCGAAGCCACCTTCATTCATCAATGCGACCATCTCATCGGAGGTGCCGGCCGTCTTGATGCGCACCTTGCAGCCCGTCTTGGTCTCGAAGTCGCTGACCCAGTCGAAGTTGGGGTCCGTATCGCCACGCTCTATGTAGCCCGGCCAGGCAACGATATCGACTACCCCCTCGCCCTGGCCGATGCTTTGCAGGGGTTCGGCGACGGTGGCCGCGCCAAACGCCATCAGACCCGCCGCGAACGTGCCCGTTATGACTTGTCGCTTCTTGCTGAGCATGATTCCTCCTCCGGTAACTCGTTATTTTGTGTCCAGCAGGGTCAACGCCCGGCCATCGTATGCCGCCAGCTATCTCCGCGCAACGTGCTCGGCGAAGACTTCAGGGACAAGGGTTTGGACGTGACTGGTGTATCGCCTCGATAGCATCCAGCACGCGGTCGCTTAGCTCGGGCGCTATGCTTCCCAGGTTTTCCTCGAGCTGCGCTAGCGTGGTTGCCCTGATTATGCGGCTGGTGAGGAAGGAACGGGTCAAGATGTAGGCCAGCGCCATCTGCGTGAACGATAGCCCGTGAGTTTGCGCGAGACGATGGCACGCGGTCGTCGCCGTCTCGCCGGCCAACGTGGCGTAGCGTTTGTGCCGTGGGTACACGACCAGGCGCGAGCCCTGATATCGCTTTGTCCAAGCTCGTGGTAGTGCACGCTTTCGTCCTTTGTCGATGGTCAGGCTTGGCTGTTGGTGACAGCGTCCGCGGTCGGCTCAGCGCCGCTTTAGCTCCAGCATATCCCGTCGTTGTCGCTTGTTTGGTTTGCCGGGGTCCATCGTACGCTCTTCGCGTTGACGCTTTCGCCGTTCGCTCTCCAGCGTGCGCCGCTCGATGCTTTGTGCTGTTTCCTCATAGAGCAGCAGCGCCTCGGCTGCGGGACGCCGGTGGCGTGTGATCTGTTTGACCACGACCTCCCATTCCTGCCAGTCCTTGCGTATGCGCAGGCGCATACCCGGGCCAACGACCTTGCCGGCCTTCGCCCGCTGATCGTTCACCTGCACTTTGCCACCCGTGACCGCTTGCGCCGCCAGGCTACGTGTCTTGAAAAAGCGTGCTGTCCACAGCCATTTGTCCAAGCGAATACCGTCGGGTTGATCGGGCTGCTCCACCATGCCATCAAAAGCTTTGTAACTGCTGGTCGGTGGGTTCTGCGCAGCAATACCACGGCTCCGACATGTGCGGGATGCTTTGACCAAGTGTTTTCGGTAGCGACGGGGCAGGTCGGCCCAAGGCGCGGTTCGCCAGAGACCAGATCTCGGAAAAAGTCTCGCGCCGCGTGGTGCCGGCCGCCTCTGCGTCACAAACCAGCGCTTGCACCGACGCGTGCAGCGTGTCGACACGAGGGTCGCGGTGGCGCCACGGGAACCCCAGCATTGCGTCATCGTACTCGTCGATGAGCTGGCTAAAGCCCGGTAGACGCAGCAGGTAGGAGCCTTGCGGCACCAGTAAACGAATCGCGAGTTGAATAGGCGGCACCGACTCGACCAGCTCGAGCTGGACAAGCTCTCGTAGCAGAGCCACATAGCTTTGCAGGGTGGTCCACGGCGTAAAAGGCACAAAGGTGGGGGCAAGACCGATACCCCGGTCCCGCAACAGGTGCGCGATGCGCCGGAAATCCTCAGCCGTGTGGTTCTTGGCAAGAAAACCGAGCACCTCGTCATCGACCGACTCCACGGCAGAGGTCACAAACAGGCAACCCGTGTCGCGCAAGGTCTGTAGCGCCGAAGCGTGCGCGAGGATGTGCTCCACTTTGATGGTCGCATCATAGCTGATGCCCGGGAACTCCTCATGCAACGCGTCGACGACCCGTAGCGCGTGTGTAGGTCCGTTGAGAAAGTCGGGGTCGCCAAAGGAAATATGCTGTGCGCCGGCCGCCACCTGGTTGCGAATATCGCTCATCACGATGCCGACGGGGACGATGCGGAACTTGCCTTCATACACGGGTACCACCGGGCAATGGCGGCACAGGTGTTTGCATCCGCGGCTGGCCTCGGCAAACCCGACAACACGCGTCTCGCCGTTGCCCAGGGCCAAGTGCGCGTACTGACCGAGGCTGGGTAGCTCCGAGCGGTCGGGAACTCGAAAATCTATACGAGCGCGGCTGACCTGGACCGGCAAGGACCCGACAGACCCATCGCATAGCCGTTGCGCCAGCTCATTCAGCTCGGGCTCGACCTCGCCACCGAATATGGCGCTTACGCCAAGCGAACGTAGCAGCGCTTCGTTCATCGGTGCGTACAGACCGAATGCGCACACGTACGCGTTTGGCGCGAGCTCACGAACGCGGGGTAAGGCGGCGCACGCAATGCGCGTCGCGGTGTGCATGCCGAGATAGATGGCGACGAGGTCGGCGTCGCGCAAGAATGGGTTGTCCAAGCGTTGCAAGGACAAGTCCAAACAGCGTACTTCATGCCCTGATTCGACCAGCCACGCGGCGGGTTGCGCGAGTCCAAAGGGCTGGCGGCCAAGCTCGTAGGGGTTTATCAGAACGATACGAAGCCGGCACCCTGCGTCGGGCGGGGCCGTTGGCACCGTGAGCGAAGATTGCGACACGCGATCAACTCCGATATAAAAGTGAGGCACCCGCGTGGGCGGGGCGGATTGGGACAGGGGGTTATTTTGGCACGAATCCATATAAAGGTCGCTCGACACGCCGCGTTCTACAGCCCTCTTCTGGCGACCATCGGGGCCGGTTTTCTCGCCGCCGAAGGTCTCGAATCCACCTACACGATCGCGACACCCGACGACAGCGTCCCCAAAGGGCTTGCCGATGGCACGACGCAGGTGGGCCAGCTTGCCGTGTCCGCCAGCTGGGACATCCTGGAGAAGGGAGGCACACCGCACTTTGTGCATTTCGCGCAGATCAACGAACGCGACGGCTTCTTCTTGCACTCGCGTGAACCCGACTCGGACTTCCGTTGGGAGAAGCTTCGCGGCAAACGTGTGCTGGTGGACCATCTTGGACAGCCGCTTGCGATGTTCAAATACGCGCTGCAGGAGATGGGTGTTGCCTTCGGCGATATTGTTTCGCTGGATGCTGGTGAACCCGCTGAGATGGATGCGGCGTTTAGGAGCGGCGAGGGTGATTACATCCATCAGCAAGGTCCCGCGCCGCATCAGCTCGAGCATGACGGCATAGGGCAAGTCGTGGCATCGGTGGGCGAGGTGATCGGCCCGGTGGCTTTTAGCAGTCTAGTGGCGACGCCCGAGTGGCTGGCCGGCGACATGGCCGCGGCCTTCATGCGCGCCTATATCAAGGGGCGCGCCTATGTCAACGAGACGCCCGCCTCGGAGATCGCGATAGCGGAGAGAGATTTTTTCCCGGGCTTCGATGAGGAAGTGCTGACCACGGCGATCGCCGCGTATCAAGCGTTGGGGTGTTGGCAACCCGACCCGCGCATCTCGCGTTCTAGCTACGAAGCCGCGCTGCGTGTATTCAAGGCAACCGGCGGTGTCAAACACGACCACGCCTACGAAGCCGTCGTCGCAAGTCCGCCCGATGTCTAGACGCACCGCGCCTTGGCGGGGCGCACAATCGTGCGCCTGGGCCGCGTAGTGATGCCCGCCCAAGGCTACTCCCGCTCCGATGTCGACCGATTCCTGGCCGATGTCACGGAGCACTCGAGCGAGGACCTGTGGGTGTTTGGCTACGGTTCGCTAATGTGGAACCCGGGGTTTGCACACACCGAGTCGCTTAGCGCGAGGCTGCATGGCTATCATCGCTCGCTGTGTATTTGGTCTTGGGTGTACCGCGGAACCCAGAAGCGCCCGGGGCTCGTTCTCGGTCTCGACAGCGGTGGCTCGTGCTGGGGCCGCGGCTTTCGTGTCAGCAAGCGCAACCGCCGGGCTGCCGTCGACTATTTGTTTGGGCGTGAGCTCGTGACGGCCGTATATCATCCAATTATCCATCCGGTGCAAATAGCCGATGGACGCAAAGTCAATGCGCTGGCCTTTAAGGTCAACCGCCAAAGCCCGCAATATGCCGGCAAGCTGCCACCCGAACATGCGGCGCGCACCGTAAGCGCTTCCAGCGGCCGTCACGGCGCCAACGTGGAGTATGTCACTAATACCTGTGCCCACCTCGAGGAGCTTGGCATCCACGATGCCGTGCTGAGCCACATTGCGTCCTTGGTTAAACGTTGAGCGTATGTTTGATCTAAGGCCTCGTATGAGACTGGGCAAATGCCAGGCGCTTCACGTACGAAGGCGGACCAAGCGTCTATTATTCGATGGTGCTGTCAAGTTTATCGTTGGTTTGTAACCCATGAACGACACTGCCGCGCTCGATAGCTTCGCCGACTTCGCCATGCAATTGGCAGACGAGGCG
>CAJHYW010000270.1_pt1 | contig 73096 bp, 72 predicted proteins | sample 9198811 | NCBI WGS metagenome assembly CAJHYW01 (sample SAMEA7708378, study PRJEB35096) | sediment metagenome | biome: marine neritic benthic zone biome [ENVO:01000025]; feature: sediment [ENVO:00002007]; material: shallow marine sediment [ENVO:03000034] sea grass bed [ENVO_01000059] ...
ATTATCGGGCACGTTCTCCGCTACTCCGACCGCATGATGGAGTTGCTGCTTAAGGCTCATAGACCAGAGAAATACAGGGACCGACCACGCCCACAATACGTAGGTAGCGACGGGGAGCCGGTCAAGCCCATCATCAACATCACTTTCGATCCACCACCATGAGCAACGTCACTGGCGCCCGACCGCCCTTGGGTTGCTCCGACGTAAGGCACGAACAACGGTTGGGTGTGGTAAAAAGCTCGCCCGCCCATCTGCCGCGTTTGGCTTGTCGCTACACTGCACGCATGCGTTTACCTCTGCGTTTCCACATCGGCGGCGTCATCTGCCTAGCAGTCACGCTCTATGCGGCTATGCACGTTGTGGATACATTTTTCGGTGCAGTCTCGCTGTGGATTGTTTGGTGGATTCCGATTGGTTTCCTGACTTGGCGTGCGGTTAGGAAAGCACGGGGTTCTTATTGAACTGCGATTTTCACCGACGCTGTCACCTAGACGTGGGCTTCCGAGTTCGACCCCATATAGCTAGTCCGTCCCGCTTTCCGCGATCCTAGAAGCAGCCAGCAGGTAGCTGTTGGTGAAGGCGGGACATGCACCCGCAGGCTACGAATACTCGACCCAAACATGCGATGTTTACCGGTTTGGCTTCGAGTCCGCGGGTGCGCTTGAGTTCGTCAACGAATACTCAGGGCAAGCCGTAGCACCGGCTGCTATATTGGCTTCGCAGAACTCAAGCAAGCATGTCCCTAGATAAAGAATCTAACACTTGGGGAGCCTCATGATAAACACGCTTGCCAGCTTTGAGTTCACTGCCACCATCGGCATTGATTGGTCGGACACCAAGCACGACATCTGCATTCAACCCACTGAAAGTGAGGAGCGAGAGTTCGAGCGCATTGCGCACCGACCTGAGGACATCGAGCAGTGGGCGCACTCGATTCACCAACGCTTTGGTGGCCCTATCGCGGTGGTGCTGGATCTGTCGAAGGGACCGCTCGTCTCTGCGTTACAGCGTTACGATTTCTTCGTACTGTTCCCCGTCAATCCCTCGATGCTGGCGAAGTATCGCGAGGCGTTTACGCCTTCGCGTGCCAAGGATGACCCCACCGATGCCGAGCTGGCGGTGGATCTGGTCTTGCGTCACCCACAGCGCTTCAAGCCGCTGCAAGCACAAAGCATCGAGATGCGCATCCTCGTGCATTTGGTTGAGAAACGTCGTCGTCTCGTTGACGACCGGCGACGTTTCTCTAACCGCCTTATCAGCGCCCTGAAGGCGTATTTTCCTCAACCCGTCGAGTGGTTTAGTCACAAAGAGACGTTCGTCTTCTGTGCCTTCATCACCCGCTGGCCGACACTTAAACACGTCAAACGCGCTAGGCGCAGCACCCTGGAGCGTTTCTTTCGCGAACACAATGTCCGGCGTCCGCGCATCGTCGAAGCACGCATTCAGGCGATCAAGGCGGCTACCGCGCTCACCGACGACCCCGCCGTGATTGAACCGTACTCTCTAGAGGCCCTCGCACTTGCTGAGCAGCTGCGCACCGTTCTCGAGGTCATCAAGCGCTTCGATGAAGCCATCGCTGAGCTCAGGCCATTGCTCCCCGACCACGAGCTGTTCTCTTCCTTGCCGGGTGCAGGCCCCGTCTTCACGCCACGCCTGGTCGCCGCCTTCGGTGAGGATCGCGAACGCTTCCAAAGCGCCGCCGAAGTACAACGCTACTCGGGTGTCGCACCGGTCACCGAGCGTAGTGGCAACACCTCCTGGGTCCACTGGCGATGGGCGTGTCCTAACTTCATGCGCCAGACCTTCGTCGAATGGGCTGAAAAAGCGGTCCATCGCTCATTCTGGGCCGGCGCCTACTATCGACAGCAGCGCAATAGAGGGGCTACCCACTACACCGCGGTGCGCGCGCTCGCCTTTAAGTGGATACGTATCTTGTACCGGTGTTGGAAATCACGCACGCCTTACAACGAATCCCTGTATCTAAAGACACTGCAACGCCGCGGCTCGAGCTTGGTACCACAAGATTCTGCTTGACTGAACGACTCAGGGCGTGAACCAGGCAGGTTGCTCCAGTTTTGCGATCTCGGCAATCCCACCGATCACGAGGCCTTGGTTGGCAATCAGATCATAGCCCGGAAAGTCCTTAGCTTCGGAGATGTCCCAGCCGAACAATGCCGCGTAGTAAGCGCGCACCCGATCCCCATCGTGGGTCAACAAGTCGAACCATACAAACGTTCCGGTGCGCTGGTCCCCGAGGTATCGGATATCGCCGGAAGGCCGGCTGCGGATACAGGAGCGACGCCTGCAAAGAGCAGTATCAGGAACGAAAGGAGCACCGAACACCGGCGCCTGGCTGGCGAATCGTAGAATGCTTCTGCCATTTCACTCTCGCTTGTCTTGGTTAATGATCAACTCCCTATAACCGTCCCAGTCACTTGCCCCAAAGATACGCGAGAGAGAGGACCGTGAAGACCCCCTCGCTCGAGTTGCGTGCGCCGAATTCGAAATAGGCCCGCAAGCCAACCTGGAAGCCCGGCACCGAGGCCGGCCTCCAGTTGATCTCGGGGCCGATACCGGAGTAGCGGTACTTCGTGGTGTCCGTGCCCGGCGCGGAGCCCTTCTCCGTGGTCACCTGTCTTTGATGGTAGGCCGTCAGGCCGAGATCCCAGCCACTGGACAGTTGCCGGCCGATGCTGGCTTCCAGGGTCAGCACGTCACCGGGCTCGATGTCCGTTTCATCCTGCTCGCCGAAGATTTCGTAGCGGATCATTCCCGTGGCCGCCCATGGCCGTTCCGCTTCCTGCAGCCAGGTCACACCACCAGAGAACATGTGGGAATAAAGGCCTTTTCCCGTGTTGTTCGATGCGCCTGCGTTGAAGCGGCCGGTCGGCAGCCAGATGTTGTACGAGAACTGGGAATGGAGGTTGCCGTGATGCCAGCCGAGTGCGAACGGTTGCAGGATCATGTCCCCGAACTGGAAATCCTTCTTCGAATCGGGTTCGGGACGGATCTGTGCGTTGGCAAACGGGATGATGACGGCCGGGAAATAGGTGCCGCCCAGAATCTTCAGATCGGTCGCATAGCCGATGACCGTGCGGTTCGCCAGGGCATTGACGGTATCCGTGGGCAGGGCATTGCCGTCGCTGTCGACGAAGTCCTGCGTGTTGTACCAGAGCGTGCCGTTCTCGAACGCCCAGGAGCCCGGGCCAGGCGTCATCGCGCCCTTCATGCCGGTGAAGGCGCCCCCGGGATAGTTGCCGGGAATCGGCTGTTGGGCACGAACGGACTCCTGACAGCCCCACGCCAGCAGGGCTGCCAGAAACCAGGCAAAGTGACGGTGCTTCAGTACCGGAATATGCACCAGTCGTTAACGGCCATCGTCAACGTTGAGAGGATGGAGGTAGAACGGATCGGTAATGCCGCGCTTCCGGGCCGCTAGGCCGAAAAGGAAGTGATCCATCAATCCTCGAACCACTGTCGCGGTCTGGTGGTTGCGCGAATCGAGCATGGGGTTGTACTCGCTGATTTCGATCGACACGACGTTGTTCTGGATGGCCAGCGCCCGCATCATCTGGTTCATTTGCTGCGACGACGGCCCATCGGGTTCGCGGCCGCCGGTGCCCGGCACATAGACCTGATCCATGAGATCGATGTCGAGCGAAATGGCGAGGTTCTTGCAGTCCTTGACGTCGTCGAGCGCTCGCTTCATGACGGTCTTCCAACCGTCTCGCTCGATCTCGGCCTTGAAGTGGTAGCGCATGCCGTTGTCCCGTGTCCACTTCATCTGCGCATCGGTTGGTACCAGGGATGCGAGACCGAAATGAACGGCATCCGAGCCTTTGAAAAGCCCCATCTTGATGCCCATGTACATGCCGTTGGCGTTGTGGACGTAGAAGCCGTAGCCGTCCGGGATCGAGTCGGCGTGGCTGTCGAAGTGCATGACGCAGAAGTTACCCTTTCCGTACTGGTCGGCTACGGCGAGGAAATGGCCGTACATGTTGTCGTGGCTGCCGCCGACCATCATCGGCATGGCGCCACCTTCATAGATCTCGCCGACCACGCGGCGAATCTCTTCGGCGGATTTCTCACCACTGTAGTTATGGCGCTTGATGTTGCCGTAGTCGACGATATTGAGTTCATCCAGCGAGCTGCGGACCCACTGGTCTTTAATGCTGTCTTCGTCTTCAAAGCGTTCCCGCTTACCGTCGCCCTTGGCAGTGAAGTAGTAGGACGACTTGCTGACGAACCCGCGCAGCATGTTTGCTGCCCATGAGGTCCCCTGAACTGCATTCATGTCGGTGGTCATACCGACGATGGCCACGTCGACGTCACCGGCCTTGAGGTCTTCCGGGAACCGCGCGATCGGCTGGTTGATGAAGGTCGGGAAGCCGTCATAGGCGTGACCCTTCTTATAGCGCTGGAGGTCGATCGGACCCCGGATACTGCGATCCAGCTTTTTGTTGAGTTCGAAGAACGCGTTGGGTGGATCGTCATCTCTGTTGAGCCGGATGACATACGGGTCGTCCGGGTCGTTCCACGGTGTTAGAGATGGATCGTTCTTTGTGCTCTGTGCTTGGGCCAGACCTGATTGGCAGGCAAACCCAATTAATGTTGCTGCTATTACTGCCTTAAACTTCATTTCCTTACCTCCATTCGCACAGTTTTCGAACCTACGTCTTGGCGGTCTGTTCTGGCCGATAAATCGGGACAGTGAGATGCGTTTTGCCTAAGTCAAGCAATTGTGGCAGTAACGCTGTCGTCATCAGCCGAAATCCGAGAAGTTGATTAAAATAATGAGGAGTTTGAAATTTAACTGACGCTTACGCGGCTTCGCTAGGCGATTTCTGAACACAACGGAAGTCACGGCCTGTGCTTCGATAACACCAGAAACAAAGGATTCTCGGCCGACAAACAGAAAATTTGAGAAGGCCGCAGGAGAACTGCGTCGGCCCCAAGGGTAGAAAGAGGGAGGATAGTTCGATGAACGAGTGTAGCTTATGCTCCGAGTCGATTCCTCGTTGCGGAAGGCAATTCGCCAAAGAGGCGCGCGTACTGGCGTGCGAACCGGCTCGGTGTGCGGAATGCATAAGAGGCAGAGACTTCGCAGACTGGCGTGTCGTTGGCTTTCAATACTCTCCGCACCGCGTGCAGTTTTTGCGTGAGGATGTACTGATACGGGCTCATTCCAAGGGCGTCCGAGAAGGCATAGTTGAGTACCCGATATGAAACCCCAAGGGCTTGCGCCACATCTTCCGCAGAAATGTCGGCGCTCAGGTTAGCGCCCACGAAGTCCCTTCCTTTCTCCACTAGATCGGGGCGCCGGCTGGAACGGGGCACTTGCCAACCGCGCGTTTTGAGGCCCGCGTCGATGATCTGCTGCAGCCCTTGGGTGACCAAGTCGCGGAATACTGACTCCCGGACTGCAACGTCACAGGGTCCTTTCTTGCAGTCGTTGCTGCGCTGGAGATCGAAAAGAACGTCCAACGCTTGGACGAACCGACCGGTGACCGGCTCTATCAGCGGCAGAAAGGCGCTTTCGAACCGGCTTGTACCCGCAAAGAAATCCGGGGGACAGAGCCCGGTCCGGGTGATCAACTTTTCCGAGATCATGAACTCGTAGCAGTCCAACCCAGCGGGGACTACGGCCCAGTTCTGGGACCCGGAGCGGATGATGCCCGTCACCGCTGGCGGCACATGCCTGCCGCGCCACACGATGGGTAGCTTCTTCCGCGGAATGACGAGGACGACCAAGCCATTCGGAAGCGCAAACACATTTTCCATGGACTGCTTCGAACGGAAATGACCGACCAGAAGGTTTGGCACGACGAAGTGGTCGAAACGGATCTCGTTGGCGCCCGCCGACAGTTGGGTGGACTCGATTTCCCAGCCCAACGAGATCTCCCATTCGGAGAAAAGATCGACGTCATGGAAGGAGGCACGCGAGAGTTTGATCACGGTACTCATGCGTTATGTCCGTAATACCGGCCAATTGGCGACCTTGCGCCCGACGCCGGGCGGAACAGCGAACACGATGCGGCGGGGCGAAAATCAGAAATATGCTGCCTATAGCTTGATGAACACGAACGAGCGTAGCGAGCAGGGTGCCGCCTCGCTAGTCCATTTCTGAATCCGGAGGACCGACGGCAGCCCGCCCGGTAGTCGCGCCCTAGGCGGAGCGGCTTCTTGCTCTGGTAGCCGACGGCAACTCGCCAAAGAGTTTCGAATACTGGCGGGTAAACCGGCCCGGCGTGTAGAACCCGTGAGCGAGGCAGGCTTCGGTCACGGTGATATCGGAAGTCTTCAGGAGCCTTCGCACCGCATGCAGCTTCTGGGTCTGAATGTACTGGTAGGGACTGATCCCGAGCGCGTCTTTGAACGCATAATTGAGCGACCGATAGGAGACGCCGAGTGTGCGCGCTATGTCGTCCGCCGATAGGTCGGCGGTCAGGTGGGCCATGACGAAATCCTTGGCGTTCCTTACGATATCCGGTCGTCTCACCGGCCGCAGTTCGTGCGATCCAAGGGCTTCGAGGCCGGCGTCAACAACCTGGAGCAGGCCGCGGGTGGTGTAGTCGAACAACTGGTCGCCGTTGACCGCAGTGCCGGCGACGCTTCTGCCGTTCGCACCTTCGCCAATCCGAAAGAACGCGTCCAGCTGCTTCAGAAACTGTCCGGTGACCGGCTCGGTCAGCGGCAGAAAGGTGTGCTCGAACTGGGTCGCCCGGGCGAAGAAGTCCGAGGGAAAGATCTCGGTCCGATGGATCACGTCCTCGGTGATCATGAACTCGTAGCAGTCCCATCCAGCGTGGAGCGCCACGTCGTGCTCGATCCCCGAGCGTGCGATGCCCAGCATGGTCGGCGGCAAATGCCGGCCACACCAAACCAGCGGCAACTTGGCCCGGCAGATTTCGAAAAGGACCATGCCGTCGGGCAGGGCGAAGACGTTGTGAATGGATTGCTGTACGCTGTAGTGGCCGACGAACAGATCGGGCAGGGCAAAGCCGTCCAAGAAGATCCTGTTTTCGCCGGTGGTCAACTGGGTGCCGACGTTATCCCAGCCGAGTGCGCGCGACCACTCGACCATGTGGTCGACGTCGCTGAACGACGCCTGCGAAATCTCTATCATTGACGCCATTACGTCTTCGGGTTTCCCCCATCTGCTGAAAAGCCGGTCGTTTCTTCGAAAGGCTCGCTGATATATCCGTTAAATGCAAACGCAGGCTGAGACTTTCGGTGAAATCACGAGATTCATAGTTTACTTAAGATTGAATGCTCTCGAAATAATATGCTTGAGTAGTGTCGTGATGAATACTTTCAATCTTTTCCGTAGGTACTCATATTTGCTCCGTGAATTTCAAGTAAAGCCACGGCCGGCCAATTTCGCTTTCACATGATAGCGTGGCACCCTGAATGACTGCTTCAACCACCACTCCGGCCGTTGTTAGGCCTGGGGGCCGGACGGTAGCAGCGGGTCGATACTTGCCGATTCCAGGTAATTCAATGAAAGGCGATCCTCCGCCGTGCTTGCTGCATTTCAATCTGCTGGTAAACACACGGGGAATCCTAACAAAGACTTCCCCACCCTAATCCTCCCCATCCAACAAAGCACTGACCCAACGAGGGCACACGGATACACTGGTTTTCATCACTAAGATGTGGATTGGAGGCGACTTAGGTGTAGTCGTCGGGCCGCGGGCAGAGAGTTTCACAATTGGATTCATGGAAGCCGAACGGGGGATACGAAAGATGATGAAAAAAGCCGCTTATGTCACGGTCGTTTCAATTCCCGTTGCAGTGGTCGGGGTCCTGATACTCCAACGCCAACTTCCCATAGGGCCAATGGTTTTGGCACTTGGCCTTTTTCCCATTGCAGGTTTGGTGATCGCGAAAAGACGTATGGTTGGTGCTGTTCCCGACATGGTGTTTGGGGCAATTGACACCGGCCTACTGGTAATCCCTGCGCTTTGGGGCGGAATTGCATTCGGTGTGGCTGGCGCGATAGCGGGCGGTGTTATCGGCGACGCGCTTACCGACGCCATTGCTGGATTCTTCGAGGGGAGCATCGCTGAGTGGTTACGGGAACGGGGTATTGAGGAGTCCCGAGAAGCGGTGACGACAGCACTCGGCAAAATGTCGGGTTGTTTGTTGGGTGCTGGCCTAGTGCTGAGCGTCGCTTTGCTTTTGGGCATCAAACCAGAGTTCGGTTAGAAAATCTGTCGCACATTACAGAGCACTCTGAAGGAGATTACCGATATCGTTGCCATCTGTCCGAGCAGGTCCGAGCTTCGACCTAGAGCCTTGACGGCACTGCCTTTAGCTGTGCTTTGGTTCGGCCTAAGGGTTGACCTGACGAGGTCGGCCCGAGGGCGGTTCAAAGCAAGAACATGGTCGCAAGTCCCAGAAAGGAGAGGAATCCCACCACGTCCGTCACCGTTGTCAGCACCACGCCACCGGCAAGCGCCGGGTCGATGCCAAAACGGCGCATGATCAGCGGAATCGTGAAACCGGCCAGCGCCGCACCGAGCAGATTGAGCAGAATCGCCGCGGCGATGATGACCCCGATGCCAACGCTCTTGAACCACACGACGGCCAGGACCGCCACGACCACTGCCCACAGCACGCCGTTGAGCAAACCGATGGTAATCTCCTTGGCCAGTAGCGGACCGGCGTTACTACCCTCCACCTGACCGAGCGCCAGACCTCGAATCATCAAGGTCAGCGTCTGGGTACCGGCAATACCGCCCATGCTGGCGACGATGGGCATGAGCACCGCGAGCGCGACAATTTGCTCGAGCGTCCCTTCGAAGAGCCCGATCACCCAAGCGGCCAGAAAGGCCGTAAGCAGGTTGATGCCAAGCCAGACCGCTCGCCTGCGTGTACCGACCATGACCGGCGCAAACATGTCCTCCTGCTCGTCCATACCGGCCAGCTTCATCATCGAGTGGTCCGATTCATCGCGGATTATATTCACCACGTCGTCCACGGTAATCCGCCCAACCACCACGTTCTTCTCATTGACAACGGGTGCCGATAGCAGGTCCTCGTCTTCGAAGCGTTGGGCCACCTCGTCGATGTCCGCGCCGACTGGAATGGGGATCTGGTCCGGGTTCATCTCCTCCTCGACCAACCGCTCGGGGGCACCGGTGACAAGCTTGGGAATCGCAAGCACACCCGCATATCGCTTCTTGCGGTCGACGACCATGAGCGTGTCGGTGTTCTCAGGGAGCTCGCCTCTGGCACGCAGATAGCGAAGGACGGTGCTCAAGCGGACGTCGGCGCGCACCGTGATATGGTCCGCGTTCATCAACCCCCCCGCGGTGTCTTCCGGATAGGCGAGCATGGTTTGCAAGCTTTTTCGCTTTTGCACATCCAGCGCCTGCATCAACTGATGGGCGGCCTCCTCGGGAAGGTCTTGGAGTAAGTCGACCAGGTCATCCAACGCCATTGCCGCGGCAATGACCCCGAGCTCATCGACGTCGGTCTCCAGAGCCAGGCGCGTGCGCGCCTCGGTATGAAGGTGACGCAGCACTTTGGCAGCCCGCTTAATGTCGAGCAGGTCCCAAGCGGCACGGCGCTCAGCCAGCGGTAAAGACTCCAACAGCCCGGCCACCTTGGCCGGATGTGTTCCGGAGAGGATCTTCACGATACGCTTTGGGCGCCCGCTTTCGATCGCTGTCAGTAGGCGCTCGAGCTGGGTCTCGCCCGCCTCCACGACAGCGTCTGCATCGACATCGCTCTCTCTGGCCAGCTCGGAGCGAACCATCGGGCTCAGGTGCTTTAGCACCGGTTCCTCGAGCTTGCTATCGATCACCTGCCAGACGCTGGCACGCTCCTCGGCGCTGAGCGACTCGAGCACGTGGGCCGCCTTCGCGGGGTGCACGGCCCTCAGAATTCGCCGCACGCGTTTGAGCTTCCCCTTGGCGAGAGCAACACGTAGCTGCGCGAGTGGCCCTGCGGCACTCACCTCGTTCTCAACCATGCACTGCTCCCGCGGCAAATTCGGGGACAGTTTACTCAATTGCGGACGGTATACTCACCGTTTAACAGCGGACGGCGTGAGAAATGATCAGCCTGCGAGAATCGAAGTACGAACAGCTGCCATCCTATCGGTTCTCGCTTGTGCTCGGCGGGGCCTTGTGCCATCGTAAATGCCATCCCCAGTTGTTGCAGTAGTCGCTTGTTTTGATCCAAGGAGGAGGGCAAAACGATGCCTGTTATCGCGATGACACGCGAGATGGCTTCTTCGGGCAAGGATATCGGTTTGGGTCTGGCTGAGGAGCTTGGGTTATCGGTAATCCATCACGAGCTGGTCGAGCACGACCTCGCGGATAAGATGCATGTTCGAGAAAGCGCCGTTCACAGGTATTTGGAGGGGAAGGTCCGTTTGCTGGACCGGTGGAGCCTCGAGGGGAAAAGCGTCGCCCTGTTTACGGCCGCGGAGCTGTTCGAGCTCGCCGAGAAGGGTAACGTCATCATTCGCGGCTGGGGTGGCCCGCAACTATTACGGGACGTCGCTCACGTTCTTTGTCTTCGTGTTTGTGCGCCGCTGGAGTGCCGGATACGTACCTTGATGCAGCGGATGGAAATCGACGACGAGGCGCTGGCTCGACGGGAAATATTGGAGAGCGACGCCGCGCACGAACGCGTGCTCAAGCGTATCGTAAACATCGACTGGCGTGCTCCCGAGCTCTATGACCTGGTTATCAACACGGAGCGCGTGCCCATTAAAGAGGGCGTCGCGCTCGTCAAGCACATGCTTGCACAACCCTCGTTCCAAGAGACCCCGGAATCACGCGCCGAGCTGCGTCGCCAAAAGGTGAAGGCGCAAGCCCAGGCCGCCCTCAATGCCGACCCAGAATTCGAGCGCGACAACGGAACGATCAACGTCGCGGTCGACGACCATGGTTGCGTGGTCACTCTGAGCGGTGTGGTCTCCTACCGCGATACACGCTCCAAGGCCGAGCAAGCGATTGCGGCCTTAGCGGACGTCCAGCAAGTCAACAACGAGCTGCAGGTCCTACATAACTTTCTTAGCGATTAGCCGTTTCCTGTCGAAGCCACTAAGACCTCATGCGTACGCCCTCGGGGTCGAAAGCAGCCCCAAAGGTCATCGCGCCCGTACACCGCTCTCCAGCGATGTCCACCTCGAGCGAGCTTGCTTCGCCCAGACGCTTCGAATCGAGCATGGCCAACGCAACCGGCTTGGCAACACGATAGCCAAAGGCGGCGGATGTCGTTTTGCCGATGATGTCGCTGCCCAGGTACACGGGTTCGTTGCCAAGCGGCGTTGCCTGCGGGTCGTCGAGAACGATACTCACCATTCGACTCTTGGGTGCTTGCGCCTTCCGCCGTACCAAAGCCTTTTTGCCGATGAATTCTTTGTTCCAGCACACGGCAAATTCGAGACCGGCCTCGAGGGGTGAAACGTCGCTGTCGAGGTCATGACCATAGGCGAGAAAGCGCTTCTCGATGCGCATAGCGGTTTGCGCAAAAAGGCCGACAGGCCGAGCACCCGCCTCGTACAACGTGTCGTACAGGAACGTCGCGCCATCGCGAGGACAGCTAAGCTCCCAGCCGGCTTCTCCCACATAGGAAAGGCGCACAGCGCGAATCGAGACACCGCCGATCTCGGTCTCGCCGTGTTGAAAGTAGCCAAGCTTATTGAGCACGCGGGCCCCAACGGCTTCAGCGACGCGCGCGGCATCGGGCCCCATCAAACCGAGCACCGCGTAGTCGTGCGTCTCATCGGTCAACGTGAGCTCTTCACCGGGCAACATATGTCGCTTCAACCACGCGAGGTCTCGTCTAATCGACGCCGTGCCCACATAAAGCCGGTAGCAGTCGTCGGCTAAGCGCAGCGCGGTCAAATCACTTTCTATACCGCCCCGCTCATTCAACATTGCCGTGTAAATGGCACGCCCAACAGGGCGACTCATGTTGTTTGCGCACACGCGATTGAGAAAAGGCCCCGCATCTTTTCCGCTAACGCAAATCTTCCCAAAGGTAGACTGGTCGAACAGACCAACGCGCTGGTGCACCTGCTCAACCTCTTCACCGACCTGGTCAAACCACGCGGGCTTACCAAAGGTCAGCTCGGGCTCGGACGTTTTGTTGAAGTACAAAGGCCGCTCGATACCGTAGAACTGACCGAAGTGGGCGTTCGCCTCGAGCCACTTCTGGTGCAAGGGTGTCTCCTTGAGCATGCGGGCACTCGCCCACTGTCGGCCGGGGAAGCTTATCTCGTAGTGCTTGCCGAGCACTTCGGGCACGCGCGCGGTCAACGCCTCGACGGAATTGAAGCAATCCGGGAAGCGCTTGGGGTCCGCCTCGTGCAGGTCCATGGGCATCGCCCCGTGCACGATGCAGTGCGCGAGTGTCATGCCCGCCCCGCCGCCGGTGGCCACGCCAACAGAGTTCATCCCGCAACCGAGGTAAAGCCCCCTCGTTTCCGCGCTCTCGCCAAGCAAGAAGGCGCCATCCGGGGTAAAGCTCTCGGGTCCATTTAGCAGCATACGCACTTCAGCCGTCTCGAGCGGCGGCAGACGGTGGAGCGCATTGACCATCATCGGCTCGAAATGGTCCCAGTCTTCCGGCAAAAGCTGAAACGCAAAATCCTCACCAAGACTGTCGGGGTCGAGTGGCTTGCCAAGAGGCTCGAAGCAGCCCACCAGCAGCCCGCCCGAGTCGTCACGGATGTAGAGATGCGAGTCATGGTCCGACAAAGTGGGCATGTTACCCGACACGCCCTCGATGGGTTTCGTGAGCAGATAAAAGTGCTCGCAGGGCCAAACCGGGACGGCAACGCCCGCCATGGCGCCAACGCGCCGGCTCCACAGGCCGGTGCAGAGCGCGATGGCTTCGCAGCGAACCGCCCCGCGGCTCGTCTCTACGCCGACGACCCTTCCCGCCTCGGTCGAGACACCGGTCACCGCCGTGTCTTCAAAGATCTGTGCGCCACGCGTCTTTGCGCCCTTGACCAGCGCCGCGCACAAGTCCGATGGGCTCACCCGCCCATCGTCGGGTGAAAACACGGCGCCGAGCACATCCTCGGTGTTCATCAACGGCCAACGCTCCTTGGCCTGCGCCGCGGAGAGGGATTGTGCGTTAACACCAAAGATGTTCGATAGCGACTCCTGTCTGCGTATGTGGGTCAGACGCTCCGCGTTTGTCGCGATGGACAGCGACCCCTTCTTGATCCAACCGGTCGACTGCCCGGTATGCGCTTCGAGCTCGGAGTACAGGGAAACCGAATAACGGATGAGCTCGGTAAGATTTCGCGTGGAACGCAGCGCTCGCACCTGTGCAGCGGAATGCCACGTGGTCCCCGACGTGAGCTGATTGCGTTCGAGCAAGATGGCGTCGGAAACGCCTTGCTCTGCCAGATGATAGAGCGTCGAGCAGCCCATCACACCACCGCCGATAACGATCACCGAAGCGTGTGAAGGTACAGCGGTGGTTCGTTCGGACATCGTTAGGCTTTCTCGTTGGAAAGCGCATCGTACGCAGCCGCATCGCCAAGACGGTCGGAAAGAAAAGTATAGCGTTCACGTGCGATTCGCACCCTCTCCGGGTCCACCTCGACGATCCGACAGGTTTCGGTTTTGGAGAACACCGTCTCCGGCTCGGTCTCGTCCACCCACGGCGGGCAGAACACCGAGCAACCGTAGGTCTCGCCCGCCCGGTTCAGACTCAGCACATGCACCTGGTTCTCCAGCGCGCGGGTCACGACAAAGGAGTGCCAGCTATAAAACGACGCATCGGTGTAATAGGCGCCGCAGTGGAGCAACAGCTCTACGCCATGGCGTAGCGTGAGCGTGCGCGCGAGCTCGGGAAAACGGATGTCGTAGCAAATAATCGGCGCCACTCGGATGCCCGATACATCCAGCACGAGCAGCCCCTCACCACGGCTAAAGTAATCCTTTTCCATCGAGGCGCCATAGTGCGCCATGTGCAGCTTGTCGAAGTGGCCCAAGTACGCGCCATCTTCCGCCACCGCGACATGCGTGATCTTGTAGCGACCGACGTCGCGGCGCGGGATACCGTAGAAGATTGGCGTCCTTGTGTCGCGCGCGAGCCGTGAAAACATGGTATTGGACGGGCCGTCCAGCGGCTCGGCGAGCAACGCGAGTGCATCGAAGGCTTCGCGTGAATAATCGATGGCGGATAGCTCGGGCAACACGACGAGGTCGGCGGCCGTCTCACGCAGCGTGCGCCGTAACAAGGCATCGAGGCGCGCGAGATGACGGTCCCTAGCCTCCACATCGGGCGTGCGCGGTATAGCGACCTGGCACGCAAGTACTCGGCAAGCTCTCGCGGTCTCCAATCCAATCTCCCCCAGCACTCGTCAAGGGTATGCACCCCGGGCCGCTCAACGCAACCGGCGGAAGGGGCGAGAAGACCTGCGCTTCCAGCCGTAGTGGGGATGCCGGCTGACGAGGCGCGGGTCGCGGAACAGGAAAATCAAGACCGCGCCGGCAACAAAACCACCCACATGCGCCCAAAAGGCAACCCCACCCCCCTTGCTACCCAGCGCAACGACGGCGCCAAGAAGCTGCAGCAAGAGCCAGTAGCCAAGCATCCACACCGCTGGAACGGCAAAGGTAGTAATAAAGAAACCGAGGAACACCAGCATGTGCACATTGACTCTCGGGTAAAGCACGATGTAAGCGCCCATCACGCCGCCGATGGCACCCGACGCACCGACCATCGGTATGCCAGAGTGTGAGCTAAACACCATCTGCACCGCCGCCGCGGCCAAACCGCACAGCAGATAGAACACGGCGAAGCGCACGTGCCCCATCGAGTCCTCGACGTTATTGCCAAAGATCCACAAGAACCACATGTTACCGATAACGTGCAACCAACCGCCGTGCAGAAACATATGCGTGACCAGTGATGCCCAGTTCGACCTGTCCGTGACAACACAGGCAAGACGCGGACCGATTGGCGTCTGAAAGCCCGCCGGCAACGTGCCGAGCAGTTCTCCAGGCACAAGACCCAAAGTACACACCGAGCGGGCCAAGGCGAGCTCCGACCCAGCCCCCTGTACGAACACCCAAGCGACCGCGTTCAATACCACGATGGCGTAGGTGACGTAGGGTGTGAGGTAGTGGGGATTGTCGTCGCGTATTGGGAACATGCGCTACGCCGTGAGTGAGCCCGGTCTATGGGGGAGAGAATATCCCGTACACGGCCTTTAGAGAAATCAAGACCCGTCCTGTGTTACCCAAGCTCCACGTTATTGACGCCGCCGCGTGGCTCACGCCGAAGCCAAATGAAATTACCGTGAAGATGCGACACTCCCTCGGAGCACTCACCTTGAATTCAGAGTACGATTCGCCGCAGTTACCGAGACGCAGACCCAGGCAAACGAGAGGATGAGCACTTCATCAGCACATACGTCGTACTCCGCGTTGTTGCTCTGTCTTGTCGTGCCGACCGTGGTTGCCACGGCGACGCCCGCCGCAACGCTGGAGGTCGGCCCGGATAAGCAGTTCGAACGCATTGAAGCGGCGGTGGCCGCCGCCAGACCGGGCGATCTCATCGAGGTCTACCCGCGCGCGGAAGGCCGGGCGTACGAGCGTGTCGGTGTGCTGGTGGACAAGCCTCGCTTGACCATCCGCGCCGCGGGCGTCGACGCCGGCCAACGCGTTACGCTCTCCGGCAAAGGCTTCGAGCATAGCGGACGCGGTCGCACGCCACGCGCCATCGTCCAGTTCAACCCGCGCGCGGACAACTGTGTGCTCGACGGCTTCGAGCTCACCGGCGCATCGAACAAGACCAGAAACGGCGCCGGCGTTCGAATCAACCAGGCAAACAATGTCACGATTCGCAATTGCGACATACACGGCAACGAGATGGGCATCATGTCGAACGGCAACGGTACCGACCAAACCGCCGTCAACCAGCGTATCGAAAACTGCGCGATACACCACAACGGCGACCAGGAGTCGTCGCGGTTTCACCACAATCTTTACCTCGGCGGCACGTCGGTCACGGTGCGCTTTTGCGAAGTGCACCACGCAATTCGCGGTCACAACATCAAAAGCCGCGCGCATTTCGCCCGGGTTGAATATTCCTACATCCACCGCTCGGCTAACCGAGAATTCGACCTGGTGGAGGCGGCGGACACCGCACGGGCCGGCTCCCATGCGATATTGATGGGCAACATCATCGTCAAAGACCCGCAAAGCCAAGGCAACAGGACGGTGATCCACTTCGGTCAGGACACAGGCGGGGAGCGTGCCGGCACGCTGTACTTAGTACACAACACGATCGTTACGCCTTTCATATCGCCCGTCGTGGACCTGTCCAGCAGCAAGTCAACAGCCGTGCTAATTGGCAACATTATCGACGATGGCGGGCGGCGGCGGAACAACCAGGTGTTGACTGGCGCCCGGCGAGGCGGGGCGTCGGCGACCAACGTCAGCGGTGTAGCCAACTGGTTTGCCCCCGGGTTTGGAGCCCGCCTCGATGACACACACGTGGACCCGGGTGCCAACACCATCGCGAGCCAGTCGCAACATCTTTTTGTCGACCCCGAGCAGCACGACTACCGCTTGCGCAAGGCGTGGCCGGGCATTGTCGAGGCTGGGCGACCGCTGCGCACGCTCCAGCTTCCATCCACACCCGGCGGCACCGAACAGCAACCACCCCTGCGCTGGGAGTTCGTGCATCCCCTGAACGGTCAGCTTCGTACCGCGTCCGACCAACCGGACCTGGGGGCCCACGCGTTCACACAGCAATAATGCGTATGCACCAGGTGACATGACCCTGAGCTTGGGGTCTACTCTTTGTCGCTTTCATCTTTTCGACGGCTGCGCAACCTCAGGAGAACGACATGAGTGACATCACGATGGTCGGGCTGGGCGCGATGGGCACCGCGCTTGCGCGACAGCCACCACCGGGAAGGTCTGTTAGCAAGCTGAGGGATGCAATAGATCTGGCACGGAAAGCTTGCAACGAGTAATCTACCGGCCCATCCGTGGACCATTTCACGAGACCGAAGCGCCGCAGCCGCCAACACCCGACTCAGGCAAAGAGGATGCTCGTAAGTAGTCATCAACCAAGGAGTGAACAAGCAATGAATACACAGGTTTCTAAGCAACGAGCGGCCGCCAAACGCCCCCTGGGGCGATTCGGCTGTGTCCTCGCAGCCGTAGCGCTCACCGCGACGTCGCTGTCGGCGACGGCGAACGAGGCGGCGAATGCGCAAAAAGTCGTCGACCAAGCACACGCCACCTTCAAGGGCTTTGCGGCCGATCCGGACATGCGATGGTTTGCAAAGAACGTCGGGCAAGCGCAAGGAATCATGATCATTCCCGAGCTGGGCAAAGGCGGGTTCATCTTCGGCGCCACGGGCGGTAGCGGGGTCCTGCTACAGCGCGATCCGAAAAGCGGTCTGTGGAGCTACCCCTCGTTTGCGGGTATGGGTAGCGTGTCCTTTGGCTTCCAAGCGGGCATCGAGGTAGCAGAAGTCATCTTGTTGATCATGACCCAGCGTGGCATGGACGCGATGCACTCGACCGACTTCAAGCTCGGCTCCGGTTTCGGGGTCTCCACCGGACCGGTCGGGGGTGGCGCCGCCGTCGCGACAACCGACGTATATACCTTCTCACGCAGTAAGGGTTTGTGGGGTGGCGTGGTCGTCGACGGGGCCGGCGTCAAGGCGCTGCCAAAACGCAACGCCGCCTACTACGGTCGCGAGGCCAGCGTCACCGACATTCTGGTCCGGCGCAATGTCAGCAATGCCGGTGCCGACCCCCTGCGTCTGGCCTTGGTCAACACCGCGGGTGGCGGGGCCGATGTGGTCACAGGCTACGACCTCAAAGTGATCCAAGCCGCCCTCCAGGCCCAAGGCTTCAACCCGGGCGGTGTGGACGGACTGATGGGTCCAAACACCGAGCGTGCCATCCGCCAGTACCAGCAAGCCAAGGGTTTGGAGGTCACCGGCAGACCGTCCGCGGTGCTGCAAAGCCGACTGACCGGGAAGTAAGTAGCAACGTCTAGAAGCGCCGGCGGCAGTGACAACTTGCCGCCGGCGCCCTGGCCCCGCGGCGCCTAGAAGCGTTGTCGGTCAATGGGCTCCTGACAGTGGCCCGCGAGCTTCAGTTCCGTAACCTGTCCCCTTTATCTCGCACCGCAACATGACAGCCACCGTGCTGGACGTCAGAATCTTGCGCTCGGCCGACTGGCCATCCACCAGAAAACTTCTATCGCGAGGGGGAGAAAATTGTGAATGCTAAGAGAGTGTTTCTTCATGCGGGCGTCCTGACCTGTGTGCTGGCCGCAGGGACTCCCGCGTTTGGGCAGAACAACATAGACAAGATGCGCGGCTTTCAGGTCACCGGGACCAGCCTGGACATCCCGACCGTTCCGCAGGACGCGGCGATGGTGGCGCAAATCCGCAAGAACCTGGAACAGGTCAGGCTCCCGCCCGGGTTCAAAATCGACCTGTTTGCCATAGTGCCCGACGCGCGGCACATGGCGGTCAGCAAGAGCGTCGGTGTGGTCTACGTCGGGACGCGCAAGTCCCTGGCATGGGCCGTCACCGACCGCGACCGCGACCGTCTCGCCGACGAGGTCAAGGTGCTCGCGCCAAGCATTGCCATGAAAGTCCCGAACGGGATGTGTCTGACCAACGACGGTGTTCTTTATGTGGTCGAGCACAACCGGATCCTGATCCTGCCTGCGATCGAGTTCTTCTACGAGAGCCCGGACGTTGCAATTGACGGGATCATCGAGCCTCTCGTTCCCGTGGAAGAGGAATCTTTCAACCACGGCGCGCGCACGTGTTCCATCGGTCCGGACAACAAGCTCTACGTTACGCTTGGCCAGCCGTTCAACGTGCCGCCAAAGGAGAAGCGTAAGCTTTACAAGGAATGGGGTATCGGCGGTATCGTGCGCATGAACCGCGACGGCTCCGGCCGCGAGGTCTACGTGGATGGCGTACGCAACTCGGTCGGTCATGCCTGGAACCCGGCAAACGGGGAGCTGTGGTTTACCGACAACCAGGTCGACGGCATGGGTGACGACATCCCGCCGGGTGAGCTCAACCGGGTCACCGAGCAAGGACAGAACTTTGGCTTCCCCTGGTACGGCGGCGGCAACGTGCGTACCGCGTTGTACAAGGACGAGGAGCCGCCGGCGGATGCCGTTTTTCCTGAAGTTGAAATGGCGGCACACGCGGCTGACTTGGGCATGACCTTCTACAACGGCAAGATGTTCCCCAAGAAATACCGCGGAGGTATCTTCAGCGCCCAGCACGGCTCCTGGAACCGCACCACGCCGGTCGGTGCGCGTATCATGTTCACCTCGTTAAACGAGGATGGCAGCGCCAACGAGACGGTGCCTTTCGCGGAAGGTTGGCTGGTCGAGGAGACCGGGGAGTATCTCGGACGACCCGTGGACCTGGTGCAATACCTCGATGGCTCGCTGCTGGTCTCCGATGACCAAGCCGGCGCCATCTACCGCATTTCGTACGAAGGTCCCTAGACCACTCGAGAGGGGTCGGAGCCAAGCACTCCGGCCCCTTTTTCTCTTTACGCCTCTTGTTTGGAGGCATCTCGCGCGCCAGCGCTTCCTGGCGGCACCCTCGAAGATCCGGTCCAAGAACGGCATGAGAAACCCCTAAGTATCCGCGGCGCTCGAGTGATGGCGCCCGTGGCGCCGCGCCAGAGCAGACTATCGACTCCTCCTGCAGCAGCCGGGTGACGGCCTTCATCCTCCGTTGAACAAAGTCCGACTCGCGGTCTCTTCGCCGGGCGTCTCACCCGCTCCGAGCACACCAAGTATCCAACCCTTGAATGCGATGATCTTCGCGTTCTTCTCGCGCAAGCGCCCACCCAGTCGTGACCTCCATCCCAGGCGACTTGTGACGCACTCCCATGGCGTGTCGGTAAACTTTACACAAGCCGCTCGAAGGGCAACGCAGACCCAGGCGACAGCGACATAGCTCGCACGCATAAAGGTCGATACGGTCTCGCTTTTTGACCCTTCGTGAACGTGACCTCACTCGCTTCGTGAAGCGTGCACAGAAGAGCGTCGAGGCGCTTTACAAACACCCGGTGACGTCTAGCACACACCCGAAAAAGTCGTCAGAAAACAACGCCCAATTAACCTTGGCGCAGAACTTGCTTTGAACGCGTCAGGCGGTCATGGGGCCGGGACTTCACGGGAGTGTGAGAATGCGTCTTTCTTTCGCGAAACAGTGCTTGACAAGGGTAGTCGCCATGTTGGCCATCGGTGCGCCCGCCGGTTACGCAAACGCCACGGTCATCGGCTTCGAGTCAGCCACGACGGACAGTTGCCAGGTAACGGCCGGGGGAAGCGTTGGTGGCTTCTCCTTAACGCCTGGCTCGGGTGGCTTCAACAGCGCGCCGAAGTGTGCGTTCTTCTTCGCCATGACGGCAAACAGTGGCCTAAAGTACATGACGAGCTTCAACAAGAGCTTTGGCGAATTCAGCAAAGATGACGGTACCTTCACCCTGGAGAGCCTCTATGTACACGCCGACGCGCGCAGGGGTCGGTCGAAGGTGCGCTTCCAGGGTTTGGATGGCATCGGTGGCACCGTCTTGCACGCCATGGACAAAGAGATAAAGGCCCAGTGGCAGCAGATCGTGTTCCCGGGGTGGACCAATGTGAAAACCCTCACCTGGGACTCCATTTCCCCCGACGTTTCCAACATCTCCATCGACGACTTCGCGTTCACCACGGCCGCGGCCCGCCCTGCAGCCAGATCCCTCGCCGCCGTGCCCACACCAGCCACACTCGCTCTCTTCGGTACAGGCCTAGCCATCCTGGGTGTGGGACGGCGGCGGCGTTTTTTTGATTTCGGGGACAGTCTACCTATTTACCGATTCGGGCGGCGGCGCGTGAGCCGCGGTGTTGTAATTAGTAAACTGTCCCCGTAATTCGCGCCCAGACAGTCACAGCCCCTCGGCGGTCAGGTCGAGGGCACGACGCGCCTTGGTGAAAAGCTCATCGATCTGCTCGCGCGTGATGATCAGCGGTGGCGATAGCACCATGCTGTCACCGGTCGCCCGCATCACCAGACCATTGGCGACGCAGTGGTCGCGGCAAAGCGTGCCGACCCTGCCCTCCGGGCTAAAGAGCTTGCGTGTCGCCTTGTCTTTGACGAGCTGTATCCCCGCGATCAACCCGACACCACGCACTTCGCCGACCAGTGGATGGTCCAGCAGCTCGTGAAGCTTGGTTTGAAAGTAGGGTCCAACGTCACTCTCGACGCGTTCGATCAGCTTCTCGTCGCGCAAGATACGCAAGTTGGCCGCCGCCACGGCGCACGCCGTCGGGTGACCGGAGTAAGTGAAGCCGTGTTGATACTCACCGCCTTCGGACACGAGCGTGTCTGCTACGTGGTCGGCGAAGAGCACGCCGCCGATCGGCAGATACCCCGATGAAAGACCCTTGGCGATCGACATGAGGTCGGGCTTGATGTTGTAGTAGTAGGAGCCAAACCACTTGCCCGTACGCCCGAACCCACAAATAACCTCATCGGCCACAAGCAGGATATCGTAGGCATCGCAAATACGTTGAATCTCGGGCCAGTAGGTATCGGGTGGAACGATCACACCACCCGCGCCTTGAATTGGCTCGGCGATGAACGCCGCTACGTTCTCGATACCGCGTCGCTCGATCTCGCGCTCCAGCGCCCGCGCGGCGTGGAGCCCAAATTCCTCAGGCGACATGTCGCCGCCTTCGGTGTACCAATACGGCTGCTCGATGTGGACGACGTCGGGGATTGGCAAACCGCCTTGTAGATGCATGGGTGTCATGCCGCCAAGGCTAGCGCCCGCCACCGTGCTGCCATGATAGGCGTTCTTGCGGCTGATGATGATCTTCTTTGCGGGTCTGCCCTTGAGCTCCCAGTAGCGGCGCACCGTGCGTACGACGGTGTCGTTGCTCTCCGAACCCGAGTTGGTAAAGAACACTTGGTTCACGTGCTCGGGCGCGAGCTCGGCCAGCAGCCGCGCGAGCTCGATCGCAGGCGGATGGCTGGTTTGAAAGAAGGTGTTGTAGTACGGCAGCTCGCACATTTGAGCACGCGCCACCTCGGCCAAGTCCTTGCGTCCGTAACCGACGTTCACGCACCACAACCCGGCCATGCCATCGAGGATCTTGTTCCCGTCGGAATCCCACAAGTACACGCCCTCGGCTTTGGTGATCACGCGGCTGCCCTTGGCGCGCAGCGTCTTGTAATCGGTAAAGGGCTGGAGATGATGACGCCGGTCCAGCGCCTGCCACTCGGCTGTGAGGTTGTGTGTAGATGCCGGTTTGGACATGTTGCTACTCGCTTTTGTCGTTCATTGACTGACGCGGGCGCACGGTGGATGCAGACCCGCGCGTGCGCTCAAACGTTGAGCAACAAATACTCGCGCTCCCACGAGCTGATGACGTGCAAGAAGGTTTCGTACTCGCACTCCTTGACCGCGTTGTATGCGGTCACAAAGCGCTTACCCAGCACGTCCACCAACGCCTCGCAGCTGGTCAGCAGCCGCAGCCCCTCCTCCAAGCCGCGCGGCAGCTCATAGGGGTGGTCGTAGGCGCTGGTCCGCAATGGCTCGGTGGGCTCGAGCTGCTGCACCATACCTAGATAACCGCAGGCGAGCGTCGCGGCCAATACCAAGTAGGGGTTGGCATCGGCGCCGGCTACCCGGTTCTCTACGCGCATACCATGAGGTGGAGAGATGGGCACCCGCAGCCCGGCGGTACGATTGTCAAAGCCCCACTGCAGGTTGATAGGCGCCGCCATGAATCGCGTGATACGCCGATACGAATTCACATTCGGTGCGAGGAAGGGCATCGCGGCAGGGAGGTATTTCTGCAGCCCGGCGATATGCGCGCGAAACATCTCGGAGTATTCACCCTTCTCGTCGGCAAAGATGTTTTTGCCCGTCTTCTTGTCAATCACGCTTTGGTGAATGTGCATGGCGCTGCCCGGCTCTTCTTCCATCGGCTTCGCCATAAAGGTCGCATACATCTCGTGACGCAAGGCGGCCTCGCGCACCGTGCGCTTGAACAAGAAGGCCTGGTCCGCAAGCTCTAATGCACCGCCGTGGATCAGGTTGATCTCCATTTGCGCGGCGCCGGATTCGTGAATGAGCGTGTCGAGCTCGATCCCCTCCTCCTCGCAATAGTCATAGATGAGGTCAAACAGATCGCTAAACTCGTTGACGGCATCGATCCCGTAGGACTGGCGTCCGATCTCCGAACGGCCGGTGCGACCGATCGGTGGTTCGAGCGGATAGTCGGCATCCGTGTTTGGCTTGACCAGATAAAACTCGAGCTCGGGCGCGACCACCGGCTGCCAACCACGCTCCTCATACAGACCGAGCACACGGCGCAGAACATAACGCGGGGACATCTCCACCGGGCGCCCGTCTGCATAAACACAGTCGTGGATGACCTGCGCGGTGGGCTCCGCCGCCCACGGCACCACGCGGATGGTAGCGGGGTCGCCCTTTAGCACCATGTCGATGTCCCCGGGGTCCACTGCGCTTTGGTCCACCGGGAATTCACCCGTCACGGTCTGCAGAACGAGGGCCTCAGGCAGCCTCATGCCCTCGTCCTCCCAGTATTTCTGCGCCGGCATGATCTTGCCCCGCGCGATCCCGGCCATATCCGGCATCAGCGCCTCGACCTCGGTGATGCCTCGTGCCTCACACCACTGTTGGAAAAAACCCGGTTCTCCCTTCGGACTCATAACCCCTCATACAGCCTGAAAAAGTGGCAATAAACGCCCGCGCTGCACAGTAGTACAGCACCCGCGGGTTTGTCCATTGGGCGGGGGGGTCCTCGGGGGCGTCGCGCCGCAAACACGCCCGCCCGGGCGCCCTTCCGCCGCCCGTAGCCCAACGATAGACAGAAAGTCTATGAATTTACGTACTTCCTGTTCTATCTTGTGAGATATAACACATCGACAAGCCGTCACATCCAATTAGGTTTACCGAACAATGTTGGCTCGACCTACAGGGGCCCTAAACCGCATTCGCCTGAGGGCCGCAAGCTGCCCGGACACCGAGTATGAGCAAGCAGCCATACGCCTGGTGATCGGTGCGGTGCTCTTTGTCTACTTCGGGCAGATCGGGGTCTTGGCAGAGCCCCGCCCATTCATGGCGATTATCGCCTTCCTATCTATCGCATCAGGGATCATGGCGGCGATCGTCATATGGCCGGTCAAGTCGGTGATAAGACGAGTGTTTTCTATCCTGATAGACATCGGCTTTACCAGCTATGCGATCAACCAGGGCGGCGATCTCGGCGCACCCGTATACATCGTCTATCTCTGGGTGACATTCGGTAACGGCCTTCGATTTGGAGTCAAGTATCTTTTCTTGGCCGCATCGCTCTCGGCGGTCTCTTTCATCATCGTACTGTCGACCAGCCCGTATTGGCAGGAACGCCTTGGACTAGGTATCGGCCTGACCATAGGGCTGCTTATCCTACCGTTGTATGTGGCGGCATTGATTCGTCGCTTGCGAGCGGCTATGGAGAAAGCTGAGGAAGCCAACAGAGCGAAGAGCACTTTCTTGGCAACCATGAGCCACGAGATGCGCACGCCGCTCAATGGTGTTATCGGCTTGAGCGATCTACTTGCAGATTCTCCACTCAAGCGCGAGCAACGAGACTTTGTAAAGACCATACACACCTCGGCGCATACGCTGCTAGCGCTCATCGATGATGTTCTGGATCTGGCAAAGATCGAGGAAGGAAAGCTCCAGCTGGAAAGAGAAGACTTCGACCTCTACGTGTTCCTTGCCAACACCGTTCAAATGATGCAGCCACAGGCAGAGGCAAAAGAGCTTTACCTAAATCTGTATGTCGCGCCCGATGTACCTTTTCTCATCTCCGGTGACGTCAACCATTTGCGACAGGTGCTCATCAACCTGTTGGGCAACGCAATCAAGTTCACCGAAAAAGGCGGTGTGGATGTTCGCCTATGCCGGCTTCCGGCAGCGGAGGAAGGTCATGTCTTGCGCTTCGAGATTGCGGACACGGGCATTGGCATCCCTGCGGATAAGTGCGGAGCAATCTTCGAGAGCTTCCAGCAAGTCGATGAAACCGTGGCGCGGCGCTTCGGCGGCACGGGTCTTGGAACCAGCATAAGCAAACAGCTTGTAGAGCTGATGGATGGAAGCATTGGTGTCGACAGTGTTCGGGGCAAAGGCAGCACCTTCTGGTTCACCATACCTTGCACGCTCGTCACCACAGAAAAGACAAGTGGGCTACCGCTCGAAGGCTCGCGTTGCCTGCTCGTACGCGAATCGGCGCACAATGATTCATCCGCGCTTGAGTTCCTAACGGGTTGGGGATGCAAAGTTGAGGTCGCACGTTCCGTGCCCGAAGGCATCGCAAAGATTGCGCGCGCCGAAATGACGGGAAGAAGCATTGAGTTTGTAGTGCTCGAGCTTACGGGTGGTTATGAACGCATCGGGTCTTGCAAACAGACGCTCAAGAGCGCTTCGCGCGGACGGGAGCTACCTATCGTTGTTGTCGCGACGAGCTTGGATGAAGTCGCAACGCAACGCCTGCGAAAAACGCAACACATTCCACCCGTAACAGACCTCTCAAACCGGTCCTTCTTGTACAACGCTATACATCTCGCGCAGGCGCAGTGTGCGGAATACACGAACGTCCCACGACTCATGCGCGAAGCCAACCGACCGGAACTTCGCAAAGAGCTGAACATACTGGTGGCGGAAGACAACGCCACCAACCAAATGGTGATCACTAAGATCCTCGAGCGTGGCGGTCATCACCCGGTTGTCGTCGAAGACGGGCACATCGCGCTCGAAATGCTTTGCGAGCGAGACTTCGACTTGGCCATCGTGGATATACGCATGCCTGGGCTGAGCGGTCTCGAGGTGATGAAGCTTCATCGATTTACGGAACCCGATACCGAGCTGCCGTTCATCGTGCTTACTGCGGATGCAACGACCGACGCAGCCAACATGTGCCTGGAGGAGGGCGCGAATGCATTTCTAACCAAACCCGTTCACGCCACAAAGCTACTCGAGGCCGTGGACAGCATTGTCAATGCCGAGGCATGCTCAAGGGCACCAGCGCCAAGCGCGACCCCGCTTGCCGAGGAAGCACCGCCGCTGGCGCAGCACGGTGTGGTCGACCCGGCGAGGCTCGATGAGCTGCGGGAGCTGAGCGACCAACCAGAATTCTTGGAGACCATCGTCGAAACTTTCAAGGACGATGCGGGTGAGTTGGTTACCGAGATCCAGTACGCGCTCAAGGTTGCCGGCTACCAGCAGTTCAGGGAGTCCCTACACGCGCTCAAAGGCACGGCCAGCAATGCCGGCGCGCAAGCCCTGTATGACCAGTGTGAAGAGTGGGAAGAGCTCGACGTCTCTTCTTTTAGCGAGCACGCCGAGTCTATACACAAGAACGTGGCGGCCTTGCTCGTAGCGACAAACAAAGCCTTCGACGATTACATCTCCGGGAACCCGGCTCTCGCACGTTCAAGCGGCGGACCCACGCCGGCGTGACCGAGCAAGTCTAATGCTCGGTCACGGTCAGTCCAAAACGCCGAAAGCTATCAGACAGCGTACCGCACGAGATTGTCTTGCGCCTTGGCGAACGCCGCCATTAGCCGTTTATCCGAACGACTGAGGTCCATGGCGCAATCAACCCAGATGTCCAAGGTCTCGAACAGATTCTCGCGCACCAGAGGTGTTTCCACCTCGATGCTACGCGCGAAAGCATGTAGACCGCGCGCGCGGCGGCGATGGCGGCTTATGTAGTTCGACGCCGCGGAGACACCCTCGCCCTTATCTACCAACACGTCGACGACCCCCAGCTCGTGCAGCTCTTGCGCGACGTAGGTCTTGCCGCTACGGATGATCCGCGCGGCGACGCCCGCCCCTACCCGCCGGGTCAACAAAGGGTAGGCACCCATACCGGGAAACATGTTGAACAGCACCTCGGGGAAACCCATCTTGCAACCACGTTCCGCGATGAGCACGTCGCATGCGAGCGCGGCCTCGAGACCGCCACCAAGTGCCTGTCCCTCGACCACTGCGATGCTCGTGGTCGGCATGCGGCCGCCAGCGGTGGCCGTCGTGTGAATGAGCTCGACGCATGCTCGCCCGTATTCGTGCAAAGCTTCGCGGTCCCGACGCCCGACAAGCTCGAGCACCAAATTGAGATCGCCACCCAGGTTGAAAACACCTGGGATCCTCGAGCCCAGGATTCGGTACTGCATGTCTACACCCACCGCGGGTACAGCACGCGGTTGCATGCTGAACTCGCGCTGTAAGTTGCCCAGCACAGCGAGCAGCTCACGAGTAAACACACGTGGAGCGTTTGGCTTTAGATAGCACCAGTAGGTTTGCTGAGAGACATCACCCAGGACCTCGACGATGTTGGGGTCTGGGCTTACATAGCCGCGGCTAAGCGGCAGTGAATCCGCGATCGCAGACATGAGTTTTCCCCTCTCTTTTCTTACATCTTATTGCCGAACCGTAGTCGCCTCCCCTGGACTCGGCTCGATCTTCAGCACAGAATACGGAGCCAAGGGAAGAATCACAAGTCTTAGGACGGAGGTTCGTATAAGTGTCTTCTACCGTAGAAGAAGTGCAAAGACGCGTGCTCACGGTGATACGAGAAATCGTTCCCGACATAGGCGATTTGAGCCTTGAGTTTTCCCTCGCAGACGAGTTAGATTCCATCGATCGCATTACGTTGTTCATGGCGCTCGAGGAAGAATTCGGTGGCAAGCTGGAACCAAAAGACGCCGAGCATATCAACACAGTGAATGACGCGGCCGAATACATCTGCAAGAGAATGGCGGCGGAGGACGGCGGCGGCCAAGACACTTTCCAGTACGAGTTTGACCAACCTGCCGCAAAGCACTGACGTACCCACGAGTGCCCTAGCGAGCCCGTAGGCCATGGTCAACCGGGTGGTTGTCAGCGGCATGGGCGTGGTTTGTCCACTCGGCGGTTCCGTCGAGGATTTCTGGTCAAACTGCTTGCATGGCATGTCGGTCGTGCAACCCATACCCGATTCGTGGCACCGTTACGCGAGATATGACTCGGTGCTGTGGGCACCACTACCACCCATCGCGCTGGAGGAGCGCGGGATCACTCGAGTCGAGCGCCTCCAGTCCGACCGCTTTACTCTTTTTGCCATGGTCGCCGCCGATGAAGCACTGCGGAGCGCCTCCCTGAACCCACAAATCGTTGACAGACGCCACAACCGGCAAGTCTTGCCCGGCGTAGCACACGACCGGATGGGGGTGTTCTTGGGCACGGGTGCCGGGGGTGCGGAAACGTTTCTTCGCAACCACGCGCACCACGTGCTCGCTAACCCGGTAGCGGCTCTACACAAGAGCACGCCATCCAGTGACCCGGATTCCTACGACAAAACCTTGGAGCTGCTGGAACACCCACCGCGTCTAAACCCGCTCGTCGTATCTATGTCGATACCCAACGCGGGGGCCGCGTCGTTGGGCATACGTTACTCGCTCACCGGTCAGAACTCGACGATTTGCGCTTCGTGCGCCTCGGGAACCGTCGCGATCGGCCAAGCCTATCAGCACATCGCCGAAGGCAAGCTCGACCTTGCGCTGGCCGGCGGCTCTGAGTCGCTCAATGACCCACATGGAGCGCTGTTTCGAGGCTTCGACGGCGCCGGCACCTTGGTTCGCGACTGCGACCCGCCAGACAAAGCGAACCGACCCTTCGACCGCTCTCGCAGTGGATTTCTCTTTTGCGAGGGGGGCGCTGCGCTCTTCGTGCTTGAGCGCTTGGAGCACGCCCGGGAACGGGGGGCACCAATCGTGGCGGAGATCATCGGGTTTGAAGAATCCTTCGATGCGCACAGCATGATGGCGATACAAGAAACGGGCACACAGATAACGGCCATGCTGGGCAATCTGCTCGAGCAAGCGAATCTTCGTCCGGAAGATGTGGACTACTTGAACGCACACGGCACCGGCACACAGCTAAACGACCAAGTGGAAGCAGAGATCATCGAGAACGTGTTCGGTAAGGACGTGTTAGTCAATTCAACAAAGTCCCTGGTTGGTCATATGATCGGCGCGAGCGGCGCGTTAGAAGCGGCGGTCGCCGCGCTGAGCGTACGCGAGGGCAACACGCATGTGAGCGCAAACTTGGACGAGCCAATCCGCGACCTCAATTTTGTCAGAGAAGGTCAGCCCGTCAACCGCGAAATCCAGATCGCCATCAGCCAATCCTTTGGGTTTGGCGGCCACAATGCAAGCCTCGCATTTTGCAGGTGGGCGTAGAGCACCCACATCCTTCTTGGGAACCTCCGCTCCCTACGCTATATAAGACAACACTAATTGACGTGAGAAAAGGTATCTGACCCCCATTTGCGGGGTGGATGGTTGCTACTACCTCGAGCAGGCTGCGGAAAATCAATACAGCGTTTCGCGGCCCTATGACGATAGCAAGGGACTATGGACCGTTCTGGACGGTGACCCGAAGAACCTGCGCAAGAGCTACTGTGTTGCTAAACTCACGCGCTTGCAGCGGGTGGGAGAGGCCAAGATGTCGGACTGCGTGATGAGTGGCGAATGGAAGGGCTGCACGCCACCGCCGCTACCAAAGGAATAAGCCGGACGTGCTGAGCATTGCTTTGGCGTCCCCCCCGGTGTCGGGGTCCATCGAGACCGCGTTGCCGTGGGTCGATAGATTTGTCGCGGAGGCGGCTGCGAGACATGCGGACGTCGTGTGTTTTCCCGAAGCCTACATCCCCGGGCTACGAGGCCAGGATTTCGACGTCGAAGAACACAACCCCGCCCGGCTGCGCGAAGCACGCGACCGCGTGTGTGCGCTCGCGAAGAAGCATGTAATCTGCATCATCATGCCGATGGAATGGGACAGCGCGGAGGGCATACTCAACGTCGTGTTTGTCATTTCCGACAGCGGCGAAGTTATCGGCTGTCAGACAAAGAACCAGATCGCGCCGGAAGAAGATGATTTTTACGTGCCCGGACGCTCGCGCGAGCTGTTCGAGCTAAAGGGTACGCCCTTTGGAGTTGCGATTTGCCATGAAGGCTGGCGTTACCCTGAATCCGTCAGATGGGCTGCGGTCAGAGGCGCGAAGATTGTCTTCCATCCGCATCACGCAGGCGGTAGGACGCAAGGCACGCGGGTTAGGTCTTGGGGGGCAGCGAACTCGCCCTACTATGAAAAGGCCATGATCTGCCGTAGCTTGGAAAATGCTGTCTTCTTTGCAAGCGTCAACTACGCGCTTAAGTTTCAGGAAGCGGCGACGGCCGTCATATCGCCGCAAGGCGATTGCATCTCTCACCTGGCCTACGGTGAGCCCGGGGTGTTGGTCACCGACATCGACCCACAGGCTGCCAGCGGGCTTTACGCGTCCCGCTTTGCACCGAAGCGCTATGGCCCAACAATAAGGAGCAATTCATGGTAGAGAAAGTTGCGATAGTGACCGCGGGTGGAAGCGGGATGGGCGCCGCCGCGGCGTGGCGGTTGGCAAAGGAAGGATTCCATGTGTCCGTCTTGTCCTCGTCGGGGAAAGGCGAAGCACTGGCGAACGAACTCGGCGGTATCGGTGTCACAGGGTCGAACCAGTCGAACGACGACCTCAAGCGATTGGTGGACCATACCGTGGAGAAGTGGGGGCGTGTCGACGTGCTCGTCAACAGCGCGGGGCACGGACCGCGGGCACCCATCCTCGAGCTGTCGGATGATGACTGGCACCTGGGCATGGAGGTCTACTTCCTCAGCGCGGTTCGCCCGACGCGGCTTGTCACGCCCATAATGCAGGCACAAGGCGCCGGTGTGATCATCAACATCTCCACCTTTGCCGCATTCGAGCCCGACCCCGTGTTCCCGACCTCCGGGGTCTTCAGAGCAGGGTTGGCCGCATACACCAAGCTGTTCGCGGACAAGTACGCCGCCGAGAACATCCGCATGAACAACGTGCTGCCCGGCTTTATCGACAGCCTGCCGGAAAAAACCGAATTCAAAGAGCGGATTCCCATGCGCCGCTACGGGAAAACCGAAGAGATCGCCGACGTCATCGCCTTCCTGGCCTCGGACGGCGCCGGCTACATCACCGGTCAGAACATTCGTGTCGACGGCGGCATCACCCGGTCTGTCTGAACCCGGGTCCTCTCACTATGGCTCTTTTGCATTCCCGCCGGATGCAGCCAAGCGGAGTTGAACACGCCGGGTCTCGGCCTCGGTCGGAGCCGGGGCGCGGGCGGTTGACTGGTTCATCCTCCTCATTCATCTTGGCGCAGGCAACCGCGCCCGCCGGACGCACTCCTCGCCGCGGCGGGTTGGCCTTGCGTCGCAGTGCTACCGGGAATGAGCTAAAGATGATTCGAATCAGAGGGCTAGACCACGTCGTCATACGCGCGCGGGATGCGCGGGCGATGACCGAGTTTTATTGTGACGTCCTAGGATGCACCGTGGAGAAGCGGTCCTCCCCTGAATTCGGGCTCGTGCAGCTACGTGCCGGCAGCTCTTTGATCGATATTGTTGCAGTTGACAGCCAGCTTGGGCGAATGGGGGGCGCCGCACCCGGAAAAGAGGGTCTAAACATGGACCACTTCTGTGTTCGCCTAGAGGACTTCGAGGAGCAAGCAATTCGCGGTCACTTGGAGCGATTCGCAGTGGTGGGCAGCAAACTCGAGATGCGCTACGGAGCCGAGGGAAGTGGTCCATCCATCTATATACAGGACCCTGAAGGCAATACGGTCGAGCTAAAGGGGCCACCAAATCAGTGACGCTACCCAACGCTCAGGTGGAGCTCTTTCACCCGCGTGTCTCGGACGTCGTTTCGCAGCGCGCCATGAAGTCGATCACGGCTTTGCAGAACGCGCTGCTCCCATCATTTAGACCTTCTATCGCGGAGAAATGGTCTTTGCCTTCCTGGACTAACAACTCTCCGCCGAGCCCCTTCGCTCGCCGTGCCCGATGATACTCGGTCGACAAACGCGCGATCTCCGCGGTCTCTTTGTCGCCATAGGAGACCAGCAGCGGCGGCCCGGAAGGTGGGACGTTTAGACATGGGCTCTCGCGAAGTATGACCTCGTGGGTTAGCTGCAAGACCGGCTGCAAATAAGAATAGGGTAAGGGACGCAGATCGAAGATGCCGCTGACCGCGACACCGCCTTTGATTACGTCGTCGGGCAGCCCGTAATCGTTGTCCCAGTCCGTGGCCGAAAGCATCGCCACTTGTTGCCCGCCCGCGGAGTGTCCGCAAACAAAGATTCGCGCCGGGTCGGCGTTGTAGCTGGATGCTTCAACGTGCAGCCAGGCGACCAGGGCGCGGCTTTGCCGCGTGATCTCCGGGATGCCCACCTTCGGACACAGCGAGTAGTTCATCACGGCAACGGTGACGCCATGGTCGACAAAGCCATTGGCCACCAGGCTGAAGTCTTTGCTGCTCCGGCTGTACCAATAGCCGCCGTGGATGTAAACAAGCAGCGGCGCGCCTGGGTCCTTGGCGGGGAAGACGTCCACGCTCTCGTCCACGGTCGGTCCAAAACGCACATCCAGCGCGCAGTCGAGCTTGCTTCGGGTCGCGGCGCTTTCTCGTTGATAGAAATCTACCCAGCGGGCGGCGTCGGGCACTGTCAACCCAAAATTATACTCGCGGTCGATCTGCTCTTGCGTCGTAAAATCAAGGTAGAGCCGCATCGCTGTGTCAGCCTCCAGCGGCTAACGCGGCGAGCCGCTGCTCGGCATCGCTCGCGAGCTGGCGAGTCGGCTCGCCTGCACCAAGCTCGCGGGCCAGAGCCGGTGTGTGATAAAAGAAGTTGACGTTGACCGGTCTGCTTGTGCGCTGGCGTATGATGCCTATCTCGGCACGCGCGGCCGCCGCATCGAGCATGGCACAGGGCCGCGAACCGAGACCACCCGCCTCGCTGGCGGCGATAGCCATTTGCGACCCATTAGCCCCCGCCATCGGCGCCTGGATGATCGGCAGCTCGATGCCGACCAGGTCTAGAAGTCTGCGGTCGGGCCACATACTCGCCACCTCCTTTCAGAATTCGGCTCAGCCCGTAGTATCGAGATTTCCGCTAACCGGGTAAACGTCCCGAGACAGCGCCCGGAACGCGTGCAAAAATAAAGAGAGATTTTTTGACCGAGTCGAAGGAGGATCTCATGAGAAGCCTAAAAAGCCGCGCTGGCCTTTCACTCTTGCTCGTTGGCCTAATCACCATCTCACCCGCTGCGTTCGCGAACTGGCAGTGGTGCTGCTCGGACCGGCAGCATGCCGGCGCCACGGCTCAAGAACGCTGTGACATCAACAAGACCATCGTCGCCAACAGGGATCAATGTGAGGCCCAAAAGAAAAAGCATGATGCGAGCACCGGACACAGCAGTAGCTGCACACCAAAGTAGCCGGCCCACATCGACCCAATGCCGGAAGAGATTCAAAAGGCAGACCCCAAGGCGCGGCGTATCGCCATCATACTGGTCTTGGCTGGGGTCGCGGTCGGTGTCATCTCCGTTGTCCGCTTCGAGCACACACGCCACCGCTTTGCGGCGTGGCTCCTGTCAGACCCAGACCAGTTCATGGACCGGGCGCGCATCGTTCTCACCGTGATCGCGGTCCCCATGAGCCTCGCTCTGTTCGCGCTTGCGCTGTCTTCTTGGCGATTGGCGGCACGGGTCATAGCGAGCCAACGCTTTCCGCCACCCGGTCTCGCCGTGATACGAGACACTCGGGTCATCAGCGGTGCCCGGGCACGTCGATTTGCCCGGGTTCAACTCGGCTTCGCCGCGTTGGTGACGCTCTTGGGTATCCTCACACCGTTCGCGTCATGGTGGGTCTTCGAGTTGCTAAAGACGGTGACCTTCTAGCGCCGCCCATCGCCTTCGATGTGACATCGCCTGGCAATATTGACTATGCTCCCCGGCTCTAGAGTCCCAATACAACACGAATCAAAGGAGGAGTAAGTCGTGGCAACCAATGATAAATGCGTGACCATCGTGCCGTACTTTTCGTTCAAGGAAGACGAGATCGACACCGTGAAAGCCAAGCTGGACGCGTTTGTGGAGCAGGCAAAGTCCGAGAAGGACTGTCTCTACTATGGGTGGACGATTTGCGGCGACAAAGTCCATTGCCGCGAAGGCTATGCGCATGCCGAGGGGGCGCTGGCTCATCTAGACAACGTCGGTGCCATGCTGCAAGACGTTCTCGGGTCGGGCATGCTGGTGCTCACCGACCTGCAGGTGCACGGCCCCGAGGAAGAGCTGGCAAAGCTACGCGGGCCACTGGCCGATCTCAACCCGAGTTACTGGGTGTTGGAGCACGGGTTCCGCAACTGAGTCGAAGCCGTCTTCGGGGTGCTGCTGCATACGCGCTGATGTGGCATGTATGCGACCCATCACTGGGCGCCCTTTAGAGCAGTGGCGGCGTACTTGCTCTCGGCGCCGTGAGCGACTCGCATAGAGCCGCCTAGTAGTGTGAATACACCGCTGTTGCACCGTCGCCATCGAAGCTCAGCACGTCGTAGCCCTTGGGCTCGACGCTGTTCATCCCGGGCGACATCATGGGCATCCCCGGGGCGGTCAACCCGCGAATGTCCGGCCGCTCGCGCAGCAACCGCCGGATGTCGGCGGCGGGCACATGTCCCTCGATGGCATACCCGTCGACCACGGCTGTGTGGCAGGACTGCAGCTCGGGCCGGATTCCATAGTCTGCTTTGATGTCGGAAAGATCCGTGCGCTCGTGCACGGTGACCTCGAAGCCCCGCTCGCGCAGATAGTCGACCCACCCCGCGCAGCAACCGCAGAAAGGTGACTTGTATACAGTAATGGGCTGGCCCACCGGTCCTGTCTGCTGCTCGGCACGAGCAGCCTCCAGACCCCACACGAGCGCGCCAGCGAAAGCGAGAGATAGCACAACACGGTTCATAAGCGATGCTCCAAGTAGCCGACCCGATCAGAGTGTAAGCGCTTCGGGAGTCGAATCAAGTCGAGGTAACGCGGACATTCCAGGTTGAGATAACGAGTCGGGGCGTCGGCAAAGACCGAGATGGGCAGATTAGCAGTTGAGCAGCAGTATCCAGTTTTGTCCTGGGCTCTCCCATTGTTCCTTCACCATGGGTCGTGTCGCGAGCTCGGTGTATCCAAGCCGCTCATAGAGACGCCGCGCACCCGTGTTGGCATCCGAAACGATGATGCTAAGACCCCTCTTGCCGCAGTCGGCGGCGAGGCTTTCCGCGACCGCGAGCAACTCCGTTCCATAGCCCTTTCTGCGCGCATTTGGGTAGGTCGCGAGCACGTTGACATACCAGGTGCCGGGCGCGAGGTCTTCCAACTCCTGGAGCGGAACAAACATCGCAGGCATATCCGCGTAGTCCAAGCGTTCTGGTTCGTCGGCAAGCGGGTATCCGACCAGACATGCGACCACCTCGCCGTTCTCCTCGCGCACCACCGCGTTGCGATAAGAAAAGGCGCCGCTCTCCCGCCTGGCGCGGCTTTGCCCAAGCTGCCATGCGGACTCGCCGGGTGCGGCCATCTCGCTCCACAGATACAGCGGCAATCCTTCACCCGCCATGTTCACAAGCTCCGCCATGGCGGGCGCATCGTGCGGTGTGGCCGGTCTGTAGGATGCTGGCAAGTCCATCATCAAAAAGCCTCTGCTATGCGCCGCCTACTCGGTGCCAGCGGTCTCGAAGTGCAGCCGGTTTAGCTCGCGGTGCCGTTCAAGCGCGGTGGGTTCCAGGTCGCTCGCGGCCGGGCAGTCCACACGGAAGTGACCAAAACGGTCTTCACCACGCACCAGCATCGCACTATCGCGGTCGTGCTTTGTTTGTCGCATGCTGGGCGCAATGTACTGAACGTTCAAGCCGACACGCCGGTCTTGGCTCCAGTTCGGCATCGAGGCGTGTAAGGTCCAGCCGTGATGAAACGACGCTTGGCCTGCCTCGAGCGGGCACAAGACTGCCTTATCCTCGGCCACACCCCGCACCGTTTGCCCCTGAAAAAGAACATTGGTCGGGTCATCGTCGAGCTCGTGCTCGTAGCGGCCGTGCACATGGCTGCCGGGAACCATGCGCATGCATCCGCTCTCTGCTGTCGCCGGCGATAAGGCCAGCCACATAGATACTTGAGCGTCGCCGTCAAAGCCCCAATAGGTGAGATCCTGGTGCCAGCTCACGTGCGCATCGGAGCTTGGCTCCTTGACGATGTAGGTAACGTTGTAGACCAAGACATCCGGCCCGATCAAAGCCTCCACCACATCCAAAACCCGCGGATGCGTGGCAAGCTCGAGTGGAGAGCGCAGGATCGTGTGCATCTTGGCCTGGTAATGCAGCGGGCCCATCTTCGCTTCGACCGCCTCCATGCGGGCACGATGGTGAGCCGCCTCTTCGGAGGTCAGGATATCGACCGGTGAGAGGAACCCATCTTGGGTGTAAATTTCGGTCACTCGCAATCTATGGGGTGCCACCACCACGCAGAGCTCAGAACGAATACGGTTAGCCGGAAACGCTAGCACATTCGGCTGTAGAGGACGAGTAGGTCGAACAACCCGTGTCGAACCTGGTTGTCTCCCCAATCTCGCTTCGCAGTGTTACCTAGTGAAATTCGTCCGTCGATGTGGCTCGATACTGGGCAAGCTCGGCCTCACGCACCGTCTTCCTCCGCTCCAGCACCGCTACCTGTTTGTCCAGCTCGCCGATTCGGGTCACGATCTCATGGGTCTGTATGACCAACTGTGCCCTATCGTGGATGCTCAGGCCTTCGCCAATCAGCAAGGTTCCTTTATCGGTGAGTGCGGTTCGCAGCCGACTCAGCTCATTGCGTTTTCTGGCGAGTTGCTTGTCAGTCTCCTTGAGCCTCGCCTTAAGGTCGTAGAGCGTGCGCCCCGCGCGGTATGCGTAGAGAAAATCACCCTCGAGCTCGCTCGGGCATACGCCCTGATAGCGGCGCCCCTTCGCACCGAGCTCATATCCCCTCTGCGGTCTGCAATAAAACGTCAAGCCTTCTTGCCGCCCCTCGTTGTATGCCTGGAGGTCAGGAGTCACCTGGTAGTCGGCACACTCCTTGCGATACGTAGCGATGTGGTCGGGTAGCATGCCACGCGTGCCGTCGACATAACCCACCTCGCGCCAGTCGCTAATCTTGCATTCGTTTTCGTTCATCGTGGTGGCACAGCCCGACAAGGCGATTAGCGCTGAAAATACAATAGCTCTTTGTCTATTCATCGAATCATCCCAAGTCATACCCCCCTCGCCCCGTTGTATCTTTGCCCGACTCCAAACGAGACCAAGACGATTTGACTGTAGCTCAGAGCGCAAGAAACCGCGGAGACTCGCACGACACCGGACAAAAGTTGCAAACCAGTCCACACAATGCTGACATGCTCGGAAAATGCCGCGCTCAGACAGCGGCAACTCCCCAGACAGACACGCGGCCTTCGTTTAGGTGCAAATCTGCTTAAAACGATTGCGTCTGGAGCGCTTCCAAAAGGACGACCACGAAGCTCTGGCCAAGCTGTTGGCTGACCCAGAAGTGACGGGGCGAGCGGATCCGCGTACCGACTCGGTTACCCAGCCAATGCTTTACAAAGGCGCCGAATCGTCTCACGGGCTTCGGCGATGATCTCGCGGCACGCCTGCGGCTCCAGACCCACCGTAGCCAACCGCTTAGTAGCCGACACCTTCCCCAAGGGGGGCACTTCCTTGGCCTTGGGTGTACCGACATAGCTCAATAGCTGTGCGACCATGACCACATCGCAGCAGTCCGGCGTGGTAACGGAGTCGCGGTTCCAGTCCTCCACCTCTATCGCCGTGGTGACGATGTCATCGGGAAACTCCCATTTACGCAGGATCATTGAGCCCACCTGACCGCGCAGCTTTGAGATCGCCAAATCCAACTGGGCGGGGTCGGACAACAGATCAGAGTAGTGAGCCGCGCGCATGATCACGGACAGACCCCCGATGTCGTGGACCAGGCCGGCAAGTAGCGCCCGGTCCGGATTGATGACCGACGTCTCCTTGGCGAGCAAGGCGCTGATAGCGGCAACATGAGTGCTGTGGCGCCACAACTCTTGCATCCGAGACTTGAGCAAGGATGAGCGCGTGCGAAACAGCGATTTGAGCGCGATGCTGCTCACCAATTCTCGTGTCGTGGTGAGCCCGAGACGTACTATCGCGTCGCGGCAGTTGTCGGTCGATGCCACACCACGGTACGCGGGGCTGTTGGAAACCTGAACCAGCCGCGCGGCAATCGATGGGTCACTCGAAACAATGCGAACCAACTCCGCCGTATTGGCATTGGGGTCATCGACCGCCTCGCGAATGCGTATTGCAATAGCCGGTAGTGTGGGAACATCCAGCTTGTCGGCCACATAGTCCTCGAAAATGTCGCAGAGCAGCTTCGACTCTATGCGCCCATCGTCCCCCGCAATCTCGTCGACCTGGTATTCTCCCGTGCAGGGCGGCCGGGTCAGAATTTGTAGCAAGCTCGAGGAGACCTGAATAACCTGGGCCTCGGTCGTTGTCTTCGCGGTCGCCCGGCGTGGTTGCTGTGGTGCGAGTGGCATCTGTGCCATCGTGCTGCCACTCACGACGGTGTCGACTCGATTTCCATCCTCGAACAGCTCGACCGCGCCGTCGAGTAGAAATATGGTCTGGTCGTCGGTCTGACCGGCTCGAAATAGTTGTGTGCCGGGCGGAACGCTCTTTACGGTAGTCTTCTCAGCGATCTCTTTGAATGCCTCGGGGCTTAGTTGCCCTATCGGCGTCAGATGTCGCAACGTATTGTTGTCAACGGCTAGGGCGGTCATGGACAAAGACTCGATCACGGCAGTTCGATATAGATCGGCTCTGCCATGGAAATCTTTAGCCACGGGTCCGGTGGACCCGCAGCCCCATACGCCAAGCGGAAAATTTGCCCAGACGGGGAGAAGCTGCAAACACTCCCGGCCGAAGCGTATTAGCGGGCCGCAAGCCGGCTATTGCGGCGCAGCAAGCGTTGACAGATTCCGAAGCGGCGTCAGGCTAAAGCCGGCGGCGTCCTAAACCCAGCCAAGCTGCTGCATGGCGATTCTCGCGTGCCAGATCTTGGTCATGTGTCGAATCTTGTCGCCATCGAATTCCATCACATACACATAGTCGGATTGAACACTCTGGCCCGTTGGCGGGCAGGGACCACCCTCGGCAGAATGCGTCCCGGAGAAAACGCCGTACGCGCACACGTTCTGGCGCTGCTCGTCGGTGGCAAATGACCTTAGCTCATAGCGTCCATCGGGGATAAAGCTAAGCAAACCCTTCATCCACTCAGTGTACTCTTGCAAGCTGTGGATGTCCGCAAGCGGCTCGGCTTGCGCGGAAAACGTCGCGTCCGCCGTACAATACGTTTGACAGCCATCCCATCCCTTTCCGGTCTCACATGCCTCAAAGAAATTCTCGGCCACTCCAGTTATCGATGCCATCGGTCTGCCCTCCTCGCAAGCGTGTGTGATGTCAGCAATAACGCGGCAACGCCACCTAAGCAAGCTGCTGAAATAGCATGTAGATTGACCATGGAAGCCTCCATTGCGTTGCGGGCGGGCTCACTTACTTATCGAGGGCTTTGACTGAACGCCGGCTCTTCTTTGTAGGGCGTTGGCACAGTCTGCCCAACGCAAACCATAACACCGTTGAGGTGGGCGGGAAACAGACGCGGATTGCGCGACTCATCGCTTCATTTCTAAGCGTCGCGCTATCCCGTAAACTCGATGCGCGCATTCGAAGAGCTGGAGCGGGACGTGTCGACAAGAACGATCGGAATCTCAGACGAGCTTTACGACTACCTCCTATCGGTGAGCGTGCCGCCGGATACGCTCTGGGAGCGGCTGCGCGTTGAAACGAGCGAAGCGGTGGGTTTCAACATGCAGATCTCACCGGAGCAAGGACAGCTCATGTCGCTTCTGGTAAAGATGCTGGGGGCGAAGAACGCACTCGAAGTTGGCACCTTCACAGGCTACAGCGCGCTTTGCGTCGCGCGCGCCCTTCCCGCCGATGGTCGCTTGATTGCGTGTGACGTCAGCGAAGAATGGACCGCTATCGCCAGACGCTATTGGGAGGAAGCGGGCGTAGCGGACAAGATCGATTTGCGGATTGGCCCGGCGCTGGCGACGCTCGATGCGATGGTCGATGGTGGTCAGAGTGGAAGCTTCGATTTCGCGTTTATCGATGCCGACAAGGAAAACTACGCGGGTTATTACGAACGCTGTCTGGCGTTGCTGCGACCAGGTGGGGTCGTCGGTGTTGACAACACGCTTTGGAGCGGCGCCGTGGCCGACCCCGATAACCAAAGCGATGAAACGCTAGCCATACGCGCGCTAAACCGTCTCGTTTACGAAGACGATCGTGTTGACTCGTGTGTGTTGCCGATCGGAGACGGCCTATCTCTCGCGCTCAAACGCTGAGTTGTGCCGGCTGGCTCGCGTTTGATCAGGACTAGAGTGCGATAACCATGGGTTACACTAGTGCGCAGTCAAGGCGTATGCTTCTTCCATGTCCGATGGCATCGTCCAGTGGTTGGAAGGGCTCGGGCTCGGTCAGTATGCGAGCGACTTCGAGGAGAACGCCATCGGGCTCGAGCATCTGCCCGACCTCGACCACGACATTCTAAAGGACATCGGCGTTCGCGCGGCAGGCCACCGCATCACGATTCTCAAAGCAGCGGCGCAGCCGAGCGCTTCTCGCCGCGTGCATACCACTGCCGGCGAGGCCGAACGCCGCCAGCTCTCGGTGATGTTCTGCGACCTGGTGGGGTCCACTGCGCTTTCCGAGCAGCTCGACCTGGAGTCCTACCGTGAGCTGCTTGCCGCCTACCACGACGCGGCCGAGTTGGCCATCAAGCGCTATGACGGCTATGTCGCCCGCTACATGGGCGACGGACTGCTGGTGTACTTCGGCTATCCCACCGCGCATGAAGATGACGCCGAGCGTGCGGTCCGGGCCGGGCTCGATGTGGTCGAAATGGTCGCCACGCTCGAGATTTCCGTCGAGGTTCACGTCCGCGTAGGTATTGCCACCGGTTTGGTCGTGGCTGGCGACATCGTGGGTGAAGGCGCCGCGGAGGAACATGCGGTCTTGGGCGAGACGCCGAACTTGGCCGCACGGATCCAAGCTATCGCCGCGCCCGACAGCGTGCTGGTCAGCGCGGCAACGCAGCGCTTGGTTGAAGGCCGTTTCGAGTTCGAATCTCTGGAGCCGCAATCGCTCAAGGGTTTGCGCGAACCCGTGCACGCCTTCAAAGCGATGGGAATACGCGCGGCCAGCCGCTTCGAGGCGGCAACCGCACGTGGCTTGTCCGCCGTCGTTGGACGCCAGAGCGAGCTCCAACTCCTCGTCGAACGTTGGGACCAAGCCAAGCAAGGCGTGGGTCAAGTGGTACTGCTATGCGGCGAGCCCGGGATCGGCAAGAGCCGCATGCTGCGCGAGCTTCGCGACCGCGTCGCGGAGGATGCACACACCGTGCTCCGCTACCAGTGCTCGCCCTACGCCATGAAGACCGCCTTCTCACCCATTGTCGAGCAGCTACAGCACGGCGCGGGATTTAGCCGAGAAGACAGCATCGAGCAAAGGCTCGACCGGCTCGAGCGACTGCTCAAACAAACGGTTGGCGACATCGAGATGGCAGCACCGCTGCTCGCGGCGCTGCTCTCGCTACCAGCGCAGCGCTACCCACCGGTTTCCATGACACCGCAGCGGCAAAAGCTCGAGACCATCGCGGCGCTGGTCGCTCAAATCGAGGGGCTCGCTCGCCGGCAAGCCGTGCTCATGCTGGTCGAGGACATCCATTGGATCGACCCCTCGACGCTCGAGACCTTCGATGCCGTGGTCGAGCGCGCGCAAACACTGCCCGTGCTCGTGGTGATGACCCATCGCCCGGAGTTCGAGTCGCCGTGGGGACGCTTCGCACACGTCACCCATTATTCGCTGAACCGCCTGAATCGCGGCGACGGCACGGCCTTGATCGCGCAGATAACGGGCGGCCATGCGTTGCCGAGCACGGTGCAGGAACAGATCCTTGCGCGTACCGACGGTGTACCACTGTTTGTCGAAGAGCTCACCAAGACCGTGCTCGAGGCGGGTGTGCTGCGTGAGGAGACCGGACGCTACGTGCTCGATGGCCCGTTGCCGCCACTCGCTATACCCACGACGCTACAGGACTCACTCATGGCGCGGCTGGACCGTCTAGCGCCGGTCAAGGAAGTTGCTCAGGCCGCCGCTTGTATCGGGCGGGAATTTGCGACACCGCTGCTCGCCAAGATACTAAATCGCAGGTCCTTAGAAGACGATTTGCAACAGCTCCTAGACGCCGGTCTCATCTTCCGCCGCGGCGTGGCAAAGGACGCGATCTATATCTTCAAACACGCGCTCGTACAGGACGCGGCGTACGAAAGTTTGCTCATAAGCAAACGCCGGCAAGTACACGCCCGTATCGCCCAAACAATGGAAGCGACAGAGGATGTGGAGCCGGGAATTCTCGCACGTCATTTCTCGGCGGCGGGACTCGCGGAGAAGGCGGCAGAGCAATTCTTGGCCGCCGGAAGACGGGCACTCTCGGTCTCGGCGCTGGCCGAGGCGGGGAGCGAGCTGGAGATGGGTTTACGCGAGATCGAGGCGTTGCCACCCTCCCCTGCGCACGACCGCCTCGAGCTCGATGTGCGCACAGCGCTTGGCGCGGCGAGGATCGCCTACCGCGGTTGGCCGCACCCGTCGGTGGCAGCCGCATACGAACCGGCTTTTGCGCTCGCTGGCAAGCTCGACGACGCGAAGGCCTTTGGTCCGATCCTGTGGGGGCTTTGCGTGCACTACTGGTGTCGTGCGCAGTTTCCGCAAACCCATAATTGGCTCACCAAGCTCGAGGAGATGGCGGATCGCCTACCGGACTCCGAGCTCTCGGTGGTGCGTGACATGACGGCCGGCTGTCAGTACTTCTGGGAGGCAGATTATGAACGCGCGTATCGCTACACGACCCATATCCGCGAGACCTATGACGAGTACCGCCACGCGGCGATCGCCGCCTACACCAACCACGACCCGCTGTGCTTCTCGCTGCACTGGGCGGGCAGTCTATTGCAGTGGATTATCGGTTACCCGGACCGCGCACTGGAGCTGGCCGACGAGGCTCAGGCGCTTGCGCGACGGGTCAACCATCCGTTTAACTCGGCCTTTGCGCTAACCGCCGGCTCGGAGTGTTTGATCATGCGTGGCGATACGGACCGAATGCTACGCTATTGCGACGAGGTGCAACGGCTTGTCGATGAGGAGGGTCTCGGCGACTTTGCGCAGCACGTGTTGGTGAATAACTGGCGCGGCCGTGCATACACGCGCGCAGGAGACTACGAAACCGGATATCGATTGACAAAGCTCGCGACCACCGGGTGGCGTGAGGCCGAGGGTAAGATCTGCAGCGCCTTGTTCTGGGGTGGCGAGGCGCTTGCGCTGGGGGGGCTCGGGCGCACGCGAGAAGCACTCGAACTCATCGACATCGCGGCCGCGCACTGCCGCGATACCGGTGACCGCTTCATGGAGCCCGAAGTACTGCGTGTAAAGGCGGAGCTGATGCTGGCTGACGGTGAGTTCAAGCCCGAAGCGGTGGAACAGGCTCTCAGCAAGGCGCTTCGGATCGCCCGTGAGCACAAGGCGAGGTCCTGGGAGCTGCGTAGCGCCACGAGCCTCGCACGCGTGTGGTCGTCGCGCGACGATCTCTCGAGAGCACGGGACTTGCTCGCGCCGGTCTACGACTGGTTCAAGGAAGGATCCGAGACGCGCGATCTGCGCGAGGCGCAAGCGTTGCTGGAGAAGCTCTGCTAAGGAAAACCCCCACGGGTCGAATCTCTCAGGCCACGCGTATGAAGCACCGCCGCCCGCTTGCATTGATCGCCGTCAATAAGTATTTCGCCCAGCGCGCCTATGTTGAATTAGAAGCGCAACGAGGAGAGTACGGTGAAGACCTTTATGCTAATGGCGGGAAGCGGCCCCATCGTCATTTTGACTTCGTACGAGTCGCCGACGACACCAGAGCTGTTGCAAAAGCTGGTGGCCAAGGGGATCAACAAGTTCATCGCGTACGAGATACCGCTCGAGCTGGCCAAGCAGCGTTACGCAGGACACTTCTCCATCGTCCAGAGCGACCTGCACGAGAGCGATGACCTGCGGGTTCTGGACTACGACGGGTCGCGGGCATTCAATCTGTTCCGATTCAGCGAGCTATCGGACCCGGTGACCTACGAGGCGAAACCCGGGTAGAGCTGGATAGAGGGCGCGGGTTGCCGCGCGGCGGGTCACCAATTCCTCAAGTCGCCTGTCCTGGGTCGTCGTTGTCTCCCGCGCCACAAGGGCGCAGTCGCGACGCCCTTCGGCTCCACCGTTCCGGGCCCGTTGCAATAGTGTATGGATGACACTATCATGCTTCGTGTCGTAGATACACTTAGCTATGAAAAGCATGGCTCAACACGCCCAGCGTCTGGCTGTAACCACCGACGTGGTCATCCTTACCATTCGAGACGGGATGCTAAAGCTCCTGCTGGTACGTCGCGGCACGGACCCCTTCAAGGGCTTGTGGTCCTTGCCGGGTGGCTTTGTCTCGGACGATGAAGACCTCGATGCGAGCGCGATGCGCAAGCTCGAGGAAGAGACGGGCGTCGCCGGGGTGTATCTGGAGCAGCTCTACACCTTTGGCACGCCGCGGCGCGACCCGCGCGAGCGGGTGATCTCGGTCGCCTACTACGCCTTGGTGCCATCGGAACGACTCCAGTTAAGAACGGCCGCGGATGCCGAGGGCGTCGGTTGGTTTGCCTTGGATGAGCTGCCCGAGCTGGCCTTCGACCACACCGAGATGGTCGATGTGGCGCACCAGCGCCTCGCAGCAAAGCTTCACTACTCGACCATCGCCTTTCAGTTTATGACGGAGAAGTTCACGCTCAGCGAGCTACAGCAGGTGTACGAGATCATCCTCAACCAGGCGATGGACAAACGCAATTTTCGCAAACGTATCCTTGCCCTGGACCAGATCGAGGGCACCAGCGAGGAACGGCGCACCGGGAACCACCGCCCGGCGCGTCTGTACCGAATAAAGAACCCGGGCGAAGTACGCATCATCAAGTAGCAGCCGTCAAGCTGCCCACAAGCTTGGTCATCAGGAACACGAAGAGGAGCACCGCGCATGTTCGAGTCACTCAAAACACCCGCCGTCGGGACGATCGAGACCCCGTCGTCCGCGCTCGTGCTGGAGAAATCTCCGGAGCTGACGACCGCGCAAACGGCGGCGCTGACCGCGCGTGCGCAAGCGCTACTCACCGATCAGGATGCCGTGCTGGTCGCACATTACTACACGGATGAAAGCTTGCAGGCGCTGGCCGAGCGTACCGGTGGCTATGTCGCCGACTCCTTGGAGATGGCACGTTTTGGTAACGAGCACCCCGCCTCCACCATCGTCGTTTGCGGCGTGCGCTTCATGGGCGAAACGGCGAAGATATTGAACCCAGAGAAGCGGGTGTTGATGCCCGAGCTCGAGGCCAACTGCTCGCTGGACCTCGGCTGCCCGGCCGACCAATTCGGTGCTTTCTGCGATGCACACCCGGACCGTACCGTCGTCGTTTATGCGAACACCAGCGCGGCGGTAAAGGCACGCGCCGACTGGGTCGTAACCTCCGGGGTCGCCTTGGACATCGTCCAGCATCTTGCCGAGCGCGGCGAGAAGGTCCTGTGGGCGCCCGACCGTTTTCTAGGGGATTACGTGCAACGCCAGACGGGCGCGGACATGCTGCTCTGGCAAGGCTCGTGCATAGTGCATGAAGAGTTCAAAGGCGCCGCACTCCAGTCGCTACGTCGTATGCACCCCGATGCAAAGGTGCTCGTGCACCCCGAGTCGCCGCCATCGGTGATCGAGCAAGCCGACGTGGTCGGCTCGACCACGGCCTTGATCAACGCCGTGCGCACCATGGACGCAAAAAAGTTCATCGTCGCGACCGACCGTGGCATCTTCTACAAGATGCGCACGCTGGCACCCGGCAAAAAGCTGATCGAAGCACCCACCGCCGGTGAAGGCGCAACCTGCGAAAGCTGCGCCCACTGCCCCTGGATGGCCATGAACGGCTTGCAGGGCCTGATACGCGTGCTCGAGACAGGTTGCAACGAAATCCACGTCGACGAAGTCACGCGCCGACGCGCCGTCATCCCGCTAAACCGCATGCTCGCGTTCGCCCGCCAACGCACTGCCCGCGCCAGCGCCAGCGCGTAGCCACCCAAAGCCGAAGGGGTAAGAACTTTCTACAGCTTGAAGCCAGACGCGCCAATCTTTGGGACACAACGGCTGTCGTGCATGTACTGGCCTGTACAAAGTTAAGACTTGACCTGACTTGCCCCCTATCGAACTATCGAAGTGCGTTACCATGACCAGCTAAACAGGGGGGGGAGTAGCATGGCCGCACCCGAACCAAGCGACAGCTTTGGAGAAATTCAAAAGCGTGTCATCGAGCTGGCGATACGGCTCGGCGTGTTGTTCATACTGATTTTTTGGTGCTTTGCGATCATCGAGCCGTTCGTGCTAGTCGTCGCGTGGGCCGCCATTGTCGCCGTTGCACTGTACCCCGCGTACTGCAAGCTCTCGGCCTTGCTTGGCAAGCGTGACAAGATAGCGGCGGTCCTGATTTCACTGCTTCTGATCGGAATCCTCGTGGTACCCTCCGTTTTTTTGGCAGACAGCCTGTTCCAAGGCGCAAAGGCCCTGGCGGACTTGGCCGCGACGGATGATCTGAGAATCATGTCGCCACCGGAGAATATTCGGGAGTGGCCCCTGATAGGCGGGCAGGTTTACGAGTTCTGGCAACGCGCGGCGGACAATCTGCCAGCGGTGCTAAAGGACTTCATTCCACAGATCAAGGCTGTCGGCGCGTGGCTGCTCGGTGCGGCGGCCAAATCCGGGTTTGGCATCTTGCAGTTCATCATCGCCTTTGCCATTGCCGGTGTATTGCTCGCAACCACGCAAAAAGGTGAAGCCGCAACACGGGCATTCGCCACGCGTCTAGCCGGTAAAAGAGGTCCGGAGTTCGCGGAGCTATCCACTAGCACAATGCGAAACGTCGCCCTTGGCATCGTCGGTGTAGCGATCGTGCAGACGGGTTTGCTGAGCATCGGATTCGTTGCGATCGGTCTGCCAGGCGCCGGCCTCGCTGCGCTGCTCGCGCTAGTCCTCTCCATCATCCAGGTTGGCCCGGGTCTGGTGGCCTTGGCTGCGATCGTGTACGTGTTCTCCACGGCCGATACGACGCCGGCCATCGTGTTTACCGTTTGGACGCTCGCGGCGACACTGGTCGACAACGTGCTCAAGCCTTTGGTCTTCGGCCGCGGCGCGGCGGTCCCCACGCTCGTTATCTTTCTCGGCGCGATCGGTGGCATGCTTTCCTACGGCATCATCGGGTTATTCGTGGGCGCGGTGGTTTTGTCGCTCGGATTCAAGCTCTACGAAGCATGGCTACACGAAACGACTAGACCAGAGATGGAACCCGCGGCAACACCCACCGAAGAGAAGTAGATGTGAGCGCGCTCGAGCATAGAGACCTCCGCGGAGGTGTCGGCCGGCAGCTACGTTTAGGGCCTTTTTTTGGCCGGGTCGGGCCAGTACCTCGTGTGGATGTTCTAGATCTATTGACATACCATGGGCTCCACCGAGGGGGCCAAGCGATGGAACTCTCCCGACGCCAGACCGAGTTGCTCAATACGGGCGCGGATTTCGAACGCGCGATGACTCCGCCTGGCTGGATTTTCTGGGACCCTCAACTCTATGCGCGCGACATCGATGAGCTTTTCCAAAAGATGTGGCTTTGCGTCGGTCACCGCTCGCGTCTGGATGGACCCGGCTCCTACTTCCTCGTAGAAGTTGGCGCGGAGTCGGTTATCGTCGTGGCCGACGAGACCGGCAGGTCTCACGCCTTCTTCAACGTGTGCCGGCACCGCGGCACACGGATCGTCGCCGAAGCCGCCGGCCAGCGCACAGGGTTCTCATGCCCCTATCATGCTTGGACCTACGGTCTGGACGGAACGCTCCGAGCCGCGCCACACATGGACACGGTCGCAAACTTCGACAAGAAGGATTATTCCTTACATGCAGTGCGGCTCGATGAATTCATGGGATTCCTGTTTATCAACTTCGATGAAAACGCGGCGCCCCTGGCAAACACCTTTGCCGACCTCCCCGACTTCAGCCGCTTCGATATTCCAAACCTCGTCCGTGCGGGCTACCGAGACTATGAGGTCGAGTCGAACTGGAAGGTCATTTGCGAGAACTATCACGAATGCTACCACTGTCCCGTGGCTCACCCGCAGCTCCACCGCATCAGCGATTTTGGCGGACTTTGCGACGCCGATGAACGCGGGTCCAACTGGGTTGGTGGACCGATGGCCATCAAAGCAGCATTCAACACATTGACGACCTCCGGCATTACCGACCGCAAACCCTTCTCGGGGTGCGTCGGTGACGACAGGCGCTTTGTGCATTACATCAACCTATTGCCGAACTTTCTTTTGAGCATGTGCGCCGACTACGTACTGACCCACCACGTGTGGCCCAGGGGCCCGGAGCACGTCTATATCGAGACCGAGTGGTACTTCTCGAAAACGCAGACCGAGGCCCCGAATTTCGACCCCACCGACGCGATAGAATTCTGGGACGTGACAAACAAGCAAGATTGGGCACTTTGCGAAAACGCCATGAAAGGCTTGAAGTCGCGTAGCCAAGTGCCCGGGCGCTACCAGACGGGAGAGTCCTGCGCGCACTTCTTTGACCAGTGGTATGTCAGGCGGATGTTTGCCGACACCATGCAGGCCGCCGGCGCGCGCAGCTAAGATCGGTCGACATTCGACGCACGTCTTGGCGGTCTCACTCTTCGCGCAACGCTGGCGCCGGTGGTGTGCGTGTGAGCTTGTAAGCGGGGTAGACGGCGGCAACCACCGCGGCGAGCACGGCCCAGGCGACCGATTGCAGCAGCAGCGCCGGGTCGATAGACACATCCATGGTCCAGCCAAAGGAGCGGCGGTTGATGACGAGGATCAGCACCAGCGCCATTAGTATGCCCGCCGGTAGCGAGAACAGCCCCGCGGTCAGACCCATGACGCTGGTTTGCACGCCCACCACGCCCCACACCTGACCTTGGGTCATACCCAAAGCGCGGAGGATGGCGATCTCGCGCGCCCGCTCCAATTGCAACGCCATCAGCGCGCCAAGCATCCCGACCACCGCCACACCCGTGGTCAACCAGCGCAGCACCAAAGTGATCGTGAAGGTGCGGTCGAAGATCTCCAGCGAGGCGTCGCGGAGATCCTGGTTGGAACGCACCATCACCTGCTGGACACCTTTTACCGCGGCGCTGAGCCGGGCGATAACCGTGGCATCGTCGGTCGTGTCATCGACATAGATGCCGAGTGCCGAGTAGCTGCGGTCGTCCCAGTAACGGTCGAAAGCGCTGCGGCTGATCACCACGGTCCCACGCTCGGAGCCATAGTCGCGGTACACGCCCACCAGCTCGAAGGCCTGCTCCCCTTTGTCGGTATCGAGCACGATGTCGTCACCCAAGGTGACTTTGTGCCGGTAGGCAAAGGGCTCCGACACCAACACGCCTTCGGTGTCGCGAAACGCGGGCCAGGTCGTGTCGGGTGAACCCTCGAGCAAGGGGAAACCGGCGTAGCTCTGTTCACCCATTCGCAAAGCCAAGACCGTGACGGTGCCGAGCTTGGAGCGCACCTTCACCGCGCGCCCCATGCTGATGTCCTCAATCCCCTCCACACCGCGTATACGCTCGATGGTCTCGGGCTTTAGGAAGGCACCCGCGCCCCCGCCCGGCACGCCCACGTAGACGTCCGCGCGCAGCCGCGCCTCGAGCCAGCCGGCAACGGTTTGCCTGAAGCTGTCCACCATCACACCCACGCCCAAGGTGGCCGACAAGGCGATGGTGAGCGCCGCCACCGCCACGGCGGTGCGGCTCAGATTGGCCACCACGCTACGCATGGCCATGGGTGCGAAAGCCCCCCAGGGTCGCATTAGCGGTGCCAATGCGCGGGCGGTGAGCATGGTCATCAACGGCGCGGCCAAGCTAAACGCCGCGATCAGACAAAACAAACACACAAAACCGGCGCCGAGACCGTCGCCCGGCAAATACAGCGTGAGCGTGCCGAGGACCAGCAGCCCAATCCCGAGCATCGCAAGGTGGGGCGCGTAACGGCGCATCCTGGACTCGGCCGCGGAACGCGTCAGCGCCACGCGAGGGGCGACGCGTGTGGCCTCGAAGGCGGGGACGCAGGATGCGATCAACGCGGCCGCAAGCCCGAGCACGGCACCCTTGGCCAACACCAACGGGTCGAGCGCGACCTCGCGCACACTCACCGCGAAGTAGAGGTCGTTGATGGTCCGCGCGACCAGCTTGACCAGCACCTCGGCCAGCATCACGCCAAGCACCAGACCGAGCAGCGTGCCAACCAACCCGAGGATTGCGGCCTCGCTCAACACCAAGCCAAAGATTTGCTGCCGGGTGACGCCGAGCGCACGCAGCACACCGATGATCGCGCGGCGTTGGATCACGGAGAAGGTCATGGTGTTGTAGATCAAGTAGGTGCCCACCACCAACGCGAGCAGGCTCAGCATCAGCAGATTGATCTCGAAGGAACGCGTCATCTCTTGCACGTCACGGGCCCGCGCGGCAGCCGAGACCAAGTCCAGCGTCTCGGGCAAGCGTTCTGACAGACGCTGGACCGCGGCCGCATCCTCGAGGATCAAGTCGATACGCGTGAGAAAGCCCCAGCTCGACAACAAGTCCTGCGCGGTCGCGATATCGGCGACCATCAGACCGCGTAGCTGCTGTGCAGTCAGGCGGTCAGGCGTATCCAGCCAATCGATGATCTTGGCGGTGCGGGTCTGCCCCGCAACGAGAAGCTCGACGGTCTCACCCTTTGCCCACCCGTAGTCCTGCGCGGTTTGCCTCGATACCAGCACCGCGCCGGTCACCGTAAACAACGATGTGCCAAGCCCGGTGGTCTGCTCGGGCTGCGAGCGCGAGTAGCTGCGGAAACCGGCTTCGGCAAACGGGTCCAGACCCAGCAGCGTGAGCGAGCTTTGGTCGGCACCGGGCACGCGCACATACCCCTCGACGATGGGCGCGGCATTGCGCAACACGCCCGTGTTGCGAAGCTCGGCGTACGCGGTCTCCGGCACCCCGCGCGGACCGCCTAGAATCTGGTGCGTGGTGCGCCCGAGCACCGCCTCGGTCGAGAGCGCGAAGGCGCGCTCGGCGTTGGCGCCCGCAAGCTCCACCGAGACATAGACGGCCACACCGAGGGCGATACCGAGCAGCGACAGACCGAACTGCCACGGATGACGCAACGGCCAGCGCCAGCTCGAGCGCACCAGCGCCGGCGACATCATAGGCTCTCGTCCAGCGTCAGGGCGCCCTCATGTACACGTAACACGGTATCGGCAAGCGCCGAGGCAGCGCGGCTATGGGTGGCCATCACCAAGGTCTTGCCCGCGTCGCGAACCAGCCGCTTTAGCAAGTGCAACACCTCATGGCCGGTCTCCACGTCCAAGTTTCCGGTGGGCTCGTCGGCGAGGATCAGCGTGGGGTCGTGCACCAGGGCACGCGCGATGGCGACACGTTGCTGCTCACCGCCCGAGAGCCGGTCGGAAAAGCTGTGCAAACGGTCCTCCAAACCCACCTCCGCCAACAGCGCCCGTATGCGTTGCTCCATGACGCTCTTGTCGGTGCCGATGAGCTCCAGCGGCAAGCGCAGGTTCTCCTCGACCGTGAGCGTGGGGATCAAGTTGAAGAACTGGAACACGAAGCCCACCTTGTGACGTCTGTACAACGTGCGCTCACGCTCCGACAGCGTGCTGAGCGATGCGCCGCCGACAATGATCTCGCCGGCGTCCGTCGCATCGATACCACCGATCAGATTGAGCAGCGTAGATTTGCCGCTACCACTGCGCCCGGTGATGGCGACCACGCGACCGCCGTCGAGCTCCGCATTGAGATGGCTAAAGACCACGCGCCGGCGGTCGCCCTCGGCATAGGCCTTGGACACGTCACGCAGCACCACGAGCGCCGGCGTGTCTCCCATGATGATCTCAGTCACGTGTCGCCTTCGATCCCGCTGCTTCGGGACTTAAGCGCCACACCAGTATCCGGTTGTTGGCCGGAAGCGCATAGTCCACGCGAAAGACCATGCCATGCGTATTTGCCAGGGCGTCCAAGGCCTCGAAATCACGGATGCCGCTCTCGGGGTCGCGGCTTCGCAACAGCGCATCGAAACGCGCGTTGCTCTCGCTGGTGTACTTACCACCGAAGTTGAAGGGGCCGTACACCAAGAATCTGCCACCGGGGCGCAACACCCGGGCAACACCGCTAAACATCGCAATGCTCGAGGACCAGGAAATGATGTGCACCGTGTTGGCGCTAAACACGGCATCGACCGGGCCCACCTGCCAGTCGGGCTGATTGACATCCAGCACTAGGGGTGCGCGCACGTTTGGCAGCCGGTACTCGGCGAGCCACTCGTTTATACCGGCGTGGTTCTCAGCCAGGTCGCTGGTCCGCCATTCGACACCGGGTAGATGCTCGCCGAAGTACACCGCGTGCTGGCCCGTGCCGCTGCCGATCTCGAGCACCCTGCGCGCCTCGGCAAGCTCGCTCCGGAGTACCTCTAGGATGGGCGCCTTGTTGTTATCACAAGCGGGCGAATAAGGTTTCACAACTCGGGTCTGTTGACGCCGTCGGCGCGATGCCGCGGTCGCTTAACTGGACCCATCTTCCCTGGGTGCGGATTCGCTGCGCAAGTCGGTGCTGAATTTTCGCGTGAGGTCCCGAAACCGCGCGGTAGGACCGATGTCCTCGAACACGGGGTCGCCCTGCTCGTCCTCGGCGATGACCCGCTCCCCGCGCTCGTACGGGAGCGCCTCCTCGATCTCGTCCAGACCCGCGGACAGTAGGTCGGTGATGATCTGGGTGATGTTGCGGCGGGGATAAATCTCGGCCAACGCTGCCAGCCGCGCCGCGTCGCGTACCGGCAGGCGGATGTTGTACTGCCGGGCGGTGAGGCTATCGCCTGCCGATTCTTCCCATTGATTCAATAGATCCTTAACCTTCATCAAGCGGGTCCTTTTGATGGTTTTCGAACGTGCGCCGGGCACGGGCGTATGATACGAAACTGAGCGGCGACAAGCAGCAACCGAACGCAAGGCCTCCCAAACACCGGAGCGAAACGCATGAACAAGCCGGCACCTGTCGGTGTGTATATCGGTGATGACCTCAAATCTTATGGATTTGGCGAAGACCATCCCTTTGGTCACGAGCGAATGGACGCGTTCTGGGAAGAAGCCAAGCGCCGCGGTATCCCCGGCCGCGTGGATGTTCTGGCCCCGGTGCAGGCGACTCTAGCGGAGCTCGAGCGCTTCCACCCGCGCAGCTATCTCGACCAGGTGCGGGCCCTCTCGGCGCGCGGCGAGGGCTTTTTGGATTGCGGCGACACGCCGGCCTTTCCCGGGGTGTTCGAAGCCGGCGCCTACGTGGTCGGCACCACGCTTGACGCGTGCCGCCGGGTCATGCGCGGCGAGCTGTTGCACGCCTTCGTGCCCATCGCCGGTCTACACCACGGGCGCCGTGAGAGCGCCGGCGGGTTTTGTGCCTTCAACGACATCGGTGTCGCAGTCGAGACGCTGCGCCACGAATTTGGCATCGAACGCGTGCTCTACGTCGACATCGATGCACATCACGGCGACGGCGTGTTCTACGAATACGAGAGCGACCCGTCGCTTTATATTGTCGACTTCCACGAAGACGGTCGCTTCTTGTTTCCGGGCACGGGCGATGCTTCGGAGACGGGGACCGGTCCCGCCGCCGGCACCAAGCTCAACGTCTGCCTGCGCCCCGACGATGGCGATGAGGCATTTTTTACCGCCTGGGACTTCGCCGAGGCCTTTATCGCAAAGACCGAGCCCGAGTTCATTATCTTGCAGTGCGGTGCGGACAGCATCGCCGGCGACCCCATCACGCATCTACGCTTCTCCGCCGACGCCCACCGCCATGCGGCAACACAATTGTCGCTGACCGCCAAAAAAAGATGCGCTTCACGCCTAGTGGCTTTGGGTGGAGGCGGCTACAATCCGCACAACATCGCGCGTGGGTGGACGGCGGTGGTCGAAGCCTTGCTACACGTCTAGCGTTCTCGTACACGATATGCAGTGCCCTTTTTGCAGCGATAAGGATACGCGGGTCACCGATTCCCGGCTCACCAGCGACGGCGACCAGATCCGCCGGCGACGCGAGTGCCAGGCATGCGGCGAGCGCTTTACCACCTATGAGAAAGCGGAGCTCAACCTGCCACGCGTGGTCAAGCGCGATGGCACCCGGGTACCCTTCAACGAAGACAAGCTGCGCGCCGGGATGCTGCGTGCGCTGGAAAAGCGTCCCGTCCCCGCCGACGAGGTGGAAGCCGCGATCAGCCGTATAAAACACGCGCTGGTCGCAAGCGGGGAACGCGAGATTCCTTCACTTCGGATCGGCGAGAAAGTGATGGACAGCTTGCGGGATCTGGACGAGGTCGCCTACGTACGCTTTGCCTCGGTGTACCGGAGTTTCCAGGATGTAAACGAGTTTCGCGAGGAGGTCGAACGCCTGGAGCGAGAACCCTCCCCCGCGCAACGTCGCAGCCAAATGCCCCTGCTACCCGAGGACTAGTTCGGGGACACCAATTCGGGGACAGTTTACTTTTCTCCGTTCTCAAGCCTACTGTGCCGAGCATGAGCGACGCCGATCATCAGCAATACATGGGGCGCGCCTTAGCCCTGGCACGCCGCGGTCTGTTCACGACCGACCCGAACCCGCGCGTGGGCTGCGTGGTGGTGCGCGATGACGCCATCGTCGGTGAGGGCTGGCATCGCAGTGCCGGCGAGCCACACGCCGAGGTGAACGCGCTGGACACGGCGCGTGGGCACACCGAGAACGCCACCGTCTATGTCACGCTGGAACCATGTTGTCATCATGGACGCACGCCGCCGTGCACGCAGGCGCTGGTCGCCGCGCGCGTCGGCCACGTCGTCGTCGCGATGCTGGACCCGAACCCGGAGGTACATGGTGCCGGGGTGGCCGCCCTAAACGCCGCCGGCATCACCACCGAGGTCGGAGTATGCGAAAGCGCCGCGGAGACGCTCAACCCCGGTTTTATCAAGCGCATGACCACCGGCCGGCCGTTGGTACGCTGCAAGCTGGCGATGAGCCTGGACGGGCGTACCGCGATGGCGTCGGGTGAGAGCAAATGGATCACTGGCGAGGCTGCGCGCCGCGATGTGCACAAGCTCCGCGCGCGCAGCTCCGCGGTGCTCACCGGCGTGGGCACGGTGCTTGCCGATAACCCTTCGCTAAACGTGCGCGGACCGCTCGCCGAGACACCGGCGCTAAAGCAGCCCACACGCGTTGTGCTCGACCCAAGCGCGCGGATGCCGGCAGACGCCAACATGCTGGCGCTGCCCGGTCGCACCGTGGTGGTCACCCATGGCGCCGACGCGGCGCGTAGCGAGGCGCTCACGCGCGCCGGCGCCGAGCTGGTCGAGCTGCCGGGTAACGAGCAGGGCATCGACCTCAGCGCCTTGCTTGGATTTCTAGCCGACGACGCGGTCAACGAGCTCCTAGTTGAGGCTGGCGCGACGCTCGCCGGGGCCTTTGTGGAGGCGGGATTGGTCGACGAGCTGGTGTTGTATGTCGCGCCGCTGCTGCTCGGTGACGCCGCTCGCGGCTTGATGCATCTGCCGTCGGTGCAACGCATGCAAGACCGGCTCGAAGTGCACATATGCGAGATATGCGCGGTTGGCGAGGATTGGCGTGTGACCGCCGAACCGCGCGGTACAGTATACTGATTCCGCTCGACGGGCCGGCCCGCGCAATATGCCACACTCAGGAGAAAGAAGATGTTTACCGGGATCGTCCAGGCTATCGGCGAGATCGCGGAAGTAGAGCCGACGGGCGAAGACTGTCGTCTGCGGCTCGACGCCGGTACGCTCGATATGGAATCGGTCGCGGTCGGTGACTCCATCGCGGTTGGCGGCGTATGTCTTACCGTGACCGAAAAAACCGCCAATGGTTTTTGGACGGACGTATCGAAGGAAACCCTGACGCGCACCGCACTGGGGAGACTTGGCACCGGTAGCAGGGTCAATCTCGAGATGTCGGTGACACCCTCTACGCGTCTTGGCGGTCATCTCGTCAGTGGTCACGTCGATGGTGTCGGCCGCCTCGCGGCCAAGACCGATGACGGGCGTTCGGTGCGTATCGCCATCGATGCCCCGGCGTCGTTGGCGCGATACATTGCGGAGAAAGGTTCTATTTGCATGGACGGTATCAGTCTGACCGTCAATGACGTGCAGGGCGCGAGGTTTTGGGTCAATATCGTGCCCCACACGCAAGAGGCAACGACCATGCACGCGCTGGAAGTGGGTGATGAGCTCAACCTGGAGGTGGACCTCGTTGCGCGCTATCTGGAGCGGCTGCTAGACGCACGCACGATCGACTAGGGTTTGGAGGCCGCATGAGCAACATCGTTACAGCACTCCCGACGGGCATGACCTTCAACAGCACCGAGGAGCTGATCGCCGACTTCCGAGACGGGCGCATGGTGATCTTGGTCGACGATGAGGCTCGCGAGAACGAAGGCGACTTGATCATGCCCGCCTCGCACATCACCGCGGACGCCATCAACTTTATGGCGCGCTATGGCCGCGGTTTGATCTGCATGCCCATGAGCCGCGAGCGATGCAGCCAGCTGGGCTTGTGGCTGATGGTCAACGAGAACCGCGAGATGCACAGCACCAAGTTCACCGTCTCCATCGACGCCGCACACGGGATCACCACGGGGATCTCCGCGGCCGACCGGGCGAAGACCATCCGCGACGCGGCCGCCACGGATGCGAAACCGAACGACTTCGTGCAGCCGGGTCACGTGTTCCCCTTGGTCTCCGAGCCGGGCGGTGTGTTAATGCGCGCGGGTCACACCGAGGCCGGGTGCGACCTGGCCCGTCTCGCGGGCTTGGAGCCGGCCGCCGTGGTCGTGGAGATCCTGAACGAAGACGGCACCATGGCAAGACGCCCTGACTTGGAGAAGTTCGCCAAGACGCACGGTTTGAAGCTCGGCTCTATCGCCGACCTGATCAAATACCGGATGCTCCACGAGAAGACCGTGCAGCGGGTGGCTGAGTGCTCGCTGCCAACGGAGTACGGCGAGTTCCATTTGGTCGCTTACCAGGACACCGTCGACAACGCGGTTCACCTGGCGCTGGTCAAGGGCCGCGTTTCACCGGATGAGCCCACGCTAATACGCGTACATGTGCGCGACGTGATCAACGATCTGGCGCATACACGCCGCGACGACACGGGATGGCCGCTGTCCGACGCGTTGCGCCGCGTCGCCGAGGCAGGTAACGGCGTGGTCTTGATACTCAACCAGCAAGAATCCACCGATGAGCTGGTGCAACGTATTCGTATCTACCAAGCACAGGACGCCGGTGAGGACGTGCCGAGTCGGGAGAGCAACGAGGGGCTGCGTACCTACGGGCTTGGCGCACAGATCTTGACCGACCTCGGCGTAAGACAAATGCGGGTGCTGAGCGCACCCAAACGAATCCACGGTATCTCCGGCTTTGGGCTGGAGGTCGTGGAGTACGTCCAGTAGCCCGGCGCCAATGGCCAAGTACGACTTAAGCACGGTTGAGTTGGCGGTCGATGGCGCACATGTGGCCATTGTCGCGGCGCGCTTCAACGCGGAGCTAGTCGGGCCGTTGGTCGAAGGTGCGCTCGCGCGGCTGACGGCAAACGGGCTCGGCACCGAACGGGTCAGGGTGGTCCACGTCCCGGGGGCTTTCGAGATACCGCTGGCGGCTGCGCGGCTTGCCAAGAGCGGTCGTTACGAGGCGCTTATCGCTCTGGGCGCGGTGGTGCGCGGCGGCACTCCGCACTTCGAATACGTCGCCGGCGAATGCGCCCGAGGCGTCGCTCGGGTCTCGCTCGAGTACGCTTTGCCGGTCATCTTTGGCGTGTTGACCGTTGACACCATGGAGCAAGGGCTGGCACGCGCCGGCGGCAGCGTGGGCAACAAGGGCGAAGAGGCGGCGGACGCGGCGCTCGAGATGGTTACCCTGATGCGTGGCTTGGCGCAATGAGCGCTTCGCCGCGCGAGCGAAGCCGCGCGCGGCGCGCCGCCTTACAAGCGCTTTATCAGTGGCAGCTCACCGGGCAGGCCCCGGCCGATATTGGCGAGCAATTCTCGACCACACCGCAGCTAAAGAAGTGCGACACCGAGTATTTCAACGAGCTACTGAGCCAGGTGCCTTCTCGTGTCGACGTTCTGGATGCGACGCTCGCCCGGGTCGTCGACCGGCCCATTGACCAGCTCGACCCGGTGGAACGCGCAATCTTGCGCATCGGCATATTCGAGCTCTTGCACCGACTGGACGTGCCCGTAAAAGTTGTCATCAACGAAGCCGTCGAGCTGGCAAAGCTTTTTGGCGCCGAAGACAGCCACAAATACATCAACGGCGTATTGGACAGCCTGGCAGGCACGACGCGTCTCCAGACAAAGTAAAACCATGCAACGCACGCCCGACAACGGCAGATACCTGGATGCGGTAGTCGTTGTCTTTCTGCTTGCGCTAATCGTTTTTTCACCACCCATCATCCAGGTCTGGGCCAACGCCAGCTCCCCCTGGTGGCTGCCCTACGCGATCTGGTTTTTCGTCATCGTGCTGATCGCACTGGTGCAACGGATACGCGGCCGCCATGAGCTTTGAGCTTGGGCATCTCTTCTTCGCGGGCGTGGTGTACTTGCTGGTATTGTTTTTCATCGCCTATTCGACCGAGCAAGGTTGGATCTCGGCACGAGTCGCCAAGCATCCGGCAACCTATGCTTTGTCTCTCGGTGTATACGCGACGTCGTGGTCTTTTTATGGAAGCGTGGGGTTTGCGCAAACACACGGCTTCGGCTTTCTGAGCATTTATCTGGGTGTCACCATCGCGTTCACCCTGGTGCCGATCCTGCTCTACCCCATCTTGCGGATCACACGCAACTATCAGCTCACCTCGCTCGCCGACGTGTTCGCCTTTAGATTTCGCAGCCAGACCGCCGGCGTGCTGGTCACGCTGTTTATGCTGTGCGGCACCTTCCCCTACATCGCCCTGCAGATACTCGCGGTCACCGAGTCGGTGCAAATCCTCACCCAGGAAGCGACGCCGCGTATCCTGGCCTTGGGTTTCTGCGTGACCTTGACCCTGTTCGCGATCTTGTTTGGTGCGCGACACATATCGCCGCGCGAGAAGCACGAAGGTCTGGTGGTCGCGATCGCCTTCGAGTCGCTGGTCAAGCTGTCGGCCTTGTGCATCGTCGGTTTGTTCGCGGTGTTCGGCGTCTTTGGCGGTGTAGGCGGGATGAACGCCTGGGTGGCCGAACACCCCGAAGCCTTGGATGCGCTGTACGCGCCGATGCGCGAAGGCCCCTGGACGACGCTCATGTTCTTGTCCTTTTGCGCCGCCTTCTTACTGCCGCGACAGTTCCACATGATGTTCACCGAGAACATCTCCGAGCGCTCGCTGCTGGTCGCCGGATGGGCCTTCCCCTTGTTCTTGCTGCTGCTCAACTTGTTCATCCCGGTGATTCTCTGGGCCGGGACCGAGGTGAGCCCCGCTGCCAACGCGGATTTCTACGTGTTGTCCATCACGCTCTCGGGTGAGTCGCGCTTTTTACCCGCGCTCGCCTTCATCGGCGGCGTCTCGGCGGCCAGCGCGATGATGATCGTCACCTCCATCGCGCTCGCCTCCATGTGCTTGAACCACCTGCTGCTGCCCGCGAGCTACCCCGACCCGGGTGTCAATTTGTACCAGTGGCTATTGTGGGGCAAACGCACGCTCATTGCCGTCATCATTCTCGCCGGCTACGGCTTTTACTTGGTGCTGGAGCAACACCAGGGCCTGGTGCAGCTCGGTTTGATCTCCTTTGTGGCGGTCGCTCAATTCTTGCCTGGCGTGGTCGCGCTCTTGTTCTGGTCGCGTGCGACGCGCGCGGGCTTTATCGCCGGTTTGAGCGCCGGGGCCATCGTGTGGGCCGTCACCTTGCTCGGGCCCCTGCTACACCGCTCCGGACTGGTCACCTGGGAGCTGGACCTGGTCGGGATGCTCGGGCTTGGCGACACCGACCCCTGGGCGTTCGCAACCTTTTGCTCGCTGGGTGCAAACACGCTGCTGTTTGCGGTCGTGTCCTTGCTCACGCATCCGAGCGACGAGGAGCGCGAAGCGGCGGACGCCTGTCGAATGACTCCAATCAGCCTGCCCTTGGGTGTTGTGGTCAGCGCCTCATCACCAAGCGAGTTCGAAGCGCAGCTCGCGCGTATCCTCGGCGCGGACACCGCCCGTCACGAAGTCGAACAGGCGTTGGCCGACCTGGAAATGGCTGAAGACGAGCGCAGTCCCAACGAGCTGCGGCGTTTGCGCGAGAGAATCGAGCGTAATCTCTCCGGGCTCATGGGGCCGATGCTCGCCCGTATGATCGTCGATCAACGTCTGCAAATGGGCGAGCAGACACGCTCCGCCTTGGCCGACAACATCCGCTTCATAGAGGAGCGCGTGGAGCAGTCGCGCACGGAGCTGCGCGGGCTCGCGGCACAGCTCGACAGCCTGCGCCGTTATCACCAGGAGATATTGAGCGACTTGCCCGTGGGTGCCTGCTCGCTTAGCTCCGACGCCCGGGTGATAAGCTGGAACATGGCCATCGAATCCATCTCGGGGATCCCCCGCCAAAGGGCACGGGGCAAACCCTTGGGCAAGCTACCGCCACCTTGGGGCCACCTGCTGCACGGGTTCTTGGAGGGGGAGGACCTGCACCAGCACAAGGTCTCCATCATGGTGGATGACCGGCCGCGCTGGCTCAACTTGCACAAGGCGAGCATCCGCCAGCCGGGTGGCACCGTGATCCTGGTAGAGGATCTCACCGACGTGCAAACACTCGAGGCCGAGCTTGCGCACAGCGACCGGCTGGCGTCTATCGGACGGCTGGCCGCCGGCGTGGCGCATGAGATCGGCAACCCGGTGACCGGGATCGCGTGTATCGCCCAGAATCTAAAAACCGAGAGCGACGACCCGGAGACGCGCGACGCCATCGTGCAGATCCTCGGTGAGACGGAGCGCATTCGCGCCATCGTCCAGTCGCTGGTCGGCTTTAGCCACGGCGGCAGCGCGGTCGCGCAGAAACGCGCCAGCATCCGCTTGCGCGACTGTATAGACGAAGCCGCCAGGCTGGTGCGTCTGAGCCACGCCGGCAAACGGGTCATCATCGAAAACCAGTGCCCCGCGGACCTCACGATGCTCGGCGACCAGCCGCGTCTGGTCCAGGTGTTCCTCAACCTGTTATCCAACGCCTGCGACGCGTCGACGCCGGGCGACAAAATACACGTCAACGCGGGCAAGACGAATCAGACGGTCGACGTCGAGATCGTGGACCAGGGGAGCGGGATCGCAAACGCCGTGCTGGACCAGGTCTTCGAGCCATTTGTCACCACGAAGGCGCCCGGCCAAGGCACCGGGCTGGGGCTTGCCATGGTCTACAGCATCGTTCAAGACCACGGCGGGAACGTGCAAGTCGCCGAGACCTCGAGCCGAGGCACCCGCATCGTCGTCGAGTTACCTACAGGGGCGGAGGACCTCATACCTCCGCACTTCGGTCAAGGGGCAGTCTAAGCGTTCTCGCCGCCGTCCTCCCCCGCAGGGCGTTTGTTGACCACATCCGCGATGCGGGCGATCGACTCCCCGCCTAGCTCCGGGTGCTGCTGGTCGAGCCACTCGAGGATTTGCGCCCGGTGGTCCCGTGCCCAGACCAGATGTCCTCTGGCATACAGCGCATCGTGACAAGCGATGGCCGCCTGCAACTCCACCGAAGCGCTCGAAAGATTGAATTTCGGCCTGCGTCTCTTGGGCGCTTCCCGCGCGACGCGCCGGCTACGTTCGACGCGGGAACATTCCTCGGGCGTGATCCTCAGCTGGCTGCGGTGGACCTGGAACTCGCTGTCTTTGACCACCATACGCCGGCCATTGCCCATGTCTCCGACCTTGGACAAATGCCAACTCCAGCCGCGGGCGATCTTCGCCACCGTGGACGCGTCCAACGGTACAAAGCCCGTGAACAAACGCTCGGACTCGACGTGCCACCGTAGCTCGTCGCCGCTACCGTCCAGCGTGCCCACCTGCACGTCCACGTTGGACAACCACAGACCCAAGCTCAGCTTGCGCTCCGCCGCCAAACGCAAGATGTCCGCCTCCGAGCAACCCCATCGGGTCGCAACCTCGCTGACGCTAAAGCACTGCTTGTCCGTCATAAGCACTCACCCGCAATTACGGGGACAGTTTACTTAATTCCAATTCCTGTGGGTGTCGTTTACCGCACGGGGCCTGGAACCAGAAATAAGTAAACTGTCCGCTTTTGAGTTATAACATGGCGTGCGTTTGAGGTTTAGGCGATGAAGCACCTCCTGATTGTCGAAGACGAGCCGGTGATCCGTTCCGCGGTGCGTCGCCTGCTCGAGCGCAACGGGTATCAGGTGTCCGAGGCGGTCAGCGTGGAGGACGCCACGCGCCTGCTCGGCGAGAATAGCGTCGATTTAATTATCGCCGACCTGCGTCTTCCCGGCGCACCCGGCACCGACATCATCGCCGTGTCGGGAGACATCCCCGTGCTCATCATGACCAGCTATGCGAGCGTGCGCTCGGCGGTCGAGGCGATGAAGCTGGGCGCGGTGGACTATATCGCAAAGCCCTTTGACCACGACGAGATGCTGTTGTGCATCGAGCGCGCGCTGGAGCAATCCCGGCTTCGGCGTCAAAACGTGGCGCTAAAGACCGATGTCGCACGGAGCTATCCCGTGTCGGGGATGATCGGCCGCTGCAAAGCGATGCGCGATGTGTGGGCGCGGATCGACAAGGCCGCGCCAACTGACACCACGGTGCTTATCCTCGGCGAGTCGGGCACCGGCAAGGAGCTGGTCGCGCGCGCCTTGCACGAGAAGAGCGCGCGGCGCGATGCGCCGATCATCAGTGTCAACTGCGCCTCGATCCCCGCCGGTCTGATCGAGAACGAGCTCTTTGGTCATGAGAAGGGCTCCTTTACCGGTGCCGTTGGACCGCAACAAGGTCTGGTCGAGGCCGCCAACGGCGGGACGCTGTTTCTCGACGAGATCGGCGAGCTGTCCATGGAGGCTCAAGCGCGGCTGCTACGCGTCCTCGAGGAAGGCGAGATGCGGCGAGTCGGTGCACCACGACCCCGGCGTGTGGACATACGTCTGGTGGCGGCCACCCACCGCGACCTGCATCGGCTCATCGGCGCGGGCAACTTTAGGGAGGACCTGTTCTTTAGGCTGCACGTGGTCGAGATCGTGCTCCCACCGCTGCGTGAACGCGGCGAAGACATCGCCGAGCTCGCCGAGTCCATTCTGCAAAGAAGCTGTGCGAAGCTGCACCGCCCGGCGCTGCGCTTTGACCCCGCGGCGCTGGATGCGATGCGCAACTATCCATGGCCGGGGAACGTGCGCGAGCTCGAGAACGCCGTCGAGCGGGCGGTGATCCTCTGTGACCACGAGCAGGTCACGCCCGAGCTGCTCTCGCTGCGTAATCATCGCGGTATCTCAAACGCGCCCAGCGACGTACCCGCGGGTATGTCCTTGGAAGACTACTTCCGTCATTTCGTGCGAACCCATCAGCATACGCTCACCGAGACCGAGCTGGCGGAACGGCTGGGGATCAGCCGCAAGGCGCTGTGGGAACGGCGCCAGCGCCTTGGTATACCGCGGCCAAAGCCAAACGGATAGCAATTCGCTGGCAGGTTGCTACCGAAGACCCCAATCCTGCGTTACCAGAAGTAACACATCCGCGTTCTTACATGCCAAAAATGTGCAGCGATTCACACTAAGCCGCTGAAATAGAATCGATTGCCGCCGTCGGCACAGTTTTTGCTTCGGGTTGGTACGAGGAGGACCGCCGACGTGTTGAGCGGACCTTTGAGCGACCGCTGGCCTAGAAAAGGGCCGGTTGGAAAAAACATCATAAGCAGGTGGGGAGATCTACCATATGGAATGGGACGCTAAAATCGTATGGTTGTTTGTCTTTGTCCTCCTGTATTGGTCGTACTGCATCTTCTGGGGGATCAAGGGTGCGCTATCGGCCAAGACAGCGAGTGACTACTTTATCGCCGGGCGGCGACTGTCGATCTGGGTGTTTGTATTAGCAGCCACGGCGACATCGTTCTCCGGTTGGACCTTCATGGGGCACCCGGGTCTGCTGTACCGGGACGGGTTTCAGTATGCCTACGCCTCCTTCTACGCCATCACCATCCCGTTCACGGGCGTGCTGTTCCTGAAACGCCAATGGATGCTGGGCAAGCGCTTTGGCTTCGTGACCCCCGGCGAGATGCTGTCGCACTACTTCAAGTCGGATGCGATCCGGCTGCTGGTGGTGCTTGTCGCGCTGGTGTTCTCGGTGCCGTATCTCGGCGTTCAGCTACGCGCCTCCGGCTTCCTGTTCAACGTGCTGACGGACGGGCTGCTCGGTGTAGAGGTCGGTATGTGGTTGCTCTCGGCCGTGGTGTTTATCTATGTCGCATCCGGCGGGCTGCGCGCGGTGGCCTATGTGGACACCGTGCAGTGTATCCTACTGGCCGGCGGCATCATCATCATCGGCTGCATCGCTATCTATTATGTCGGTAGCTTCGAGCAGCTCAACCAGAACATCGCACAGCTGGCGCTGTTTGACCAAAAGCGTACCCTGGACGACTACAGCCACTACATCGCCATCCCGGGTGTGATCCAGTTTGTGTCATCGGGTCCGAAGGCGGTGGGTGGTGCCTGGACCGGGATCATGATTCTCACCTACATGTTTGCGCTCATGGGCATCCAATCGGCCCCGGCGTTCTCGATGTGGTCCTTTGCGAATCGTGACCCGAAGCCGTTTGCACCGCAGCAGGTATGGGCGTCTTCGTTTGGCATCGGTCTGATCCTGTTTGTGTTTACCGCTTTCCAGGGTCTGGGCAGTCACTTCCTTGGCGCCGATGTGGCGTTTATGGCCGCACACCCGGAGAGCGTCAACAACGTGATGGGCGCAGGTCTCGAGGGCAAGGACTTGATGGAGTCCGCGGGTAAGCAAGGGATGTTGGTGCCACAGCTCATCCACTTGATGGCTGATGCGGCACCCTGGCTGGTCGGTCTCTTGTCGGTGTGCGCGTTAGCGGCGATGCAATCGACAGGCGCGGCGTACATGTCTACGGCGGGCGGGATGCTCACCCGCGATTTACTCAAGCACTTCATGATGCCCAACGCTTCGCACGGGCAGCAGAAGTTCTTCGGGCGTCTCGGCGTGTTGATCATCGTGCTTGCCGCGCTGGTGGTCGCGACGACCTCCAAGGACGCGCTGGTGTTGCTCGGCGGTCTGGCCGTGGCCTACGGCTTCCAGATGTGGCCGTCGCTGATGGCCGTATGCTGGTTCCCGTGGTTCACACGCATGGGCGTGGTGCTGGGGCTGATCGCCGGTCTCGTCGCGGTGACCTGCACCGAGACCATCGGTCAGCAGCTTGGGATCACGGCCTGGGGCCGTTGGCCGTGGACGATTCACTCCGCGGGTTGGGGTATCTTGTTCAACCTCGGTACCGTGATCATCGTCTCCGCGATGACCCAGAACCAGGCGGACCACGACCACAAGATGAAGTTTCACAACTTCCTGCAGGAGCATGCGTCACTGCCCGAGTCCAAGCGCGGGCTGGTGCCGGTGGCGTGGATCATCACCTTGGTCTGGTTCTTCTTTGGCATCGGCCCGGGTGCCGTCATTGGCAACACCATCTTTGGCAACCCCAATGACTACGCCACGTGGACCTTTGGCATGCCGTCCATCTGGGCCTGGCAGATTCTATGGTGGGCGCTCGGTGTGTTCATGATGTGGTTCCTCGCCTACAAGATGGAGCTATCGACCGTTCCCGATAAGGAGGTCGAATCGCTGTACGAGGATATCGGCGACGTGACGGAGTCCGCCCGCAAAGAACTATAAGCCGTAGCCGTTTGTATCACAGGGGAAGGGCGGACCGCTCTTCCCCTTTTTTGTGGTCGCCCGCTTTTGGCCCCGCTATTATCGGATTCCTCGTGCTAAGGGATTGATTGATGCCCAGATTTTATTTGTCCGTCTTGATCCTCGCGGCATTGCTCTTTTATCACACGAGCAAGCTCATCTGGGTGATGGGCGTGCGGCGGCTACAGCGCAAGCTCGAACGCGAGCTCTCCGATGAGGAGCTACACGCACAGCAAAAGCGCGCCCGCATTATCGCCATACCCGTGGTGCTCACCTTCTCCTGGTTGTTCAACTTCAACATCTTCGGGTATCCCGACGGTGGATAACCGGCTCTACGCGGTCTTGAAGTGGACCGCGATCACGCTTGGCGCCGCATGGGTTGCCTGGACGCTCTACGAAAGCTTTGTGGTCGGGCGCGCACCGGGCGACACGGCGTACCTACAAGCCAACACCTATTTCGAGGACGGGGCCTACGAACGTGCGCTGGCCGAGTACGATGCAGCCCTGGCGGAAGTTCCCAACCATATCCACGCGCTCCGCGGTCGGGCGCGGACCTTGATGCAGCTAGAGCGCTACGAAGAAGCCGAGCGCGCTTACGATGAGGCTATTTCACGCGAGCCCGGTTTTGCGGCGACCTATGCAAACCGGGGGATTCTCTTTGACCGCACCGGACGCTACGAGCAGGCTATCGCCGACTACGACAAGGCCTTGGCGCTGGACGCGGAGCTGACGGAAGGGCCACACTGGCTCACCCGCTTCTTGCGCAACCAGCCGGAGAAGCCGCCGGGCATCGCTGAGCGCGCCGCGTACTTGCGCGCCGAGCTCGCGAAGCCTGAGGGCGAGCGGCTGCTTAGAGTGCCCGAGCTCGATGACCAGCAGCGCTCCTACAAGCAGTAGCAGACCCGTGGACCCTGGGCAGACCGCGCGGCTCAGTGCACGGGGTAGCAGCATCAGTGTCGTCACGCGCAACGATTGCTTTACCGGCAAGCTAACCCCAAAGCCCCAACACGTCGACCAGAAGCACGCGGAAGAAAAACAACAAGGCGATGGCGCCAAACAATAGCCGCACGAAATCGGACTCGCCTTCCGCATCACGGAAGGTCAAGCCATGGTAGGCGACAGCGGCCGTGACGATTAGAAAAACTGCGTTTAGCACCTGCGCTGCGTGTCGTTCGTTCGAAACAGAGCTATGGGGTTATACCATTAGCCATTAGAGGTTGCGACCGCACGGTTGACGGCATGGATATCGAAGGCACCACCAGCGCCCTACCAAGAAGGCAGTGGCTCACCCCGCCGACCGGCTGCGACCTCGTCATTGCGCTCGACACATTGATCGCCGGGGTGCATTTCCTGCCCGACACGCCGGCAGCCGACGTCGGTTACAAGGCGCTTGCCGTCAACTTGAGCGACATGGCCGCGATGGGTGCCGAACCCGTGCGCGCGTCGATTGCCTTCGTGCTGAGCGAGCGCGGGGACGCCTGGGTGCGTGGGTTCTTTGCCGGTTTCACCCCGCTCGCGCAACGCTTTGACATGGGTCTTGGAGACATCGACATCGAGCACGGACCGCTCAGCGTGAGCGTGCACATCGAAGGCTTCGTACCGCACGGCGGTGCCGTGCGCCGGTCGGGCGCGCGCCCCGACGATGCCGTCTATGTGACGGGGACCCTTGGCGATGCGGGTCTCGCCTTGCTGGAACGCACCGGCCGCGCGACGGTCGCCGACCGCTACGTGGACACGCTGCACCGGCGGCTGGACCGGCCGGCGCCGAGGGTCGTCGAGGGCCTGGCGCTGCGGGGGATGGTATCGGCGGCGATCGACATCTCGGACGGCTTGCTCTCAGACCTCGGGCATGTGGCAAAGGCCAGCAACGTCGGTTTCCGTATCTGGCTGGACAAGCTTCCGCTGTCGCGCGCCCTCGAGCAAAGCGTGGCGCCGGAGCAAGCCTGGTCGCTCGCGGTGTCGGCGGGTGACGACTACGAGCTTTGCTTTACCCTCCCGGTCGAGCATGCGCTCAGCCTGCATGGGCGCGCTTGGGGTCTGGGCACACGCGTGACACACATCGGCTACGCCGAGCGCGGGCGCGGTGTGCAATGCTTTCAACCCGACGGGAGCCTCTACACGGGGCAAGCGGGTTATGTGCACTTTGGAAGCGGGGGGTAGCCCGGAACGTGCCGCGCCTCGTCTGGAAGGAACTCACGAACCCCCTTTATCTTCTGGCCAGCGGCTTTGGGGCGGGTCTTTCGCCAGTAGCGCCCGGCACCTGCGGGACCGTGGTCGGGGTCGCGCTCTACTGGCCGCTGCGCGAGCTCAGTCTACCCGTTTACCTGGGCGTCGTGGCGGTGGTCTGCGTGGGCGGTGTTTGGATATGCGAAGCCGCCGCGCGGCGTCTGAGGACCCAAGACCCACAGTGCGTGGTCTGGGACGAGATCGCGGGGTACTTTGTGACGATGGCATTTGCACCGCGGGGTCTCGTCTGGGTGGCTGCCGGTTTTGCGCTGTTTCGTCTGTTCGATGTGTTCAAGCCCTGGCCCGTGTCGTGGGTGGACCAGAATCTCAAAGACGGCTCAGGGATCATGCTCGACGACCTGGTCGCGGGACTCTACGCGGGCGCTTCGGTTATGCTTCTCGCTAGACTCGCGGCCTAGGGCTGCTTAGCCGCTATACTTGGTCTAGCTTGGCCCTTTCGCATCGCTCGCTAATGAATAATAAATACCCTTTCAAATTAAGGAGTTACGTTGTCCCCCTCACCATGTGTGGCGTGCTGTGGCTGCCCGTCGCCAAGGCGGACATCTACAAATACACGGACCACAAGGGCGTAACGCATTTTGCCGACCGACCCTTGTCCCATCAGTACAAGCTAGTGCTGAAGACAAAGAAAAAGACGCTGGCGCGGGAGAGGGCGACACCGAGCTTCAATCCCGGGAACCGGGACCACTATGTCGACATGGTCGCCAACGTTGCCAATCGCTACCGTATCGACGCCGCGCTGATCCACGCGGTGATCACGACCGAATCTGCTTATGACTCGAAGGCGGTGTCGCGCGCCGGTGCGCTCGGCTTGATGCAGCTCATGCCGGCGACGGCCAAACGTTACGGCGTCAACGACCCGCACAATCCGATGGAGAACCTTCTCGGCGGCGTGCGCTACTTGCGCGACCTACTCGTCCAGTTCCGCAGTGTACCGCTCGCGCTAGCCGCTTATAACGCCGGCGAGAATGCTGTCGCCCAATACGGGAACCAAATCCCGCCCTACCCCGAAACCCAAGCCTACGTTCGCAAAGTCCTGACCCATTACAAGCGCTACCGTCAGACGTCCTGACGCCCGCGCGGCGCCCGTGTAAGATGGCCAAACACGTGAGCGCTCGTATGCCGCCGACCGAATTCGACCTCATCCGCGACTACCTGACCGGCCTTGGGCACCATCGCCTCGATGTGCTCGTCGGGGTCGGTGACGACGCCGCCTGTGTGGAGGTGCCCGTAGGCACATCGGTGACAACCATCGCTGCCAGTGTCCGCGGCGCCGCGTGCGGGGAGCCCAGCGGTGAGGACTTCGGGTATCTGAGCTTCGCGCACGCCCTGATGTGTGTGTTCGCCACGGGAGCGCGCCCCGTGTGGGCCACGCTTGCGCTGACCATGCCGGCGTTGCGCGCCGAGTGGCTAGGCGGGTTTAGCGCCGCCGTCGATGCACTCGCCAAGGAGCACTTTGTCAGTCTCGTTGGTGGTGATTCCACCGAGGGGCCCTTGATTGCAAGCTTTTTCATATCCGCGCTGGTCGACACGCCGGCACCCGTGAGCGCACATACTCCGCGGCCTGGCGACGCGGTGTTTGTGGTGGGGACGGTGGGTCGCGAATCGGCGGCGGCCTTGGCCGCGGGCCCGGGGCTCGGTGCCCGGGTACGAGCGGCCACCCACATCCGCGGTGGTCTGCGCGACAGCGTCGCGCGGCTGACCCGCGGAGCCGGGCTGGGTGCGTGTCTCTGGCATGACCGGCTAGGCGCCGCCGTCCATACCGGCACGCACCGCGACCTGGAGACGCTGCTCGGGACGCCGGGGTTCTTGGCGCTTTGCTGTATTGTGTCGGCCGGGCAGAGTGCCCGATTCGGGGGTCTGCTCGAGCATGGCGGCGTACCAAGCACCCATGTCGGCGTCGTCGAGGCCCGACCCGGTGTCCGTGCAAGCCGCCCATCGTGAGCACCGACGCGCACGCCCCGCCCCCCGGTCCGCCACGCACTGAGGCCGAGCTTCTAGAGCGCGCGCACGCCCTCGCCGGGTGCAGCCTCGCGCAGCTGGCACGGTTGAGCCGGCGCACTCTCCCGGCGACCAGCCGTCGCGCAAAGGGCTGGACTGGGCAAACCCTGGAGCGGCTGCTGGGTGCGACCGCAGGCTCGCGCTCCGAGCCCGACTTCCAGGCGCTTGGCGTCGAGCTCAAGACCATCCCCGTGGGTCACGATGGGCAACCAAAGGAGTCCACCTACGTGTGCACGCTGCCCTTGCTCTCGAACGAGCTCTGCGTGTGGGAGACCAGCAACGTCTGTCGCAAGCTCTCGCGCGTGATGTGGTTCCCGGTGGAAGGCGGGGTGGACATTCCCTTGCCCGAGCGGCATGTCGGTTTTGCCATCATCTGGAGCCCATCGCCGCAAGAGGAGATGGAGCTGCGCGCGGACTGGGAAGAGCTGACCGAGATGGTAAACGTGGGCCGGCTCGCCGAGATCACCGGGCGCCACGGCGTCCACCTGCAAGTACGCCCGAAGGCTGCCAATGCGCGTGCCCTACGCTGGGCCACCGATGAGCAGGGCGCACCGTTGCGCACGCTGCCGCGTGGCTTTTATCTGCGTGCGTCCTTTACCGCCCACGTGCTGCGCGAACACTACGTAATGTCGGACTGAGTCTGCTACTCGTCCAGCGAGAGCTCGTACAGACGCGGCCACTTCTTACCCGTCACAAACAAGCGCCGCGCCTCGGGGTCATAGGCGATACCGTTGAGCACGCCCGCTTCGCGGTGCTCGCTCGCCAGCTCGCTCAGGTCGATCCAACTATCCACGCGGCCCGATTCGGGGTCGATAATGGCAACCCGCGGTGAGCCATAAACGTTGGCAAAAATCCTGCCGTTCACCCATTCGAGCTCATTGAGGCCCGGCACCGGCCGGCCCGATGCACATACGGTTAACGTCCGTCGGCGCACCAAGCTCTGCACATGCAAAAACCGGAGCTGGGCCGAGCCGTCGCTCATGATCAGCTCGCGACCGTTATGGGCGATCCCCCAGCCTTGGGTTGGATATTCGAAGGTATGCAACAGCGCAAAGCTGCTCTTGTCGTAGACGAAACCTCGTCGCGACTTCCACGTAAGCTGGATGATGCGCTCATCGGGCACCGTGATGCCTTCGCCAAAGAAGCGCTCGGGGAGTCGGTGTGTCTTTAGCACCGCGCCGGTCTCTAGCTCCACCCGCCGCAGGGTCGATTCCCCGTAGAGCCCGGTGCTCTCGTAGACGGTGCTGCCGTACACCTCCAATCCCTGAGTAAAGGCCTGTGGGTCGTGCGGGTAAGTCTGGACGACTCGATACCCGCGCACCTTTGCCGGAAGGCTGTCGCTGGGGTCACATACTTGCGCGTACGCCGGCGTCCCCGTGGGGACACCAAGCCAGGCGGCGCACGCCAAAAAGAGCAGCGCGAGTGTTGCTTTAGATCTGGGAGAGCCGGTAACCCTGACGGCGCAGAAGCTCGAGAACCCCCTCGTCTCCGACCAGGTGTCCAGCCCCAAGCACCACGAAGTACGTCTTGTTGTCATCGAGCATACCGCCAATCTTGTTGGCCATCGCCTCGTTGCGTTCGGTGAACAACCGGTGGTAAAGCCGATCACCGACGGCCGACTCGCCTTGTGTCGCGCTTATTATCTCCTCTATCGCCTCCGCGTCGCCACGTCTCCAGGCGTCAAACAGAGCACCATAATACTCGTCGCTATCACCCAGCTCATCGAGCGTTTGGACCAGCAGTGCCTCCTGCTCGCTGTCGGATAGCCCGTCGAATATCCCAACCTGGGAATCAAAGCTCTCGAGCTCGACGATAGGCTTGGCACCCTGCGCGCGTCGGAGAAAGTGTTGGTCGATGCCCAGGTCCTCTCTATACCCGAGCTTGCTCAGCTCGAGCGTGGACAAGCCCACAGCGAGCAACCAAGGTTTTTGGATCTGATACATCTCCAGCGGCACGCCGTGGTCCTTTATGGCCTCTTTCACCTCACGCCATGTAGACCGGGAGATGTTCTGCTCGATGGTCGTCCCATTCTGATACAGCCCGTAGCGCGCCATGGTTTGCGCCGCCCGCACCGGGTCCATGTCGAGGATATTGACCTCCACCACGAGCGCATCGGAGGTGCGATAAGCGTCCTCCACCGCACGCGGCAACGGGTACAGATCCTCGGTTCCATAGTGTAAGGAGCCGAGCAAATATGCGGCGCCCTCGGGCCCGTCGACCCGCCATGCCGCGGGTGTGCTGCTGGCCTCGACCGGGAGCGTCGCGAAAACCAAAGGGAACAGAATGAGAAGCCGCGCGAGGCGCGCGCTGGTGCGGTCTAGCGTCATTTCTTGGTTATCCTATCCGGGGACGTGGGGTGTTTGAGTTAGTCTAGCTCAATCCGGCTTGGATTCTCGGCCATCCGTCTCCTCATACCAGCGCCGGAACGCCTCCGCCCACTCCACCCACTGCGGGTCGACCGCACCCGCTCCCCGACCTCGCCCGGACGAAAAAGCGCGGCGCAAAAAACCTTTGAACCCGCCGCGCCGCGGCTCGCCTTCGCCGGACGCGGCGACGTTCTCCAGCGCCCGCGTCACATATTCATGTGCCCGTGCGAAATCCTCTTGCCGAACGTATACACGCGATAAGACCTGCAGCCCCCCGGTGTGGTCCGGGTCTACCGACAGGGCGCGTTCGGCATAGGCGATGGCTTGGTCCGCGGCGCCAAGACGCTCGTGACAGTGCGCGAGCATGTGCAGCG
>CAJHYW010000118.1_pt1 | contig 72986 bp, 69 predicted proteins | sample 9198811 | NCBI WGS metagenome assembly CAJHYW01 (sample SAMEA7708378, study PRJEB35096) | sediment metagenome | biome: marine neritic benthic zone biome [ENVO:01000025]; feature: sediment [ENVO:00002007]; material: shallow marine sediment [ENVO:03000034] sea grass bed [ENVO_01000059] ...
AGTAGTGGCGGTTTTCCCCCGCCGGCGATTCCACGATGACCGCCGAGTTCATGATGTTGACCACGTTACCTTGATATTGCCTGCATGTGAATCCTTCCTCGGGCTCGCAGCCATAGAAGGAGCCTGATTTGAGATACACGGCCGCATCGCGTAGTGCCGGTGAGGAAGCATAGCGAACTCGCCGCTCGGTCACGTACAGCAGCCGCTTGATGCTTTGACTCGAGAAGCTGTCCACCAGCCGGCCTTGTTCCATCGCCAGAAAAAAGCGCATCAGCTCGCGGCTCGTGGCGTAGCTGCTCACCCCGGGCACACGCTCCTTACCGGCCCGGGTGAAGAAACTCCCCTGCCGCAGCGAGCCTAGGTCGAGCGCGTTGCGAGTGATCGGGTCGAAGAAGGTACGCCTGAATAATGCGCTTAGCTCTGCAGCGCTCGAGTCGTGGAAGAATGCATCGGCACGCGCGCGAGAGACGGGGTAGTCTCGGCCGAAGTGTACGAGCAGCATGGCGTGTTTTTGTAGCATGGCCGCACTCGCGTTGGAGCTGGCCGACAAGGTCCAGTCCAACCACTCCCAAAGATTGGCCTCGTCACCCTCACGTATCGGACGCCGTTCCAGCGCTTTCGTCTCGGGAGTGTAGAACTGCACTTCGTGCTCGTCGTGGCGGATGAATTCATCTGCAACGATAGTGGTCCCGGTGAGTATGTGCTCGCGCGCCTCGATGCTGTCGGGATAGATGTCCGCCAAGGCTTGAAAGACGGCGAGCGCGACGAGTACCTTCGCAACGCTGCCGACCAGTTGTTTTTGTTTGGCACGATGCTCCGCGTAACGCGGGTTCGCAGGGTCCGAGAGGTCGAGAACCGCAAAGCTGTAACGGTCCACGTACGGACCCAGACGTTGGAGAATTTGGGTGCTAAAGGCTGGCTCGCTTGCCGGCAGGCGAAGCTCCGGGTACGTACGCAAACGCAGGTCTACCTCGGGTGTTTGCAGCAACCCGCCATCGGGTTGGGCACGGCCCGGGAGCTGACCCGACTGCACCAGCCTGCCAGCCTCCAGACGTCTGATCCTGGTCTCCTCGTATCCATCCAAGGGGAACCCGTGAACCGCCACCGTGAACGCCAGTACGCCGCACAGCGCAGCTCTAGCCCACATGTTGTATCACGCTGCGCATCGGCGTTGGCTTGGGTCTACGCGCAAGACGCAGCGACTGCAACGAGCACTCCCCTCACGCCGCCGGCGGTTGATTGAGGTCGATCTGCACTTCGCGCAGGTCTCGCAGGCCGCTATCCAGCGCGCGCAGGTAGTCGTTGCTCCGCGCCCGCGAGCTTTCTACGAATGGGCGAATCTGAAACAGCATCAGCTCGCCGTCGCGAAACCCGAACTCGATATCTACCGGTATGAGCTGCCCTTCGGCGTTCACAACACCGGGAAAGCGTTGCGGGAGCTCTTCGACCAGCGCGACCAGCAAGCGAATGTCCTCGGGCCCCAATACGCGGTCATTGCCGCTCACGGGTTTCTTTGCGACGCCGCCGGTGGGCGCGACGGTGCGTCGCACCCGTGCGGTGGCTTGCGCCATCAGACGCACGTCACCGCTACGCGTGTCGATACGTAGAGACTCGGCCGCCTGACCATCGACCGCGCCACCGACGCCTTCGTTGACCGCCACCGATAACCAGCGTGGGTCACCGCTGTCGACGTCGATGCTCACCAAGACCCCCGACTTGTCCGCAGCAACGCTTTTGAGAAGAAGCACGGCGGGGTATACATGCTCGGGTTGGCGCATGTGCGACTGGCGCCAAGCGAAGGCCCGCGCGGAGAAGGGTGATGCCCACACGCGTGACACGGCCGCGATGATGTTGTCGGTGCCGACGACATTTGGCACGGTGAGATTCAACCCGGCGCCAGTGAATCCAGGGAGGTCTTCGACGTTTGTATCGCTGCGCACAAACACACCATAGCTTCCATCGGGACCGAAGGTCTTCACGAGCGCGCTGCGGAGCTCCGTGCGGAAAGCCTCGCCGGCGTCGGCCGTTTGGATCCACGCTTCGAGCGCCGCGCGAAAGGCTTCGGTCGCTGCCGTTCGTTCGGCCGACTCGGCGGGCAATCGCTCGAGCTCTCGGTAGTTGCGTACCATCCAGTCGTACATTGGTTCGCCGGAAGAATCACGCGGCTGTTTAAGCAGATCCCGGAATACGCCGAAGGGGATTACCAAACCATTTGCCACCGCACCCGGAAAGTGCTGCTTGAGCTCGCCAAGCTTCGCCGCCTTGGGGCCAACCGTACGCCCCGAGTCCGCGGCACCGAGCTCGTCCAGCGCGATGACTCGCTTGACGCTCAGGTCTAGCTTCTGGAGGTCGGGCTCGATCAAGACCTCGCCCTGTTGCTCTGCGTTTTGCTCCGTCGCGCTCATCGGCGCGTCGTCCTCGATGAGCTGCACAGAACCCGCTGGCGATACGGCCAGGAGCACCCCGGTACCATCCCACTGGCTCAGCTCGGGGATCAGATCAGGGTCTATACCGACATTGGGGATACCGAGGTTCCGCGCCAAAAGCTGCACATGCGATAACGCGTTGCCCTCGCCGGCGGTCAATATGCCTGCGACCGGTGGTAGGTCCGAGGTCGTCTCGGGCAGCAGATAAACACCGTTCGATTCAAACACGGGTTCGCTCGAATCGACCACGGAAAACAGAACGCCACGCGCCAGACCCGGGTTTAGCGCGCGTAAACCCGAACCGACCTCTTTGCCAAACAGCTCATGCCTAACGCCGGCCAGCTTGTTGGCGTCTCGCAATAGCTCATCAAGGGTCTGCGCAAAAAAGAACAAACCGCTGCCACGCAGCAGGTCCTGTGCAAAAAGCGTCGTCATCGGTTCGATGGCGGTATAGCGAACGATCGCCGGGTGAAAGTGAAACTGTATCCACTGACCGCTCCAACCAGGTACCAGCGCCAGGTAGTCCAGACTGCGCTTGAACTGTTCGAGGCTTACAACATCAGCATCGAGCTCGCTCGACGCGACGCGTAGCGCGTCGAGCTGACGCGCGCTGATCAGCCCGGCGCCATAAATGGCTTCTAAGCTGTGGTTCAACCAGCGAAGTTGCTGCCGGCGTGTCGCCGTGTTGGCCTGCGCGCGCAGCTCGGTGGCCGCCACATAGTGCGTTGCTTCCAGCGCGAGGCTGACCTCCAGCATCTCCAATCTCAGAACGGGTTTGGATACGCGTGGCATGGCATCGCGAATCGCCAGCATCAACGCGGCGCTGACGCCAAACCGTGTCTCGGCATCGGCCGAGCCTTGGATTTGCGTCGCGCCGACCTCGAGCGCGGATGCGAGCTCCCCGGGCGCGCCGACCCGTTGCGACAGCGTGCGTAGAGCCTCCGATGTCGGGCTCGAGGTGTAGGCCGCGACGATGGCATCCGCAAACTCCTCGTACTTGGCTCGTTGCGCCGGGTCCTGTACGCCCTGCGCGTAGGTCCGCACGAGGTCGGCATCGCTGGCTTGCGGCTTGACGTGGATCTTGTTGCGCAGGGGCTTGAACGCCGCATCCTCGCCCGCGAGTGCCGTTGCCGTCTCACGGACACCGGTGACCGTGGGCGTGTCTGCACCGTGCGCTATCAGCCGTGCTCCGAGCCGTAGGGGCAGGAAGCGTTGCTGAACCCACACCGGGTCGCTTGCAAGCGCGAGGAGCAGTGCGCGTCCACCCCTGCGTTCACCCTCTTCTTGCAAGGCCCCGCGGTAGAAACGCGCCTTGCGATAAACCCAGCCGTCATCCACACGCTGCAAGAAGGCTTCCAACAGCATTTGACCATAGACGTCACCGACGTCTTCACGGCGCACAAGCTCATCTACGTCCAAGTCGGCGTAAATGTTGGCGATGTAGTATTCATGAGCGCGCATCAACTTGACGCGGTCGTTCCACTCACCGTGCTGTGAGCCGCCGCCGTGCTCCCTACAGGCGAAGGCTTTCGGAGGTAGCACGGTGCCATCGGCGCAAAACCATCGTATCTGCTTGAAGGGTCCGCGCGAGGCTGTCTTCATCTCAGCGACCCAGAGGCGCAGCGTCTCGTTGTCGGGAAGAGTTTGCTCAGCGAAACTCTGTAACGAGAGGAACATTAGACCGGCACAAAGTAGCCTAAAGGAGTTGGCTAAGTTCGACAGTAAACGCTTATGCATGATAGAGGTTCTCAACGGTTCGTACGCGGCCAAACACTTTGCAACCGGCGCTTGCTCAGCGCTTTGCTTTCGTTGCCTGGCTTTCATTGCAATCCTACAAAGATTTATGCAAACGAGCATGTTCCAGATTAACGGCTATACTGACGTTGGGGTCGTCGATGTGGTATCTCTTTTAACCTCCCTGAGTTCTAGCCAACCTCAGTTGTCGCGACCCCTTTTAATTTTCCCCCGCATCGTTTCCATTTCGTGTCGCAACCTCAGCCAAAGTGTTTCTTCTCAGTCGCGACGTTCTTGATCAGTGCGTAGGCGACGTAGAACTTATCAACGTTGGCGTAGGCCTGCGCGGCCACGGTGAACCAGTCGAAATCGTACAGGTCGCCGTACTTTTTAAAAAGACCGATCGCGACAGGCGGTGGCTCCGTCTCCTGGGTGGCGGCGGGCAGCGATGATGTCGATGCAAAAAGTGTGATGCCGATGAGCCAAAAGCCCATTTGGGGTCGCGCAATGCCGTTGAGAATTCGTTTGATAAGCACGCGCGCAACCATGCGATGAAACGACGGTGGGGTCAACAAGAAGGCTCGCGGTGCGGGTGGCGGGGCTCAGTATTAACGCTAGTCGGACGCCGTGTAAATGGACACGGCACCCTGGGTGAAGCCGTGTAGGAAGTCGATTGACTTGGCTTTGACCGCGTAGTGAATGCCGGCCGCATTCTCCCAGAAGTCGGCGGCCGCATCCTCATCTTGTTGGTCGTCGGCCTCGATGCCGAGAAGCACGAACGCGAGTGATTGCGCAATCGTGCAGCTCGGGATGATGACGCGCTCCAACTCTCCGTTGCACCGCTCATAAAGCTCGGCCAAACGGTCCAACTCATCGATGCTGGCATGATTGTCCGCCCACTGTTGCCCGCATTGGAAACCGGAGCGCAGCATTGGGTTGGAAGGTGTGAGCGTGTACTCTTCCGACCCCGGCGTTGGTTCAGCCAATGCTCTTCCCCTCGAGCTTGCCCTTGGCACAAAGTTTCAGGCGTTTACTCGGCGCGATCAAGCATGGATTCGCATGTGCATTTTTTGCGCGTTCTGAAGCGTTTACACGACGACGGGCGTGATACTATTCTTCGACATTCACGCCCGGGTGGCGGAATAGGTAGACGCAGCGGACTCGATTGGGTCTCCCGTGTGGAAACGCGCGGGTAACAAAGGAGTCAAATTCGGGGAAACCTGGCCGGCTAGTACGGTTGGTAATCCCGAGCTAAGCCGCGGGGCACATGGCGCCTCGCCGGAAAGTGTAGAGACTAGACGGCTCCTGCCTACGTGTCATGAGTGATATAGGGCAAAGGGATAGTCCAGACCACACAGCGGCGTCAGCGCCGTCGTAGCGAAAGCTATAGTGGTATGTAAAATCCGCCGGCCAACAACGGCTGTACCGGTTCGACTCCGGTCCCGGGCACCATTAGCTACCGCTTGTGTACTGGCGGGACTGCCTTGGTGCTATGCTCCCACTAGTCTCATTGCTTGCAGGAGCCCGTGGCTAGATGCGTTTGTTGCTGAGTATGGTGTTGGCCTTGATTGCGGTCACGGTAATGCTTCCCGTGCTGCAACGGCTCGATGAGGTCGACCTGCCGACAACGCTGCCGCGACATCCAGGCTCGACAACGCCCGGGCAGTCGGCGGGAGCTCCCGAGACGTCTCTACCCATTCAACAGACGAGGACTGAAACGGGTTATTTGTACATTTGGCGGGACCAAAAGGGTGTACACATCGAGTCGGTACCCCCACCCGAGGGCGTACAGGTGGAGACGATGCCATTCGAACGTTCAATCCTCATCGAGCCACCCGCTGATGCCGAGACCGCCGCGCCCCTCGCGGGCGAAGCGCCCCCGGTGTCCGGGTTCGACCCCACGTCCGTGTATACACCCGAAGGCTTCGAGCAGTTGCTCAAACACATTGACCGTACGGCCGGACAACTAAGGGCGCGCGAAGAGCTGCTCGAGTCCCTACACGAAGAGCTCTAGCCGACCGTGCGTGCGTGTTCGCCCACACGCCAAACAGTGCGTGCATGCGCTTGGCAGACGTTGGAATTTGGCTGGGTGCTACCTTCTCTTTAAGATTGGGCGCGCCCTAGCACCGAACGAACCGGGATCAGCGCCGATGGATTTCCAGCTCAGCTCTCATGTGGAGGACTTCCGACATCGGGTCCGCTCGTTTATAGACGAGCAGGTTTTGCCGCTCGAGTCCGACCCACACTGCTACGACGCGGGCGAGAATCTCGCCGAAGCAACGCTTGGCATGCTGCGCGAGAAAGCGCGCAGCGATGGGCTTTGGTGTTTACAGATGCCGACACGCCGCGGTGGTCAGGGTCTGGACATGGTCGGTATGGCGGCGTGTTACGAGGAGATGAATCGTTCCATTTTCGGTCCGGTGGTGTTCAACAGCGCCGCGCCGGACGATGGCAACATGATGGTGCTCGAACGTGTCGCGACGCCGGCGCAGAAGGAACGTTGGTTGCAGCCGATTATCGACGGGCAGGTACGCTCGGCCTTTGTCATGACCGAGCCCGCCCCGGGCTCGGGGTCGGACCCCGCGGGCATGATGCGTACCACGGCAACGCTTCACGGTGACACGTGGCTTGTAAAAGGCCACAAGTGGTTTATCACCGGCGCCGGCGTCGCATCGCATTTTATTCTCGTAGCGCGCACATCGGAGGATGCGAGAAAGGGGTTAACCGCGTTCTTGTTCCACCGTGACGACCCGGGCTGGGAGATTGTCCGCCGCATTCCCATCATGGGGCCCGAGGAGCACGGTGGCCATTGCGAGCTGCGCTTCGATGGGCTGGAGATTCCGGACGAGAACCGTCTGATGAACGTGGGCGAAGGATTGAAGCTCACCCAGATTCGACTCGGCCCCGCCCGCTTGACCCACTGTATGCGCTGGCTCGGTCTGTCCAAGCGCGCGCTGACCATAGCAGGCGGGTATATCGCTGAACGCGGAGCATTTGGCTCGCTGCTCGCCGAGCACGAGGGCGTGCAGTGGATGATGGGGGAGGCGGCGATGTCCATCCAAGTGGGGCGGCTGCTGACCATGCAAGCGGCGTGGCGATTGGCTCAGGGGGCCCGCGCGCGCAAAGAGATATCGATGGCCAAGGTCGCGGTGGCCGACACCTTGCACAAGACCGTGGATACGGCGATCCAGCTTTGCGGTGCGCACGGATATTCCAAAGACACGGTGCTCGAATGGATCTACCGCTACGCAAGACAAGCCCGACTCGTAGACGGTGCATCCGAGGTGCACAAGATGGTTCTCTCGCGCGAGCTACTCGAAAGCGGTGACGAATTTTGGGCCTGGCGCTAGGCGCGGCGGCCGCGACCGATGACGCCTAGCTGGTCGGTATCCTTGGCCGAGTTTATCCGCCAGGCGACACAGGCCGAACGCGTGGAGCTGGTCGACCTGCATCGCTTGCCCGGTGGTGCAATCCAGGACAACTACTCGCTGGACCTACGGTTGACCACCGGCCACCGCAGCGTCGAGCACGCGCTCGTGCTGCGTACCGATGCCCCCTCGCGAGTACCTTTCAGCCTGTCGCGTCCCGAGGAGCACGCCGTGCTTAGCGCGGCTTTCGCGGCCGGTGTCCGCGTGCCCGAGCCGTTGTGGTTGTGTACGGATGCGAGCGTCATCGGACACGACTTCTACGTGACGCGGCGTCTGGAGGGCAGCGCCGCCGGTCATCGACTGGTGCGTGACGCGGCGTTGGACGAGCGGGCACGCGAGCGGCTGGTCGAAACCCTTGGACGCGAGCTTGCCAAGCTGCACAGGGTCGAGCCACCGCATCAAGGGCTTGGCTTCCTCAGCGTGCCGGCAAACCCGGTCAAACATCGCGTAGCACAGTATCGCTCGGCCTTGGACGCGCTGCCCGAGCCGCAGCCGGTGGCGGAGTACGCACTGCGCTGGCTGGAGCGAAACGCGCCGGAGTCAAAACGCACCGTGCTTTGCCATTGCGACTACCGCACCGGGAACTACCTCGTGCACCATGGGCGGCTCGCCGGAATATTGGACTGGGAGTTTGCCGCCTGGAGCGACCCGATGGAGGATGTCGCCTGGTTTTGCGCGCGCTGCTGGCGTTTTGGCAATTGGGCCAACGAGGCCGGGGGGATTGGGTCGCGTGAGGCTTTCTACCGCGGCTACGAGCAACACGAGGGGCATGTCATCGACGCGCGGGTCGTGGCTTACTTCGAGGTCATGGCCGCGGTACGCTGGGCGGTCATCGCCTGCCAGCAATATCAGCGCCACGGGTCCGGCGAGCAGCCGTCTCTGGAGCTAGCATTGACGGGTTGGATGCTGCCTGAGCTGGAAGCGGAGATACTGCATCACATCGATGACTTCGAACGCCGCTTTTAGCGGGGCGCCTGTTGCGAGCTACGACAAGGAGCGAGACATGACGCGGCGTAGCAAGGACGCGCTCGATGCGCTTCTACAGATCACACGCGACACATTGTCGGACCGCGTGCTGCCCCTGCTCGACCAAGACGGCCGTTATACGGTGCGCATGGCGGCCAACGCCATCCGCATCACACAGCGGGCGATAAGAGCGGGTGACGCGTCGTGTGGGCTGGAGATGGATTTGCAGGCGCTATATTCGAGCATGGACCCTGCCCTCGAGGCCGAGGGCAAAGACACGCGCCATCGCTTTGCGGCGGACATCCGGGCCGGCCGGTTTGACGATACAACAAGCAGCCAACAAATCCGGCGCATGCTCCGCGACGATGTGCAACGCCGGTTGCGGGTCAGCAATCCGAAGTACCTGCAAAAGCTCCTCGATGGATCCTAGTGCGGCGAACCGCTTGATAACCACCGCCAATTGCGAAAAAAATATTAAAAACAATGAGTAAAGACACTATTGTAATGTTAATACAAACATTTGCGCTTTTTGCCGCCTGGCGCGGTGTAAATGCGTCTTTCTCATGTCATTGATTTTTCAATAAAATCATATGACTACACATGATAGTTAAAGTTGCGCGCGCTCACACCACATTGACTTCATGGATCGGTTTGCCGGCGGCGATCCGCGCAAACCCAAAACGGCTCAGGTCCAGTGTCCGATAAGCCCCGTGCACCAACAGTTCACTGATGGCGCGTCCCATGGCCGGGCTTTGCTGCAAGCCGTGCCCGCTAAAGCCATTCGCGAGATACAAGTTTTCGATATCCGGGTGTGCACCAACGATCGCGTTCTGGTCGAAGGTGTTGTAGTCGTACAAGCAAGCCCAGGCACTGCTCAGCTTGATCGCTTCAAAGGCCGAGACACGATGCGCCAGCAATGGCCACAGCGTCTCTTCGTAAGGCCCGTAGTCCACGTCGTCGAGACCGTCATAGCAGTCAGCGTCGTCTTCCGGGTCGGGTGAGATACCGCACAAGAAGCGCTCGCCCTCCGGTCTGAAGTACATCCCCGTGGGGTCGATGACCAGCGGCGAATCCGCTATGCGCTCCCGGCACTCGAACACGAATACCTGGCGCTTGCGTGGCCGAACGGGTAGCTCGAACCCCGCCATGCGGGCGATGTCGGCCGCTCTTGGGCCCGCGGTGTTGACCAAGGCCCCGCATGGCACGATGCCCTGGGTGCGTGTGCGAACGCCGCAAATGCCGTGGGCGCTGCGTTCCAGACCAACGACTTCGTCTTGCACATAGCGCGCACCAAGACTGGTGGCTTTGCGTTTGAAGGCTTGGAGCAGGGCGTAGGGGTCGATCCAGCCTTCGTTGATTGGCCCAAATGAGCCGGCGGCGAGGTCTGCGGTGTTCATCCACGGAAAACGCGCTTCAAGCTCCTCCGCGGACAACACGCTCACCGTTGCGCCACGTTCGCGTTGTACGGCGTGATTTGCCTTCAAGATGTCCAGACCCGCCGCGCTGCACAGGAACAAGTAGCCTTGCTCTTTGAAAGAGAGGTCTGGCGCATCCCCGTCGACGGCCAGGGTGCGGCCCGCGTCGCGGATGAATTCTCTCGCGTAGATTGAGATATCAACGTTCTCGGGGGTCGAGAACTGTTGTCTGATGCCGCCAACCGAGCGCGCGGTCGTCGCATACTCGTAGCGCAGGTCCTTCTCCACAACCAGCACCGTGCCGGTGAAGTCCCTGTTTGCCGTCAAGGCGTAGGCGACGGCGCTCCCCATCACTCCACCGCCGACCACCACTACATCGAAGCCGCGCTGCATATTTTTCCCTCGGTGTGCCCCTCGAGTGTCGAGACCCGGGCCAACCCGCGCCGGTACAATGCGCACTGATATATGAGCTCACAGTAACGCGCAAGGGGAACAGTATGAGTATCGAACGGCTAAAGGTCGGTCCACGGATGAGTCAAGCGGTGCTTCATGGGGACACGGTTTATCTCGCCGGGCAGGTGGCGGCGGACGCCCCCGGGGCTTCGGTGCGAGCGCAGACCACCAACATCCTGGCGCGTATAGACGCACTGTTGGACCACGCCGGGACCAGCAAGTCAAAGCTTTTGTCCGCCACTATCTGGCTGAGCGATATTGCCGATTTTGATGAGATGAATACTGTATGGGATGCCTGGATAGACCCGCAGAACCCGCCGGCGCGTGCCTGCGTGGAGGCCAAGCTGGCTGCTCCCAAGTTTGCGGTGGAGATCGGGATAATCGCCGCGCGCTGAGCCGCGGGTACGCTCAGGCGTATAGCGCGCCGTCGACCAGACGCGGCACCACGCAAACGGTGTCGCACTGCGCGGCGAAGTGAACTTCATGCGTGAGTTGCATCTCTTGGACCATGCGTCCGACGCGACTGGACAGCAGACACTCGAGCGCGGAGCCCGCCGTGTAAATTCGCCCTGCCGCCATGGCCGCGTCGGATAGCGCGAATCGGTTGCCCTCGCTCGTCGTCAGGCAATGCACGAGATGGCCGGCGCCATAGAAATCCTCGAGGTTGAAGCGGCCCCCCGACCCCGAGCAGACCAACAATATGCTCTCGTCCGTGGTCCTGGAGCAAAGCACCTTCGCCACGGCCGCGCCGTTTAGCAGTGCCGCGGTGTAGACATGCTTGGCCCCGTTGGCGCGCCGTAGGGCAACGGTCCCGTTGGTGGTGGAATAGACGAGCGTCTTGCCCGACAAGCCTTCCGCGGCCAGCGCAAGTGGCGCAAACGAGGCAAAGCCCTCGATGACGAGGGCGTTCTTCTCGCCGGCGAGCAGGTAGCTATGCGGCCTCAGGTCTTTGGCCCGCTCGCGCGCTTCGGCACCGTCCAGACAGGGGATGACTTTGGTTGCGCCCTGCGCAAGCGCGCTCACCATCGTTGTCGTGGCGAACAATATGTCCAGCACCACCACGACCTTCCCGTCGAGCCGATTCGGGTCCAAGTCTTCCTTGTGACTGACAACGTGAAGCTGCTGCATGGGCGCACCTGGCCTGGGTTGGACGCGGGTTTGAACCATGTGTATGTTACGGCCTGTTTTTCACGCCCCACAGGACCCGACCATGGCTGGCCCCGACTATATTCGCTTTGACACGCTGAGTCTTCACGCCGGGCAGCAGCCCGACAGCGATGTGGGCGCCAGGGCGACGCCGATCTATCAGACCACATCGTATGTCTTCAAAAACTCCGACCACGCGGCCGCCTTGTTCAATGCCGAGCGCGCCGGGCATGTGTACTCGCGTATCACCAACCCGACCAATGCGGTGCTCGAGGAGCGCATATCGGCGCTGGAGGGCGGGGTGGGCGCGATTGCCACATCCAGCGGCCAGGCCGCGATGCATCTTGCCATTGCGACGCTCATGGGCGCCGGCTCGCACATTGTCGCCTCGCGGTCGCTCTATGGTGGCTCGCACAATCTGCTCTCCTACACCTTGCCACGCTTTGGGATCGAAACGACCTTCGTCGACCCGCGGGACCCGGAAGCCTTCCGCGCCGCGATACGCCCAAACACGCGTGTGCTGTTTGGCGAGACCCTGGGTAACCCGGGTCTGGACGTGCTCGACGTGCCCGCGGTCGCCGATGTCGCCCACGAGGCGGACCTCCCGTTGCTGGTCGACGCGACGTTCACCACACCCTATTTATTCCGGCCCTTCGACCACGGCGCGGACCTGGTCTTCCATTCGGCGACTAAGTTCCTGGGTGGTCACGGAGTGGCAATTGCGGGGCTTTTGGTGGATGGCGGCTGCTTCGATTGGGAGCGTAGCGGCAAGTTTCCGACCATGACCGAGACCTACGACGGCTTCCACGACATGGACTTCGACGAGGAGTACGGACCCGCGGCCTTCATCATGCGCGCGCGCAAAGAAGGGCTACGCGACTTTGGTGCCTGTATGAGCCCGACGACGGCGTTCTACATCCTGCAGGGTCTGGAAACGCTACCCCTGCGCATGGAGCGTCATATCGCCAACACCCGCAAGACCGTGTCCTTCTTGTCCGAGCACAGCGCCGTCGCGGCGGTCGGCTATCCCGAGTTGCCATCGCATCCGGACCACGAGCTGGCAAAGCGATTGCTGCCAAAGGGGTGCGGCGCGGTGTTCAGCTTCGAGCTCAAGGGTGGTCGCGATGCAGGCCGGCGCTTTATCGAGTCGCTGCGCGTGTTCTCGCATCTTGCGAACGTCGGCGACGCGAAATCGCTGGTGATCCACCCCGCAAGCACGACCCACCACCGCATGGACGCGGACGCTCTGCGGGCCGCCGGGATTACCGAGGGCACGATTCGGCTGTCCGTGGGCATCGAGGACCCACAGGACCTGATCGACGACCTCGCGCGGGCCTTGCATGTCTCACAAAAGGCAACGCCAAAAGCCGCGGCAAGCACCTAATCGTATGGAAACCTCTGTCGCTGGAGAGCGCGCCTACGCCTACACGGGGTCACGGCCTTTCGTCCCCGAGCAACCCTCCATCGTGTTTGTGCACGGCGGTGGTTTAGAGCACAGCGTGTGGGTTTTGCAGAGCCGCTACTTCGCCCACCACGGATACAACGCGCTCGCGGTCGACCTCCCGGGACACGGTCGCTCGGGCGGTGAGGTCTGTGCCAGCGTCGAGGCTTATGCGGACTGGGTGGCCGCCTTTCTGGATGCGGTTGGCGTCGAGCAGGCGGTCGTATGCGGCCACAGTATGGGTTCGCTGGTGGCGTTGGAGACGGCGGCTCGTCATCCGGCACGCGTGAGCCGCCTGGCGATGCTCGGAACCTCGGTGCCGATGCCGGTGACCGACCAGCTTCTGGACGCGGCCAAGCGCAACGACCACAGCGCATTCGACATGATCAACATCTGGGGGCATAGCCCCTTTGGCCAAATGGGTGGGAACCGGGCGCCGGGCATGTGGATGATCGGCGGGTCCGTGCGTTTACTCGAGCGCTCGGCGCCGGGGGTGCTGTTCAATGACCTCAGCGCCTGCAACGATTATCGTCACGGTGTGGAATCGGCGGGGCGGGTCAGGTGTCCCGCCTTGCTGCTGCTGGGCGCGCGCGACGCCATGTCACCCCCGCGGGCGGCGCAGGCGGTGGCGTCCGCCTTGCCGGATGCACGCACCGTCGTCTTGCCCGGGTGCGGTCACATGATGATGAGCGAGCAGCCCGACCAAGTGCTAGAAGCGCTCGTCAGCTTCCTCAACTCTTAAGATCTTCTATTCGTTCCGCGCGGGACCGGCGATTTCTGCGTATTCACGCGTGTTCCACGCCGTGAAACTATTAGAGTTAATTCTTCGAATAATCTTATTATCTATTGATAATATTAGTTTTATGCTGAGAATTATCGAGTTTAAGAGACAATGGTGGCGGCTCGCGACGGGGATGCGGGATACCCGTCGCGAGCCCGGCACCCCGGCGCGGAGTTGTAAGTTCCGCGTGACTCACTCATGATCCCGACGCAATTCGGTTCGGGTAATACAGGGGGGCGCATGAGTGTTCACGAGATTTCGTATCCGACCCTAATCAGCACGCTGTGGCCGGCCCAGCCAATCTTGCGCACGCTTCGTGTCAGCGCGTTGGTGGCGCTTGGCGTGGTGCTCCTGACGACGTCCGCGAAGCTCCAGATTCCGTTCTACCCTGTGCCTCTGACCCTGCAGACCTTTGTCGTGTTGGTGCTAGGGATGGTCTACGGGGCGCGGCTCGGCGCCGCGACGGTGGGTACATACCTGCTCGCGGGCGCGGTGGGTCTCCCGGTTTTTGCCGGTACGCCCGAAAAAGGGATCGCGCTCGCCTATATGGTCGGGCCAACTGGGGGCTATCTACTCGGCTTTGTCATCGCGGCATGGATATGTGGAGCGCTCGCGGCGCGTGGCTGGGACAGAAACGTGGTCAGCACGGCACTCGCCATGCTGATGGGTAACGCCGCCATTTACGTGCCCGGGCTACTCTGGCTGGGGTGGCTGCTTGGAGGGGATAAGCCGATTCTCGAGTGGGGGCTTACGCCCTTTCTGCTGGGTGACCTGACCAAACTGATATTGGCGGCGGCGTTGATGCCGCTGGCCTGGAAGCTGCTCGGCAGACGCGGCGATAAACCAAACTAACCCCCTCGAAGCGTGAGCCCAGGGTCGAAATGGATGCTCGCAATCGTTTTGCTGCTCGCCGCGCTGGCGTTGGCCGTGCTCATCTAGCGCCGGCCAAACCGTACCTGTCGAATCTTAACCCATCACTCCCGGGCCCACGCCCACCCCCGGACGGCGTGCTTAGCCTAGATAGAGTGCGATGAGCAGTAGAACGACCGCTGCTCCCTGCATCCCCACCCGGGCGAACATGAGCTCGGTGCTGTGTTTTTCGTCGAATTCACCACCTCGCATCATGGAGACAACACCGGTCCCCAATGCACCAACGGTGGCGATGAGCGCCAGAACAATCAAGATCGTCAATGGATTCATCTTGACTATCTCCTAAGATGACACCACATCGCCGAGGATGAGCTTATCGCTGCGATGCATGTTGACCTGGATCAAGCGCGCGGGCGATCGGGACCCGCCCGGGCACCGATGGTCGGGTTCAACAGACCCTGCATCTTGTGCACAATGCGTCTAGAGCAAGCCGCCGTGGGAGGGTAGACCGTGCACCGAAGTCGCTTGGCTGGAATCAGCATCGATTGTCAGACGGAGGATCTGGAGGCGGCTGCCGAGTTTTGGAGCCACGCGCTCGGTTGCCCGGTCGAGTCTTCTCACGACCCCGAGGACCAAAATTACGTGGGGCTGGCGACGCGGCCAAACGAGCCTCACTTGGAGGTGCAGAAGGTGAGCCACCCCAGTCGTGTCCATATCGACATCGAGGCGGACGACGTGGAGGCCGAGGTATGTCGGCTCGAGAAGCTCGGTGCCAAGCGACTACAGCGCTATCTCCAACGCGTCGCTCACTGTAGCAGTGCTTGTAACGGTAGAATAAGCCCTTAGAATTGAAGTCTCCCGGCCCTCACCGCGTTAAGCCGGGGTATCGGGCTGGGGTGCCGGCGTGTCGAAGCGCGCCCGCTGAGATTAAACCCACCGACCTGATCTGGGTCATGCCAGCGTAGGGAGCCTCGCGATAAACATCGATTCTCACCGCTCACATGCCGGACCGCGCGTCGCCATCGTCGGTGGTGGTGTATGTGGTCTTTCTATCGGCTGGCGTCTGGCAAGCGCGGGTGCCGAGGTCACCGTCTTCGAACGTGGCAAGGCCGGCCGTGGCGCGAGCTGGGCGGCGGCCGGGATGCTTGCTGCCGGCATCGAGTGCGAGCCGGGAGAGGAGCGGCTGCTCGAGCTCAATCTGGCTAGCCAAGCCCTGTGGCCGGCGTTTGTCAGCGAGCTGGAGACGGCGACGGGTCATGACATCGGCTACCGGGGCGAAGGTACCTTGGTTGCCGCATTGAACCGGGACGACGTCGAGCAGCTTCGCTTTAGCTACGAGTTCCAAGCCGCGCTCGGCGTCGAGCTGCGGTGGTTGTCGGGCGCGGAGGCGCGGCGTCTAGAGCCGCATCTGCGCGCGGGTGTTCCGGCGGCGGTGTACAGTCCAAACGACCATCAGGTGGACAACAGACGGCTGGTCGAGGCACTCGTGGTCGCTTTTGCAGAAGCGGGTGGCGAGCTGCGCGAGCACAGCGCCGTGACCGAGGTGGAGACGCAGGCGGGATGCGTGGCGGGTGTGGTGTCCGAGGGAGAACGCATCGACGCCGAGGTCGTGGTTCTCGCTGCCGGCGCCTGGTCGCGGGACATCGAGGGCCTGCCCGCGGCCGTACTCCCGCCCGTGAGACCGGTGAAGGGACAGATGCTCGCGCTGGAAATGGACCCCGCAAACCCCTTGCTGGAGCATGTGCTTTGGGCGCCGCGGGTGTACTTGGTGCCACGCCGTGACGGGCGGATCGTGATTGGCGGTACCGTCGAGGAGCGCGGTTTTGACGAACGCCTCACCGCGGGCGGCGTGTTCTCCATCCTCGAGGCGGCGTGGCGCGCCTTCCCGGTCATCGAGGAGCTGCCCATCGATGAATTCTGGGTTGGCTTTAGGCCGACCAGCCGCGACGACGCCCCCATTCTCGGCGGCACCGAGATTGAAGGGCTTTTCTTGGCGACGGGACATCATCGCAACGGTATCCTATTGACACCGATCACGGCGCAGGCGCTGTGCGCTGCAATACTTGGCCAGCCGGTCGCGGCGGTGACGGAGGGGTTTAGTTTGCGCCGCTTTGGCACGAGCATCGGCAGCGAAACGGTTTTATGAGCGTGGATTCACTCACAGTCAACGGCGAATCGCGACCACTCGATGCGCACAACGTGGCGGAGCTTCTCGCGTCCATGGGTGTGGATACAGATACCCGCGGCATCGCCGTGGCGCTCAACGGGACGTTGCTGCCCCGCGGCCGCTGGGGTACGCAGTCGCTTCGCGCGGGCGACCGGCTCGAGGTCGTCAAGGCGTTTGCCGGAGGCTGAACGGGATGGGCACAGAGCGACCATTTGAGCTTGGTGGCCGGCGTTTCGAGTCGCGCCTGCTGCTCGGGACGGCGGGCTATCCGAACCAGCAGGTCATGATGGAGGCGCTGGCGGCAAGCGGTGCCCAGATCGCCACGGTCTCGATCCGCCGTATCAGCCTCGACAGCTACGCTGAGAGTATGGTCGACCTGCTTGGCGACAAATACACCTTATTGCCAAATACCGCCGGGTGTGCGACGCGCCAGGATGCGGTACTCACCGCCCAGCTTGCGCGCGATGCGCTAGAGACAAATTGGGTCAAGCTGGAGGTGATTGGCAACCGCGAAACCCTTTACCCCGACACCGAAGAGCTGTTGGCCGCCGCTAGAGAGCTTGTGGACGCTGGGTTCACCGTACTCCCGTATTGCACCGACGACCCTGTCGTGTGTCAGAAGCTCGTCGATTTGGGTTGCGCCGCGGTGATGCCGCTTGGCTCGCCAATCGGGTCAGGCTTGGGCATTTGCAACCCCTACAACATCGAGCTCATCTGCGCGCAGACACCGGTACCCGTGATCCTGGATGCGGGCGTGGGGACCGCCTCCGATGCTTCGCTCGCCATAGAGCTTGGCTGTGCGGCGGTGTTGTTGAACTCCGCCGTGGCAAAGGCCCGACACCCCGTGCTCATGGCGGCGGCGATGGGGCACGCCGTGCAAGCGGGTTTTGCGGCACGCTGCGCCGGCCGGATCCCGAAGCGGCGTTACGCCGAGCCATCGAGTCCGCAGCTCGGCCTGATTGGCTCCTAAGCCATGTAGCATGCCCGGTGCTCGACAAGCTACCCCAACCACCGCTGCTCTTTATCACCGACCGACACATCGCGGCGGGACCGCTAGTGGCGACCGTTGCCGCCGCATTCTCCGCCGGTCTGCGCTGGGTGTCCTTGCGCGAGAAGGACCTGGACGGCCGAGCTCGCACCGAGCTCGCGAGAGAGTTGGTGATCTTGGGCCGGCGTTTTGACGCAACGGTCACCGTGCATGGCGACCTGAAGGCCGCACGCGAGTCCGGTGCCGCTGGGATACACTTTTCACGCCGCGCCGAGCCGGGTGATGCCCGCGAGGTGCTCCCGCTTGACGCCTTGTTGGGCATGTCCGCGCACGACGCGCATGAGGTCCAGTGGGCCGGCGAGCACGGCGTCGATTACATTACGTTCGGCCCGGTGTTCCCGAGCATTAGCAAGCCTGGTTACGCCGCGTCGGACGGCTTGTCCGGTCTGCGCAAGGCCGCGGCGGCCGTCTCCACACCCATCGTGGCCCTCGGGGGCATCACACCCGAGCGGGTCGGCGCCTGTGTGGCGGCCGGCGCACAGGCCGTGGCGGCGGCGGGAGCGATCTTGACGGCGTCCAACCCGGGTGATGCGACCCGCGCTTTTTTGGAGGCGTTGCGCGTCGCGCGCGCGACACCCACGCTTGGCGATGCATTAACGTGAGTGTAGAAGACGGCAAGACCAGTCGCGTCGAGCTCCAGGATGGCGCTGTAGCAGCGCTGCGCGCGCTCCAACCCAGCGACAAGACCGGGCTTATCGAGGGCTTTGAACGCTTATCCCCGGAAACACGCTACAAGCGTTTCTTTAGCTACAAGACCGAGCTTACAGACCGGGAGGTAGTTGCGCTTACCGAGTTCGACGGTGTGAATCACTATGTCTTGGTGCCATGCTCGTGGATGCGGAAGGAAATGAGGCGATCGGTATCGGCTTGGCGCGGTTTATGCGCTGCGAGGACGACGAGAAGACCGCAGAGTTCGCCGTCGTCGGGGCGGATGACTGGCAAGGCAAAGGGCTTGGCAGTGCGCTGTGTGAACGGCTTGTGGAGGAAGCTCTTGCACGTGGGATACGCCGCCTCAGGGCCAGTGTTCTCGCGGACAACTCGGATGCGTTGGCGCTTGTAAGACACATGTCCACAGACCTCAGCAGCGAGGAAGACGGTGGGGTTTTGACCTCGGAGTTCGAGATCGCCAGCGCAAGAGGCGGTCACTTCGCGGCGGTAAACCAAAAGGTTTACGCTTTGCTCAAGCTCGCCGCTCAGGACAAGCTAAAGACACGTATCAGCGCTTGGCTGAGCAAGGCGGCAAAGGCCTGAGCCGATGTGCGGTGGAGCGCAGCTCAGGCGTGCTCGGTCCACCAGCGTTCGATGCTCTTTCTCACCTCCGGCGCGTGGAAGCGTGCGGCCTTGTCGGTCGGCGGCAGCGGTTCTTCGTAGAAGAAGGACGGTAGCTCGTCGTCATCGACCGTAAAGCCGGCCGCTCGATTAAAGGTGTCTTCCAAACGCAGCGTTTCACGGCCAAGCGTCTCGAAAAAGCCGGCGTCGAGATTCGTGCCAACGGCGTTGTTCACGGCCTCGGCGATCATCTGCAGGTTGGTGTTGGTCACGCTGCGGCCAAAAATACAGAACCCGAGCGAGTCGGCGGCGGCCATCAGCACTTGCGCTTCCATGCTGGCGTCCACGATCTCGTCGGTGGTCTTGTCGACGGTTTTCATCCTGGGCACATTCCCGGCGGTGTGGTCGGCGCCCTGCGCCGTCACCATCATCGTGACCCCCGTGACCTCGATGACACGCGGGTCGTATGCGCTGATCGCCTGCTTCTTGACCACAGGCACGCGCTGCACGCCGAGATGGTCGCCGACGCGCGCGGTCCCCTGCGCATAGAGTCGGCCCGTGTCGGTGCCTCGGCGTATCTCCTCCAGGGTATCGAGCATAAAACCCACATCGCCAAATTCGCCCAGTCCAGCCTCCATCAAGACCGCGATCATGGCTCCCGTCTCGATGCTGTCGATGCCGAGGTCGTTGGCCACCCCGTTCACCCGCGCCAAGTCGTCGGGGTCGGAGAGCCCACAGTTGGTCCCCATCAGACCGAGGGTCTCGTATTCGACCGGCGAGGCGAGCTCGTTGCCATCTTCATCCACGTAGACGTTGCTGCATTCGATCATGCAGCCGGGCATACAAGCGTGGGTCGTGATGCCGCCACGGGCCAAGGCAAGCTCGCGAATATACTCGCCGCCCATTTTTAGCCGCTCCTCGCTGCCCACAGCCCGACCCGAGCTGAAATTGCGTACGGGCAAGGCACCGATGTAGTTCGTAAAGTCGGCCATGCTCGCCGTTCCGAGCTTCTTATAGGTGTCGACCAGCTCATCCTCGCGCAGCATGCGGCCGTACTCTTTGATCGTCGACATTACCTTTTTACGGTCGTGAAGCGCGGGCATCTTGTTCAGCTCGGCGACGATGACCTTGACCTTCTTTGCACCCATCACGGCGCCGACGCCACCGCGTGCGGCCAAACGGGTCGGGCGCAGGTCGGTGTCGCTGATGGCGATGCCGGCCAATAGCCCGCCGTACTCGCCGACCGGACCGCACAGCGCAAGACTCACCTTCTTGCCATAGCGCTCGTGCAGGCGAGCGGCCGCGTTCATGTTGCCAAGACCCATGTAGGGGCCGGCGTCCTCGAAGCTAACGGTCCCATCCTTGGCGATATGGATGAGGGTCCACTCCGGCGACGCCCCATGCAAGGTAATGCCCGCGATCTGGAGCTGTCCCATGGCGACGCCAAAGGTGCCGCCGGCGTTGGCTTCTTTGATGCCACCGGTCAACGGGCTCTTGCAGCCCACGCTGGTCCGGTTGGCGTTGGAAAAATTCGTCCCGGCAAAGGGGCCGGCGGAGAAAATCAGCGGGTTCTCTCCCGAGAGTGGGTCCACCGTGGCCGCGCCGCACTCGACCAGTGTTTTTGCGATGAAGTGCCGGCCGGCGTTGACCAGCTCCTCACCGGCGAACTCGCTCACGGAAACGGATTTATTTGTCAGATCGATATCCAAATACTTGCGCATGGCGGTCTTCATCACTCTCGTAGAGTCGCAAAAATCGGTCGCACATTATCTCAGTGTCTTCGAGCCGGAGCCACTCCCTTCACGAGCGCGAGGAACGGCGCGCGCCGGCGAGGTCGCCTGGTGTCGCGCACGCTCGCCTGATCTCGGTCAGCTACGTCCGTATCCAATCTTCGGGGCCGCCGATGATTGTGTTTCAATGACAAGCGTTTTTGCATCGACGGCGTCTATCGAAGCGTGCAACCCGACGGCAATACAAAAGCGCAGACGACGGAGTTCGACGACTTGGTCGCGCAGGCCGATACCGGTGCGAGAAAGCCACGCGGGTTGTCGGGTGCCGTCATCGTGTGCACGGCGCTGGCCTGGTCCTTGTTCCAGCTCTGGTATGTGTCGCCCATCCCGTTTGCGCTGGGTTTTGGCGTGTTCAACCAGACCGAGGCGCGTTCGATCCATCTGGCCTTTGCGCTGTTTCTTGCGTTTAGTGCGTACCCCGCCTTCGCTAGATCTCCGCATGACCGCGTCCCGCTGCACGATTGGATACTCGCCATCGTGGCGGCTTTTTGCGGTGGGTATTTGTTCATCTTCTACCAAGAGATATCGCTGCGACCGGGTTTGCCGACGAGCTTGGATGTAATCACAGCCTGCGCGGGTATTGTGTTGTTGTCGGCAGCCATACGCCGCGCGCTCGGCTTGCCGCTGGTGGTCATCGCGGTCATCTTTCTCGCCTACACGTACTTTGGCCCGTACTTCCCGGAGGTGATCGCACACAAAGGGGCCGCTCTCAAGCAGATCGTCAATCACCAGTGGCTGAGCACCGAAGGCGTGTTTGGCATCGCGCTCGGGGTGTCGACGGATTTCGTGTTCTTGTTCGTTCTGTTTGGCGCGCTGCTAGACAAGGCTGGGGCCGGAAACTACTTCATCAAGGTGGCCTTCTCGCTGCTTGGACACATGCGCGGCGGGCCCGCAAAGGCCGCCGTGGTCTCGTCCGGGATGACCGGGCTCATCTCTGGTTCTTCCATCGCCAACGTGGTGACGACGGGCACGTTCACCATCCCGCTGATGAAGCGGGTGGGCTTCCCCGCACACAAGGCAGGCGCCATCGAGGTGGCGGCGTCGACAAACGGGCAGCTTACACCGCCAATCATGGGCGCCGCGGCGTTTCTGATGGTCGAGTATGTGGGCATCTCCTACGTAGAGGTGATCAAGCACGCCTTCTTGCCCGCCGTGATCTCCTATATCGCGCTGATTTACATCGTGCATCTAGAAGCGCTCAAGGCGAATATGACCGGACTCCCACGGGTGGTCCACAACACGGTCGCGCAGCGGGCCTTGTCGTTTGTGGCGATCGTTGTAGGCCTGGTTATCTTGTCGGGCGTGCTTTACTACGGCGTGGGCTGGACTCGAGAGGTCTTTGGCGCGGGCTCGGTATGGATACTGGCGGTGCTGACGGCCTCGGCCTATACCGCACTGCTGTTTTACGCGTCGCGCTTTCCCGAGCTCGAGACGGATGACGCTAGCGCCGGCCTGCTGGTCTTGCCAAAACCCGGCCCGACCATCAAAGCGGGTCTGCATTATCTTCTTCCCGTCGTCGTTCTAGTGTGGTGTTTGGTGGTGGAACGCTTCTCACCGGGGCTCGCCGCCTTCTGGGCCACGGTGTTCATGATGTTTATCGTCGTCACCCAACGACCGATCCTGGCGCTGTTCCGCGGTGATACGCGGCTTGCGCCAGCGGCAGCACAAGGTTGCATGGACTTGTACGAGGGTTTGGTCGCTGGCGCGCGCAACATGGTCGGCATCGGTGTCGCCACGGCGGGGGCGGGCATTATTGTCGGCACGGTGACGCTCACCGGCATTGGGTTGGTGATGACCGAGTTCGTGGAGCTGCTATCTGGTGGAAACATCGTCCTCATGTTGCTGTTTACCGCGGTCATGTGTTTGATTCTGGGTTTGGGGCTGCCGACGACCGCGAACTACATCGTCGTCTCGGCGTTGATGGCGCCGGTGATCGTGGCGCTGGGCGCGCAGGCCGGCCTCATTGTCCCGTTGATCGCGGTGCACCTGTTTGTGTTCTATTTCGGCATTCTCGCCGATGACACGCCGCCGGTCGGTCTGGCCGCATTTGCGGCGGCCGCCATTTCGCGTAGTGACCCGATTAGAACGGGGATACAAGGATTTTCCTATGACATCCGTACGGCGATATTGCCGTTCTTGTTTATCTTCAACAACGAGCTGTTGTTGATCGGTATCACGAGCGTATGGCACCTTACGTTGACCGTGCTAAGCGCCATACTCGCCATGCTCGTGTTCGCGGCCGCGACGCAGCGCTATTTTCTCGTCAAATGCCGCGCGTGGGAGACGCTCGTCTTGCTGCTGGTCGCCTTCACCTTGTTCAGACCGGGTTTTTGGATGGACAGGGTGTTCCCGCCTCTGGCGCACCTCGAAGCGGACCGCGTCGTTGAGATCGCCGAGCAAAAACCTAAAGATTCAGACCTTCGTCTACTGCTCGAAGGGGAGAACATAGACGGTGATTTCGTAACCATGACCGCCGTATTGCCCATGGGTGCGGAGGCAAGCGGCGTAGAGCGGCTCGAGTCCGCCGGTTTGATGCTACGCGAGGAACACGGCAAGGTTTTGGTGGACGACGTAGCGTGGGATTCGCCCGCTCAGCAACTTGGGGTCGAATTCGACTGGGAGATCACCGCGGTGGAGGTTCGTCTGGAGCAGCCGTCCAAACAGTGGATGTATATACCCGCCGTGTTGCTGATGTTGATCGTAATATCGATCCAGAGGCGAAGGGGTCAGCACCCATCCGGTTGCTAACCCAACCGCAGAGCTACGACCCCTTCTCCCGTTCGGATTGCTCAGGCGACGCGCTCTTGCTTCTCGCGGTAGAGTTCCAGCGCCTTGTGCACTTCCGCGATATAGGTCATGGCGGGGCTGCCACCCATGACCATGGCAACGTGGCAGACCGCGACGATCTCCTTTTCGGTCGCGCCGGCATCGAGGCATTTTTGCACGTGTACACCCACGCAGTATTTGCACTGCGCGGTGATGCTCATTCCCAGCGCCACGAACTCCTTGGTCTTTCGGTCCAGGTCGATGGGCTCCAGCGCCTTGTCCAAAAACTTCGCCCATGCCTCCCACGTTTTAGGGGAAGCTTTACGCATCATCCGAATCCCCTTGCGCAGATCCTCCATGGTGTCCGGCATATCACCTTCATAATGAACCGTCATCGCTCTGCTCCTTTCGCATCACTCAAGATATACGCTACGTCGAGACCGCTCATGTGCTATTGATTCAAATCAAATCAAAGGCCAGCGAAGCAAGGGGCTATCATCCGGACGGAGGGCTGCTAAAATGGCGAATCATAAGCACTCGAGGAGGGGGCACATGGCGAAGCGGACCATTGAGCGCGGGATTTGCGAGCTTTATGAAGACGATCCCGAACGAGCCGACTATCTGGTTTTCGGTCGGCGTGCAAATACCGACCGGCGGGGGTTTTTAAAGGGTGCTGGGCTTGCCGGAATGTCTGCCCTGCTCGGCGCGACGATTCCCTTTCACCGTAACATGCCGGGTGGTTTGATCCCCTCCGCGCTTGCGGATTCGCTGGAGAATTTCACGCTGCAAGGAAAACGAGGACTCACCGTGCTCAACGACCGGCCCATCAATGCCGAAACACCGGCGCACCTGCTCGATGACGACGTCACGCCGAATGACCGGCATTTTGTCCGCAACAACGGCATACCGTCCGAGGCGGCGATGCGCATGGACGCATCGGGGTGGACCCTGAGCGTGGATGGAGAGGTGGAGAAGCCTCTAACCCTGAGCTTGCAAGACCTCAAATCGAAGTTCGAGGTCGTGAAGCTCAAGCTCCAAGTGGAGTGTGGTGGCAACGGCCGAGCGGCATTCAACCCGCCGGCGAAAGGGAATCAGTGGACGGTCGGTGCTATCGGCAATGCGCAATGGACCGGTGTGCGGTACCGCGACGTATTGAAGGCGGCCGGTGTAAAGAGCAACGTCGTCTACACCGCCCATTTTGGAACGGATACGCACCTCTCCGGCGACCCGAATAAGCTGCCGATCTCGCGTGGGGTACCCATCGACAAGGCGATGGAGCCGCATTCACTGATTGCATTCGAGATGAACGGCACGCCCATTCCCGCCTTGAACGGTTTCCCTGTGCGTACGGTCTGCCCGGGCTGGCCGGGCTCTACATCACAAAAGTGGCTTCGTCGCATTCAGCTTCGCGATGTGGTGCACGATGGGCCAAAGATGACCGGCACCTCCTACCGCGTACCGAGGTACAACGTCGCACCGGGGACCAAGGTGCCAAAAGAAGACTTCGTGATCATCGAGTCGATGCCGGTCAAATCGCTTATCACCTCGCATCGCAGCGGTCACAGTCAGGGCGACAAGAGCATGCGTGTGCGCGGTCACGCGTGGGCGGGTGACCGGCGCGTAAAGGCGCTTCACGTCAGCACCGACTTCGGTGCAACATGGGTGAAGGCTGACCTAAAGCCGCCACCAAACCCATATTCGTGGCAGCGGTGGAGCGTCGACTTGGGCTTCCCGCAAGCCGGCTATTACGAGATCTGGGCGCGGGCGACCGACGGTGCGGGTGTCATGCAGCCCTTTGCCATCAACTGGAACCCCAAGGGTTATCTCAATAACAGCATGCATCGGATTGCGGTGACCATCGGCTAGCCAGCATCAAGCACCACGGTGCATCAGCACTTGCACGGGCGCGTGGTACTGCTGTTAGCGCTTGCTTGCGCTTGTGCAGCCGTCCTCGCGCAAACGTCTACTGGAGTTGCCGGCGCGAACCCAGAGGCGGGTGCTGTCGTATTCGAGCAGTGTCGCGTCTGTCACACTTACGGGCCTGAGGCGGCTCATCTCGTCGGTCCGAATCTCTGGCAGATCGTGGGGCGCGACATCGCCAGCCAGCCAGGCTTCGTGTATTCATCTGCCCTACGTGCGCTGAGCGGCGGTTGGTCCCCGGCCGCGCTCGACGTCTTTTTAACGCACCCGGCACAGTATGCCCCCGGCACGCGGATGGTGTTCGCAGGGATAGCGGACCCAAAGGCCCGGTCAGATCTAATCGCTTTTTTGGCCGTTGTCGACGACACACCGTCAAAGGTTTCGGCGGGCCAAGCGGTCACACAAGGCGACAGCTTTGGCGATGACTGGCCGCGTGGCGTCGGGCGAGAAGAGACAGGCGTTGTCTGTAGCGGTTGCCATTCGCTTGCGATTGTCAAACAGCAGGGGCTGAGTCGCGAGGACTGGGACGAGCTCTTGGTCTGGATGGTGGAAGAGCAGGGCATGCCGGAGCTCTCTCGCGGAGTCCGTGAAAGCATTCTTGGGTTTCTGGCAAAAAACTACGGTCGCGACCGCGAGCGCTAGCGCACGTGCACTCAACGCGCCGCCGATTACCGCGCGAAAATTGTGGGAATAGGGTCTGCGCCACGCTGTAAGGATGCGCTCGATGCTGTCGCCTTGACAGCTCGGGGTCAGTGCAAGGATAGTGTTTCGCCCACGGACAGAAGGGGGGCGTGGAACGCCGTTGACCCCTGTATTACTCACCATTTCATGGGTTGTCGCGACAAAGCCCTTCGAGGGGGAGGTCAGGTGTCATGAAACTGATGATCATTCAACCGACGTTTTACAAGAATCGTCGGGACCGGTCGCTGTACAAGACAAACAAGCGCACCCTCGTCGGAATGACGCTGCCCTATCTCGCCGCGCTCACCCCCAAAGGTTGGGATATCGAGTTGATTGACGAGCAGGTCCAAGAGATCGACTTCGCGGCCGATGTCGATCTGGTGGCTATCACCACGTGGTCGGTGAACTCGCTTCGGGCCTACGAAATCTCCGGGCAGTTTCGCGAGCGGGGGGTCCCCGTGATCATGGGAGGTCCACACACCTTCTTTCACAGCCAAGAGGCGGCTGAGCACTGTGATGCGGTGGGCATTGGCGAAGGCGAGGAGATTTGGCCGCAAATGCTCAACGACGCCGCCGAAGGCCGCCTGCAAAAGGTTTATTACGCGGGCAACTTCAGCAACCTGGAAGGGCTGCCGTTTCCGCGTTATGACCTGGTGAAGATGACCAGCTCTAAGCTCACCCGTACATACTCGGTGCAGTCCTCCCGTGGTTGCCCGTTCAAATGTGACTTCTGCTCCGAGCGTTTCTATATCGGCGAGCGTTATCGCTACCGTCCGGCGGAGGAGATCGTCGAGGAAGTCAGACGCATCGGGGCGCCCAACGTGTTCTTCGCCGACAGCATGTTTGCGGGCAAGAAGCAACGCGCCATGGAGCTGATGGAAGCGCTCATACCGCTGAAGATACGTTGGTCCACGCTGTGGACCGCCTACTTGTGCCGAGATGAGGAGTTCATGGACCTAGCAAAGCGCAGCGGTTTGCTACACGTGAATATGGGCATGGAAAGCGTGCTGCCCGAGACGCTGAAGGCGATGAACAAGAATTTCAACAAAGTGGACCAGTACGACGAGATCCTCGCGAACCTGGACAAGCGCGGCATCAGCTACTCGCTCAACTTCGTGTTCGGCTACGACGTGGAGACGCCGGAGGTCTTCAAAACCACACTCGACTTCCTGAGAAAGCACAAGGTGCCGGTGGCGTACTTCTACACGATGAGCCCGCACAAGGGGACACCGCTGTACGACCGCATGAAGAAGGACAATCGTATACTGGATGAGGCGAACCTGGACCGGTGGCCCGGCCCGGGGGTGGAGGTGCAACCGACCTACTGCTCGCCGCAGGAGCTGGAGCAGAACGTGTGGAACATGTACCACGAGTTCTACAGCATGCCTTCCATACTCAAACGGCTCCCACCGCCCGTGACCAAATCGAGCATCGCGTCTTGGATTCTGAACTTCGCGCAACGACGCATGTGTAAGATCGAGCGTGCCACTCAAGCCCACGATTGGGCCTGAGTGCCAACCCGAGCGGGCCTTAGGGGACCAACATAAGGCAACAGTCCAGGGCTTCCGCCACGTTCGGGAACGCAGCACCGTTCTGGTCCGCGCGCGGACCGCCGCGTGGCACGATAAACACACTCGCGTGCGCTTGGTTGACTGTCGTAACCAACGAAGATAGCCCGGATGGCGGTACGCGGGCGGTGCGATAGGTGACGCCCGCCGGGATCAGGGTTTCGGCTTTTTGTTTTCGCGAGGCGAAGCTCGACTTGCGCACTGCCGGGATGAGCACCAGCATCGGCTGCTCCAAGTGTACGCATAGACGGCTCGCCGCGAGCAGCGAGCGGCGTCCTGACGCCGTTCCATCGTAGAGCACGCACACCGGCTTGGATGCTTTGTGCGCGGGCGGGGTGGGCGCGAGACTCGTATGTCGGGTCTCGAGCACCAAGTTGCGGCTCACTACGGTGCCCGCCATGCGCGCCAACACCAGTATGTCCACGTCCCTTGCCGCGGCCACGGCTTCGCTCATGTAGTGTCCCTGCACGACCCGCAAGGAGGTCTGCACCGCGAGACGCTGCTTGATCTGCACGAGCACCTGATTCACCCGCTGCTGCTGCGCGCGTAGCGCGCGTGCCATATGCGGTGGCTCCAGACGTCGCTCGGTGCCCGAGCTACGGTTTAGCTCGCGGGCGAAGGGCAGACCCGCCAGGCGGATGAGGTCACTATCCTCGATAAACAGAGCGACCAGCTCGGCCTCCGTCTGCGTAGCAACCCGGGCCGCCATTTCCAGCGTCGCAAGACACTCGGACGCCGTATCGAGCGCAACGAGGATTTTCGACGCAGACTTGCGTTTGACCGGTTCACGGGCGGGGCGTCGTTGGGTTGTGCTCGTCATGGCGCAGCGTTTACTCGTTCTCTTTTGACTCGCGGCCAAACTCGCGACGAGTCTTGGCGAAGGCGAGCAGACGACTTTCGACACGGCCGTTGACACTCTCGGGTGGGAACACCCCGTGCGCGTCGCGTTCCCCAGCCGCCACGCCCGTTAGAAGCTCCATCGCATCGTCGATGGTGTGCATGGTATAAACGCGAAAGCTGTCCTTCTCGGCGGCCGCGACCACATCCTCCCGTAGCATGAGATGCTTGACGTTGGACGCCGGTATGAGCACCGTCGGCTCGGCTTGCGAGCCGAGCGCGGTGCAAACATCGAAGAATCCTTCGATCTTTTCGTTGACGCCGCCGATCGGTTGAACCAGACCGTGTTGGTTCACTGACCCCGTGACAGCGCAGCTCTGGCGGATGGGTAGCTCCGCGAGCGCCGAGAGAATGGCACAGAGCTCCGCGACCGAGGCGCTGTCGCCCTCAACCATGCCGTAGGACTGCTCGAACACCAGACTTGCGGACAGGCATAGCGGGACATTTTTGGCATACCGCGACGCAAGAAAACTGGACAGAATCAAAACGCCTTTAGAGTGAATCGAGCCGCCAAGCTCTGTCTCGCGCTCGATGTCGATGACCTCGCCCTCGCCAAGTCGCGTGGTGGCCGTGATCCTCGAGGGTCGACCAAATGCAAAGTTTCCAAGGTCCAAGACCGACAAGCCATTGACCTGTCCGACGGTGGAGTTCTGGGTATCGATCAAGAGGGTGCCACGTCGTATTTCCTCGTAGACCCGCTCTCGAATTCTGTCCGAACGCATGATTTTGTGGTCAACGCTTTTTTGCACGTCCGCGCGTCCGATAACATCGCGTCCGGCCACGCCGGCCCAGTGGTTGGCTTCGCGTAAGAGGTCGGAGAGCCGGCGCAGGTGGATGGAGAGCTTCTCGCCGTCACTCGCAATCCGGCCCCCTTCCTCGATGACACGGGCGACGGCGGCGCGGTCGAGTGGCCGAAGCGTACTATGACGGCCCAAGGTGGCGACCAGTCGCGCGTAGTTGGCTTGGGTTTCGGTGTTTCGCTCCATGTCGTCGTCGAAGTCCGCGGCCACCTTGAATAGGTCATCGAACTCCGGGTCGAGCTCGCAAAGCAAATAGTACAGCCTGCGCTCACCGATGATGACCACTTTGAGCTCCAAGGGTATGGGCTCGGGTTCGAGCGAGACCGTGCTGATCAGACCAAGAGAACGTTCCAGGCTTTCTATGCGGATCTCGCGTGACTCCAGCGCACGCTTGAGCGCTTCCCAGGCGAATGGCTGCGTGAGCACCTTGCGGGCGTCGAGGATCAAGAAACCACCGTTGGCACGGTGCAGCGCACCAGGTCGGATCAGGGTGAAATCAGCGATCAGCGTGCCCATCTCGGCACGATGCTCGATGCGTCCGATGAGGTTGCCGTGGTTTGGTAGGTCCTCGTGCACGACGGGCGCGGCCGGTTGGTCGCTGTTGTCCACAAGCAGGTTTACCTGGAAACGATTGAAGGCGGACTTGCGCTGTGCACCGGGTATGAGGAGCGCAGGTGTTGGCGGCTGCGGCAAAAACTCAGCGACATTTTCGATAATGTCAGTTTGCACGGCCCCGAGATACTCGACTACGTTCGGTGTATCGTCGTAGTTTGGTTTCAGCGCGTCGATAAGATGGTTGATCGCGTGCTCGGCGATCTCGCGATTGAGAGCTTTTACCTTTTCACGTGTTTCTTTCTGCCACACCGGAAACTGACGCAGTCTCTTTTGCAGCCGGTCCTGCAATTCCTTGACGCTTTCCTCCATTCGCGTCTGCTCCTTGCGCGGAAGCTTCGAGAACACTTCTGGAGAAATGACCTCGTTGTGGTCGTCCATCGGCGCAAAGGCAAAGCCTGCAGGTGTCTCGATAAGCGCTATGCGCTCATCACGAGCCTCTTTACCCAGCTCACGCACGGCTTGGCTTTGCCGCTCCTTTAGCTCCGCTTCCAACTCCTCCACCTGAGACTGATAGTGTTCGCTGCTGAAGGCCGCTGGAATGGCTGCGCCGAGCTCTTCGATGAGCTGCTCCATATCGCCAAGAAAGCGCCGTCCCTGCCCCGCGGGGAGACGTAGTGCTTGGGGTTTGTTCGGCTGGTCGAAATTGTGGACGTAGCACCAATCGGACGCCGGCGGGTATCCCGCGGTTTCATCGCGAATAAGCTGCTTGACGCTATGCAGACGGCCGATCCCGGGCGGGCCGAGAGCAAATACGTTGTATCCATCGCCATCGATTGCGAGGCCAAAACCTATCGCTTGCCGGGCACGCTCTTGGCCGACCAGCAGCTCAGCGTCCTCGAGCTCGGCGGTGGTCTCGAAGCTGAGCTCATCGGGGTCGCAGCGCTTTAGAAGCACATCCGGCGTCAATGGCTCGTGCGTATTCACTAGATACCCTCCATGGCCGTAGAATAATAATCCCTTTGTGAACAGTTTGCATGACACCTGTGACCATAGACAAAGGGGTTGGTGGGGCGTTGAGCGAGATCAAATCTAAAGTGCAGACCGAAACGCCCCCTCCAGGCGCACGATTGATTGACCTAAATCAAAATGCGGGCTGCCTGCTTTGGTAGCGTCATTCGTGGTAGCCTCGAGAATGTGGAGTAAAGAATGACTGGATACAAACACATCTTGGTTGCAACGGATTTTTCGACGTACAGCGAAAATGCGGCCCGACGGGCGAAGGACTTGGCCGAGATACACGGGGCCGAGATCACGCTTTTGCATGTCGTCGATTATTTGCCGCCGAGCTATGTGGCGGTGGAGTTACCGACGAAGTTTGGCTCCGAGAGCTGGATGCTGGAGAGGGCGCAAACGCAGCTAGAGGAGTGGGCGCAACAGCTCGATCTGGGAACCGCGAAGAAGGCGGTAACCACCGGTTTTCCAAAACGCGAAGTGGTGCGCGTAGCGAAGGAAACCGGCGTGGACTTGATCGTCATCGGCACTTCGGGTGCCGGCGCGCTAAAGCGACTCGTAGGCTCGACGACGACAGCCGTCTTAAACGATGCGCCCTGCGACATCCTCTCAGTGCAGGCAGCGGCAGAGGAGCCCTAATCCCGTGTTCAAGGACCGTTCAGATGCCGGGCAGCAGCTCGGCAAGAAGCTTGTCGCCTACGCGGGAAAGCCTGACGCGTTGGTGCTCGCATTACCGCGCGGCGGAGTGCCGGTCGCCTACGAAGTGGCGCGGTCGCTGGATTTACCGCTCGACGTACTGATCGTGCGCAAGCTGGGTGCGCCCGGCCGTTCCGAGCTGGCCATGGGCGCCATCGCGTCCGGGGGTGCCGTCGTCTTGAATGACGATGTCATAGCGGCACTGCGGGTCTCCGAAAACCACCTCGCCGGAGTCGTTGCTCTTGAACGCGAGGAATTGGCGCGTCGTGAGCAGGCATATCGGGGCGGGCGCCCCGCGCCCGAGGTGCGCGGTCAAATTGTCATACTAGTCGATGACGGTATGGCCACCGGGGCGACCATGCGCGCTGCTGCTAGGGCGCTCGCTCAACAAGAGCCAGCGCGATTGATCGTCGCCGTACCGACCGGCGCCCCGGACACGTGCGCTGCGCTTGCCACCGACGTCGACGAGGTGGTGTGTCTCGCGATGCCGGACCCCTACATCGCCGTTGGCTGCTGGTATGAAGACTTTCGCCAGACGAGCGATGATGAGGTGCGAACATTGCTGCAGCGTGCCAATCAAGCGGCCGTGCAGAGCAGCGGATGAGTCCGCATCGCGATACACCGTCGTAGCGGCGTCATCGCAAAGAATTCTTGGGTAAGGAGCCATGACGTTGAGCGTGCTCGAGCCGAGTGAGCGTATTTACCCGCGCATGGTCGAGCTTCGCCGCACCCCTCACCAATACCCCCAGCCGGCATTCGAGGAAGAAATTACGGCTCATTGCGGGCTACATCTTGCCCACCTAGTGTCTATTGGCACGTTATCTTGCGCATGTTTGGTACTGCACTGATCTTGATCATAACGATTCGCAACCCCGTGTTTAGTATTCTCTTTATGAGCCTCGATTGCGAATGGCAGCCGCCGGGCGAAAGCCCGCCACAACCTGCGCCGCTGGAATACCCGCCCGAGACGCCGGAGGAGCAACCATCGACGCCGGAGGAGGTGCCTGCGCCACCGAACGAAATACCACCACCGAGTCCCGAATGAATATTAGGAGTAGTCATGAAAACAAGATGGCTCGTTGTGGCCGACAGCACACGCGCTAGGATCTTCGTCACCGTAGGGGGATGGGATTCGCTCGAGGAACGTGCAGACCTTGTACATCCCCTGAGTCGCGCCAGTGACCGTGAGCTTACAAGCGATTCGCCGGGACGGAGCTTCGACAGTGTTGGTGGAGGCCGTCATGCGATGGCGCCACGAACCGACCCAAAGGAGCACGAAGCCTCGGTATTTGCGAGAGAGCTCGCGGCGGAGATAGAGGCGGCCCGCGCACGAAATGAGCTGGATGGCTTGGTCATCATGGCGGCCCCGAGTTTTCTCGGGCTGCTCAACAGCGAGCTCAGCGAAGCAGCGCATGAGCTGCTAATCGACTCAGTGCACAAGAACCTGGTCAAGTCCAGTCTCGAGGAAATTCGCGAGCATCTACCCGACCACAAAGGCCCTCTTGCCGGTCGGGGGTAGGGCGCGACTCCAAAAGACGGTTCGTTCTTTTTCTCATCGGGCAAACGCGCCACGCGGCGCCCCGATGGTTTCAGGTTGCAGTCGTGAAAGCCTGACCCCAAGTTTCATGAGCCCCGCGGCTCGGCATTGGACCCATATTCGCAAGACGCGTCATGAAACGGCGATTGGACAACCGTATGCTGGCTGTTCGAAGATCACAACAAACCCCAGGAGATATAAGCATGATGGTTCGTCCATGATCGCCGTCAAGCGTATCGTGCTCGACGTACTAAAGCCGCATCGGCCAAACATCTTGGAGTTCGCACAGACGATCGCGGGTCAAGGCGAAGGGTGTAGAGTAAAGGTGACCGTGCTCGAAGTAGATGAAAAGACCGAAACCTTGCGTGTCGTCATCGAAGCAGACCGCGTGCGTTTCGGTGCCGTTCAAGAAGTAATTGCGGATATGGGTGCCTCGCTGCATAGCATCGATGAGGTCGAAGTGCACGGCGTTTCAGTGCCGCTGGATTGACCTGTCTCGAGTGACGAAGAACGGCTCTCGTGTTTAGGCTTCTGCGTCGCATTCTCCGTATCAGCCATGCGCACAACATAGCGCGTCGCTACTCAATCGTGAACGGCTTTGACGGCGCCTTGGCCATGTTAGGTCTAAACGTCGGTTTTCTGGCCAGTGACGGCGTCAGTGTCTCGACCGCCATCAGCGCCTGTACCGGGACGGCAATTGCGCTTTGTGTCAGCGGATTGAGCAGCGGTTACGTAAGCGAAGCGGCGGAAAGAAAAAAGGAATTGCATGAGCTCGAGCAAGCCATGATCAGCGACCTCGATGGCTCGGTCCATGGCACTGCGGCACGCTACGTACCGTGGTTGATTTCACTCGCAAATGGCTTGGCGCCCTTGATCGCGGCAATGGTGATCATGACGCCGCTATGGCTATACGACTCCCGCTTCGGTTGGCCGTTTCCCCCTATCGAGTCTGCAATCGTCGCTGCGTTCTTGACGGTATTTACGCTGGGAATCCTGCTTGGAAGGATAGGTGGTACGTTCTGGCTTTGGGCCGGGATCCGGACCTTATTGATCGCGTTAGTCACCGGCGTTGTCATTATTGTCGTGGAACTAGTCTAAGCAGCCAATTCAATTCACAAGAGCTAAGACGATTACGATGACGACAGCTGCCACTGCGGTTGCTACAGCTAACACTCGCATTCTCCATGCCGTTTGGTGATACCGTATATCTTGCACTATACAGCCCGCGACTCGATGCGAGTTAAATGCACTCTTTCGAGGAGCAGGGGCGATAAGCAAATCGATGATCAACCAGCGATGTGGTGTTTACCAACGAGTTTGACCATACTCGCTTGTGGCCCGCGCTCACCTGCTTCTTCCACAAACCGAACTTCCATGCCCTCGCTCAGATTCGAGAAATCTGCATCGACAACACAATTGCGATGGAAGTATATCTCCCGGTCGTCCGGCGTGACGATGACGCCGTAATCCATTTCTGGGAATAGTTCCTTTATGACGCCGTGCGGCGGCGTTTCGTGGTGTTTCACTCGCTGGCGCCTGCGGCGCACGTAATCTTCCAGCCGGCGCTGCGCCCCGTCGAAAGCGTCACGAATCGCAATATAGGGGTCCTCGTGAGCGCTATGTCGTTTCGGGTCGCGGGTGACGACGATCTCCTTCCCGGGGAGCGTCAGGTCGATGCGCACGTGATAAAGGTTCCCTTTGTGATGGTGCCGGTGCGGCGCTTCGATCATTACGCGACAACCGATGATCTCGTCACAGAATTGTTCGAGTTTTGCGGCGCGTTCATGGACTTTGGCTTCTATGGCGGGAGATGAATCCAAACCACGGAACGTAACTTCTAACGGTCGCTGCATGGTTGAGCCTTTTTCTTCGTTGGTACTTCCTCAGCGTAGAATCTCGTAGCTAAAGCCTGTTCATATTGATCGGAATCAATTGGAAGCGTCTAGGGTTCCTGTCGCCCTGGAGATATTGGAAACTCGGTGATTCCGGTCCCCCTTGACTTGGGTCATTGCGCACACGGCCTGCAGCGTTTACTGATACTAACGATAGAAAAGGAGGATTCTGCGGATGGATGAGAGAGTGAAACACATGATGGAGCGTTTCCCGGAGCGGGCCGAACTGATAAAAGGTTTGAGCGAGACCAACGCGCGGTTCAAGGATCTCATAGGCGACCATTACGCCGTGAGCGAAGAGCTAGGGAGGTTCGAGCCAGGCGAGGAGGAGGCTAACGCGGGACGGAAACAAGAGCTCGAGCGGCGGCTTGCTGCAATCGAGGAGGAGTATCTGCTCATCATCAACGCGCAACAGCGGACGTGAGTATGCCGATGGGCGCCGGCCGCAGGCTTTAAGTTAGACGTCCACCACGCATTGAGCGAGCCACCCGCCGTCCGCGCGTTTGCTGACGCGTAGCTCAGTGCAGGTGGCGCCCTTGAGTTCGACCGCGGGTTGATGACGTGTCGGGTCCAGCGGTTCGCCGCGCGCTGTTGCCCACAAGCTGGAGTTATCGAGATGGACATCAAATTCACCAAACACCATCCGCCTTGTCGCCATCTCGTAGACGAGCTCATTCAACCAATCCATCAGCAGTAACTCCCGATCGGGGGCGTTGCAGTGAATTTGAACGGTCTGATTTGGCTGGACTCGGGCCGGGTCGATCACCACCGCCGTCATCGCCAGCGCGGCTTGTGCGAATGCCTCCTCGAGGTCCGCGCCGAATCCTCGTACGCCCACGTCTGCCATGTGCGCAAAGTGCTCCCATGAACCCATCCTGCAACTCCTACTCCTAGGCGTCATTGGACCCCGTGACGTCTTGGGGCCATTTGATCTCGCTCAATACCCACTGTGTTTAGAGCATGATAATGATTTTTAGTCCAAACGCGGCGCCTTAGCGCTCGGTGGTGATTCATGGATCCAGCCCGCTTCACTCAGATATCGGAGTTTGCCTGGCGTATCGAGCCCGATAAGGCGATGCGCGTGCCCGGAGTGGTCTATGCGGATGAAGCACTACTCGCGGACATGGATGAGAAGGTGTATGAGCAAGTCGTCAATGTCGCTTCCTTGCCTGGAATCGTGCGGGCTTCCTATGCGATGCCGGACGCACACTGGGGTTACGGGTTTCCGATAGGGGGCGTCGCCGCCTTCGACCCGGAGCAACAGGGCGTCGTGTCCGCAGGTGGCGTCGGCTTCGATGTTTCTTGCGGTGTACGCACCCTGCATACGGATTTGACCCGTGGCGACATCGAATCGGTCAAACATGCACTGGCGGATGTTCTGTTTGCTCGCATACCTGCTGGTGTAGGGAGCAAAGGCAGCATTTGCTTAACCGACCGTCAGCTTGACGACATGCTTTTGGGCGGGGCGCGATGGGCGGTCGAGCAAGGGTTTGGTAACGTCGAGGACCTCGAACGTGTCGAGGAATTCGGATGTATGCGGGGTGCTGACCCTCGAGAGGTGTCACAGCGCGCAAAGATGCGCCAACGCGAAGAGATGGGCACCCTGGGCTCGGGAAACCACTACTTGGAAGTACAAACCGTTACCGAGGTGTACAACCCAACGGTAGCGGAACTGTTCGGCATCAATGTCGGTGACGTGTTGGTGAGCATCCATTGCGGGTCGCGGGGACTCGGCCATCAGATCGGCACGGAGTTCTTGAGAAAGATGGTGGTCGCCGCTGCAGAATATGGTATCGATCTCCCCGACCGAGAGCTTGCCTGTGCGCCCGTCGAGTCTGCCCTGGGTCAATCTTATATCGGTGCGATGAGAGCCGCTATCAACTGTGCGCTCGCGAATCGACAGATTATCACGCACTTGACGCGACTCGCTTTCGGAGAACTTCTGCCGCAAGCCAGTCTCGCATTGCTCTACGACGTCTCCCACAACACCTGCAAGCTGGAGCAACATGTCATCGAAGGGCAAGAGCGGCGCGTGTTTGTCCACCGCAAAGGTGCGACGAGGGCGTTTGGCCCACATAACCGCACCCTCCCAAGCGCACTCGAGAACGCAGGGCAACCCGTTCTCATCGGGGGAACCATGGGTACCGGCTCATATATCTTAGTCGGCACGAGCGCGGGCGAGGAACTGGCCTTCGGCTCCGCCTGCCATGGCGCGGGACGCCGCATGAGCCGTCACAAAGCGAGCCGAAAGTGGCGGGGGAGGGAAGTGATTAAAGACCTCGAGGCGCGAGGCGTATTAGTCCGGGGTCATGGAATGCGAGGCGTCGCGGAAGAAGCACCCGACGCGTACAAGGATGTCGATGCCGTTGTCGATGTGGCACACGGAGCGGAGCTTGCGCACAAAGTCGCTAAGCTCGCGCCCATGATATGCATCAAAGGATAAGCAGGTTCGTCGTACCGTGAAGCACACCCATCAGGTTTGTACCGGTCACGTTGCCGCGTGATATCTTGGCGAAATCTACCGGACGCGAAGATCTTCCGTGATCCTGTTTGCTCGTGGTTGATCGTGCTCTTTGCCTTAAGTTTGTCACTTTTCTTTGTTTGGGTTGTCGAGAAAGGCGACCACGCACAACGTAGCGTGGAGATCACTTACACGGAATTCCTGTCTTTTGTTGAGAAGCAAAGGGTAATGAAGGTGCGTCTGCGAGGAGAGCACCTTTATGCTGTTCTAACGGAATGTGTCGTACTCGGGTCAGATAGGAAAATGACACGATATGTTGACACTTCGGTGCCGAAGGATGCGCAAAATGCACTTTTCGCGCTGCTACGCAAGGATTCGGTATCTATCGACGTTTTACCCTGACTTATTCACGGGTGGGCTAACTGATTTGTACCCTCTGTGCCTCCGTGCTCGCGGCCTTTCGAATCGTCAGCTCCAGGATACCGTCCTTATAGCTTCCGGAAATCTCGTTCGCGTCTACGTAACTGCCAAGGTGCAGATTTCGGACATATTTGCCCACTTGACGTTCATGCCGAACCCAGCGTCCGCCTTCTTTCTCTTGGCGCCCGCATTCGGCATTGATGGTCAAGGTACCATCGGCAACCGACACGTGTATGTCTTCTTTCTTAGCCCCCGGCAGAGGCAAAGTAAGCGTCACGCATTTGTCATCCTCGTAAATGTCTACCGGCGGGGTCATCGAGCTCGGGGTTTGACGACGCGGCGCATGGGGCGTCCCGAAAACCTCTTCGAACACATTTGGATGCTCGTCGGAATAAACGAAGACGCCCCCAAATGGCGAAGTAATGCGCTCATGAGGCATGATCAATCTCCTCTTTGCTACTGAATTGCAAATCTAACAACGGTGGCCGATGTTGACCTCGGTCAATATCCAAATAACCGCGCGGTCTAGCTATCCGGCCGGTGGGCGGCGAAGTCCAGAATCTTCGGCTGGACCAAGCGCGCGAAATCCTTGTACGGTAGCTGTATCAGCTCCGCATGCGACCCGGCGTTGAAGGCGATCTCTTCATCCTCGGTCAGCGTCCGGTCGACGTAGACTTCCATGTCGTAGAGATTGCCAAAGGGCGGCATGGCGCCAATCTCGCAGCCGGGAAAGCGTCCGGCAAACTCATCCTCACCGGCGATGACGACATCGCTTGCGCCGATCTCATCGCGCAGCCGGCTCGAGACCAAGTAGTACGAGGCAGGCAGCACAGCCATGGCCATTCGGCCATCGACATTGACGATAACAGTCTTGGCGACCTCGTCACCCGATATATGCGCGGTATCCGCGACCTCCTGCGCCGTGTAGGCGATCGCATGGGGAACCACCCGATACTCGACATGGTTGCTGTCGAGAAACGCTTTTAACTTTGTTGCTGGCATTACATCTCCTCCTCGGCTAACGCGCCTCGACGTCAATATGGCCTCTTTTTTGCGGAGCTGTCCTTGACGTCAATCAACGCGTAGTCAACTTGTAGCGCGCCTTTGGGTAGGAACAGAGAATCCTCTAACGCTCGAGCGCGCGCGTGAGTTCCACGCCAAGGAGGCGGTCGTGATCCCCAACGTCGGCGAGGACAATTCCGACTGGGGTATGCAGATCCTGGCCGACCATGCCGACGACCCGGTCCTTTCAGGAGCTGAAGACAAAAATTGACGACCTGGAACCCGAGCAGCAAATGACACTCGTGGCGTTGATGTGGTTTGGGAGGGGCGACTTCACGGCCGAGGAGTGGGAAGATGCGTGCGCGATTGCACGCGAAAGCTGGAACCATCGCACCGCCGAGTATCTGATCGGGGCGCCGCTGGTTGCCGACTATCTGCAAGAGGGGCTCTCGGCGCTCGAGCTCGCGGCCGACGCGGATTGACGCCGACGGCGGGCCCAGGCTAAAGCGCGCGCCGCGTCCCGTAACGCTTGGCTTACTCGCCAAGCGGCTGCGAAACGGTAAATGCACCGCGGATGTCGCCGACCTCGAACCCGGTGGCTTCGTCATCGGGATAGAGTTTTGACAAGATTTCGCTCACCGACGGGTCCAGATTGCTACCGTGACAGGCAAGACAGCCGGATTTCAGCACAATCGCCTGCATATAGCGAAACACGGGCTCACCTTCTTGGTCGACGACCTCGTAGAACTCCAGCGTCTCACCCTGCTGCGCCTCGGCGCGCTGGGTATCGAAACGTTGTAGGACACCGAGCTCCCAGTCATCGGGGGCGTTGGAAGGGTTACGTAGCTTGAGGCTGGTGCGGCCGATCGACCAATTGTGCGCGTCGGACAGCGAAGAGGCGATTTCAGGTGCGCGCGTGTTGCACACCTGCACGGTTGCGGCGGGTCCGCCCGCCTCCATGTGTTTGTTCAGCTCGGACACCAAAGCCTTCTTGAAGGTGTTGATAACCACCCGGCTCGCCGTCGCACGGTCTTCGTTCTCGCCGGCGGTGGCGGTCCCAAACAAGATGGCCACTAGGATGATAACTGCGCGCATGCTCTTCTCTCCTTGCAGAAGAATGGTGATTTTAGGTCAAGCACGACAACGCGACTACAGACAATCGCTAGCGCTCGAGTCTACACCCGACTCAATGTGACATAAGCACCGGCACGTTCGAGTGATAGATCATGTGCCGGGTTGCCCCACCCAGGACCAGCTCGTGGAAGCGAGTATGGCCATAGGCGCCCATCACGATAAGGTCCGCACCCATGTCAGCGGCCGCCAAGAGCAGCAAGCTCCCCGCATCGCGGTCGGAGCCGTTGACCTCCATAATCTCGCTTTGGATGGCGTGGCGCGAAAGGTGTGCGCGGATGTCGATGGACGCCGGGGCGATTGTGCTCTTATCTGCCTCCGCCGTCACAACGGTCACAACCCTGACCTCGTCCGCCAGCGAGAGAAAGGGTAGGGCGTCTCTCACGGCCCGGGACGCCTCACGGCTCCCATTCCATGCGACCAGAATTCTTCCAAACACAGCGTCGACCTCACCCACGGTCGGAATGATTAAGAGCGGTCCACCCGCCTCCAGCGCCAAGCGGTCGGCAACCGGCGGGCTCAACCACTGTGGCTCGTGCTCCTGCATCTGCCCGACGAGGGTCAAGTCCATCTGCCTGGCAAACACGTCCAGGACCTGAATCGCGTCGCCCTTGACGCAATGCCACTCCGCGGGCACCTGCATGTTCTCGGCCGCTCGGCGGAACTCGGCCTCGGCCTTCTGCGCTTGTTCGTGCCCCGCCTTTTGCTGTGCCTCGAGTAGCTCGGTGGGAAGATGCACCTCCGCGTAGGTGGGGATCTTGAACTGCTCGCGTACGTACACACCCGTGAGATGGGCAGAATGCCGCTTGGCAAGCACCACTCCAGCCTGCACGCGTTTGGCGCACGCGCTGCTTGTGTCAACGTGTACCAGCAGGTCCTTTATCACCATCCCTCGACTCCTCAACGAGCAGTCTAATTGATTTTGGGGCAAACGGTCGGCCGCACCTTGACGGCGATCAAGTCGGACTACATCGCACACATCCGGTCAGGCAGGTAGGAGTGGCGCTAGGAAGATGGCATATAGCTGTCGGCGAGACCCAGGTATGCTTCGGCCGCCGACCACCAATGAGCGGCGCCCTTGGACCCGGGTTCGCGTAAGTGCCACACGGCGATTCTCGCACGCAAGCCGGCGCGGCAGCTTTTGTAGAATTCCACCAGCGCGCGTGGAAAGGTGTCGTTTCGAATCTCACGGTACGTGCGCAGGAAGTGCTCACCCGCACTGGGGTCGCCCATGCGTTCACACTCGAGGGCCAGAAAGGCCAGCTCGTCCACCGGGTCGAGGATACGCAGGTCTCTGTCAAACTCCAGGCAGTCGATGACAGCGGGTGGTGTGCCCAAGAACACGTGCTCCGGGCGCAGGTCACCGTGACCCTCGACGATTCGGCGCTCGTCGACGCGTTTGCACAAAAGCTGGGATTGCTGCGTGATGAACCGCCGTTGACAGTCGCAAACACGGTTCAACATGCTGCCGTCCAAAGATCTTGTGTTACCGAGGACCGTCCGGTTTGTTTCAATCTCGTCCGCTAGACGCTGCTTGTATTCAGCGGCGCTTAGCAATACCGGGCGCGCCTCGGCATAGAACGCCGTCAGCAGCCGCGCGACCCCTTCGACCCGGGTCGGGTCAACGCCACCGCGGCGGATCGCGGTGTCCAGCATCTGTTCTTCAGCCAGTCGCCGCATTTTGACTAGCCAGTCGACGACGGTGCCCTGGCCACCAAGCCGGAGTCGACACGCATCGCTCAGCACCAAGGGCACGACCCCTACATACACCTGCTTGGCAAGCCGACGATTGAGGCGTACCTCCTCTCGACAGTTCCAGCGGCGCGCCGTGAGGGTGCTGAAGTCGAGAAACGCACGACGCGCCGGTTTCTTTAGCTTGTAAACCATGTTCTCGGTGAGAAACACCCATGACATATGGGTCTCACGCATCTCGATGGTGTTTGGATGCTCTGGATAGGTGCTGGGTTCCAGCAGCGCGCTGCGCTTGTCTTCGGACGATAGCTGGCGACCCGCGTATGGGTGCTTCGGCTCCTTTGTGATTTTCACCATGTGGCTGCTCTGGGTTGAGCGGCGTCCCCTAATGGGTCGAATGCGGCTTGTCTTCGTCCCTGCTTATGGCCCAGCATATGGGCGGCGCCCGAACCCAGGTTTGACACGGGTCAACCCGCCGGCAGAAACCCGCGACCCGTACTCAACGTGAAACGTGATGCAATGCCTGCGCGACACGGCTCTTGACGCCAATCAAGCTGCGTGACGCGCTACGCGCTATATTGCGTCCACGCCCGCGCAGGTACGCACAGGAGCGAGTGATTTGAAGCAAACGCCATGGCATACCTTGTCGGGCGATGAAGTTTGTACGGCTCTGCAGGTCTCCCCTGAGCGCGGATTGTCGTCCGAGGTCGTCACAGAGCGTTTGGGCAAATACGGGGCCAATCACATCGAGGACACCGGTCAGCGGCGTGTCTCCGAGCTGGTCCTGGCCCAGTTTTCCGACTTCATGATCATCGTGCTTTTGGCGGCGGCGGTGGTCTCCGGGATTATCGGCGACCTCAAGGATACCGTCGCCATTCTCGTCATCGTCCTGTTGAACGCGATTATCGGCGTCGTCCAAGGCTATCGCGCCGAGCGCGCGGTGGCAGCGCTCAAGCAGCTCGCGACGCCGTCGGCCGTGGCGCGCCGGGACGGTACTGCGGTGACGGTCCCCGCGACCGATTTGGTCCCGGGAGACATCGTGATGCTGGAGGCCGGTGATGTCGTGCCCGCGGACCTCAGGCTGCTGGAAGGCGTACAGCTCGATGCCAACGAGGCCATGCTGACCGGCGAATCCGGTGTGGCGGCCAAGACATCCTCGGTATTGACCGATGCCGAGCTGCCGGTCGCAGACCGGAACAACATGGTCTATCGCGGCACGGAGACCACCAACGGTCGCGGTCTCGGGGTGGTCGTGGCTACCGGGATGAAGACCGAAGTCGGGCGTATCGCGGGCTTGATGCAAGAGGCAGGCACGCTGCAGACGCCCTTGCAAAAGCGTTTGACACAATTTGGCAAACGCCTCGCACTGGTGATCTTGGTCATCTGCGCTGTGATCTTTTCACTCGGAATTCTCCGCGGTGAGCCGGCGATGCTCATGCTGCTGACAGCGGTGAGTTTGGCGGTTGCCGCGATACCGGAGGCCTTGCCCGCAGTGGTCAGCATCTCTCTCGCGCTCGGTGCCTTTCGTATGACCCACCACCGGGCGCTGGTTCGAAATTTGCCCGCGGTCGAGACCCTCGGGTCGGTCACCTACATCTGTGCCGACAAGACAGGCACCTTGACCGAGAACCAAATGCGTGCGGAGGTCGTATTTGCGGACGGAGAACGGTTGAGTGACTTCGGCCGTTTGCAGACCGCCGACGGACCCTGGTCGACGCTGGGTCGGGCCTTGGCGCTTGCCAATGATGTGCAAGTAGGCAACGAGCACCAGTTGATCGGCGACCCGACCGAGGTTGCGCTCTACGAGCTGGCGGAGCAGTGCGGTTATCGCAAAGAGGCACTGGAGGCCGAGCATCCACGGGTGGGCGAGATCGCCTTCGACCCCTTACGCAAACGCATGACCACTTTGCACCGTCGCGGGGGGGTGACTACCGTGTTCATGAAGGGCGCGCCCGAGAACGTCTTGCCGTTGTGCACACGCGTAGCGACGAGCCAAGGTGCGCAGCCGGCCGATACGGCAGCCTTGCTGGCCGAGGCGGACGAGCTGGCTGCCCAAGGATACCGGGTCCTAGCGGTTGCTACGCGCGAGTGCGAGCAAGACGCCCACACGCAAGAAGTCGAGTCTGATGCCACCGTGCTCGGTTTGGTGGGATTGATGGACCCTCCGCGGGAGGCCGTGCCCGCCGCCATCCACAGCTGCATCTCGGCCGGCATTTGTCCCGTGATGATCACGGGCGACCATGCCAAGACGGCACAGGCCATCGCCGCGCGCATCGGTATCGACCACTCCACCGAGCAGGTGCTTACGGGGGCGGCTCTTGCGCAGCTCGACGACCATGAGACCGACGCGTTGGTGAGACGTACGCGTGTGTACGCCCGCGTATCCCCCGAGCAAAAGCTCACCATCGTCAAATCTCTGCAACGCCAAGGACAGTTCGTCGCAATGACCGGCGACGGTGTAAACGACGCGCCGGCCCTAAAGCGGGCCGATATCGGCGTCGCCATGGGGCGCAAAGGAACCGACGTCGCGCGCCAAGCGGCGGACCTGGTGCTGCTCGATGACAATTTTGCGACGATTGTCAGCGCGGTGCGCGACGGGCGCCGTATCTACGACAACATCCGCAAGTTCGTCAAGTACACCATGACCAGCAATTCGGGGGAGATCTGGACTCTGCTGCTGGCGCCGTTGCTTGGGCTGCCGCTGCCACTGGTCCCCATCCAGATCCTCTGGATCAACCTCGTCACCGATGGTTTGCCCGGTCTCGCCTTGGCCGTCGAGCCCGAGGAGCGCGGGGTCATGCAACGCCCGCCGCGTCCACCGTCCGAAACAATCTTTGCCCATGGCATGTGGCAGCATATGGTTTGGGCGGGGTTACTTATTGGCGGTCTGTCCATCGCCGCCCAGGCCGCTTCTTATCACTCGGGCAGCGACCATTGGCAGACGATGGTATTCACAGTGCTCACTTTTTGCCAGCTTGCGCATGCGATTGTCATACGCTCGGACCGCGATTCCATCTTTGTCATCGGCTTGTGGAGCAACCGCCCGCTGCTTGGCGCGGTCTTGCTGACCATCTTGCTGCAGCTTGCGGTTATCTATATGCCCGTGCTCCAGCCCGTGTTCAGAACCCAGTCCTTATCCTTGGCGGAGCTAGGGGTATGCTTTGCGCTGCCCGCCGTGGTGTTCCTGGCGGTCGAGCTGGAAAAATGGCTGGTACGCAAGGGCGCGATTTACACCGAGCCTGCTGTAACTACTAGCGGCGCATAGCGCTGCCATCTCAGCCGTCAGCGGGGATCACAACCGCGTCGGGCCAGCCATGGTCAGCTTGGACCAGCTCGCTTATTGACCCGCCGCTCTGGATTCGCTGCAGCGATTGCGCGAGCAGCGGTGCAATGTCCAGCATCGCGACTTTTGCGCGGGCGAGTTCGGCGTTCAGACGGAAGGCTGCAACCGTATTTGTGATCACAATTGCATCGAGGCTCGCATCGGCGAGCACTGCGTTTGCCTCGCCCACAAACAGCCCATGGGTTGCGAGCGCGCAAACGCGTTGTGCACCTTGAGCCTTGCAAGCGCGCGCCGCGCGCGCCAGAGTGCCGCCCGTGCTGATGAGGTCGTCCACGAGGACTACCGTTTTGTCACGCACCGAGCCCACCAAGGTCTCACCCCACACTTCCCCGCCACCGCGGTGTTTTTCCATGAAGCCCGCGCCCACATCGCGTTTCAAGCAACGGGCAAGGTCCTCTCGCAAGCGCTCGGCTCGCTTTACACCGCCGATGTCCGGTGACACGACGACCAGCGCCTCGTCGCCAAGCGTCTTGCTGAGATAGCCGACGAACAGCGGGCGCGCCTCAAGGTGTTCGGTGTGACAGCGAAAGGCGTTCTGATACGCGACGAGATTGTGGGCGTCCACGGTGATAACGCAATCGGTACCCACCGACTCGAGCAGCTTCGCGATATAGCGTGTCGTCACCGGGTCGCGGGGCTGCGTTTTTCGGTCCTTTCGTGCGTAGCACAAGTAGGGGACCACCGCGATGACGCGCGCCGCCGCTGCGTCCTTGAGCGCCCCGATAAAGAAGAGCAAACGACACAGCTTGTCGTTGACGCTCTCGGTCTTGTCGCTGTAAAGCGACTGGATGACGGCCACTTCGCGCCCACGCACGTTCGAAAGCGGACGCGCCTTGTGCTCGCCGTCTTCGAACTCGCGTTCCTCGTGCGGACTCAAAGACAGTTCCATGCAGTGCGCAACGCGTGCACCCAAAGCACGCGTCGCATTCAGAGCGAAGAGCAAGAAATTCTCTTCCAGCGGCATGCTAAGTATCCCCCTGGCTCGTCCCTAGCCACCCGGCATAGCGGTGCTCGTTCGTGTCATGATACCGCAGCGATTGTGCTTGAGGGACTTGAGTGTCTTGCTCCCGGCGATAACGCGCAGGCGTTTTGTCGCCGCGCTTGATCGAGGTCAAGCGTGACGGGCGTCTGATGCGCTTAGGTGGAGATCCCAAGAAAGGAGTGTCGTAGATGAAATTCTTGATTTTCCAGTGCAGTGAAGACCGCGATTACTTCGTGGTTACCGATGAGGCCCATGAAAGCGCGTTGAGCGCTAATGTTTGTCCCAGCGGCGGCGAGCTCAATAAGCTGGGCGAGTATTCGGAAATGGGGAAGGACCGTGTCGCCTTCGATGAAACCCTGGCGAAGAACTCGATTGAGCATCAGGGCTATTATTTATTCGAAGCCGGCAGCTTTGCGCCGATGCCCGAAAGCCCTGAAATGCCCGGTTGAGAAGGCGCACGTCAGCACGATTGGTAATCGGGTCCGGCCATAGTATGGTTGATTCTAATGGCCGAGAACCGCAATCAAAGCAGCACGCAAGGACCACGATGGCCAGGGGCTGCTCTGCCATTCGTGGTCCTTACGCTGTTTTTTCTTTGGCTCACGCAGCAGACGTCGCAGCAGCCGCGCGTGGCCGAGATTCCATACACCCAGTTTCAGACCCTGGTGCGCGAGGGCAACGTCGTTGAAGTGATGTTTCGCGGCGAACGCGTGGATGGCGTGTTGCGCAGCGAGATAGCGCTCTTGCCCGACGGCGGATTGACGAAGAATTTCAGGACCCGCATCCCGGCAATCGGCGACGACAGCTTGCTGCCGTTGCTCACCGAGCATGGGGTCAAGATCAGTGTCAAACCCCCACAGGAGGAACGCGGGTTGGCCGACGTCCTCCTCGGTCTCTTGCCGTGGTTCTTCATCATCGGCGTTTATGTCTGGTTCATGCGCCGCTTTTCCAGAAATATGCTTGGCGGCATTGGTCGCTCGGGCGAGCTGGGCAGATTCTTCAAACCGCCCGAGGAGGCCAAGCGACCCGAGATTTCGTTTGACGATGTCGCCGGACAAGAGAGTGCAAAACGCGAGGTCGCAGAGCTGGTGGCGTGCCTGAGAGACCCCGAGCGCTACCGTTCGCTCGGCGCGGAGGTGCCGCACGGCGTGCTGCTCATGGGGCCCCCGGGCACGGGGAAGACGCTGCTGGCACGCGCGCTGGCCGGCGAGGCGGGCGTGCCCTTTTTCTCGATCTCGGCCTCGGAGTTCATCGAGATGTTCGTGGGCGTGGGCGCGTCGCGCGTACGCAAGCTCTTCGAGCAAGCGAAGAGCCGCGCGCCCAGTATCATTTTCATCGACGAGCTGGACAGCGTGGGACGGGTGCGCGGTACCGGACTGGGTGGCGGACATGACGAGCGCGAGCAGACGCTCAACCAAATTCTCGCTGAGATGGACGGTTTCGAAGGACACGAGGCCGTTATCGTCTTGGCGGCGACTAACCGACCCGATGTGCTGGACCCGGCGCTGCTACGTCCCGGGCGTTTTGACCGTCACGTGGTGCTGGACCTTCCCGACCGCAGAGCGCGCGTAGCTATTTTGCGTCTGCACACAAAGAAGGTCCCGGTTGCCCCCGAGGTCAGTCTGGACAACATCGCAGGCGGAACACCCGGGTTCTCCGGTGCCGACCTGAAGAACCTGGTCAACGAAGCGGCGATGCGCGCGGCACGAGAGAAGCGCGACAGCGTGACACTCGAGGATTTCGAGCAAATGCGCGACCGGGTTCTGATTGGTACCGAGCGCAGCCTGGTCATCAAACCGCAGGAGAAGCATCGACTCGCGGTGCACGAGAGCGGGCATACGGTTGTCGCCCGCTTTTTGCCCGAGGCGGACCCTCCGTACAAGGTGTCGATCATACCCCGAGGCCGGACACTAGGAGCGACCCAGCAGCTACCCGAGGAAGAACGCCACACTTTACCGGAAGGCTATTTGCGAGCCCGGTTGGCGGTAATGCTTGGCGGGCGGGTCGCCGAACGCGTATTCCTCGAGAGCGTGAGCTCGGGCGCCGACGACGACATTCAACAGGCGACCGCACTCGCAAGAGCAATGGTCACGCGCTGGGGTATGTCCGCAGATATCGGGCCGGTGGACCTGCGCGAGAGTGAAGAGCACCCATTCTTGGGGCGCGAGATCGCGCAACCGCGGCAACACAGCGAGGCCTCTGCGCAGGCGGTGGATACGGCCGTGCGCACCTTGCTAAAGGACGCGGAGACGCGGGCAGAGGCGCTGATTGTCGCGCATCGCGCGGAGATCTCCCGCCTGATCGCGGCGCTGGAAGAGCACGAGACTTTGTATCAAGAGGACATCGCTGCGTGCCTCGCCGCGAAGCCCGCAGTACCGAGCGTGATACGTGAAGTATGACTTTCATAGGCTTAACCGATAGCCGATATGCGCCTTGGTGCAATATGCGGGCTTCTAGAGGTGGCCGCGCTCCTGGAGTCTGCCCAGACCCTCTCGAAGCACATCGCCGAGCCGTTCGGCCCACTCGCGCTGACCCGTTTGCGTCACCACCAGGTCTTGTCGGACCTCGAACTCCACGTGCGGCAGATTTCTGAGTTCGCCGTGAATGGGCACCGTATAGTCGCGCTCGTGCGTAAGCTCATAGGGCTCGTTCTCGCCAACGGTGAGCTCGCCATGCTCCTTTAGCAGATCGAGCACGATCCTCGCAAAGCGGTCATCCTTATCGTACATGACCCCGATGTGCCAGGGCCGTGAAACCCCGTGATAAACCGGCGTGCACGTGTGAACCGAGACCAGAATCGTTTTCTTGGCCGCCGTCTCGCGCTCATCGAGCAGACCGCGGATGGTGGCGTGGTAGGGGTCGAAGATCTCCGCTCTGCGGGCTTCGGCCTCTTGCTCGGTCACCTCCAGGTTGCCCGGGATGGCTGTGGTCTCGCTCAGCTTGGTTATGAAGTCGTCGGCATGCGGCGCGCGGTTACAGTCGACGACCAACCTGGAGTAGCGCTGCAAGACCAGCGGCGCGTCGAGACGTTCGGATATACCGCGCGCCACGCCTTCGGCCCCGATGTCGTAGGTAACGTGGCGCTCTAGGTCGGGCGCGGTCAGCCCAAGCTGGTCCAGCCGCTGCGGAAACACTCTTCCCGCGTGCTCACAGGTGAGCACGAAGGGAGACTGGCCTTCGAGCCGCTGGTGCTCGACCGGTTCCGGGTCGTATGGGCCGAGCAACCGATATTGGGAATCTGGCATACCTCATCATCCTCCATGCAAATTCGCACACTCAATCACGTCATACATTGTAGGCTACAGACTCGCGACACAGCCGCCCCGTCTCGCGTCGGCCACGCCGACCAACCCTTGCTCGGGTGACCACAACACCGACTGCACGCCACCAAAATACATGGAGGGTTCGGCGAAGGGTCTTGGCGTCAAGCCTTGCATGGGCACCACCGGCAGCCCGGGCTCGAAGGCAATGGTCTTTTGCTCGGCGGCGAGCTCCACATGCAGACGCGGGTACTCGACCGCGTCCGAGAGCGTCATATCCTTGGCGGCAAAATTGTCGAGCACCTGCGCGATAGCGGTAGTGATCCGGGATGCGCCCGGCGACCCGATCGCGAGCACGGCGCCGTCGCTCTCGCGCTTGGCGATGGTAGGCGCCATGTTGGAGGCGAGGCGGGTCCCGGGTGGCAACTCGCCCAACCCCTTTGTGTGCAAGTCCAACTCACCCAGCGAGTTGTTTAGCCAAAAGCCGGTTCCCTCGACCATCGCTCCCGAGCCGTAGCCCGCCGAGGCCGTGACCGCACAGGCGAGTCCATCGCGGTCCACGGTGGAAACGTGGCTGGTGGAGGGCGAGCCCAGCAGTGCCGGGTCGCTCAAGGTCGCCAGCTCGAGCAACCGCTCGACCTCGCGCGACAGACCTTGATGCGCGCCATCGAGATGCGTGGCTCGGTAGCCGAGCACGGCACGCTGCGCGGTGACCATGTGCCGCACGGCGTCTTCGGCGCTGTTCCCGGGACCAAGCTGTTCGAGCACCAGAAGCATTCCGGCCAGGCACGACCCGCCAACCGCCGGCGGGGGGTTCGTGGCTACATCCCAGTCACCGATGCGCGCGCGCACCGGTACACGCAGCTCGGGCGAGTAGGCCTCTAGGTCTTCGATACCGAGCAGACCGCCATTCGCCCGTACCCCGGCGGCGATCTGGCGTCCAAGCGCACCGCCGTAGAGGGAACCCTCATCATCGGCGATACACCTCAGGGTGTCGGCCAAGTGGGGAACGCGCACCCGCTCGCCTTCTTTGAGCGGGCTGCCATCCTCGTGGTGCAAGATTCGGTAGCTCTCCGGGTGCCAGGAGTAGATGGCCTGGTGGGTAAACAGCAGATACTCGGCAGCGCCGCCGGTGAGTGGGAAACCCTGCTCTGCCAACGCGATCGCCGGCTCGAGCAGGCGACCCCATTCTAAGCGCCCAAAGCGACGACAGGCGAGCGCGAGTCCGGCAAATCCACCCGGGGTTGCGATCGTCCCATAGCCGACGCGCTGGCGCGTGTCGCCCCCATAGTCGAAAACGACTTCATGCGACGCTTCGCGAGCAGCGCTCCTGCCAAGCCCACGGCCGGGCATCTCCACGTAGCCGTCAACCACCACCGGCTCGCTATCCGGCGGCCAGATGGTTACAAAAGCACCGCAGCCAGGCGACATGATACCCGTATCGGTGCACATGGAAACGATGGCCGCCGCGACCGCGGCATCGACTGCGTTTCCACCTTGTTCGGCCAGCGTGGTTCCTGCCTCGGCCGCTATGCGGGTGCCGGCGGCAATCATGAGATTGGACATATTTGTCTACTGTACGTGACGCGAGCCTGGTCAATCAGCGTTTGCGTGGGCAGTATGTTCGCTAAGCCAACCTAAGGTGTTGATCTCGCGCAACTGCGGAGCGAGGCCGCTTTTTATAATCTGCCCATGGGTGAGCATCGGGTCCATGACACGTCCGACGAGCAACGCACGCGGGCTTTTGTGCGGGCGATGCTGGACGATATACGCGCGCTCGAGCTCATGGTGGAGCGTGACATGTTGGAACGCGGTGTACGCCGTGTCGGGGTCGAACAGGAGATGTATATCGTCGATGCGCAGGGTTATCCGGCGGCCATCTCGGACCAGGTGCTCGAGCATCTCGCCGACGAGAGATTCACGACCGAGCTGGCGCGTTTCAATCTCGAGGCGAATCTCGCGGCATGTCCCATCGGCGGAGACTTCCTACGTGAAATGGAACAGGGGTTGGGTGAAGTGCTCGCGCTCGCCGCCAGCGCCGCCCACCGAGCAGGGGCAGGCATCGTGCTCACGGGTATCTTGCCCACGCTAAAGGACGAGCACGTTTCGCGTGCCAACCTGACACCGGAAGTACGCTACAGATGTCTTAACGACACCTGCATGGAGGCGCGTGGCGACACCTTTACCCTCATGATAGATGGCGTGGATCGGTTCGAATCCAGCCATGATTGCGCCGTGATAGAGGGTGCCAACACGAGCTTTCAATTCCATCTGCAAGTCGCGCCCGCGGAGGCCGGCCCCCTCTACAATCTCGCCCAGCTGATAACCGCCCCACTGCTTGCGGTCGCCGCAAACTCCCCCGTGCTTCTCAACCGGCGCGTCTGGCACGAGACACGCGTGGCCTTGTTCGAGCGGGTCTTCGAGTACCGCTCGACGCCGCAGCTGGCACGCAGCGTTCCAACGCGCGTGGGGTTCGGGGAAGCCTGGGTGAGCGATTCGGTGCTGGAGGTTTTTCGTGAAAACGCCATGCGTCATCACGTCATCATGGTGCGCGACCCGCTAGACGACGCGTTGCAGGACCTACGTGAGGGGCGCATCCCAGAGCTGAGCGCGCTGTCCTTACACAATGGTACCGTCTGGCGCTGGAATCGACCCTGCTATGGGATTACCGAAGGCAGACCGCATCTGCGCATAGAGAACCGGGCGCTACCGGCGGGGCCTACCATCATCGATGAGGTCGCGAACGCCGCGCTCTTCTATGGGCTGATGCAGCGGCACGAAACGGCTGCCGCGCAGATACCACAACGCATGGCCTTTGAGGATGCCAAAGTCAACTTCCTCGCAGCCGCTCAGCACGGGCTCGATGCGCGTTTCACATGGCTCGACGGACGTCGTCTTGGCGCGCGCGAACTGCTGCGCAAAACGCTGATCCCGGATGCCCGCGAGGGGCTCGAAGCGCTGCGGGTGCCGGTCGAAGACATCGAGCGGTATCTGGGCATCATCGAGGGTCGGGTGAGCACCGGTCGCACCGGCGCCCGATGGCTGATGGATAGCTTGGCGAATGCACGCGAGGGCGAGCGCGAGACCGTGTGTAGAGACGCTGTAAAGATAATGCATACTCGCCAGGCTGGTGCATTACCCGTGCACTGTTGGGAGCTGGTCGTGCCAAATGCTGGAGTCGACGACATGAAATCGACAAAAACAATCGGAGACGTGATGACCACGGATCTCTTCACCGTGCGACCCGAGGACCTGGTGGACCTTGCCACGAGCGTGATGGAGTGGAAGCATGTGCGGCATGTCCCGGTCGAAAGCGCAAAAGGTGAGCTGGTTGGATTGTTGTCGACACGCGAGCTGCTTCGTCTGCGTTCCGGCGACTTCTCGACGCGGGACCAGCCGGTTGCGGTTGCCGCGATCATGCAGCGCAAACCGCCTACCATAGCGCCCGACGCCGCCTTGGGCGAGGCTTTCGAGCGCATGCTCCAAAGCGACGCCGGTTGCCTGATGGTTGTTGCCCGGGGCCAGCTGCTGGGCATCGTCACGGAGCGAGACCTGCTCGAGGTCGCAGTGACACTCCTGCCGGCTGGGGTTGCAACGGCCCGAGGAAGACATCCGGGCCCAAGCTATCCTCGGGTCGAGTAGACGGAGGCGACCAGACCGGCCAGATGATGTTCATCGATATCGGAGAATTCATCTGGATGTTCGTGCTTGAGCTGGCGAGCGATGCCCAAGGCCAATTCAGCCTGCGGTTCGAACTCGACCTCGTGCAAACGAATGAGTTCGCGGAGCTCGTCGTCGGTTCTCGGTTGCACGTCGTGTTGCTTCGGGTTTGAGAACGACTCGCTCGCCGCCTAACGGCGCTCGAGCCATCGGCCACCCACCTCGAGCAGGATGCCGCAGGCCAGCACGGCCAGACCAACGGCCGAGTCTGTGGCCACCAGCATCAACGCGACGCCGGCGACGGCGAAGGTGATAGCTATGATGTGTCGGTGTTTTCTTTGCATCGTCTTGCTCCCGCTAATCCTGCGCAGGCTGTAGCCTACGCCGGTGGTTGTGGGATGAATTCCTCGCGGATCAGTGTTCGGGTCGCATCCTGCGCATTGCTGATGGTAAGAAAGGCTTCGTCGTAGAGCATGGTCGCGTCGCGGCTCAGAGCTGCCACGCCTTGTTCCTGTGCCATCATGCCGGTTGCGGTCGCGACCCGCGGGTGCACCTCCCAGTCGTCCAAGGGTGGCAGGATACGGGTCTTGCCGAATCCGTCAGCGTTTCGTGCGTAGCGGGCAAGCTCCTGAGCGGCGGCCAAGGCCATTTCGTCGGTGATGGTTCGGGCGCGTACATCGAGCACGCCACGGAACATTCCCGGGAAGCACAGTGCGTTGTTGACCTGATTCGAAAAGTCGCTCCGACCGGTGGCGACGATGGCCGCACCGGCCGACTCCGCATGCCACGGCCAGATCTCTGGTGTCGGGTTTGCGCAGGCGAACACGATAGCATGCTTGGCCATGCGCTTGACCCAGTCGGGCTTGATGAGCTCTGGGTCGGGCTGCGAAAAGGCGAGCAGGGCATCGGCGTCTTCCATGGCCTCGGGGATCCCACCGACGACGCCGTTCGCGTTTGTCTCCAGGCAGACACGCCACTTGTCCGCGAATAGGTCGCGCTGTCTCTCGATGTCGTCACGGCCGCGATGCAGCGTGCCCTTCGTGTCGCAGGCGATGACGCCGCGCGGGTTAAGCCCGCTCACCTTTAGCAGGCGGTAGGTCGCCACGTTGGCAGCACCCATGCCCACCATCGCCAGCTTAATGTTGTCGATACGCTTGTCCAGCAATTGCAGCGCGTTTTGCAGGGCGGCCAGCACAACGGTCGCCGTCCCTTGCTGGTCGTCGTGCCACACGGGTATGGCCAGCTCATCGCGTAGGGCATCGAGCACTCGGAAACACTTGGGTTGGGCGACGTCTTCGAGGTTGACCCCGCCAAAGGACGGCTGGAGTCGCTTTACGGTCTCGACCAGGGCGTCCGGGTCTTGGGTGCCGAGACACAGCGGTACCGCGTCTACACCGCCCAGGTACTTGAACAGCAATGCCTTACCTTCCATCACGGGCAGGGCCGCCTCCGGGCCGATGTTGCCAAGACCGAGTACACGGCTTCCGTCGGAAACAATGGCGATAGTATTCGCCTTATTGGTGTATTCGAAAACCAGATTGGGGTCCTGCTGGATGTCTCGGCACGGCGCGGCAACACCCGGCGTGTACCACAGCGCGAAATCCGCGAGCCCACGCAGCAAGCATTTCGGCATGGTCTGCATCTTGCCCCGATACCACGCATGCATCCGCGAGGCATCCTGGGCCGGCCGCTCCGCCGCTTTTAGCACTTCACCATGCACAGGGTCTGCCAAAATATTTCCTTATGTTGGTCTCTATACCTCTTCTTAGCGCATGTTCATGACGGAGTGTTGATCTGTGTCAACTAGCTCGGACATGCACCGTTTCGCCTAAACACCATGCCCCCGACGCAGCCGCATGGCGTTACGCACGCGTCGCATGGACAGGTCCATCGCCGCCGCGCGAGGGCTCATGGCGCCGTCACGCGCTCGCTCCAGGACCGCCCGCGTATTAGAGCGAATTTTCTCGTCGATCGCATCGAACGCGCCCGTTTTAGTGCCTCCGGCGTATTCGACGGCGGCACAGATGACGCCGCCCGCGTTACAGATGAAGTCGGGGACTACCAGTACACCGCGCTTTGCCAAGCTTGTCTCCGCCTCCACGGTCACGGGGATGTTGGCGCCCTCGAGGATCAGCCGCGTGTTCAAGCGGTCCACGTTGTCCTTGGCGATAACGTCCGGGCGGGCAGCAGGGATCCAAATATCGCAGTCCACATCGATAACCGCCTCGCGGTCTCCCGGTTGTCCGCCGGCAAAATCGCGCACGCTATGGCCGCTCTTTTTGTGTTCGATCAGACCCAAGACATCCAGACCAGCCGGGTCGACCACCGACCCGCGCGAGTCCGACGCACCGACCAGCAGCGCGCCCTTACTAGCGAGATAACGCGCCGCGTGCCGGCCGACCGAGCCAAAGCCTTGGACCGCGACCCGCGCCCCGCTGAGTCGAACCTTGGAGAAGGGCTCCGCCACCTCCGCGCAAACGCTAAGACCAAAACCCGTGGCGCCTATCTCGTCTAGAGGAATGCCGCCTACTTCGGGGGGTAAGCCCACCGAGCGACCGATCTCATCGTGGATCCAACCCATGCAGCGTTCATCGGTGCCCATATCGGGCCCGACGATGTAGTCGCGGACATCGCGAATCGCGACCGCGAAAGTGCGCAGCAGCTCCTCTTTGGCCGGCGCCGGCATTCTCGGGTCTGCGAAAATCACCGATTTGCCACCGCCGTGGGGGAGGGCGGCCGCGGCGTTCTTGAAGGTCATTGCCCGGGCCAGCCGGAAACACTCCTCAAGCGAGACGTCCTCGGCCATCCGGCAACCGCCGATCGACGGCCCGGCCGCCACGTTGTCGACGACGACGATCGCCCGTAGCCCCCGGGCGGGCTCGTGGATATACAGCACCTTGCAAGGACCCAGGTCGTCGGCACGCTTCCAAGTCGGATCCATAGCGCTCATCTCCGTGTCATATTCACATCGCGTAGTGAATCGTTTGGCGCAAGGCGCGCGTCCCCCATTGCCGCTCAGCCGTCAACCATGTTCTCACCGGCCAGCTCGCGCGTCATCTGCTCGCGCATTACATACTTTTGCACTTTTCCGGTCACGGTCATCGGGAAGCGTTGCACGAACTTGATATACCGGGGGACCTTGAAGTGAGCGATCTGACCGCGGCAAAACTCGCGTATCTCCTCGGCCGTGGCGCTCTCGCCCTCACGCAGCTTGACCCACGCGCAGATCTCCTCTCCAAAGGTCGCGTCAGGCACACCGATCACCTCGACCTCGTCGACCTTGGGGTGCTGGTACAAAAACTCTTCGATCTCGCGCGGGTAGATGTTCTCTCCGCCGCGTATGAGCATGTCCTTGATGCGACCGACGATCCGACAGTAGCCCTCGTCATCGATGACCGCCTGGTCACCGCTCGCGAGCCAATGCGCCGAGTCGATGGTTGTGGCAGTCTTCTCCGGGTCATTCCAATACCCGGCCATGACACAGTAGCCACGGGTCAGCAGCTCACCCGGGGTGCCCCGGGGCACGACGCGGTTCTCGGTATCGACGATCTTGACCTCGGTATGCGGCAGCACACGTCCGACGGTGCCGACGCGCCGGTCCAGCGGGTCGTCAACCGAAGTTTGGAAGCTGACCGGACCGGTCTCGGTCATCCCGTAGGCGATGGTGATCTCAGGCAAGTGCATGTCCTCGATGACGCGCTTCATGAGTGCCTCGGGACACGGGGCACCCGCCATGATCCCGGTGCGCAGACTCGACAGGTCGAACTTGTTGAACTGCGGCGTGTCCAGCTCGGCGATAAACATGGTGGGGACGCCATGCAGCGCGGTGCAGCGCTCGGACTCGATGGTTTGCAGGACCGCGAGCGGGTCAAAGGATTCGGAGGGGAACACGATGGTTGCGCCGTGTGTGATGCAGCAAAGTGTACCGAGCACCATCCCAAAGCAGTGATACATGGGGACGGGGATACAGAGACGGTCGCCCGAGCTAAACGCCATCTGTCGTGCCACGAGGTCGGCGTTGTTCAGGATATTGTGATGCGTGAGCGTGGCCGCTTTGGGAGTGCCGGTGGTGCCGCTGGTAAATTGGATGTTGATCGCATCGTCGAACTGCAGCGCGTCGCGGAGCTGGTCTAGCCGCCGAGGATGCGGCAGCTCGGCGTGCTCGGCCAACACATCAAAGCTCAGCATCCCAGGACTTGGCTTCGACCCTAGCAAAACCACCCAGCGCAGCTCGGGTAAGCGCGCCGCGTCGAGCTCACCGGGGTTGGAGTAGGCGAGCTCCGGCAGCAGCGCCGACAGCATAGCCACATAATCGCTGCTCTTGAGCGCCGGCGTGCTGATGATGGCTTTGCAGCCGACGGCGCGTAGCGCGTATTCCAGCTCTTCCAGACGGTACGCCGGGTTGATGTTGACCAGTATGAGCCCCGCTTTCGCGCTTGCGAACTGTGTCAGCACCCACTCGGTGTTATTGGGTGAGACGATGCCAAGCCGGTCCCCGGGCAGCAGACCAAGCGCAAGCAAGCCGGCGGCCAGACGGTCGACCTGTTGCGCTAGCTCACGGTAAGAGAGCCGCACTCCTTGATGCGGCACCACAAGGGCCTCATTGTCGGGCCAGCGTTCAACGGTCCGGTCGAAATGCACCCCGATGGTCTCCCCCCTCAGCGGATGCTCGCCTATCCCGTGCACATAGCTTGGAGTCATGTAGAGCAGTCTCAAGCACCACCGCTTCTAAGGTGTTGATCGATGTCAAACACCGCTCGGACACCCGCGGCGCCCCTGTGGGAGGTGCTCGAGCGGTTCAAGGCGCCGCGCCGCGGGCACGCACGCACTGGTAGGCGCGCCAGGTGTCCTTATCGAACACACCGTCGACCACGCCCGGCGCACAGCCCATCGCGCGCAAACGGGCTTCCTCGGCGCGCACGGCCTCGGCCGTATCGCGCAGCAGCGTGACGATGTAGTGCCCGGGCACGGCAAGACCATACACATCCGATTCCACGATCCCTATCGCCATGCCAACCAGATAACCGTCGCGGTTCACGACGGGAGCGCCGCTTACACCAGGATTGAGAGGGATATTGAGCTCCAAGATCTCTTTGGTCGACCGACGTACAAAACCACTGACGCCTTGTGATACCGCCTTGCCCTCTTCCAGACGAGACAGGGGATAGCCGAGCACCAGCACTTCGTCCAAGGGTTTGGGTTTGGGCGCATCGGGCCCCATGGGGACCGTCGTCACCGGGTCGTCAAAACGCATGAGCTGGAATACCGCGGCGTCGTGACGCCCCGGGACGGGCATGGCGATGGATACGGTGCCAAGCGGTGTTTCTACCCACTCGTCCGCGAGCTCCGGCTCGGGCGTGTAGAGCAGCATCAAGGGGCGCTGTTCCGAGTCGCTCCGCCACGCGGGTGAGCTCTCGGTGTCGTCTGCCGCGACCCGCTGCCCCTCGGTCCACAGCGTCCAAACCGTCGACTTCGGTCGCATCTTCACCAGACCCAGTGCGACCAGCACCTGGAGTTTGCTGTCATAACGCCACGGGTAGAGCACATGCTGTGCCGTGACGCCGAGCCCGCTCTCAGCGACAAAGAAGCCGGTGCCCGAGGTCTGCAGCTCGCTGACCTGACCATTTTCCACGAGTTCGATTTCATAAACTGTGTGAATTAAAACAATAGCTTGGCGTAGATTCTTCAGCAGACGCTTAAATTTTTTACTCGCCGGCTCGATGGCTTTGATCTGCGAGCTCAGGGATTCCAGCAGACGCGTCTCTATACCCCTCACCTCACGGTAAGCCTCCACCATTCGCTCGGCGATCTCCTCGCGTAGCGCCTCGAGCTTGGTTTGTGTCTCGGATTGGAGCTTGTCTCTGAGCACGACATCCTGCTCGCTGAGCTGCTCCAGCCGCGCTTGTGTGTCATCGGTGATCGCCGTGAAACGTTGCTCGAAGTCGCTGCGCATAGCCTCCTCGAGCGCCGACTGCGCGGCGTCGAGCTCGCGTATGGCGTCGCGCAGCTCGTCTTGCGTGGTGGCGAGGTATTGCTCGACCTCGCTCAGCCGGCGTTGCGCGCGCTCCATACCGCTCTCAGCACGCGTGAGACGCTCCTCGGTCTCGACCAGTCTAGTTTCGGCCCCACGCAGATTACGGTATAGGTATGCGCCGTAGATAATCACAACGACGGCAAGGACGCCCAGCGCGACGCTGAGAAAGGTACGGTCTAAGAACCACGGTGGCGGTGGCTGGACCAAGACGCTATAACGACGTCCGGTCTTCTTGTCACGGACCTCGATACGGCTCCCGGGTTGTACATCCTCCGTGGGCCAATGCATGGGCCGTCCGTCGACACTCAGCTCGACCTGCTCGTCGAGCTGTGCCTGCGCGAGCGGTGTCCACACCCGGAGCGGACCGCGCGTTCTTTCCAGTCTGCACACGATCTCGGGGCCGGATTCCCCATCGAGGCGAACCTCGCAGTGGTCCCCATAACCAAGGCTGAGGGCCTTGTCGAAGCTGAGCTCCCTGGAACCGGCTCTGAGTTCGTCCTCCACGGCGACGTGCACCGGCTTGCGCACGATGTGCAGCCAGCGGCGCGGTATGATTATCCGGCCCATGTCTCAAGCCACACCGCGGGTATCCGCGGAACGGGTACGGCGGGGATCGCGCGCGTCCAGCCCTCGGACCACACGCTGGCCGGCGAGGGGGCCCCGACTCTCGGTGACGACGGTGTGTTGACCCTCCCGATGGTCTCCGTCGTAGAAATACACGACCACCCAATCACGTGTCTTCTTTAAGTCATGCGCGCGTGCGGTGTTCGAGAACAGTGCGGTGAAGTGCCACTCGCCCCGCTGTGTATGGAGAATGGGAAGCCATGCCTCGTGCCGTGGATTGAAACGCTTGGGCGCCACCATCGGGAGGGTGCCGTCCAAAGCCCGTCTATGATACTCATCGTCTACGGACAATAGCATTTCTACGGATGGGTCGCTGTCCGGCGTGGTACGGTGTACGCGAGCACGACCGAGCAAGGTGCCTAGCGTAGCTTGGACCATCGCGACCCGGCGCGGCCCGATACCGGGTATTAGAGCCAGACTGCCATCGTGGGCTGCGGTTTCCAGGGCCTCCAGCGTATCGATGTGCAGCGTATCGTGTATACGCCGTGCAAGCTCGACGCCAAGCCCTGGCACGGTTTGCAATAGCGCGACGGGGTCGAGGCTGCCACGCCACCGTTCCAATCGGCTCCAGCGACCGGTGCTGACGATCTCGACGATCGCGGCCGCGATCCCGTGGCCGATGTGGGGCAGACGAAGCAGCGCCTCGACGCCCTGTCGCTCTAGGAGCTCATGTACATCTGACTGTAGCGATGCGACGACCTCGGCTGCCCTGCGATATGCCGCCACCCGGAACGGGTTGGCATCCTGCCGTTCTAGCAAGATGCTCGCCTCTCGCAGCTTGTCCGCTACGAGTTGATTGATGGGCCTGGCTTCTGTTTTCCGAGACACGACGCTCTCACTGGTTTGCGGTCTCTATCGCACTGTACGCGGAGACCCCGAGCAACACTTTTTTGTCGTTTATTTGCGGCAAATCAATTGGGCGCTTCGTCATTCTGTTGGAATGTGCACCAAGATCAATGGAGGACAGACGATGAGAGTCGCAGAGATCTGCAATCGGGATGTTGTTATTGCAACGCCGACAACCTCGGTGCAAGAGACGGCGGGGCTCATGCGCGAGCACCATGTGGGCAGCGTCGTCATTGTGCAAGAGACCGGCAGCTTGCCGCTGCCGGTCGGCATCGTCACCGACCGAGACTTGGTCGTAGAGGTGTTGGCGCAGGAGGTGGATCTCGACCGGGTCACCGCGGGCGACCTAATGTCCACGGATCTCGTGGCCTTGGAAGAGGATGCGGACGTATGGGCCGCGCTGCAACGGATGCGCGCTGCTGGCGTGCGCCGCGCCCCCGTGGTCAACGCCGAAGAAAAGCTCGTCGGTATCTTGGCTGTAGACGACCTGCTCGAGTTTTGCGTCGAGGAACTGAGCGCGCTGGTCAAGCTTATCCAGCGCGAGCAGACACGGGAGCAGGCGACCCGCAGTGCTCCCTAAGAGCGCACTTAGTCGGCCTCGCGTTCGAGCGTGCAGCAGTGTGGCGTGTGGTTGATGGCCTGTTCTGGCGTCAGCACGGCGCCAGTAACGGGGTTGCTGCGAAATGCGGTGCATCCCTTGAGTCCCAGCTCGTAGGCCCGACGGTAAATCGAGCTGAAGACATCAAAGCCCGCATCGGGTGAAACGTTGACAGTTTTTGAGATGGCGTTGTCCACGTAGGGTTGCAGCGCAGCTTGCACGCTCAGGTGATCCTCGGGCCCCAGGTCGGGGACGCTGACAAAGTGGGGTGGCAGGGTGTCGGTGTCTTTTTGCCGGCGCCACAGCCGGCACGCATAGTCCTCCAGCTCGAAGTCCAAGGACGTGCCATCGTCGGTCAGCACGGCGCGCCGGTAGCGCGATGCGTAGACGGGCTCTATGCCGCTCGACACGTTGTCGGCCAGCAGGCTCACCGTCCCGGTTGGTGCAATGGCGATAAGATGGCTGTTACGGATCCCAGTCTCGGCGATGGCGTCGCGGATCGCCGCGGGCAGCGACTGTATGAATTCACCGGCCAGGTAGTCCCGTGTGCAGAACTTTGGAAAGGGCAATTTTTCGCGTGCCAGTGACACCGAGCTCTCATAGGCCGCGTGACATATGGTGCGCATGAGCCGCTCGCACAGCCGGTTCGCCGCCTCGCTTGCGTAGCGCAAACCGAGCATGACCAAGGTGTCGGCGAGCCCGGTGACCCCGAGACCGACCCGACGTGTCGCCAAACAAGATTCGCGTTGCACACCCAAAGGGTAGGAAGAGACGTCGATGACGTTGTCCAGCATTCGGGTTGCGATACGTGCCGCGTCCGCCAGTGGATCGAGGTCGAGCCGGGCATTCGGTGCAAAGGGGTCACGGACAAAACGCGTGAGATTGAGCGAGCCCAGGTCGCAGGCGCCATAGGGCGGCAACGGCACTTCCCCGCATGGGTTTGTGGCGTTGATGGTTTCGCAATACCAGAGATTGTTGCCGCGGTTGATCCGGTCGATAAACAACACCCCCGGCTCGGCGCACTCATAGCTCGCGCGCAGCATGCGTTGCCACAGCTCGCGGGCTTTGCAGACGCTGAGAACCCGACAGTGCGTGGGTGGCAGCTTATCCGCGCAGCGGCGCTCCACCACCTGGGGATAGCGTTCGAGGTCCGCGGGGCTGAGCTGCGCGGATGGAAACACGAGCGGCCAGTCGCCGTTCGTCTCGACGGCTTTCATAAAGGCATCGCTGACCAATACCGAGAGGTTAAAGTGGCGCAGCTCGGTCGAATCTCTCTTGGCGTCGATAAAGCTTTCGATATCAGGGTGGTCGCAGCGAAGCGTGGCCATCATCGCACCACGTCGCGCGCCGGTAGACATGACAGTGGCGCACATGGTGTCCCAGACGCGCATAAACGACACGGGACCCGAGGACGTGGCATCCGTGCCCGCGACGTGGCTACCGTGCGGGCGGAGGCTCGAGAAGTCATACCCGACGCCGCCGCCTTGCTGCATCGTCACCGCGCCTTCCTCCAAGGCATGAAAGATGCCATGCATCGAGTCGTCGATGGCGCCCATCACAAAGCAGTTGAGCAAGGTCACCCGCCGCCCTGTACCGACCCCCGCCAGGATGCGGCCACCGGGGAGAAACTTGAAATCTTCCAGCAGCTTGTAGAAACGTTGCTCCCAGCGCGAATGGTGCTCGGTCTCGGCCTGCGCCAGACCGTGCGCAACGCGGTGCCAGCTATCCTCTATGGAGTGTTCGACCGGGCCGTGAACGGGTTGGTGGCGATACCTCGTGCGCCAGATGTGGTCAGATATTGACGTCGGACTCATCGCATCTGGTACGATTCGCCGATGGATACTGCAAAAGCCGAAGTGCGCGACGTGATGTCGACCAAGGTCTTTAGCTTAGGGCGAAACGACAAGCTGTCGATTGCGGATGGGCTGATGCAACAAGGGCGCATCCGCCATCTGCCGGTGCTGGACGATGATGCAACTGTATGCGGCATCGTCTCGCAGCGCGACCTCTTTCGCGGTGCCTTGCTGCGGGCTCTAGGATACGGCTCCCGCGCCGAAGACCTCGTCCTCGACTCGTTAGTCGTCAAAGAAGCCATGACCGAGCATGTCTACACCACCTCGCCGGAAACACCCATCGCCGACGCCGCGAGACAAATGCTCGACCATAAAGTCGGTTGTTTGCCCGTTGTGGAACGGGGCAAACTCGTCGGTTTGCTGACCGAGAGCGATATCCTCAAGCTTTTTGCGGACGCGTAGCGCTCCGGCTGCTCGAGCTCTTTGCGGTCGTCTGCGCGGAGGCCTTCGGGCTGCTGGCGCGCTTTGCGGCCGTCGCCGGCTTTGCCACACTCGCGGGTGTAACGGTGCCGCCGGGCTTGCTCACACGCTTTCGAACCGGGGCTGATTTCGCCGTCGCAGGCGCCTTGGTCGGGTCAGCCGCTTTTGCCGTCACCTCGGGCTTCTCGGCACTCGTGCGCACAGCCGGCTCGCTGGCTTTGGGCTTAGCCGCGCTTAGCACTTCCACCGTCTTCACAGCCGGTTTCGCTTGTTCCTCCGGCGTTACCGACGCCCACGGGTTGTCTGCCATCAGCGACGTCAGCTCCATCATTTTCTGAGACATGGACGCGTAGTCTTCGAATGCCTTACGGCCCCACGCCTGCTGCAGCTCATTGACCTCTTCCCAGCTCTTGCAACGCGCGAAGGATTCTCCCAGCTCGACATCTTCGCGCAGCCTGGAGTTTAAGAAATTCATCGCTTCCGCGTTTACCGCCATCAAGCGCTTTACATAGTTCTCGCACGCCCGTGAAGCAATGCCTATCGCCGCCGTCGTGCCCATGATTTGAGCGCGTTCCTCTTGCGATTTGGTTGTCATTTTTCGTCCCCTCATTGGATATAAATCTAGATTATCCGCCCACGATCGAGCCGTCAATTGATCCAAGTCAATGTGACAATTCGCTATTGGGTAGGCAGAGCCCGTGACGTCGCCGCCACACCCAAAACCACACCAATGCGGTAAGAAGCGCACCCATCACAAGCGGCCAACGCAGGCCAACCAGCTCCGATGCAAGCCCCATGACGAGAGCGCCAAGCGCGGGTCCAGCCCGAAAGATGAGCCCATAAAGGCTCAGGACACGGCCGCGCATGGTGCTATCAACCGCGGTTTGGATCAAGGTCTGTGCCGCGATGGCGCTGGTGGCGATAAATATGCCCGTGCACATCACCCAGACGACGGCAAGCACAAGCGCGTCGGTGACCGCGAACAGGCACAGCGAGACCATCGCAAGCGCGCTGTTTAGGAGTACGGTTCTTAGCAAATCCGGGTTGCCGGCTTGGGCGAACCAGAAGCCGCCAATGACCGCGCCGACGCCAACGGCCGAGGTGAGTACCGCGAGCGTTCCGGCGTCGCCCTGGTAGATCTCGGCGGCAAAACCGGGGAGCAGCTCGAGGAAGGGACGCAGCCCAATCGCCGTCGCCGTCACCAAGCAAAGTAAGGCGCCAATCCCGGGATGCCTCGCGGTGTAGCGCACGCCACCCCAGACCGCGGCCAATAGCGAGCCCTCCAATGCGGCCGCAGTCGACTCCGCGCTCGCGCGCACCTGATGGCGGATGCGTTGCAAGGCGACAATGAACGCGAGGTAGCTGAGCGCGTTGACAAGAAACGCCGTGGACACACCACCGCTAAGGATTAAGGGGCCGGCGAGTGCGGGACCAACAAAACGGGCAAGGTTGAACACGATTGAGTTGATGGCCACGGCCGTCGCCAGTTGCTCGCGTGGAACCAGTGTGGCCACCAGCGCGAGGCGGGCGGGCTGGTTGAAGCCGACAACGATGCCGTTGAAAAGCACCAGGGCCAACAGCGAGTGAATGCTAATGTGCCCACTGATGCTCAGCGCGCAAAGAACGCTTGCCTGTACCGTCAACAGGGTTTGGGTGGTGAGCATGATACGCACACGGTCGGAGCGGTCGGCGATGGCCCCCGCGACGGGGCCGATAAACACGGACGGGAACAGGTCGGCAAAAGCGATGAGCCCCAACCACGCGCCCGACCCGGTCAGCTCCCAGGTCAACCACCCGACGGCGACGCGTTGGACCCACAGCCCCACCAACGAGACCGAGGCGCCGGAGACATATGTCGCGTAGGGTCGATGGCCCAACGCGTTGCGGATGCGCCTTAAACCGTTAAGCCCAAGCATCCGATCCCGGCAACGAGGGTGCAGCCGCGCTCAGACGGAGATCTGTCTTGGACTGTCTTTGGCGAGCTCGTTGACGACTTCTCGCAAGATAGTTGCAAACAAGTGACGTTCCTTGTTGGTCCCCACGGTGACACGAATGCAGCGGTCCAATGGCGCGACCCCCGGCATGCGTACAAACACATCGCGTTGTTGCAAGCGCGTTAGCGTCTCGCGCGCGCGGGCGCAATCGCCGCCCATGTCGAGGGCGACAAAATTCGTTGCCGAAGGGATCGCGCGCAGACCGAGCTCCTCCGCGAGCCGCGCGTAGTCGGCACGCCCGGCGTCCACCGCCTTGAGCACGTCACGCATGAACTGCGTGTCCGACAGCGACGCAAGCGCCCCGGCCTGCGCCACACGATTGATGCCGAAATGGTGCCGAATCTTGTTGAGCGCCTGGATGATATCCACGTGTGCGACGGCGTACCCGATACGCGCCCCGGCCATCCCATGTGCCTTGGAGAAGGTTCGCATCCGGATGACGCGCGGGTCGCTCGGCGTAATGGGCAGATCGATGTTGTCCGGACCGAACTCCACGTAGGCCTCGTCCAAGACCAACACGCAGTCCTCCGGTAGCTCGGCGATAAAGCTCGCGACAGCATCCGCCGCATGCCAAGTGCCCATGGGGTTATCCGGGTTTGCCAGGTACACCAGAGGCGCGCCGGTACGCCGCACGCCGTCAAGCAGCGCATCGAGGTCTATTCGGTCATCACGGTAGGGCACCTCGTGCAGCACGCCGCCAAATCCCTTCACGTGGTAGTTGAAGGTGGGATATGCCCCCAGCGAGGTCACCACCGGGGTGCCGGGCTCGACGACCATGCGAACCACCAGCCCGAGCAGGTCGTCGATCCCGCTGCCAAGACAGAGCGCGTCGAGGTCGACCCCATGCCGATTGGCCAGCGCCTTGCGCAGCTCGTAACCTTCGGGGTCGTTGTACCAGCTTATGTCTTCGACGGCCCGCTGCATGGCGCGGTGCGCCGCCGGTGAGATGCCAAACGCGCTCTCGTTGGCGCCCAGCCGTAGCTGGAACGGTTTGCTTCGCTGGCGCTCGATGGCTTCGGGCCCTACAAAGGGCACCGCCGCCGGTAGCCTACTGACGATGCTGGTATACCGTGGCACGGGGTGACCTCGTCGTTTGCGGGGGATAACCATACGCCAGATGGGGTCACTGTCGCACAGACGCGGTTTGCTTGAAAGTCCGGTGCTAGTGCCTGGCGCAAGCGATAAACTCAGCGACGATTCGCTCAAGGAACTAGAAGCCGGGAGTTTCCATGTCAAACGCCGAATACCAACCCATAGACCCCGCCTTAGTCCCGCGATTCGCGGACATAGCGACGTTCATGCGCACACGGCGCCATGAGATAAGGGAAGAGGTGGACATCGGTCTGGTCGGTGTGCCCTTCGACATCGGGCTCAACTATCGCTCCGGCGCGCGCCAGGGCCCGGCCGGGGTGCGCGAGGCCTCGCGCATCATCCGCCGCGTGCACCCGTCGAGCGGCATCGAGCCCTTCAACATTTGCAATGTCGCCGACCTCGGCGACGCGCCCGTCAACCCGATGAGCAAGGACAAGTCAATCGCGATGATCCAGGCGTTCTTCGAGGACCTGCACCGCCACCGCATCACGCCCATCGCCATCGGAGGCGATCACACCATCCCGCTGCCCATCCTGCGTGGTATCGTGAAGGACGGTCCGGTCGGGATCCTGCACTTTGACGCGCACGCCGACACCTTGGACGAGATCTGCGAGGATAAGATCAACCACGCCACCTTCATGCGTCGCGGTCACGAGGAAGGGCTCATCGACGCGAAGCGCGTGATCCAGATCGGTATGCGCGGAAGCCGCTTTACATCGCAGGATATCCAGTACGGATACGACGTTGGTTTTCAGATCGTTACCATGGATGACTACGAGGAGATGGGACGCGCGGCGGTCATCGAGAAAATCCACGAGGTGCTCGGCGACGGACCGGTATACGTGTCGCTGGATATCGATGGACTTGACCCGGCCTTTTTGCCCGGGACGGGTGTCCCTGAGATCGGTGGCATCACACCACGCGACGCGCAGGTGATCTTGCGTTCGCTCGAAGGCAAACCGATCATCGGCGCCGACATCAGCGAGGTCTCGCCATGCTTTGACCCCACCGGCATCACCTGCGTAACCGTCGCCAACCTGATGTTCGAGCTGCTTTGTGTGGCGGCGTTTCACAAGGCAGGGCGCAGAGCGTAGAAGAGGGTAAGCTCCACGCGATTGGCCGAATGGCGCCCGGGGTCGCCGTCTGCGTTGGCCACGGGTCCTCGCGATTCGTAAACCATTGTTAATTCTTCTCGAGGCGTCACCACGGAGTCGTCCACTTTGGTTACCATGAGCCCTGGTTCGCGGTAACCTTACTGACGGGAGCACGCCACCATGGAGTTCAAATCTAGGTCAATCTGTGTCGTGCTTGCTGCCTTACTCATTGCGGCCTGCGCAAGCTCGCGCCCATTGGTGTATCCAAACCCGCACCCTGCCAGAGGCGGCAGCGAGATGGCCGATGCCGACATCAGGGAGTGTCAGGACCTCGCCGATAATGGGACCGGTGTGCCTGCCGAGACGTTGACCCAAGCGGCTGTCACCGTGTTTAGGAGCGTCGTCTCTATGGTCGTCAGCGGCGATGTGGTCGGCACTGCAGAGAGCATGGCCAGCTCGGGTGCCGACGAGCTGGCGGAAATCATCTCGAGGTCGAGCGCTGAGGACTCGGCGCGACGCGCTCTTATCGAGCAGTGCCTGCAGGATAAAGGCTATACGCTGGTCGGCTGGTCTTAGGGCCGAAACCGCTCACGGCCAGGAACATCGGTTTTTGGGTGTTAGGCGTTGCGTCCAGCATGCAGATCGATGACTATTGAACTGGGTTGCACATGATGAAAACGCTTTTAAAAGTTTGCGCCTGGCTCATCGGTATCGTGGTGCTGTTGTTGGTTGTCGTCGTGGTCGCGCTGCCGTTGCTCTTTGACCCCAACGATTACCGGGAAGAAGTCGCCAAAGCGGTCGAGCAGCGAACCGGGCGAAGCCTGCGGATCGACGGTGAGATTGGGCTTAGCCTGTTCCCATGGCTCGGCGTCGAGCTCGGGCGTATCGAGCTCGGCAACGCGGTGGGGTTCCCCGGAGACTATTTTGCGCGCGCCGAAGCGGTGCAGGTGCGTGTGAAGCTCATTTCTCTGCTCAAGCAAGCGCCCGAGATGGACACCGTGGTTGTTTCGGGTTTGGCGCTCAATTTAGCGCGCAACGCAGAAGGACGCAGCAATTGGGATGACTTCGCCGCCGCACGCGGCGACCACAACGCCAGCACATACAGCGGTCGGGGAGGGTCGCTAGCAGCCGTTGCCATCGGCGGTCTCGATATACGCGACGCAAGCCTCACCTGGGACGACGCCGTGGAGGGCACTCACGCATCGCTCGAGAAGGTCACGCTCCGAACGGGGACCTTGTCAGCCGGTAAACCCGTCGATCTCGACATAAGTTTTGGCTTTGCCGCGAAAGAGCCGCGGGTCAGCGGGCAGGTCACCGCTAAAGGTGAGCTCTCAGTCGACCCGGACACGTTGGCGGTGCGTGCGAACGGGCTTGATGTAAAGGTCACGGCGTTGGCCGACGAGTTGACGGCCGAGGAGGTGACGCTCACGGCAACCGGAAACGCGATGTTCGACCAATCGTCCCAAGCGCTAGAGGTGACCGAGCTGGTCCTCAACGTCGCGGAGCTCAAACACGCCGGTAACACCGTCGCCGTAGAGGCAAAGGGTGTGGTCACCGGGAGTCTGGCAGAGCAAACATTCAACGCACCGGGTCTTGCCGCGAACGTCAAGCTTGCGGGTGATTCACTCGCCGGCGGCGAAGCCACCGTAAATCTGGTGGGCAGCTTGACGGCCAACCTCGCGTCCAAGACGCTGAGGCTCTCGGCATTCGAGCTCGACGTTTCCGACATGGCGACGAGCGGTCTGACCGGAAAGGCGTCGCTTCGTGGCGACGCTGACGTTGACCTGGCAAAGCAGGTCGTCAACATTGGCGGATTGCAGCTCAACGGCGATTTCTCGGGCGATGCGCTACCCGGCGGGGCGCTGGCCCTGACGCTCGGTGGCGAGTTGCAGGCCGACCTCGGCGCCCAACAGGCTACGTTGAAGGGTCTAGACTTCGACACCTTGGGTCTCAAGGGCAAGGGCGACCTTGCGGTCCAGCAATGGGCCGATACACCGCAGATGACAGGGACGGTGGCGTTGTCGCCCTTCAATCCCCGCGCGCTTTTAGAACGGCTTGCCCTACCGGAGATTGAAACCACGGACCCCAAGGCGCTGACGCAGGCGGAGCTGAGCACGACCTTGTCTGCCTCACGCGCAGACGCAAGTCTCGAGAACCTATCGCTCAAGCTCGATGACACGCGTTTTAGCGGTAGCGTCGCCGTCTCCGACCTCACGCGGCCCGCCTTCTCGGCCAAACTGAGTGCCGACAGCATCGACGCGGACCGCTATCTGCCGCCGCGCGGCAAAGACACGCCGCCCGTCACGCCCGCGGGCGCAAGCATCGAAGTGGCGACGCTGCCGGTCGAGACGCTACGCAGCCTCGACATCGATGCCGCCATTCGCGTCGGCACGCTAAAGGCGGGTGGCCTGACAATGAAAGAGGTCGATTTCGGTCTCAAGGCCAAGGATGGGCTCATCTCGGCCGCGCCGCTAAGCGCCGCGCTCTATGGTGGTACGTACCAGGGGAACGTCGAACTCGATGCGCGCAAAGACCAGCCCGCGCTCAAGCTGGACGAGAAGGTCTCGGGTGTACAGTTTGGACCGTTGTTGGCCGACCTGCTTGGCAAAGCGCCGGAGCCGCCATTTGATGACGCGAGAGGCGACATCGCGCTGCGCGCCAACGCGACCGCAGGGCTGAATAACCAGGTCTTCACGGCTCGCGGTTTGACGCTCGCAACCAATCTAAAGGGCAAAGGCTTCCCCGGTGGCAGGCTGCAGCTCACCCTCGGCGGGGATGCTGCCCTCGATCTCAAACAACAAACACTTTCGATGGACCCGCTGTCCTTCGACGCCCCCGGTCTGAAAGCGACCGCCAAGGTCGATGTGGCACAGCTACTCGGCGAGCCCGTGCTCAGCGGCAGCTTGAACATGCCACCGGTCGACCCGCGATATGTGCTTGGCTTCTTTGGTCAGCCGCCGCCAAAAACCGCCGACCCAAATGCCTTTAGATCGCTCGCGCTAAACACGACCTTCAACGCCTCGGCAAACGATTTCAAGCTGGACCCGCTCGACTTCTCTCTCGACCAGACCGCGGGCAAAGGCCGGCTCGAGGTCGCGAAGCTCTCGGGACCCGTCCCGGCGCTCAAGTTCGACCTCCAAGTCGACACCATAAACGTTGACCGCTATCTGGCGCCCGCAGGGACGTCGAGTGCCGCGGACCCGGTCTCGGGCGCGAACGCGGCGACACCCTTGGCAGCCCTTCTCGCGTTCGACGTGGATGGCAACGTGACCATCAAACAGCTCATCGTTTCCAATCTGGAGCTCACGGACGTACGCGTCACCGCCAAAGGGAAGGACGGCCAGCTTCAAGTCCACCCCATCGGCGCCGTGCTCTATGGCGGCACCTATGCGGGTAATCTGCAGGTTGAGGCACGTGGCGACAGACCTAAAGTCTCGTTCAACGAGTCCTTGACCCAAGTCGAGGTGGGACGCGTGGTCGGTGCGTTGACCAATAAGAACTTCTTAACCGGGCGGGGCGACCTAAATATCGTCGGTACCGCGACCGGCAACAGCGCGGACGAGCTAAAGCGCAGCTTGAACGGCCAGGTTGCGATGGATCTTCGCGACGGCTATATCTCGGGTGTGGACATCGTGCATCTGGTTTGCTCGGTGTTCTCGCGAGGCAGCGCGGGGTCGGGCAATCTGGAGGGGATCCTGGGCAGCGTGCTGTCGCAGGCTACCGCCGGCCAGGGGCAACAAAGCCAGGGCCGGACAAAATTTGCCGAGCTCAACGGCAGCTTTGCTGTCGCCAATGGTATCGCGCGCAACAATGACATGAGCATGAAGTCACCGCTGCTCCGGGTGCGCGGTGCGGGCGACATCGATATCGCAAAAGAACGTATGGACTATCTCGCCGAAGCTTCGCTGGTTGGAAGTTGCGAAGGGCAGGGCGGTCTCGAGCGCGAAGACCTCTCGCGTATCACCATTCCTGTTCGTATCTACGGCCCCTTGGCGCAGCTCAAGTATGAGCCGCAGCTCAGTTCACTACTGGTGGAGCAGCTCCAAAGACGCACCAGCCCCACGCAGCCGCAACAACCCGCCCAACAACAGCAGCAGCAAGTACAGCAACCACAGACACAACCAAAACCTGAGGACGTGCTACAGGATCCAAACAAGGCCATCGAAGGATTACTCAAAGGGTTGCTTAATTAGCAGCTATGAGCACTGCCTCGCGAGCCAGTGACTAGAGACTAGGGGTCAAGTCTTAACTTTCTACATCCCAGGCGAGCGATGTGGTTTGTTCAAGGCGTGACATGGGATGTAGAAAGTTAAGACTTGACCCCTTTCGCTTTCGTTTGCAGTCCAATATCCGAACGCATGGTGAATGGATCCTCGACACCGGGATAGTCGTCTAGCAGCGCCCGGATGTCGTCGCGCTCCAGAAACACAAACCTTCCGTCTTTCCAGTAGACCTCATCGTCGATGGTGATGGTCGTGTCGAACAAGGACCAAGCGATCTCGCCCGGGCTGTAGTCACCGCAGGTATGGAAGTGCGTGTAGCGTGGGCTGCCAAAGGCAACGCCACCCCAGCGCTCGATGTTCTCGGTGGCGGCGCGGGCGTAGAAGGTCTTTGGGTTGACGCCAGCATGCCAGGAGTGCACCAGCCACGGGTCGATATCAAACTCGTTGGACACGCGCGCGTAGTGATCGCGCACCCTGGTGACAATACCCGGGTCGCCTTCGAATTCCATGATGCGACCATCTTCGACGTGGGCCGTGACATTCTGCTCGAGAATCAGCACATCATGGTCATAGGTGTGGGTGCCTGTACCCATCAGCCAGTGGGCGAGGGCGACCCGGCCGCTCATCGAACGACAGCTCACCGGGTTGAAGGTGACGACCGGGAATAAACCCAGAGTAAAACCGTCATCGGCTGTGGCTGTGCCAGTACGCTTTTCGAATTTGCCCGAGACGTCGGTGCCAAGCGGACAGCTGACACGCCACGTGGCCGCATCGTTGAGCTCACGTTGCAACCGGTCGAGCACCTGCTCAAACAAGCGGTGCGGTACCGTGCAAAACTCCGATGCAAGCAGCTCGGCATCGAGCGCATAGCACATGGTCTTGGTGCCGTGACCCGATAACTCCATAAACCGGAGCTGGTCACCGATACGGCTAAAGAAAATCGTGTGGTCCGCACGCTCGATGCAATCGCAAAGCTCGGGCGGTAGTGCCTCGGGTCCGG